>Ga0181579_10002014_pt1 | contig 16582 bp, 13 predicted proteins | sample 071ome_24_FD_132996 | JGI IMG/M metagenome (GOLD analysis project Ga0181579, IMG submission 132996) | Coastal salt marsh microbial communities from the Groves Creek Marsh, Skidaway Island, Georgia - 071402CT metaG (megahit assembly) | ecosystem: Environmental > Aquatic > Marine > Intertidal... | reverse complement strand
GCGGAGATGCTCGAGGCCGCCGGTGTTCGGAACGTGGAGGTGTTCCACGAGGACAACCCGCCCGGTAAGACGATCCACGAGATGGGCACGGCCCGGATGGGTCGTGATCCGAAGACGTCGGTCCTCAACGCGTACAATCAGGCGCACGATGTGCGAAACCTGTTCGTGGTCGACGGCTCGTGCATGGTCTCGTCCGCCAACCAGAACCCGTCTCTGACCTACATGGCTCTGACCGCGCGGGCGTGTGCGTACGCCGTGGACGCGTTCAACCGGCTGGAGCTTTGACGGACGCGTCGGCACCGTGATCGGCCGCAGGGAGTTGCTCGGATTTCGCGCCGCGCAGCTCGGAGGCGTCTCGGGACCTCGCGTCGAGTGGCGTCTCGCCTCCAGCTTTCCTCCCAGTGCCGACCTGCTGCACGGCGCGGCGCTGCGAGTCGGTCGACGGGTGTCCGAGATGACGGGCGGGGCGTTCACGATCCGGACGTACGCGGCTGGTGAGCTCGTCCCGCCGCTCCAGGTCATGGATGCGGTCATGCAGGGCACGGTTCAGGCGGGCCTGTCCCCGGGCTACTTCTATATCGGAAAGCACCCGGCGCTGGCCTTCGATACGGGGGTGCCGTTCGGTCTGACCACCCGCCAGCAGCTGTCGTGGCTGTGGCACGGGGGTGGGCTCGACCTCTTGAACGACGTATGGGGTCAGTTCGGTCTCCGATGCCTGACTGCGATCGCGTCGCCGGGTCAGATGGGGGGGTGGTTCCGGGAGCCGATCGAGAGCCTGAGTGACCTGGCCGGTCTTCGTTTCCGGATCCCCGGCATCGGGGGGGAGATCATGACCCGGCTCGGTGTCACCGTTCAGGTCCTTTCCGGTGCGGAGATCTACCCGGCGCTCGAGCGAGGTGCGATCGACGCCACGGAGTGGGTCGGTCCGTACGATGACGAGAAGCTCGGTCTTCATCAGATCGCGAAGAACTATTACTACCCCGGCTGGTGGGAGCCGGGCGTCACCATGGGACTCCTCGTCAGCGTGGAGGCGTTCGAAGAACTGCCCCCGAGCTATCAGCGCATCCTCGAGACCGCGTGTGCGGAGACCGCGATCGATCGGCTCGCCGTGTACGACGTGGAGGAGCCGCGAGCGCTCGCCCGCCTCACGGGTGAGCACGGCGTCGTGCTGAGACGATACCCGGACGATGTGCTGGACGCAGGCTGGCGCGAGTCGAACGCGTATCTGGAGGAGCAGGCCGCGAGCGATCCAGACTTCGCTCGCGTACACGCATCGTGGCATGCATTTCGGCAGTCTGCGTTCCCCTACGCCCGGGGTAATGAACTCGCCTACCGTCGGAACGCGTTTCCGAGAGTGGGCTGATCCATCGCCCTCCTCCGGCGAACACCACGGGTACGACTTCGGTATCTTTTTGAAGCGTTCGGTCGTCCCTGTCCTCGAGTAGCGCCTATCCACGGCTTCGTCCTGTCCGGTCCTTCGACCCGGTCGTCACGCCACAGCCCCCGCGTCATGACCGACCGCGTCCGTCGACTGGCTCTGATCTGCATGGCACTCGGCGGGTGCTGGTTCGTGGGTGCGCCCGTGCTCGCGCAGCAGGATACCGTGCTCGTCACGCCCCCCAGTCGTACCTGCGAGTTTGGAGCCATCACGGGGATCGACGTGGTCCGTGGGTCCGTCTTCGACCCGGATTCGACGAACATCAGTGCGCTGGCTTGGACGTACCGGCTCATGAACGTGCTCCATATCCGGACCCAGGAATCCTTCATTCGGCGGGAGATCCTGCTCCAGGAAGGTGACTGCTATGACGACTTCCTGGCCACCGAGTCCGAGCGGTTGCTCGAGTCGTACAGCTTCCTGACGAACGCGCGGGTGACCGCGCAGCCCGACGGGAGTGGCGGGCGGCGTGTCACGGTACGTACTCAGGACGAATGGTCGACCCAGGTGGACGTGGGAGTCACGTACGACGACGGGCCGAACCTAGAGAAGATTCAGGTCACCGAAGAGAACTTCCTGGGGCAGGGGGTCTTCGCCGAATTCACGCACCGAGAGAGGCTCGAGACCCGAACGCAGGCCGTCAGCGTCTCGACACCTCGCCTCTTCGGTCGGACCGACGCGAGTATCCAAGTGGGTCGTGACCGTCCCGGGAGCTTCTTCAACCAGTACGTCCGTTACCCCTTCGTCGGAGAGACCGGGCGATACTCGATTCGGCAGGGTTTCAGCCGGGGGACCAGCTTCTACTCGTACGGGATGCCGGTCGAAGATCCACTCAGTCAGGTTGTCGCTCCCCAGTTCCGGGAGGTAATCGAGTTTTCGGCGGCCCAGCGGTTCGGCGGACGGGGGCGGTCCCTGATTGCGGGCTTCACGGCCTCTCGGGACGTCACCCGCTTCGGTGTGGTCGAGGCCGCGTCGAACGACAACCTCGCCAACCTCGTGCCGTACCCCGGCGCCGTGCCGAGCCCATTGGTCCGGCAGTTGGAAGAACGGGCGTCCAGTCGGCTATGGCTGCATCTGGGGGCGCGCCAGATACGGTTCCAGGAATACTTCGGTATCGATGGTCTGCGGGACCGGCTCCTCGTGGGGCTCGGCTATTTCCTGGGGGTCTCCGCAGGTCGGGGCTTCAGCGTCCTCGTTCCGGATGGAGCGACGGGGGTCGACGAGTTCTTCGGTCGTGCGAACGGTTCGTTCACCGCTCCGATCGGCTCGTCCATCCTGCACGGAGGGGCGTACGTCGAGTCTCGCAGGGCCGACGACGGTTGGCAGGATATCCTGGCGGATGCCGAACTGGTCGCACACCTCCGCAATGACGCGTTACCCGGTCAGACGTTCTTTCTACGGGCGTCTGTGGCGGGGGGTTGGAGCACGACCATGCCGTATCAGATGAGTCTCGGGGGCCGCGAAGGCCTTCGGTTCCTGCCCGAGGACAGCTACCCGGGCGGGCGCACGGTTCGGTTCGTGGTCGAGGATCGGGTCGTCTTCCCGTGGCCATCGAATACGCTGGATCTGGGCATGACGGTCTTTGCCGACGTCGGGAGAGTCTGGCCCGGCGACGCACCCTTCGGCGTCGACTCCGGCTGGCGGAAAGGGGTCGGGGCTGGCGTTCGGATCGGGTTCCCGCGGAGGGCACGCCACGCATGGCGGGCAGATATCGCCGTTCCACTCGATGGGCCGGAGCGTTCACCCATTCTGCGTGTGACGTTCGAACTGAACCGCCTCGCGCAGGGCTTCTTCATTCCCGACCATTTCCGGAGTCGTCGTTTCGACCTGGGCGCGCACAGCTTCTAAGCGGTGGGGCAACACTGCATGTGGGGGCTGGCCTAAACACTTGTTTGTCACACATCTTTCAGGCAGCCCCCCCAATCGGCTTAGAAACGGTTGAACCCCTTGGGTGCTCCCATGAGCATGCGCGCGCCGACACTCCTCGTGATTGAAGACAGCAGCGATCAGGCCCTCCTGTTTGCTGCCGCGGCGCGTCGCGCACGCGCGGGCCTTGCCGTGCACACGGTCGGAGACGGCCTGGAGGGCATCGCCTATCTGGGCGGATTGCCTCCTTTCGAAGACCGGCTCAAGCACGCGACACCAGACCTGATCATCCTCGATCTGATCATGCCCGAGGTCGACGGATTCGAAGTCCTCGCGTGGATCCGTGATTGTCAGCCTGCCCTGGACGTACCGGTGGTGGTGCTGACCGCATCACCCTCGGAGGGAGACATGCACCGCGCTCGTCAGCTGGGGGCACGGGAGGTACACCGGAAGCCCGCTGATCTCGACCAGCTGACCGAGCTCGTTCGTTCGGTCGTGGATCGCTGGATCGGAGCTGGGGAGATGATCGGGGCGCACATCTGGGCGATGGGCTGACACGGAGGATCGCCGCCCGCCGTCCTGCGGTCCCTCAGTCCTCGTCCGGCACCGGTCGCCCAGGCACGAGTCGTAGCTCCAGCGGGCCGGCCAACTGTTCGAGTACGGGACCTAGTGCCTGCTGCTCAGCCCGGAGTTCCGCGAGCCCCTCGCCGAACGACCCGAGTGAATCCGATAGGCGTTCGATGGCTTCCTGGATGGATGCCTGGTTGGCGGAGTCAGCTTCGAGCGCGGTCGACACGGCCGAGAGGTTTCCGCTGAGCTCGTCGACGGTGCGCCGCACGGACTCCATCGACTGATTGAGGCCGGCATTCACGCGAGCCGAGGTTTCGCTGAGTCCCTGCATGACGCGACGGGTTCGGTCCACGAGTCCGTCGATCTCATCGATCCGCGCGCGCATCGCCTGCTCGAACTCCGGTCCGGACGCGAGCACCGGCGAGGCGCCCTTTTCCGGTGAGGTCATGCCGGCATCCTGCCGGTTGGCCACGATGCTCAGCCCGAGCTCGTCGAGTCGTGTGAAGAAGCGTTCGTCACGCTTCTGAACGGCAGAGCTCGTTACGTTGGCCACAAGGCCAGCGAGGAGACCGAGAAGCGTTGTGTCGAAGGCGAAGCTCAAGCCGGACGCGACGTTACCGAGCTCGGCGGTGACCCGGCTCACGTCTTCAATGTCCAGATTGGTCGTCAGGAACTCGGAAAAGCCACCCACGGCGAGCGAGATTCCGAGTACGGTCCCGACGAAGCCGAGGATCGGCATCGCCCAGATGAAAAGCTTCACCGTGCGGTAGCCTGCGGCCGCCGTGTCCGCGTCGAGGTCCGACTGGTGGCGCAGCAGTTCATGCGTGCGCTGCGGATCCGCATTCGACTCCAGGTAATGCAGCAACCAGAGAAGCCGTCGTGCCACCGGCCGCTCGCGACCCGCCAGCCCGAGCAGTCGTCGCTGTAGCACTCCGATCGGCTCCTGGGACACCAGCCTCGGCAGTTCGCGAACCTCTCTCCGGTCCAGATCCGCCTCGTTGGCGCCGCCCTGGCGATGCTTCAGGGCGAGATCCGTGAGGGTCCACACGAGCACGAAGACGATCAGACCCGGCACGAGTGACATCACCCAACCACCCGGGGGTCGGAAAAGACGGTAAATGTACGTGTCGGCCCCCACGACGTTCGCGATCGCGAACTGCAGGGCCAAAGACAACAGGAGCGCCGTGGCGACGGGAAGCAGTGCTTCGAGCGCCGAATTGGAGCGACGTGCCCGCTTCTCTCTCGCGCCTCCTCCGCTCAATCCACCGACCTGAGCCGCGGCTCCGGCGGCCGCGACAGCCGCAGCGTCGGCGGATGCCCGTGCAGCAGCGGCCAGTTCGTCCTCGGAGGCGTTGTCAGGCGCTCCTACCAGACCCTCGAGAGACGTCTCGCAGGATTCGCAGGCATCGGCGGGGAATTCGGTGGCCGTGCCGCATTTCGGACATTGAACCTTCGCCATCAGGAACTCCACTCACAGTCATCGAGCCCGTCGAACGCCGACGAGCTCATCGTTGAGGCTTGGACAAGATACCACGCGGTGCGGGCCCCTGGCTCTCGCCACCGAGATCGAACCGGACCGGGAATTCGATGTCGAGCGGGCCCCAGCGTGTAGCAAAACCACGCGCCTCTGCCAGGTCGCGTGCGCGCCGGAAGATATCGAGGCTTTCGACGTCGACCGCGAACTCCAGCCAGACGAAGTTCGGATCCAGCGTGCGGAGTAGTTCCTCGAATGAGCCCGTCTCCAGGTGATGGATGGAGTCGCCCATTTCACCGGGGATCTCACGAACTTCCACGTCGAATTCGCGGACGTTGGGGTCGACTGCCGCCACTTCGCGATCGAAGTCCAGGAGATACTGGAAGTGTTGATCAGTCGGCGGACTCAGATTGGCTTCCCGTAGTAGCTGGTCCATGTCGTCGATCGCGACGGTCCTGAGACCCGCGACCAGGTCACTCACCGGCTGGGTGCTGTCGAGACCCCGTACCGTCCCGTTGTTCGCGACGATGAGCACGCGCCGACTGTCGACTGGCCGATCGCGGGGCGTCGGCACGGAGACCTCGAACGAAGTCGAGCCCAGCTCGAGCACTGTGTAGATCACGAGAAACAGCATCACCCCGACCAGACAGGACAGGATATCCATCAGGGAGTCGAGGTTGAGGATCGAAGCCCCGTCCGACGAGCGTGGTCTCCGGTACACTTACCGCACCCCCAGTCGCTGCCACGTGGGGTCGATCGGCTCGTATCCGACGTCGATACCGAGGAACTCGAAATACCCCCGCACCTCGGGGAGTTCGTCGAACCCTTCCGGCCGCACGAGCAGCACGATGTACTGGTTCTCCGTATCCAGCCCGACATCGGCGATGCGCGCGCCGAGGCGCGTTCCACTCAGCGCGCCCGACATGTATGCCCAAGTCGCTTCCCAGGTCGAGATCTCGTCGAGCGCTTCCCCGAACGTCGCCTGCTCGCCCGAAGGGAGGAGCGTGAGGTCCCGCCCGTCCCATTCGAGCCAGATGGGGATGCGTGGATCCTCTTCACCGGGATCTACGTTCGCGACGATCTCGACGGCCTTGTCGGCACCCAGCGATACCGTCGCCACCGTCGCCAGGATGAACACCATGACGCCGAGCGTGCACGCGAGAATGTTGAACATGGGGAAGAGAGAGATCTCTTCCTCGTTTTCGTCGGCCAGTCTTGCCATCGCCAAGGAATACCACCGAGGCCGGTCGCTCTCAAGCCGGCCCTACGCACTTGCGGGGGAGAAGCCGGACAGAAGCGGTCACCCCGCAGTGACAACTTTGGGGTGACGGGTCCGTGACACTCGAGCCGGAGGGCACATGGTCGGGTCCGGTCTTGATGACATCCTGTTCCGAGACGCCGAAGACCGCGATGCAGCCGCGATCGTAGATCTGTTTCGAGGTGCCTACGGCGACGGATACGTACATCCGGCGATCTACGATCTCCACGAGGTCCGTCGGATGATCTACGACGACGCATCCATGGTCCTGGTGGCTGAGGACGAGGAGACCCGAACCGTCGTCGGCACGGCCGGCGTCCTGTTCGAGATGGGCGCGCACTCGGACCTGGTCGGGGAGTTCGGTCGACTGGTCGTCCACCCCGACTGGAGAGGGCGCGGGATCGGGCGCAGCCTGATGGAAGAACGGCTGGCTCGCGTCGGTCAGCGACTTCAGGTCGGGTTCGTCGAGGTGAGGGTCGGCACGCCCTACTCGCCAAGGATCTCCCAGGCGCACGGCTTCGTTCCCGTGGGATTTCTGCCACAGAAGCTGGTCTTCGGTACGACCCGTGAGCATACGGCTCTGCTCGTGCGTTACTTCAGCGACGCGCTGAAGATTCGGCGAAATCGGCCACGAATCATCCCGGAGGCCGAGGTGCTCGCGACGGCGGCTCTCGAGGCGCTCGGGATTGCCCCGGACGTCGTGGTCGACGACGGCGCGGCGCCGTACCCGCTCTCGAGTGAGCGCGGATTCGAACTCGAGGAACTGACCGCGTCTGGCTACCTCGACTTGCTTCGGATCGAACGCGGCCGCCTGCGTCATCGCGAGATCTTCGGTCCACAGCGGCTTCACTACGGTCTCTTCCGGCTAGCGGCGTCTGATTCGCATTACCTGGTCGCGCGCGTTTCGGGACGGATCGTGGGAGCACTCGGGTACAGCTGGGACAGGGTCGAGCAGCATGTCCGGATCTTCGAGATCATCGGCACGGACCAGGAGGTGATCCCCTTCCTGCTGAATGCGCTGGGAGATCGCTGTCGTCAGGAGGGCGTTGTGTGTGCCGAAGTCGACGTAAACGCAGACGCCACGAGGATGCAGCGCACCTTGCTCACCATGGGCTATCTGCCTGCCGCATACGTGCCGGCGATGGCGTTCGATGACGTGGAACGTGTCGACATCGTGAAGATGTATCGCGTGTTCGGGCCACTCCTCGACCTCCCGTTCGAAGCACCGGAGCCGACGTTGTCCATCGGTCGGCACGTGCTCGATCGCTTCGCGGAGCTGGAACTCAGGCCGCGGCTGGCCCAGGCTCTGAGCCGGCTGCATCTGTGTGCGGAGCTGACCGACGAACAGACGTCGCGCCTTCTCGGGGGCTTCGCAGTCACGCGCTGCGAAGAGGGAAGCGTGATCTTCCGGGAGGGGGATCCAGCGGACGAGTTCGTGATCGTGTCGAGCGGACGGGTCCGTGTCGAGGCAGGAGGTGACGTGCTCGGAGAGGTCGGTCCCGGAGAGGCGCTCGGTGAAGTTGCCGCGCTGCTGGGCAGACGTCACGCGGCGACCGCGATCACCGAGTCGGACGTCGAGTACGGCGTCATCGATGTGGACAGCCTCGACGAGCTCGTTCGGCGTCGCCCCGACATCGGTGTGACGGTCTACCGCAACCTTGCGATCGGAGTCGCGCGGAAGCTGGAGCGGGCGGACGGACTGATCAGTCCGCCGCCTCACTCCCCCGCGTCGGAGACGGCCGGATCCTGACCGGGCAGACCTTCAGTTCGGCCGTGTCGGTGACCGGATCGTAGCCTGCCCCGGTCAGAATATTGACCGGTACGTCGTTGAACGAGAATGAGCTGAAGACCGTCCCGCGGGGCGAACGCTCCGTGGCCTTCACCTTGATTGTCACCGAGCCGCGCCGACTCGCCATTTCGACGAAGCTGCCGTCGTCCACACCCCACGCCGCTACATCATCGGGATGAGCCTCCAGGACTTCTTCCGAGAGCAGGTAGTCGATCCCGGAGGACCGACCCGTCTGCGTTCGTGAGTGGTACGACTCGAGTCGACGTCCGGTCGTTAGCCAGACCGGGTAGTCGTCGTCGACGGTCTCGGCCGGGTCACGGTACCGGATCAACTTGAAGATGCCTCGTCCGTTCACGAAGCCGTCTTCGTGCAGGCGCGGCGTTCCGGGGTGCCCTTCTTCGGGCACGGGCCATTGGTACTCGCCGTACTCCACCCGATCCCAGTCCAGCCCGGCGTAGGTCGTCGACAGCGAGCAAAGCTCGTTGAAGACGTCCTTCGCGCTGGTGTAGTCGAAGCCCTGAAAGCCCATGCGCTTCGCGAGCTGCGAGATGATCCACCAGTCCGGCTTCGCGTCACCTGGCGCGGGGACGGCGCGGCGGAGCCGCTGTACCCGTCGTTCCGTGTTCGTCTGGGTGCCATCGGTTTCGGCGAATCCCGTTGCCGGGAACACAACGTCCGCGAACTCGGCCGTCTCCGTCATGAAGAGGTCGCAGACCACGAGGAAGTCGAGCGACTTGAGGGCGTGCTCGCAGTGTTCACGGTCGGGGTCCGTCACGACGGTGTTTTCGCCGTCGATGATCATGGCCCTGATCTGGTCACCGGCGAGTTCGAGCGCTCGCACCTTGGTGATGCCCTTATCGAGGTCGATCTCCCGTCCCCACGCCCTCTGGAACTTCGCCTGGTTTGCCGGATCGGTGACCGGCTGGAAGCCCGGGTAGTTGTTCGGGATCGCTCCGACGTCACCTGCACCCTGAATGTTGTTCTGACCGCGCATCGGATTGATGCCGGTGCCCTCGCGCCCGAGGTTGCCCGTCATCAGAGCCAGATTGCAGAGGCTCTGAACGTTGTCGACGCCGCAGATGTGCTCAGTGATGCCGAGTGTGTAGTAAATCGCGCCTCGTTCCGCTCGTGCGTAGAGGAGGGCAGCCTCTTCGATCAGCTGCGGATCTACCCCGCAGATCGTGGAGGCCCACTCGGGTGTGAACTCACGCACGTGCTCGAGGAAGGCCTCGGCTTCTGTCGTGCGTTCGGCGACGAAGCCTTCATCGACGAGCCCCTCCCGCGCAATGACGTGCGCCATTCCGAGGAGAAGTGCTGCGTCCGACCCGACCCGCAGCGGCAGGTGCATATCGGCGTATTCCACGAGGCCGATCACCCGGGGGTCTGCGACGATCATCTTCGCCCCGTTCGCGATCGCCTTCTTCAGGCGCGTCGCCGCTACGGGGTGGCATTCCGTCATGTTGGTCCCGATGCAGAAAATCACATCGGGCTTTTCCATGTCCCGGAGCGGGTTCGACATGGCGCCCCGCCCAATCGTTGCCGCCAGACCGGCGACTGTGGGAGCGTGTCAGGCACGGCTGCAATTGTCGATGTAACTGGTCCCCAACCCGGCCCGGACCAGCTTCTGCAACGTGAAGCCAGCCTCGTTCGGGGCGCGTCCGGACGCGACCGCATAGAGGCTGTGACGACCATGCTCGTTGACGGCTTCGAGCAGGCCCGCCGCCGCCTTGTCGAGTGCCTCGTCCCACGTCGCAGGGACGAGCTTCCCATGGTCATCCCGTACGAACGGAGTCTTCAGGCGGTCCGGGTGGTGCACGAAGTCGAAGGCGAACTGGCCCTTCACGCACAGTGCGCCTTCGTTCGCAGGGCCGTCCATCGCAGGCTGGATGCCGACGACCTGATCCCCTTTGGTCATGATGTCGACCGCGCATCCGACCCCACAGTACGGACAGACTGACCGGGTCTTCTCGACCGGCTCTTCGACCTCCGCGAAGCGAAGCGCCTTCAGGTCACCGAGTGCGCCGGTCGGGCACGTCTGCACGCACTGGCCGCAGAAGGTGCACGACGAGTCCTTGAGCAGGCCGCCGAACTCCGTCGTGATCTGCGTGTCGAAGCCCCGGTTCATCACCGTGATGGCATAGTCGCCTTCCTGCTCGGCGCAGACCCGGACGCAGCGATAACACGAGATGCAGTTCTCGTAATCGCGAAGAATGAACGGATTGGGGTCATCGGGCCGCGACGTACCGGACGTCTTGCCCGAGAATCGGCCGGTGCGTGCGTCGTACCGGTCGACCAGGGTCTTCATCTCCTGCGAGGCGTACCCCGAGAGCTCATCGACATCGACATCACGGTTCTCGGAGGTGACCATCTCAAGCAGCACACGCCGGTGCATCTCCAGAGACCCGCTCTTCGTCGTGACCCGCATGCCCGGCTCGGCTTTGGTGGTGCACGAGGCTACGGGGTTCCGGGCACCTTCGAGCTCGACCACACACAGTCGGCAGGCACCGAAGGCCTCGAGGCGGTCGTCGTAGCACAGGGTGGGGATCTCTTTCCTGTGGCGCTCCGCGACCTCGAAGATCGTCTCACCCCTCTCGAACGGGACTTCTTCGCCGTCGAGAACGATCGTGCGTCCAGTCATCTCACTCATATCGTGTTTTTCCGTTCTCTGTTTCAGTCACCGGTGACGTGCGACTGCACGGCGTCCGGGAAGTACCTGAGGAGGCTTTCCGTGATCAGCGGGGCTGCTTGCCCCAGCCCACACGCGGATGTCTCCTTCATCGTCTTGTTCAGGTCGTGCACCTCGTCGAGCCACGCCGCGAGGTCGCCCGGCCCCGCGTTTCCGGCTAGTCGCTCCGTGAGCCGCTGGGTCCCGATGCGGCAGGGGAAGCATTTCCCGCACGACTCCTCGGCGAAGAACTCCATCGCCATGTGCGAGACCTCGATCATGTCACGAGTGTCGTCGAAGACCATGATGCCACCCGCTCCGAGGAAGGAGCCCCTGGATCGGATCGAGGGTTCATCCAGCGTGACGTCGAGGTCGTCGCCGGCCAGAAAGCCGCCGGACAGACCTGCCATGGTGACGGCCTGAACGGAGCGCCCGCCGGGGACGCCACCGGCCCACTCGTGGATCAGGGTGGAGAGAGGAAGACCGATCGGCACCTCGTAGTTTCCGGGCCGCTCGACGTCGCCCGATAGAGAGATCACCTTCGTTCCGGCGTGCTCTTCCAGGCCGAGTCCCCGGTACCAGGCCGCGCCGTGCACCACGATCGGAGGCACCGACGCGAGAGTCTCCACGTTGTTCACCGCCGTGGGCGTACCCTCATAGCCGTGGGTGACGGGGTAGGGGGGACGGTTCCGAGGGAACGGATGACCGCCTTCGAGGGAGTTGAGGAGCGACGTCTCCTCACCGCAGATGTATGCACCTGCGCCGCGCCGAAGGTAGATCCGGATCTCCGTCCCCGTTCCGAAGACGTCGTCACCCAGAATGCCGGCCGCTTCCGCCTCGGCGATCGCTCCAGCCAGCAGGTGTTCGGTCTCGGGATATTCGTACCGGAGGTACAGGAATGCTCGAGGCGACCCGGTGGCGAAGCAGGCGAGGGCCATCCCCTCAAGCACCGCGTGCGGATCGTGGTCCATCAGGGCACGGTCCTTGAAGCAGCCCGGTTCGCCCTCGTCGGCGTTACACACGACGGTTTTCGGCCCCCCGTCCGCTTCAGCGACGGCCCGCCATTTCCGTCCGGTGGGGAATCCGGCCCCGCCCCGCCCGGCCAAGCCGCTCTCGTCCACGACCGAGAGGAGCTCGTCGGGCGTCATCGAGGTCACGGCCTTCTCGAGTGCCGCATAACCACCGGTCCGGCGGTAGCCGCCCAGGGTCTTTCGATCGGGTTCACGAATGTGGGCGAAGACGCACTCCTCGTAGGCGCCTGCCGACTCCGGCGGCACCGGCGTGTCCCTCATCTCGAGAGCGTCGGGCGACGTCCCGACCAGGGTCTGACCGCCGCGAATGACGGGGATCGGCTCATCGCAGCGCCCACTGCAGGGCATACTGGTCGCGCCCTCGAGTCCGTCGACCAGCTCGTGGGCCCCCTTCAGGCAGCAGATCGGTCCGGTGCACACGCGGGGCGCTTCGAACCCACCCTCGTGGCGGGCGAAGTGATGGTAGAAGGTGATCGTGCCGAAAAGATCCGCGATGGGGATCCTCAGACCCTTCGAGACGGCCCGGAGCGCGTCCTCGCTCAGGTATCCGTCCCGCTCGTGGAATCTGTGCAGAAGGGGAAGAAGGGGCGCCTCCTCCGTCTTCGCCTGGGCGATCAGTTCGTCGTTGCTCGGCGACATACCTTTCCTTCGCGCGCATCCTAAGGATTTCCACCGCAGAATTGCGGTCGGATCCCCGAGACACAACAGCTACGTTCTCGTGGCCCTCCGCCGACCGGTACCCGTCAGCGTCGGACACGATCGATTTGCTGCAACCCCACGCCCGCAAACGACATGCGAGCGCCCGGCCAATTTTCGCTGATGTGCCCCGCCTCAGCGCGCACGCCGGCGCGGGTCGGCGTGCCTGATCGTTACCCCTGGGGTCCCGGTCGGCCTTCCGATCCGGCCCGTCCGAGCGCATACAATCCCCACGCCAGCCCAACGTGCGCCGGCAGCAGAAGCGCGAAGAATATTGCGTTCTGATGGGCAGAGGCGGGCACGACCTGCCAGATCAGGCCGAGCATAGCGATCCCGGCACAGAATCCTGCGACCCGACGCGCACGCGCCTCCCAGGCTGGTCGAACACCGGAAAGCGGAAGCGCGACGCCGACGATCAGAAGAAGCGGATTGGCGAGGAAGAGGTTCTCGTTCCACGTAGAGAAGGTGTGATCCGTGAAGAGGAGTCCCACCAGGATGAGCCCCAATACTCCGAAGAGTGTGGACCACGCCGCCGCCACGCTCAGGACGAAGCGCCGGCGGAACGTGGACTCCCGGACCTGGGCGAGCGACAGCGAGGCGAACACGACTCCCGTGACCAAGCCGGCAAGGAGAAATCGGAGGAGCCACGCCGGTGGTGCGGTCTCCTCTGCGGTTCGGGTCGCAGGAACGGTGACCTCTTCCGCCAGCACGAGCGGCCGCACGGACCCGTCGCCGCGCCGCACGTCGAAGTCGCGAACCGCGTCTCTCAAGGTCAGCGGCAGGAACATCTCCTCCCACACCGTGAGTTCCGCGTCGGTCGGGGTCCCCAGCAGCGCGTCCATGCCTGCATAGATGAACGGGTCGACCTGGGTGAGCCGCCGGGTGTGCCAGCGGTAGCTGGTACCCGTCTGCTCCGATCCGAACGCCGCGTGAAGCTGGCCGCCCAGCACGAGGTCGAGGAGGTCCCGCACCCGGGTCGAGCAATTGTCGAGGAAGTACTGGTAGAAGTATTCCCGGTTCTCGGGCTGTGCGTTGATCTGACCGAGGGCGAGGAGCTCGAGCTTCTCCGCCGGCGTGAGGTCGAGTTCCTGCTGGATCACCTCACGGTTGTCTCCGGCGTAGGACGCGAACATCGCCTGAGTGTCGAACGGGGCCATCATGTACAGCATCCGGCCCTGGAGGAACCGGACAATGAATTGCACGGGCTCACCGAAGCTGAAGATGCCCCAGTTGAACGAGACGTCGTACCCGGTCCTGGTATCGAGCACACGCAGGGCGTTGTGCCCGTAGCGCTCCCAGACCGCATCCCCCGGCCCGGCCGTCACGAGCCACACGCGCAGCTCGCTCCCCGGTTCCACGTCCTGGCCCGCCGACCCGGGGGGCGCAATCACGAGGATCGCGAGCGCGACGACGGCGCACGTTCGGAGGGTAGAGGTCACCATACGGACAATCTTACGCGAGGCGACGACGCATCAACACGGTGAAACCCTTGGAGGCCGCAGGCCACAGTCGATAGTTTGCCGGTAACCGTGTGAGAGCCACGCCCTCCCCGCCGCCCCCGACGAACCACGTGTCAGACGAGCAGGCCGAAGAACTCAAGCGAAAGCCAGTCGTTTTCTTTGTCGATGACGAGGAGGCGATCCGCCAGATCGCGAGACGTCTCCTGCGGAAGCGCGGATTCGACATGATCGGTGCATCCTCTGCCGAGGAGGCGGCCGAGGTGATCGAACGGTACGAGGGCGACATCGACGTGGTCCTGATGGATATCAATCTCCCGGACGGGTGGGGTGCCCGGGTTGCCCAGCGACTGATTGCTGCGCGGCCGGATCTTGCTGTCGTATACACGACGGGCTTCGCCGAGGTCGATCCCATCCAGTCCGGTGGGCTCGTGGGGAGCGAGCTCGTGATCCGGAAGCCGTTCACGGGTGATCAGCTTGCCGAGGTCCTGACTCGCGCGATCGAGGCGAAGCGTGGGCGGTCCTAGACCCGGCTTCGTCGCGGCCGTTGGCGTTACGGTCTGGCTTGGCGGGCTCCTGATCGCGTTGATGCTCGGAATGGGGTCCGCCTACATGGTCGTGTCCGGCATCTTCGTGTCGACGCGTATCCGCACTCGAATCCGGGAGCGCCGTGACGCGCTCCTTCGGGGAGAGATCCGGCGAGACCCGCCCCCGGCGTAGCGACGGGTCCTGATCGGGTGGCTACCAGCCGCCGCCCCCACCACCGCCACCGCCACCGCCCGAGAAGCCTCCTCCGCCTCCTCCACTGGAGAAGCCGCCACCGCTGCTGCTCCCACCGCCCGAACTGGGTGGCGGGGACGAGTTCGTACTGAGTGTGCTGGCCAGGGAAGAACTCAGGGAGCTGGAGAACGACCGGGGACTGAACGAACGATCGTGGAGTCCATCGTGGTCGTACCACGGGAATGGCTCCTGGCCCCGGGGCTTCGCCATGAGAGGCTCGAGGACATCGGAGAAGGCTTCCGTCCAGCGATCGTCCAGCCCGAGGGCGATGGCATACGGCAGGTGCCGCTCGAACACCGCCACCGATCGGTCTTCGCCGGCGGGGCCCCCGTCCTCACCCTCGAGCCACGAACGAAAGCCGTCGAGCTCGTTGAGTACGCCACGACCTTTCAAGGTCGGACGCTCCAGCAGGTGATAGAACAGGACGTTGATCACACCGAGGGCCACCGCGGCTACAACCAGGTGGGTGGGCACCATCGACAGCAGGAACGCCAGCCCGAGCGCCTCGCCGAAGACGAAGGGCGCGGCGAAGAGCGCGAGTGCGCCGGCTCCGCCGTACAGGACCGGGGATCGGCCGCGTTTTGCCTGGACCACGGTCTGGAGGATTCGAGCCACGAGCGTGCCCGTACCCATCGTCCAGAGCGTGAGCCACAGCGCGAGAAAGATGGCCGCAGGATTGATCGCGTAGCTCCAGCGCATGACCAGTACGCCAAAGCCGACGACGCTGACCGCCACACCGGCGTAGAACCAGTTCCTGTTGTTCTCGAAGTAGATCCGCTCGAGGCGCCGGCGAAGTGATAGCCGAAAACTCTTGATCGCGGCGCTCAGGATGGCATGTCGACGCCGTTCCAGGTCGATCTTCTTTCGAGGTCCCAGGAGTCGACTGAACAGATCCTGCTCCTCTGGGGCCAGCCCCTCGGGCTTGCTCACGAGCTTGTGCAGAGTCCAGTCCGACCCGTCGTTCGTAATCCGTATGGCCCCCTTGAGTGCCAGATTCACGAGAGCCGCGGAGAGATGCTCCTGCTCGTACCCGCGGTCCTGGATGTAACCCAGCTCGGCGGGCGAGTAGCCTTCGGGGGGTTCCGTCCGGAGGCGTGTCGGCCCCGGAGCCGGGTCGATGCCGACCTGGCGCCACATCAGCAGGTAGACCGCGATCACGAGCAGGATGAGGTATCCGGCGTCGACGTATCCGCCGAAGTCCATCCGGAACCACTCGGCCATGGTCTCTTCCGAGGGGCCGGGAAGCTGACCGGCGGGAAAGGTCAGGCGGACCGTGAGTCCGTCGCCGGGCCAGAGGGCTTCGGTCGTCTCGAAGTGGGCCGTCCCGGTCGAGGCGTCCCATGAACCGCTGGCCTGCATCCCGGTCGACCCTTCGGGGCCCGTCCAGGATTCCAGCGTGGGTGTCGTCGTCAGGCCTTCGACGCGGACCGTGGCGCTGGCGGTCTCGATCGGGAAGGACCAGCCATTTCCGGTGACGTTCCAGTAGATCTGGTCTTCCTCACGCCCGAATCGGACCCATCGATCTGTCCAGTACGTGATCTCGTATACGTACGTGCCTGGC
>Ga0181579_10002010_pt1 | contig 16594 bp, 16 predicted proteins | sample 071ome_24_FD_132996 | JGI IMG/M metagenome (GOLD analysis project Ga0181579, IMG submission 132996) | Coastal salt marsh microbial communities from the Groves Creek Marsh, Skidaway Island, Georgia - 071402CT metaG (megahit assembly) | ecosystem: Environmental > Aquatic > Marine > Intertidal... | reverse complement strand
GATCAAACGACTACCGCAAGGGCGTCCATCGCGAGGTCCTGCCTTGCGCCAGGACGACGGCGGCGGAAGATGGCGCCACCCTCCCCCGTCGCCCTGGCGAACGGCAGGGCCTCGGACGGTTCCAGGTGATCAAACGACAACCGTAAAGGCATCCATCGCGAGGTCCCGCCTTGCGCCAGGACGACGGCGGCGGCCTCCACCCCGCGCTTCATCTCCCCCCTCACCTCACATGACAAGCCACGAGGTCGCGCAACAGATTTGCCCCGGACGTGGTGGTGATGCTCTCGGGGTGAAACTGCATGGACTCAATCGGCAATGACCGATGCCTCAGCCCCATGACATAGCCGTCATCCTCCGCCGTGGCGGTGATCTCCAATGGTCCACCCTCGGGCAACCCATCGACGATCAGCGAGTGATAGCGGGTAGCCTGGAAAGGATCAGGCTGGTTCTTGAAACAGCCCCTGCCGTCATGGCGGATCGGGCTGGACTTGCCATGCATCAGGTTGGCGGCCTGGCGGATCTCGCCGCCATGGGCAAGGCCGATCGCCTGATGACCGAGGCACACGCCGAGGATCGGCAATCGGCCGCCATACTTCTCCAACAATTCGAGATAGCCAGCATCCCTCGGATGACCCGGCCCCGGCCCCAACACCAGGAAATCCGGCTCCAGCCGTCGGATGGCGGCGTCCACCGCCTTGTCGCGGCGCACCACCGTCGTCTCGATATCGAGCTCCAGCAGGTATTGGTGAATGATGTGAACGAAGCTGTCATAGGCATCGACAAGCACGGCTTTCATGGCTGAATCTCCTCTCCGGTAATCGCCCAATAGCTGCCCCCCATCTTGGCCAGGGTCTCGCGCCATTCCTTTTCAGCGACCGAGTCGGCGACCACGCCCGCCGATGCCCTGATCCTGAAGGTCTTGCCGGTATGCAGGGTCGAGCGAATGCACAGCGCGAGATTGGTGAAGCCGGCGAAATCAATCATCCCGACGGCGCCCGCGTAGATCCCGCGGCGCGCGGTCTCCAATTCCTCGATAATCTCCATGGCGCGGATCTTCGGCGTGCCGGTCATGGTCCCGGCGGGAAAGGTCGCCGCGATCACCTCATAGGGGTCCTGGCGAGCCCGCTTGGTCCCGGTAACATTGGAGACCATGTGGATGACATGGGAGTAAACTTCCGGCTCCATCAACACGTCGACATCGAGGGTTCCGGGCTCGCAGATCCGACCGATGTCGTTGCGGCAGAGATCCACCAGCATGATGTGCTCGGCGACTTCCTTCGGGTCGGCCAGCAGAGCGTTCGAGCGTTCGCGGTCGAGCTCGGGATCCCCCGATCGCGGTACCGTGCCGGCGAGCGGTCGCATGGTGACGAGGCCGTCCTCGATCCGAACGAAAACCTCGGGACTGGCGCCGATGACCGCGACCTCGCCGAACCGGGCCAAGTACATATACGGCGCGGGGTTGCGGGCGCGCAGCCGGGCATAGACCTCAAGCGGCGTCGCCTCGGTCTCGATGCTCAATTCATGGCCGATCTGGACCTGATAGATGTCGCCGATGGCGATGTAGTCGAGGGCCGCCGTGACATCCCGGTGATAGGCGTCCTGGGTCGTTGAATCGGTAACCCGAATGGGCGCGGGCACGGCCGGTGCCGGAGCGTCTGGCGAAGTCTCGGCGCATCTCTCGATCACCGCCGCGATGGCTTGCGCCGACAGGTCTTCCCAAGCCGGCGAGTTGGCGCCGACGATCTCGCAGCGGGCGGCGACCAAGTCGTAGCGCACGACGCTTTGGAAGATCGAAAGGCTGATGTCCGGGGCGTCGGTCGTCGGCGCGATCAGATAGGGCAATTCCTCGACATAATGCGCGGTGTCGTAGCCGAAATAGCCGAAGAACCCGAAGCCGAAGGCCGACGGGCTGGTCTCGCCGTCAATCTGAAAACAACCCTGAATCCGGCGCAGCAAATCCCAGACATCGTTCAGCGCCGCGAGTTCCACCGAGCCGTCCCGCGAGCCGGGACCCGCGCCGATCGCGGCGCGCGCGCGATCGGCGGCCTCTCCCGCGCCCTCGATCGAGACGTCGTGGCGTCGCACCTCCACCGTCAGTAGTTTGTTCAACCCGACGATTGCCGAGCGGGTATCCGGTTTCGGACCGGAAAGGCTTTCGACGATGAAAACCTGATCCTCTCCGAAGACTTCGGACAAGGCCTTGAACACATCGAAAGGCATGCGAAAAGGGACTTCCTCGCGCCGCAGGGTTACCGGTATCGGCGGCGCGGCGAGCTTGGCGTGTGAAACAGTGGCGGTCATGGCGTTTTCCTTGATGGCGAAAGCGGGAAGCGAAGCCGGCGGGGCGCGAACACAAAAAAACCCGCCAAGGGAACTTGGCGGGTCCGGCTAAACGATGCCTTGGGCGAGTGGGCGCGCTAGCCCATCGCGTGACCCATGCGACAGCGCCACCACCAGATCGTGGACTGGTGGGCGGAGGTCAAACCGTCGATGGACATCGCGTTAATCATGGCCGCGATTAAGCCGCCGCGATCCACACGCTGTCAAGTAGATCGCGCGAAACAACTGATCGATTGGTTAGGGAGGACCGTTTTCGAGATACCAACCCTGCCCCACACCCTCGTCGCCCTGGCGAACGGCCGGGCCTCGGACGGTTTCAAGTGATCAAACGACTACCGCAAGGGCGTCCATCGCGAGGTCCTGCCTTGCGCCAGGACGACGGCGGCGGAAGATGGCGCCACCCTCCCCCGTCGCCCTGGCGAACGGCAGGGCCTCGGACGGTTCAACGTGATCAAAAGACTACCGTAAAGGCATCCATCGCGAGGTCCTAGAAAGTCGAACTAATCGAAGGGCTGAACCAAACGTGGGATGACCCGCCGAACCAGCTGACATGGATCGATTGAAAAGCGTTTTCACCGCCCCACATACTCCAACAGCCGCGCGGCGTTCTCGCCGCGGAGTTGCCAGGACATGCAGCGCACGCCGCCACCCATGTGGCAGATTTCGCCGCTGGGCACGGGGATGACTTCGCGCTTCCTTGCGGCTCGGACCTGCCTCAGCGCGATCGCCTCCTCGGGAATACCGAACTGGGGCAGATAGATTCGCTCGGGCGTCACCAGGGCGTTGGTGTAAAGGCCGCAGGCGGAGCCGAACCGCTCGTCATAAATGGCGCTATCGTCATATGGCGTGACCACCTCGTGGACCGTCACCCCCGGCAGGCCGCGCTCCAGATCCTCCCTCAGCGCCCGCGCATAGGCCGGATCGCCGGGATAGCTATTAATAATCAGTGTGTTGATGTCGACGAAGGCGACCACGCCGTCGGCATGCTCGAGCCCGCCCTGCTCGTTCGCCTCGATAAAGGCGACATGGCGGATACCGGCGGTGGATCGCAGTTTCCGGCGCGCCCCGACCTCGGATAGGCCGTTGTCGCGAAGAAACTTTCGGCTGATCACCGCGTTTCCGGCGCCGTCATCGACGATATTGCCGCCGTCATTCAACAGATCGGTCCGGTTGTGTGAAAGCCCGGCCTCCTCCATCAATACGGCGAGCGCCTCGGCCACCTCGTCCGACGCGCGCTGGTCGCCGCCCTGGCCCGCCGCCGTGTAGCGGAACAGCACCGGCCTGTCAGGCAAGGCGAAGGAAAAATCGCGCATCCAGATATCCAGCATCGGCGCGATCGCGACCCGGTCCTTGCCGAGGATCTCGGCATAGTCGTCATGCGAGGCCGGCCGGGTCAGCACCAGAACCCGGTCACCGTGTTGCTCGATGAGGCGCGCGAAGGCGATATGGAAGTCCAGGATCGCGTCCTGGACATCGGCGTAGTAGGAGTCTCCCTCCCCCGGCGCCGCGAGCACGATCAGCTCGGCCCTCGAGGGGCCGGACGACAGCAGGCCGACGGCAACCAGGAGCCCCGCCGCCAGGCGTCTCATCACGCCCCCGGCGCCCCGCGCCGCAACAGCCCCACCAGTTCCGGCATCTCCATGAACACCTCCGAACATCCGACCGCGCGGAGTTTGTCCACGTCCGAATCCGCGCCGTAGCCGAACACCGTCATGCCCGCCGCGACCCCGGCGGTGGCGCCCCGGGGGCTGTCCTCGATGACCGCGCAGCGGGCCGGGTCGGCGCCCATTTGCTTAGCGCAATGGAGGTAGAGATCCGGGGCCGGCTTGGCGACGCCCACATGGTCGGCGGAATATATCCGCCCCTTGAATCGAGGATAAAGCCCAGTAACGCCGAGCGAGACCTCCATCTTGTTGGGCGGGCCGTTGGAGCCGACACACATGGGAACACCGGCCGCCTCGATCGCGTCGAGCACCCCGTCGATGCCGGGGATCTTCTCAAGCTCGGTCTGGAAGGCCGCGAACTGTTTCTCGTAGATCCTGTCGACCCAATCGTCGGGCAGCTTGCGGCCGAGCTTTTCCTCGGCGCCGATCTTGATCAAGGTCAGCTTGCCGCCGAGAAACTCGTAAAGCGCCCCGTCCGAGGACATGGGCAGACCGGCCTCGGTCAGGGCTTCGGCGATAAGGCGGTTACCGATCGGCTCGCTGTTCACCAGCACGCCGTCGCAGTCGAAAATGATGAGATCCCAATCCATGGACCCGTCATACCCGAGTCGCCGCTCCGCGTCATTAATGATTAATTTTTAGGCAACGATATTTCGATGCTTGCAAAACAGGCAATCGACTGTATGGTCGGCCCGATTTCAATTTTATTGCATGGGGGACGACATGCGGATCAGCCGGCTAGCCACATGGGTCGCGGCCATTCCCGCGCTTCTGATCACCTTGACGGCCAGCGGCCAGGCCATGGCCGCCGACGCGCTAAGCAGCGGCGATACGGCCTGGATCATCACAGCGACCGCCTTGGTTCTGTTCATGACCTTGCCTGGATTGGCGCTTTTTTACGCCGGTCTGGTCCGCGCGCGGAACGTACTCTCGGTGCTCATGCACTGTGTCGCGGTGGCCTGCCTTGCCTCGATCGCCTGGCTGATCATCGTCTACAGCCTCGCCTTCGGCGATGGCGGCGGCCTGAACGCCTATATCGGCGGAACCGGCAAGGCCTTCCTGGCGGGGATCGGGCCGGAGACGCTGGCGGGCAACATTCCCGAGACCGTGTTCTTCATGTTCCAGATGACCTTCGCGATCATCACCCCGGCGCTGATCGTCGGCGCCTTTCCGGAGCGGATGCGCTTCTCCGGGGTGCTTCTGTTCACCCTGCTTTGGCTGATTCTGGTCTACGCGCCGGCCTGTCATTGGATCTGGGGCGGCGGCTGGCTCGCGGATATGGGCGTGATGGACTTCGCCGGCGGCATTGTCGTGCACACCACGGCGGGCGTATCGGCGCTGGTTCTGGTGATGGTGCTCGGCCCCCGCCGGGGTTTCCCGCGGGAGATTCGTCCGCCGCACAATCCCGGCATGACCGTGATGGGCGCCTGCATGCTCTGGGTCGGCTGGTTCGGTTTCAACGCCGGTAGCGCGCTTGCCGCCGACGGCGCGGCCGGCATGGCGATGGTGGTCACCCATATCTCGGCGGCGGTCGCCTCGATGGTCTGGGCGGCGATCGAGTGGGTCCGCTTCGGCAAGCCCAGCGTCATCGGCATCGTCACCGGCACCATCGCCGGCCTCGCGGCGATCACCCCGGCCTCGGGCTTTGTCGGCCCACTGGGCGCGGTGGTGATCGGTGTGCTGGCGGGCGTGATCTGCCAGTGGTGCACCGGGCTGATCAAGCAGACCCTGAAGATCGACGACTCCCTCGATGTCTTCGCGGTTCACGGCGTCGGCGGCATCATCGGCACGCTTCTGGCGGCGGTCTTCGCGGTCGAGAGCCTGGGCGGCCTCGGCCTCGCCGAGGGCGTCTCCATGGGCGACCAGTTCGTCGTGCAGGTTATCGGCGTCGCCGCGGTCGCGTTGCTTTCGGCGGTGGCGACCTGGATCATCGCCAAGATCGTCGCCGTCACCGTCGGCCTCCGGGTCAGCGAGGAAGAGGAAATCGACGGCCTCGACATCAGCGCCCATGGCGAACGAGGATACGATCTGACCTAAGGTGCGTGGGGACCGGTCGAAACATCGGCGCCGGTCCCCTTCTCGCCCGTGGAAACATTCGATTGGGCCGGCAAGGCCCCGAGGAGGATGCGATGAAGATGATCGTTGCGATTCTACAACCCCATCGCCTGGACACGGTGCGCGAGGCCTTGGCCAGCGTCGGCGTGCACGGCATGACCGCCAGCGAAGCCCAGGGCTACGGACGCCAGGGCGGCCACAAGGAGATCTACCGGGGCGCCGAATACGAGGTGCATTTCGTGCCCAAGGTGAAGATCGAGGTCGCGGTCAGCGACGACGACGAGGATCGCGCGGTCGAGGCGATCCAGACCGCCGCGCAAACCGGCCGGATCGGCGACGGTAAGATCTTCGTCCTGGACATCTCCCGCGCGGTCCGCATCCGCACCGGCGAATCCGGCGAGGACGCGCTTTAGGGTACCGTCGCCAAGGCCGCGCCAAGATCCGTTAGATCCTGGAGCCCCCTTCGCCCTGGCGCAAGGCAGCCCCGTCGCCCTGGCGAAAGGCAGGGCCTGGATGACGTAATTCCTATGAATCAAGATCCACTCCCATGGGTCACACGGACCGAGGCCTCGCCGTTCGCCAGGGCGACGGATGGGGTGTGACGCGACATCCCTCCACCGTTGCCCTAGCGAAGGCTAGGGCTCTTGGCGAGAACGACGACAGCGCCACGGCGGTTCAGAACCCCGAGCGCCCGTCACGACGAGGAGCCGGCGGCAAAAGCCCCTTCCTCCCCAAGGGCGACGGAAGCTTGGACGCGGGAAACTGATGCGACGGGATCTGGATGGCGTGATCTCCAAGGATCTTCCGTGCCCATGCATCCCCGGTCGGATGATTGCCGCCCGCCCTTGAACCCATCCTTGATCTTGGCGCCAAATCCAGGTCATCTCGCCCGCCATGGATATCATCATCGACATCATCCTGCCGGTCTTCGGGATCGTGCTGATCGGCTATGTGGCCGCGCGCGCCGGCCTTTTTCCCGAGGCCGCGGGCAAGGGACTGGCCTATTTCGTCTTTAACTTCGCCATCCCGCCCCTGCTGTTTCGCTCAATGGTGACGCAAACCCTGCCCGACCCGATCGAATGGTCGTTCCTCGCCTGCTATTTCGGCGGCGGCCTTGTCGCCTGTGTCCTCGGCGCGGTGCTGAGCAAGGCGCTGTTTCGCCGCGACTTCGCCCACGCGGTGATCGCCGGGGCCACCAGCGGGGTCTCGAACATCATGCTGTTGGGCATCCCCCTGGTGCTCACCGCCTTCGGCGAGGTCGTGACCTTTCCGATCTTTCTGCTCCTCGCCTTCAACGCCCCGCTCATGGTCATGGCCACGACCCTGCTGATCGAGGGACGCCATGGCGGCGGCGAGAACATCCGCCGGCTCCCCCGCAACCTCGCCAAGAGCCTGGTGACCAACCCGATCGTCATGGCGCTGATCCTCGGGGTGATTTGGAATCTCTGCGGCTGGAAGCTTCCGCATGTCGTCGACGTTCTGGCGATGTCGCTGGGTCAAGCGGCCCTGCCCTGCGCGGTGTTTTCGATGGGAGTGTCGCTCGCCGGCTATCGGGTCGCCGGCGCGGTGCCGGAGATCGGCATGGCCTCGATGCTGAAGCTGGTGCTGCACCCTGTTCTGGTCTGGCTGCTCGCCACGTATGTCTTCGTCGTCGAGCCGCTGTGGCGGGACATCGCGATCCTGGCGGCGGCGGCGCCCGCGGGCGTCAATGTCTACATGGTCGCCACCCGCTATGACGCCGCGACCAACCACGCCGCCGCGACAATGCTGGTCTCCACCCTATTCTCGGTAGCCAGCGTCGCGGTCGTGCTGCATCTGCTCGGCGCGCGCTAGGCCTTGCGTCGCGGGGACATGTACCGTTAGTGATAAGGCGCGAACCCTGGGAGAAAGCCCCATGTCACTTGCCGCCGAACCAACCGAAGACGCCATGCTCCTGCGCGATGACCGCGACGGCGTGGCCTGGCTGACCCTGAACCGGCCCGGCGCCTATAACGCGCTCTCGCTGGATCTGATCACGGCGTTGCAGGAGAGTTTCGACGCCATCGCCGAGGACCGTTCGATCAAGGTGGTGGTGCTGCGCGGCGCCGGCAGGGGCTTTTGCGCCGGCCATGACCTGCACCAGATGCGCGCCAACAAGAGCGAGCCCTATTACAAAAAGGTCTTCGCCGCCTGTTCCAGGATGATGGTGACGATCACCAAGCTTCCTCAGCCGGTGATCGGTTGCGTGCATGGGATCGCCACCGCGGCGGGCCTGCAACTACTGTCGACCTGCGACCTAGCCATCGCCGAGGAGAATGCGCGGTTCGGCACGCCGGGCGTGAATATCGGCCTGTTCTGCTCGACCCCGATGGTCGCGGTTTCCCGCAAGGTTCAGCGCAAGAAGATGATGGAAATGCTGCTGACCGGCGAGATGCTGGACGTCGAGGGCGCGCTCGAACAGGGCCTGATCAACAAGGCGGTTCCGGCTGACCGGCTCGAGGACGCGGTGGCCGAACTGGCCGCGAAGATCGTCTCGAAGTCGCCTGCCGTCGTGAAGATCGGCAAGCAGGCCTTCTATCGCCAGCTGGAGATGCCGCTGGAGGATGCCTATGCCTATACCAGCGCGGTCATGACCGAGAACATGTTCTTCGAGGACGCCGCGGAGGGCATGACCGCCTTCATCGAGAAGCGCCCACCGGTCTGGAAAGGCAAGTAGCCATGGATAGCGCGAATCCGGCGGCGACGGCGGTCGATCACGACGCCTACCCCGATGAGTACATCAAGACCATCCTGGCCGATGTCCGCACCATCGCCATGGTCGGCGCCAGCCCGAACTGGAACCGCCCGTCCAACTTCGCCATGAAGTATCTCCAGGCCAAGGGCTACAAGGTCTATCCGGTCAATCCCGGGGTTCCCGGGACCACGATCCTCGGCGAGACGGTCTATGCGAGCCTCGAGGAACTGCCCGAGACCGTCGACATGGTCGACATCTTCCGTAACTCCGAGGCGGCGGGCGCAATCACCGACGCGGCTGTCGAGCACGGCGCCAAGGTGGTCTGGCTTCAGCTCGGCGTGCGCAACGACGCGGCCGCCGAGCGCGCCGAGGCTCACGGCCTGCGGGTGGTAATGAACCGGTGCCCGAAGATCGAGTTTTCGAGGCTGTTCGGCGAGTTGTCCTGGCATGGCTTCAACTCGCATGTCATTTCATCCAAGCGCCGTCCCGTGGGACAACCAGGCACGCCCGCGAACGATACGAGCGCCAAATCCCCGTCCCGGGCGCCGACCGAGGCAGGCTTCGAGACACGGGCGATCCACGCCGGCGCCGCGCCGGACCCGACCACCGGCGCGCGCTCGACACCGATCTTCCAGACCACGGCCTTTGTTTTCGACGATGTCGACCATGCCGCCTCGCTGTTCAATCTGCAGACCTTCGGGAACATCTACGGCCGGCTGTCGAATCCGACCACCGCGGTACTCGAGGAACGAATCGCCAGTCTCGAGGGCGGTCGCGGCACGACCTGCACGGCGTCCGGCCATTCCGCCCAATTGGTGGCCTTGCTTCCGCTCATGGAGCCCGGCGACAAGATTATCGCCTCGACCAAGCTCTACGGCGGTTCGATCACCCAGTTCGGCAAGACCTTCAAGAAGTTCGACTGGCACTGCGACTTCGTCGACATGGACGACATGGCGGCGGTGCGCGAGGCGGCGGCGGCGCCGGGGGTGAAGGCGCTTTACGCCGAATCCCTTGCCAATCCGGGCGGGGTGATCACCGATATCGAGGCCTTGAAGGAAATCGCCGCCGGGATAGGCGTCCCGCTGATCATCGACAACACCATGGCCACGCCCTATCTCTGTCAGCCCTTCCGGCACGGCGCCGATATCATCATCCATTCGACGACCAAGTTCCTCTCCGGCCACGGCAACGCCATGGGCGGCGCGATCGTCGATTCCGGCACCTTCGACTGGTTCCAGAACGACAAGTTCCCGGCCCTGACCAAGCCCGAGCCGGCCTATCACGGGCTGACCTTCTTCGAGACCTTCGGCGACCTCGCCTATACCACCTACGGCCATTCCGTGGGCCTGCGGGATCTCGGCCCGACCATGGCGCCGATGAACGCGTATCTGACGATCATGGGCACCGAGACCCTGGCGCTGCGCATGCAACGCCATGTGGAGAACGCCCGCAAGGTGGCCGAGTTCCTGGATGGCCATCCCAATGTCTCGTGGGTGTCCTATGCCGGGCTTCCCGCCTCGCCCTATCACGCCCTGGCCGGCAAGTATCTGCCAAAAGGGGCGGGGTCGGTCTTCACTTTCGGCATCAAGGGCGGCTTCGAGGCGGGCGTGAAATGCGTGCAGAGCTGTGAGTTGTTGAGCCATCTGGCGAATATCGGCGATACCCGCTCACTGATCCTACACCCGGCCTCCACCACCCATCGTCAGCTTACCGAGGAACAGCGCGCGGCCGCCGGCGCCGGCGACGACGTGATCCGGCTGTCCATCGGCCTGGAGACCGCGGAGGATATCATCGCTGATTTGGATAGAGCCCTGGGTTGATGGTGGCGCCGAGGGATCACCTCCCCTGACTCACCCGCATCACGTCCCATCTCCCGTCGCCCCGGCGAAGGCCGGGGCTTTTGCCGCTTAGCCTTGATAGTCCATAACCGTTTGAAATAGCGCAATAACAGCCGAACATAGGCGCGGTGGCGTCGCCCTCGCCACAAGCCCCGGCCTGCGCCGGGGCGACGGTGAAAAGAGGTATCTCGTGGTATACAACATCACCGCGAAATCGAGATCACGGTGAAAGTTCAATCAATAAATCCAGAACGGAAATCGATTGACGCTGAACAACGATGGCGTGGCAATATCATCCTGTCCATCCCCTTCCCCACTCTCGCGAGGCCCCATCATGACCGACATGACCCCCAACATCCCCGAGATCGTCGAGGAAGTTCGCGAGAAGTTCGAAGCCTATGAGCAGGCCCTGATCGACAAGAACGTCGAGGTGCTGGACGACACGTTCTGGAACAGCCCACTGACGATACGTCTGGCAATGAACGAAGCGGGCTACGGCTTCGACCAGATCCACGCCTTCCGCGTCGCCCGCAAGCCCGGCCCGGGCATCAAGGAGGAGCGCCTGCGCCTAGATATCCTGACCCTGGGCCGCGACTTCGCCAGTGTCAGTCTCGAATTCAAGGTCCGCGGCAAGGACCTCACCGGACGCCAGTCACAAACCTGGGCTCGCATTCCGGGCGAAAGCTGGAAGGTCGTCTTCGCCCATGTCTCCACCACCGACGGCAAGCCGCTCTGGTAGGACGGGAGCCGCCCCCGCCTATACCGCGTCCTTCTCTCCGCCATAGGGCGCGATGTCGCGGGCGTCCATGTGCAGATGGATCAGCGCCGGGCCGTCATGCGCCAAGGCCGCGGCGAAGGCGGGGCGCCACTCAGCGGTGGCCTTCACGGTCCAGGCCGCCGCGCCGTAGCTCTCGGCCAGCTTGGCGAAATCGGGGCTGTCCATCACTGTGCCGAAGGCGTGCTCGTCGCCGTATTTGTCGAGCTGGCCCTTGAGGATGGAGCCGTGGACATTGTTGTCGCAGACCACGACCTTGATCGGCAACCGCTCCCGCGCAGCCGTGGACAGTTCCTGACCGCTCATCAGAAAGCTGCCGTCACCGGCGAAGGCCACGACCGGGCGCCCGTCATTGCTCGCCAGCATCGCGCCGATCGCGCCGGGAACGCCCGCTCCCATCGCGCCGCAGGCGGTGCCGCCCTGGGTCTGGGCCTCGCGGTAGTGAAAGAACCGATGCACCCAGCGGGCCGAACTGCCGGCGTCGGTCACCACGATCGCATCGTCGGGGAGCATCTCCCGCGCCTCGGCGGCGACCACCGAGGGATCTACGGCGCCATGGGCCGGATAGCTCCCGGCCGTCGAAAACGCCATGAAGGTCTCGTGCGCCGCGTCCCGCCATGCCGATCGCTCCGCCGAAGGCGCGGCGAGAGCGGTGGTAAGCGTTTCCAGGCTCGGCCCGATATCGCCGAGAACCTGGCGTGGCGCGGCGAAGCGGGCCAACACCGCTTGGTCGGGATGGATATGCGCCCAGTCGCGCCCGGCGGCGATCAAGCCTTCCTCGCGGCTGGTAATGCCGTCCAGCCGGCTGCCGACGACGCAGATCAGATCGGCCTCCTCCACCAGAGTGTTCTGATAGGCAACCGGGTTGATCTCCAGATGCCCCGCGTATCCGGGATGCAGATTGTCGAGCACGTCCTGACAGCGGTAGCCGCATAGGAGCGGCGCGCCGAGCGCCTCGACGAAGCCGCGCAAGGCCTCGCGCGCCGCCGACGCCCGCGCCAACTCCCCGGCCAGGATCAGCGGACGTTCAGCGGCGTTCAACGCGGCGGCGAGCCCCTCGAGCGCCGCCGCGTCGGCATTCACCTCGGCGCGTCGGAAGGCGCCCTGTTCCACCGGCGCCTCGACCTCCATCTCGCCGAATTCGCGCGGCATCACCACGACCACCGGGCCGGGTCGACCGGAGACCGAAATCTCCACCGCCAGCCGCGCCATCCGGGCCATTTCGCCGGCGTCCTTGGGCTCCAGCACGGCCTTGGCCATCGAGGCGAAGGCGCTGTGCGGATCAATCTCCTGAAACGCCTCGCGGCCCTTCATGTGACTGCGCACCTGGCCCATGAACAGCACCAGGGGGACCGAGTCCTGATAGGCGGTGTGCAGGCCGATCGAGGCGTTGGTGGCGCCGGGGCCGCGGCTCACGAAGACCGCCGCCGGCATCCCCCGGATCGCGCCATAGGCATTCGCCGCCAGGGTACCGCCGCCTTCCTGACGCACCGAGACCAGGCGCACCCGGTTGCGGTTCTTGCGCAGCGCCTCGAGCACCGCCAGAAAACTCTCTCCGGGAACCGTGAAGGCGGTATCCACGCCGGCATCGATCAAGGCCCCGACCAGGGCGGCTCCAGCTTCCATCTTTCCCCCTCGAGGCCGGCGGGCCCGGACGTCACGCCGCCGGGGGAACCGTGCCTTCTCGCGGATCGATCGGCACCAGGCCGGCCAATCCCGTCTCTTGCTCCAAAAGCGCCGCCGCCGCGAGCAGACCGGCCTCGCCATAGGGCCTGCCGACCACCTGCAACCCGACCGGGCGCCCATCGCCGGTGAATCCGGCGGGCAGTGATAGCGCGGGAGAGCCGCTTAGGGTGATCGCGGACGTGATAAGCGATCCGGCGATGTAGTTGTCCACCGCCTGACCGTCGATCACCGGCGGATAGCGCAGGGTCACGTCGAAGGGCGGCACCGGCGTGCAGGGCAGCAGCAGGAGGTCATGGGTCTCGAAAACCGCCGCCATCCGTCCAAAATACGCCGACCTCTCCCGCTCCGCCCAGGCAATATCGGAAGCGCTGAGCGCCAGCCCCTTCTCGGTGTTCCAAATGATGTCTTGCTTTAGTAGTTCGCGGTGGTTCTCCAGATCCGCCTCGCGGTTCACTACGAAGATCAGGGCCCGCAGGATCTGAAAGGCCTCGTCGATTCGCCCGGGCTCGGGACAGGCCTCGACGACTTCTACGCCGATCTTCTCGAGCTTCAGCGCCGCCGCCTCGCAGATCTCGCGGACCTCGCGATCCACCGCCGCCGCGCCGCCGAGATCCGCCGTCCAGGCGACCCGCTTGGGACGAACCGATGCCTCTCCCGCCAGAGCACTCTCCACGGCCTGAAGAAAGGGCTCGTCCGGCGCGCGGCGGGTCAGCGGGTCGCGCGGATCGACGCCGGCCATGGTGTCGAGGAACAGCGCCAGATCGCCGACATCGCGGGCCATCGGCCCCTCGACCGAGCTTGGGCTATATAGATTGGTCGCCGTGCCGCGGGTCACCCGCCCCGGGCTCGGCCGCAAGCCGACGACCGAGCAGAACGCCGCCGGCTTGCGCAGCGAGCCGCCGTGGTCCGAGCCATGCGCGAGCCAGATCTCTCCCGTCGCCAGCGCCGCCGCCGCGCCGCCGGAAGAGCCGCCGGGCGTGAGCGACGTGTTCCAGGGGTTGAGGGTACGCCCGAACACCTCGTTGAAGGTATTGCCGCCGGCGCCGAATTCCGGCGTGTTGGACTTGGCGAGCACGATGCCGCCGCGTCCCTCGATCCGCTCGACCAGGGGATGCGACGTGCTCGGCACCCGGTCGGCGTGGATCGGAGAGCCGAAGGTGGTGCGCACCCCCGCCACGTCCATGAGATCCTTGATCGCCACCGGAAGGCCGTGCAGCCGGCCGCGCTTGTCGCCATCGCCGAGATCGGTCAGGCGTCGGGCATGATCGCGCGCCCGCTCGGCGCAGACGGTCGGCAAGGCATTGATCGCGGGCTCCACCTCGGCGATCCGCGCCAGGGCCGCGTCGATAAGCTCCAGCGGCGAGATTTCCCGCGCCGCGAGTCGGCGCACGGCCTCGCGGGCGGAGAGCGCCGTCAACTCCCTCATGTCGCTCATCGAGGCGTTACCGGGTTTTCGCGGCGATGAAGGCCCCGGCCTTGGCGACCGCCTCGCGTCCCTCGGAGAGGATCGGCGCGAAGAGTTGCCAGACATGGATCATCCGGTCCCAGACCTCCAGTTCCACCGACACGCCGGCGGCCTTCATCTTCGCCTCCAGCCGGGTCGAGTCATCCAGCAGGGTCTCGGCGTCGCCGACCTGGATCAGGGTCGGCGGCAGGCCGGAGAGATCCGCGTAAAGCGGGCTGGCGAGCGGGTCCTTGGGATCGCCGCCGGCCATGTAGAGATCGGTGTACCAGAGCAGCGCCTCCTTCTGGACCATCGGGTCGACCTCGGCGCGGCTGGTCATTGACTCCCCCTCGCCCAACAGATCCACCCAGGGCGAGAAGCACACCGCCGCCGCCGGAAGCGCGATGCCCCGATCCCGGAGCGCCAGCAAGGTGGCCACGGTAAGGCCGCCACCGGCGGAATCCCCGGCGATCGCCACATGCTCGGGCTTCACACCGCTTTCAAGCAGCCATTGATAGCCGGCGACCGCGTCCTCCAGCCCGGCGGGGAACGGATGCTCCGGCGCCAGGCGGTAATCCATCGACAGCACCCGCGCGCCGGACGCCTTGGACAGGTCATAGGCCAGGACCTTGTGGGTGTTGACGCTGCCGATGACATAGCCGCCGCCATGCAGATAGTAGATACAGCGCGCGGCATCGGCGCCGGGGGCCGAGATGAACTCCCCCGACACGCCGTTGGCGGTGACCTTCTCGGACTGGAGATCATCGGGCGAGGGCAGGAAATCGGCGAGCTTGTCGAAGCGCTCGCGCAACAGTTCCGGCGTCGGGTCCGGCGGTTTCGGCTTGGATTTCAGCAGCTCGATCAGCGTGTTGAGTTCCTTGTCGGTCATGGCGTCGCCCTTTCCTATTCCGCCGCCTCGCCCCGGACCTCGTCCTTCCAGGTCTTGAGGACCGGCAGGACTTCCTTGGCGAAGAGTTTGATCGATGACTCGGCGAGCTCATACGGGATGCCGCCAAACCGAAAGGAGGTGGCGAGCTCGAAATCGCCGATCATCTCGCGGCGCTTCTCGAACTCCCGAAGAATCCGGTCCGGCGTGCCCCAGACCGCCGCCTGCATGAAGCCGTCGACCATGCCCTCGATGCCGACTTCCTTGGCCACCTCGACCTTGGCGGCATAGCTGTCATAGCCGCTGATCTTGGAGAAATGCTCGCTCAGAAGCTCGTAGTGATCGTAGTTCGAATAGACGAAGGTCCCCATATATTGCCGGCTCTGTTCCTCGGCGCCCTCCATGGTCGGGGTGCAGACACAGAAATCCGCCGTCAGCGGCGGCGGGCCCGGGCGGCCGTGATACTCCTCGAAAAGCTCGGCATGCTGCTTGATCTGCGGCAGCCGCTTCTCCCAGGGGCGGTCGGCGAACATCACCATGCGACCGCCGAGCTTGGCGGCGGAGACCACCGAATCCTCGCTCGAAGCGACGGCGTAGATCCGCTCATCGATGGGAAAGCGCGGGCGCGGACGGATCTCGACCCGCGGTTGTTTGTAATGCTTGCCGTCGGCTTCCATCCAGCCGGTGCGCATCGCCTCGACGATCAGGGCCGCGGCCTCGTCAAAGCGCTCGCGCGATTCCGTCATGGTGGTGCGGAACCCCTCAAATTCCTGGCGCGCCAGCCCCCGCCCCATGCCGAGCCGCAGCCGCCCGCCGGAGAGATGATCCAGCACCGCCACCTTCTCGGCCACCCGGAGCGGGTCCTGCCAGGGCACGATGATCGCCGCCGTGCCGACATCGATATCCGGATACTTGGCCGTCAGATACGACATGACCTGGAGATTGTCCGGACAGAACGAGTAGTCGCGGAAGTGATGCTCCACCGCCCAGAGACAGTCGAAACCCGAATCCGCCGCGATCCCGGCGATCCGCAACTCCTCGTCCCAGACCTGCTCGTCGGTGACGCTTTCCTCGCAGCCGTATTTGGTGAAAACCATCTGCAAGCCGATATCCATGCTCGCCTCCCGCGCGGTTGATCCCGGTATCTCCGTTCAACCGGAAGGGTCGCGCGAATAGCGGGCCGGGCCAAGCCG
>Ga0181579_10002006_pt1 | contig 16598 bp, 15 predicted proteins | sample 071ome_24_FD_132996 | JGI IMG/M metagenome (GOLD analysis project Ga0181579, IMG submission 132996) | Coastal salt marsh microbial communities from the Groves Creek Marsh, Skidaway Island, Georgia - 071402CT metaG (megahit assembly) | ecosystem: Environmental > Aquatic > Marine > Intertidal... | reverse complement strand
TGTTGTTTGGGATCCGCGGCCGGAATGCGAAGAAGGTCACTCCGAAGCGCCGTTTGCGTCGATGCCACGCGGCGAGCGCCCCAACCACCCGCTGTTCCCAATCTTGTGGCGAGCCAGCGCCGAACGCGTTTAGTCGAAGAAGGCGAACGTGCGGATCTCGATACTTTCGCGCGGCGGGGCGTTGGGTGGCGAATTGGGGTCCTCGAACGATCCATGGGCCGTAAACCGCGCCCGCCCGTCGCACAGCGAATCGAAACACTTGAAGATAAGCACCTCTTCGCGGGTCATTTCGGGGAAGTAATACCAGCGCTGCGTTGCGCGATGGGCGACGTGATAAATCTCGCCTATGCGATCTTCGTGCCGGCGCTCGGCTGCAATGAGATCGTCCGGGCCGAGACTTCGGGCATCGCAAATCGCCAAGGGATCGCGTTGGAGAGGCCCGACGATCGGCCGCCACGCCTGAATGATCGCCATACGCCCGGCCAACAATCGATCCGCCTCGTCGGGATAAAGGTCGCGGACGCGTTGCGGCCCGGACCAATCGGTGTAGTCGTTGTGCACGATCCGAACCGGTTCGCGAAGGTGTCGTTTTTCCTGTTCGTCTTCGCTGCCATGGCGCAGCGTGTGATCGAAGACGACGACACGCGTGGCACCACTTAGACCGGCGATCAAAGTCTCGATCTCGGGGTAGTAGACCCGATGCAGCGCGTCTTCGTCGTAGAGATCCTGAACCGCACTGGCGTGCGACACCAAGCGAAAACCTTCGTGATCCAGATCGGTCGCGCCGAGGTCGCGGCCGTTCGCGATGGGAACAGGGATCATGGCGCGCTGTCCCTTATGCTGGGTGATCCGACCACCAACGACGGTCGACCCGCTGACCGGTTTTGCGCCTGTGTCGACCGTAAACGTCAACGCGGCGGTGGTTACGGCTACCACGTCTTGACCGGGGGCGATTTGACCTCGAGTTGGACCGACTCCTCCAAGGCCTCCGACTGGTGCGGCACGCCCTTGGGGTGGAACCAAGTGTCACCGGGGCCTGCGACAAAGGTCTCCTCGCCAATCGAAATCCTGAGTTTTCCCGAGATGAGATGGCAGGTCGTTTCGTGATCGTCATGCTGATGCAGCGGCCCTACCCGACCTTTGGGAAATCGGATCGAGAGCATCAGCATCGTGTCGCTTTTCATATGAACGCGGACACCCACCGGTGTTTCGACATCGGCGCCCTCAACCTGCTCGATCCGCTGCACGACGGCCGCGTCGGCCGGCACAAAAACGTCGGTCGTATTGTTCAGGTCGTTTGCCATCGTTTGGGTCCCTCACATTTTGCTGCTGGTCGGGTCCAAGATAGGATGGCCACGCATTCGCGCAACCCGGTCGCGACCTTTGCCAACACGCAAGGCCGCGCCCACTAACGCAGGAGGCCTACCCATGCCGTCTATGGATGTCGTATCGAAAACTGATATGGCGGAAGTCGAAAATGCCATCCAAGGCGCCATGCGCGAGATCGGTACACGCTTCGATTTCAAGGGCAGTAAATGCTCCATCGAAGTGGTCGAATCGACGCTCGTCGTCATCGCCGATGACGACCTCAAACTAAAGCAAGTCGACGAGCTGATCCGCGGCTACCTGACACGCAGAAAAGTCGATGCCGGCGCCTTCGAATTCGGTCCGGGAGAAAAGGCTTCGGGCAACACGCTGCGACAGGTTGTGACCATCAAACAAGGAATCGACCGGGAGGTCGCACAGAAAATCACCAAGGCGGTAAAGGGCTCGAAAATGAAGGTTCAGGTCGCCATCCAGGGCGACGAGTTGCGGGTTTCAGGCAAGAAACGTGACGATCTTCAGGCCACCATCGCGATGATCAAAGACCTCAAGATCGACCTTCCGCTACAGTTCATCAACTTCCGCGACTAAACCGCGATGGCATGGCGACCGCGTTTGGAAGCAAGGTAGGCATCGAAAGTTGCCGCCGCGACACGGGCGAACGGTCGACCTTCCGCAGTCACTTGCACGTGACGCCCCGTCACGCGCACGATGCCGTCCGTCACCAGCGGTTCTAGACCTGCGAGGTCCTCGTCGAGTGTTTCCTGCGGCATGTCGTGCCGCGACAGGACAACATCGAGATCGACCGCCATGTCGCACATCAGGCGTTCGATGACATCGCGCCGTAAGCGATCATCGGCTGTTAGCGCGACGCCACGGCGGATCGGCAATTGGCCGGCTTCGACCGCCTTTACGTAGGGCCGCATGTCGGGGTCGTTTTGGACGTAACCTTGCGGCAGCGCGCCGATCGCAGAGGTGCCGAAGCCGAGCAACGCCGATGCCGCATCGTTCGTGTAGCCCTGAAAATTGCGCCGTAACCTGCCGGTATTTTGGGCCGCCACTAGCGTATCGTCGGCATTGGCAAAGTGATCCAAGCCAATACGGTGATAGCCGGTCGCTTCCAACGCCTGCGCCGCGGCTTCGGATTGAGCGAAACGCGCCATGGCATCGGGGAGCGCCGCTTCATCGATTAGCTTCTGATGGCTTTTCATCCAAGGGACGTGGGCGTAGCCGAACAGGGCGATGCGTGTCGGCTTGAGCGAGACCGCTTGGTCGATGCTTGAAAGCAGCATGTCGACGGTTTGGTGTGGCAGGCCGTACATCAGATCCAAATTGATCGCGGCAATGCCGGCCAGGCGCAACCAGTCGACCACCCGGGCGGTCATGTCGAAGGGCTGCACGCGGCGGATCGCGACTTGTACCTTTTCGTTGAAGTCTTGCACGCCCAAGCTCACCCGATTGACGCCGGCAGCCGCCAGCGCCTGGATGCAGTCTTGCGTTGCGGTTCGTGGATCAAGCTCGACCGCCATCTCGGCCCCGGTCGCGAGTTCGAAAGCCCCACGCAAGTGATCGTGGATCCGGCGCCAATCATCGCCGCGAAGCATCGTTGGGCTGCCCCCACCCCAATGCACGAAGGCCGCACCAAATCGTCCCGGCAGTGCGGCCGCAACGAGATCGACTTCGGTTTGTAGTACCTCCAAGTAACGGGCGACTGGTTCGTAGCAACGAACGACTTTGGTGTGGCGACCGCAGAACGAGCACATCTCGGCGCAGAACGGCACGTGGAAATACAGGGAAAGCGGCGCGACTGGATCGAGCGCGCCGAGCCAATCACGATAGATCGTCTCTTGAACGCCCTCATGAAAATGGGGGGCGGTCGGATAGCTGGTGTAGCGCGGGACGTTGACGCCGTAACGCTCGACGAGGGCTTTGCTCATCGCTCGATTTTGGCGCTCCACAACTCTATCGCCTTGATATGAAGCAACGGCGTCGCGGTTGGGCGCAAACCAATTGACGCCCCTTAGTCGAGGTAGAAATCCGCGCAAAGTTGTGCGGTCTGCGCCAGCCCCTCCGGCGTCTTGGGATCCCCGCCGACGCCGTGCTTGGCGCCAGGAATGAGGCTTGCCGCTTCCTCCAGGTAGGGGCGCAACATGTCCGTCTCAGCCGCCATTACCATGACGGGCAACTTCAGAAGCGCGACGCGCGGGCGCTTGTCGTAGCCCAGCGCGGCTCGGTAGTTGTGGTGATAGGTTCGAATCGACTTCAACAACTCGACAACCTCGTCGTGCATGGTGTCTGCATCCGACAGTCCCAGGCCGCGCACCCCCTCTTTGGTGCGGTTCCACCAGGGCCAGAAGATCTTGCCGTCACGCACCAAGTGCCAAGCCCGAAGCAGTTGGGTGCCTTCCATATCCGGCGTCATCTCGGGCGCCTGATTGGCCAACAGATCGGCTTGATCTTTCGGCGAATAGAGTCCCATCCCATCGATGACAAGCTTCTTGACGGTCTGCGGCTGGGCGAGCGCGGCCTCGATGCCGATGTTGCCACCGGTATGAAACCCGTACACGTAGTAGCTCTCCAGACCCAAGCCGGCCATCGCGCGCATCATCGCGTCGGCCATATAGTCTATGGTCACCGGAAACTTCTGCTGCGGCGAGGAATCGCCATTGCCGATGGTGTCCGGGGCGATCACCCGAAAATGTCGGCCCATCGCCTTGATCAAAGGGATGATGGAATAGGAGCTAAGCGGCGAGCCGTGCAGCATCACCAAAGGCGGCGCATCGGCGGCGCCGCAAGTGCGGTAGTGGATTTGCCCCTCGTCGATCTCGACGAAGCCTCGATTGACGCGATCGGTCATGCGCTTTGCCCTCCTCGGCCTTGTGCGGCCTGTCGTTCCGACGTTTGCCGCAAATTCGTTGTCCCGAAAGATAGCAGAAATAGGCCACAGAACACTGCGGCACTCTTCTGATTCGCAACGGAAAACCGTAGAGTCTTTCCTTTGACACCGCTACTTGCCCCAACCCAAGGACAGGAAATGCCGAAAACGGATTTGGACGTCGTCATCGTCGGCGGGGGGTTCTCCGGAATCTATATGCTCTACAAGTGTCGCAAGCTGGGGCTTTCGGCACGAATTATCGAAGCCGGCACGGGTGTCGGCGGCACGTGGTATTGGAACCGCTATCCAGGCGCGCGCTGCGACGTCGAAAGCGTGACCTATTCCTATTCTTTTCTTGAAGACTTGGAGCAAGAGTGGAGCTGGCCCGAGCGCTACGCGGTTCAATCCGAAATCCTGCGCTACATCGAACACGTCGTCGACCGCCTGGACCTGTGGAACGACATCCAATTCGAAACGCGCGTTACCAAAGCGACCTTCGACGACACGACCGATCGGTGGCACATCGAAACCGACCCGGCTGAACAGTTCACCGCCAAGTACTGCGTGATGGCAACCGGGTGCCTGTCGACGCCGAATCTGCCTCATTTCGAGGGCTTGGATCGGTTTAAAGGCGATTGGTACCACACCGGGTTTTGGCCCAAAGAGGGTGTCGAATTCGCGGGCAAGCGGGTCGGCATCATCGGCACGGGGTCGACCGGCATTCAGTCGATCCCCGTCATCGCGGCGCAAGCCGATCACCTGACTGTGTTCCAGCGGACGCCGAACTTCAGCATTCCGGCCTGGAATGCGCCCCTGTCCGAAGACGCCGTGGCGGAATGGAAGAAAGCCTACCCCGAGCTGCGCGCCCGAGCCCGCGTCTCACCGGTGGGGTCGCCATTCGACTCGCCGGAAATCTCCGCGCTCGACTACACCGATGCCGAACGCGACGAGATCTTCGAAAAGCGCTGGCAGGAAGGCGCGTTCAACTTTCTCGCGGCGTTTTCCGACCTGTTGTCGAGCAAGGAAGCAAACCAATACGCCGCCGACTTCGTTCACCGCAAAATCCGCGAGCGGGTCAACGATCCGGAAACCGCGGAACTCTTGTGCCCCAAGGACCATCCGTTCGGCACGAAGCGTCTTTGTGTCGATACCAACTATTACGAGACGTATAACCGCGACAACGTCACGCTTGTCGACGTCAAGACGACGCCGATCAAGGAGATCGTGCCTTCGGGCATTCGGGTCGGCGAGACGACCTACGACGTCGACACTATCGTATTCGCCACCGGGTTCGATGCCATGACCGGTGCGCTGATGAACATCGATATTCGTGGCCGCGAAGGTCGGTCGTTTCGCGAAAAATGGGCCAACGGCCCGAGCAGCTACCTCGGCTTGAGCGTTGCCGGACTCCCCAACCTCTTCACGGTCACAGGCCCGGGCAGCCCGTCGGTACTCAGCAACATGATGGTCTCGATCGAGCAACACGTCGAATGGATCGCCGACTGCATCGAGCATCTTGAGAAGAAGTCGATCAGCACGATCGAGCCTGACCAGGCGGCCGAAGACACCTGGATGGCACACGTCAACCAAGTGGCGAGCGAGCTTCTCTACGAAGACTCAAACACCTGGTATCTGGGCGCCAACATTCCAGGCAAACCGCGAGTGTTCCTACCCTATGTAGGCGGTGTCGGGCACTACAAAGAGATTTGCGACGACGTGGTGGCCAAAGGGTACGAGGGTTTCGTTCTCGCTCCCTCGAGCCCCTGACGGGGCAATCGCAGCCCTGCCCTACCCCATCCGAGGCGCGGCGCGGCGTTTTCTGGCACGCACGATCTGATACCCCGGTCGCCAGAGATAGCGCAGCGGCACACTCAGCATGTGCACGAGGCGGGTGAAGGGGAACAGAACGAAGATCGTAAGACCAAGCAGGATATGCGCCTTGAAGATCGGCGCGGTGTCGGCGATAAGCGATGCCGATTCCGGTCGGAAGGTCAATATCCCTTGCGCCCACCCCATGAACCGCAGCATCTCTTCGCCGTCGAGGTGACCGAGCGACGCGCGGATCGAAATCATCCCCAAGATCAACTGCGCATAGAGCAGCAACAGAATGAGGATGTCGGTCACGCTCGAGGTGCGCCGGATACGCGAATCGAACAGGCGGCGGTGGATCAACAGCGCCCCGCCGATCAACGCCATGACACCGGCGATGCCACCAAGGCCGACCGCCAGCAATTGCTTGGCCCCGTGGGAGATCCCGATGGCGTCGAAAATCCAAATCGGCGTCAGTAGGCCGACGAGATGGCCGGCGAAGATGGCGAGAACGCCGACATGAAAGAGAACAGAACCCCACACCAACTGCCGCCGACGCAAAAGCTGGCTTGAGCCGGAGCGCCAAGTATAGGGTTCGCGGTCGTAACGAATGATCGATCCGATCGCGAGGATCGCAAGCGCCACGTAGGGATAGACCCCAAAGAGCACGAAATTGGCGTAGCTAGACATGACGCTCTCCCATTTTCTCTGTTTTGGGTTCCGGCGCAGCGCGGTTGGCGGCGCGAACCTGACGCTGCAACCGGTCCGGCGCCGGCCAAACTCACGGCACCCCAAACACTCATTGGTCGTGTAGACCTCATCACGCCCTCCGCTCTGACATCGACGCATCGAACCGGACTGTTTCAACAGTGCGCGGATGTCACGGACGATTCGATGCGCTGGATCAAACCAAGCGGCGGATCGGGCGTGTCGGGCGGATTGAGCGGAGAGGAAAGCTAACTTAACGGCGGTAGACGACCGATAGATTGTTCGCCGGCATCTCTACGACCTCGACCGGGGTCAGGCCGTTTTTCTCGGCGCAGGCGACAACCTCTTCGAGATGCCGAATACCCCAGGCCGGATTGCGCGCTCGCAGCGATTCGTCGAACGCAGCGTTGCTCGGCGCGGTGTGGCCGCCGTCCCGGGCATAGGGGCCATACATAAAAAGGTGCGCGCCCGTCGATAGCACCCGAGCTGCGGTCGCCATCAGACCTTCGCACGCCGCCCAGGGCGAAATGTGGATCATGTTGATATTGACCATCGCCACGACCGGCGTTTCGAACGCCAAGTCGTCCGGACGCACCGACATCGCGTCGACATGTAGCGGAGTGCGGACATTGGTCAAACCTTCATGCTCGATCCAACCTTTGATGCTGGCCCGCGCGGCTTCGTCCGGATCGCTGGGCTGAAAGGTGAGATGGGAAAACGCTTCGGCAAAAAACGCAGTGTGCATCCCGCTACCGCTCGCCACTTCGAAAACCAGCCCCTCGCCTTGCGCCGGGAGGTACTTTTCGAGCACCGCCAGGATCGGCCCGCGATTGCGCGCGCTCGGGGAAGAATGTTGCCTCAGATCGGCAGTCATCACGTCGTTCCGGCCTCTCACAAACAGAAAATGGGAACCCCAACAAGATGGCCGATAGTAAGGAAGATCAAAGGCTTTCGGAATGGTAGCACCGACCGACAAGACTAGGCCCCCCTTCCTAGACTTTTAGCAAGGCGACCCCCCGTGGCGCCGTTGACTCCAGCACCAGACCGGGCATTCTCCGGCGCACCGCGCCTTCGTCCCTTGTCGGCGCGTGCTCCAGCAACGAGGGCCGATAGATCACCTTGGCATCACCGCTCCTTACTTTGCGCAATCTGTCAGTTTCGTTTGGCGGCGAACCCCTGCTTGCGGGCACGGAACTGTTCGTGCATCCAGGGGACCGGCTGGGCCTTGTCGGCCGGAACGGCTCCGGAAAATCGACGTTGCTCAAGATCGCCGCGGGGTTGATCGAACCCGATGCCGGCGAACGAATCGTCCAGCACGGCAAAACGGTTAGCTATCTCCCGCAAGAGCCCGACCTAAGCGCTTTCGCGACGACGCGCGACGCGGCGGTCAGCGGCATCGGCCCGACCGGCGACCCGCATCGCGCCGAGCATTATCTCGAACGCCTGGGTCTCTCTGGCGCGGAAGGACCGGCAACGCTATCCGGCGGCGAGCTGCGTCGGTGCGCCATCGCCCAGGCGCTCGCGACTCAGCCTGACATTCTGCTGTTGGACGAACCGACAAACCACCTCGACCTTCCTGCGATCGAGTGGCTTGAAGGCGAATTGGCCTCAATGCGCGCGGCTCTCGTCATCATCAGCCATGACCGGCGGTTCCTCTCCACGTTGACCCGAGCCACGCTATGGCTGGATCGTGGGCAACTCCGGCGTCAGCAGAAAGGTTTCGCCAACTTCGAAGCCTGGCGCGATCAAATCCTCGAAGAAGAGGAAACCGCGCGACACAAGCTCGATCGCAAGATCGTAGCGGAAGAGCACTGGGTTCGATATGGCGTGACGGCGCGCCGCAAACGCAACCAAAAGCGCCTACGCGACCTCAACACGATGCGTCGTCATGTCCGCGAGCGTGTCGGCCCGACCGGGCAAGTTTCGATGACCCAAAACACCGCTCAGGCGTCGGGAAAACGCGTCGCGGAGGTCCAGGGCGCCACCAAGCGGTTCGGCGATCGCACGATCGTCGACACGCTCAATATTGAAGTGCAGCGCGGCGATCGGTTGGCCATTGTCGGCCCAAACGGGGCGGGCAAAACGACGATCCTCAATATGCTCACCGGCGCACTGAAGCCCGACGACGGATCGATCCGCCTCGGCATCAACCTTCAACTGGTCACGCTCGACCAGCGCCGCGATCAGCTCGATGCCACGACGCCCCTACGCGATGTGCTGACCGGCGGCGGCAGCGACATCGTCGAGACCGGGAGCGGCGCCAAACATGTGATGTCCTATATGAAGGACTTTCTTTTCGATGCCAGTCAGGCCGGCACCCCGGTCAATACTCTCTCCGGCGGCGAGCGTGGCCGATTGATGCTCGCCATCGCCCTCTCGCGCCCGTCAAACCTCTTGGTTCTCGACGAACCGACAAACGATCTCGACCTGGAAACCCTGGACCTCTTGCAAGAGCTTCTAGCGGATTACGCAGGCACCGCCCTGGTCGTCAGTCACGACCGCGACTTCATCGATCGGGTTGCGACCTCGGTTCTCGCTTTCGAGGGTGAGGGCAAGTGGGTCGAATATGCCGGTGGCTACAGCGACATGATGGCCCAACGCGGTGCCGACGCGCCGAAAACGCGGCAAGAAACTAGCAAGTCGTCGGCGCAAACCAGCAAGAAACCACAGGAAGCAACCAAAGCGACCGCTTCGCGTCGCGCGCAAGGCCGACTCGGCTTCAAAGAGAAACACGCATTAAAGGTATTACCCGAGCGCATTTCGGCGTTGGAACAGGAGATTGCCGCACTCGACGAGACGCTTGCCGACCCCGATCTCTACACGCGCAACCCGAAAACCTTCAACGCCAGCATCGCGCGCCGAGACGCCGCCCACCAGGACCTAAAGGCCGCCGAAGAAGAATGGCTAGCCCTCGAACTCTTGCGCGAAGAACTCGAATCCTAGGTCGTGAGGCGCTTCAACGACGGTGAAGCCATAGCCTCACATGTTAGGCTCAGGCCTACCTGCTATCTCAATGAAGCCAACGAGGCGCGAAAGTGATCAAGACCTTTACCGGATACAACCTCGCCCCCGACGCCACACCAACGGATCACGAAACTTGGTTTGCGGAGTCCTATGCACCGACCTGTGTCGCCGACCCCAATCTCGACGCTCTGGTTTTCAACACAGTGCGCGGCACCGTCCGCGTAGATCAGACGTATTTCGGCATTGAGGAGATGCATTTTGAGAACGAGGCGGCGTTCGACACCTTCCAGGCAAACCACGGCGTTGGCGGCCCTCTCGAAGAAATCGCCCGAGACATTCGGCGGATGGCTTTCAGCGTTCGGACGGATGTCGTGAACGTCGACCGGACCAACGTCGACGAGATGATCAGGAACCCGGCGGCGCGCGTCGCGACGCGCGTACCGCAACCCAGAGAGAAATCGATTCTGGGCTATGACATCATCCCGCCCATGTCGGTGGAAGACTACGATCGCTGGCTGTGGGACATCCACTCGCCGGATCTTCTCCTCAACCCCCATCTCGAACGCATCGTTTTCAACACCGTAACGGGCACGGTGCGCGGCGAGGAGACCTTCTTTCGCATTTCGGAATTGCACATCAAGGACGAAAGCACCCACGAGGCCTGGGCCAAGTGGTACGCCGAGAATCCTGTCACGGTCGAACGAAGCCCCACCGGAAAGACGGACTTCCGATTCTACGTCTTCTGTCGGTAACGACCCCTCGGCGCAACATCGACGTCCTCAGACGGCGACCGGCCTCAACGCAGCGTCATGACCACGGGCCGCATGGGCGATCCCGTCGCGCCACGCAGCTTGATACAGGCCCCGAAAAAGGCGAACTCATAAAGTTTGTCGGCGGCGAGTTCCTCTAGATAGGCCAACTCAAGAATCGGCACGCCTGCTTCCGCGAGCAGGTAACAATGAACGGGCAGATAATTCTCAGGATCGACAGCGGGCACCTGCTCGAACGACAACGTATCCGTGCCAATCATGATGGCGCCATGCTTTGCGATGTACTCGGCGCCTTCGCGATTGAGACCGGGGCTATTGTCGGAATACGCCATGTCGGGAAAAAGACGTATCTGACCGGTCCGCACCAGAACGACATCGCCGGGAAGGATTTTCGTGCCCTGCTTCTTGAGCGCGCCTTCGATGTCGTCTTTGCCAATGGGGTGGCTGGGCGCCAAGGTGTCGACGCCGTGCAGCCCCGCAACGTCCACCAGAACGCCACGGGCGAAGATGGGCGGGAACTTCTCGGCGCCGCAGACATCCCAAGTCCGGCTGCCGAGATGATCTTTCGAGGTGAACCCGTTGAAGATTTCGCTCTGGTAGCCAAAGTGATTGAGGGTATCGATGTGCGTTCCTGTGTGGGTGTACATCAGAACGGCGTCGCCGGAATAAGCCACCCGTTCGTTTACATCGTCGGCGACATCCATAAGGTTGGCGACGACTTCGCCCTCAGGGGTGTGGGTCATCCAAATCTGAAAGGGCGGATCGCCCGCACCGAACCAACCGGGCATGCCGACGAAATTGTCCACCGAGAGGTCGAACACCTTAGCGGCGTCGGTATTTCCGATGATCTTCGATCGGGAGGCCGCATCGATCAGATTGAGCATACCGATCTGATCGTCGCTGCCGAACGGGCTCTTGCTGACTTTCTGAAATTCCGCGTTATAGGCAATGATGCTGTCCTTCACCGCCGCATCGACATAATAAGCCCCACACATTTTCTCTCTCCTTCGTCAGCGACCCGATCCATCTGAGGGCGATGTCCATGGACAGCCCCGTACCCATGAAGAGCAACCGTGCGGGGCGAAAAGGCGAAACGTCACGTGGGATCGCTGCCACGGTCGCCGAAAACAGAAAGATGGAGAAATTGGTGACCCCAACGGGAATCGAACCCGTGTCTCGACCTTGAAAGGGTCGTGTCCTAACCGCTAGACGATGGGGTCACGGCGGCCTTGCTTAAAGGGTGAAAGCCGTGGAATCAAGGGCGGTCGCGATGCAGGAACGGGCGGTCGCGGTGCGCCGCCGCAAGCCGCGATTTGCGCCGAAAAAGCTCCCTATTCGGGCACCACAATCAGGTCGGTTTTCATCGTCGTGAGGGGCTCGCAGCCGTCTTTGGTCACCCGGATCATGTCCTCAAGGTGCATCCCCCCGAAACCCAGCTCGTGGTAGGGCAGATCGACGTTGATCACCATGTTCTCCTCGAAGACGAGATCCCCTTGTGAGCCCGGCAGTTCCAGGCCGATCGGGATGGGATGATCGGTGTGCTCCAACCCGACGGAATGCGGTGTGGCGATGAAGAACCCGCGAAAACCCTCGCGTTCGATCGCCGAAAGGACCTTTTGGGTCATTTCGCGCCCCGTTACGCCGGGCTTGATGGTCTCGAACGCGGTTTGCCAACCGACCGACATCGCCTTGTTGCGTTCGACAATCTCGGGCGTGGGCTCACCGATGATGGCGGTACGGCCGATATCGCCGTGGTAATGCCCGTACTCGCCAAGGGCATCGAACATGATCGGCTCTCCGACTGGCGCTTGGTCATGGGACATCCCGCCCGGCCCTGCCGTGACATAGACCGCGCGGCCGCCTTGACGCGCCATTTCCATGCCATAGGCCAGCTCGATCTCGCCCCAAGTGACGCCCTTGCGCAGCGCTTTAATCCCGGCGTTGATGCCGTCTTCGTTGATGCGTGCGGCTTCGCGGATGATCGCGAGTTCGGCCTCCGACTTCACCATGCGAATTTCGCGGAAAATATTCGTGGCCTCGACGCCGGTTAGCCCCTCCAAACCAAGCGCGTTCATCCAGCCAATCGGTCGCGGATCATCGGTGCCGATCCTGCCTTTCTCGAGGCCCGCATCGCGCAATGCCTGGCGCAGCGCATAGGATGGCGTCGCCCGCGTTTTCTCGGCATGCGCCGCGCCCATCGCGCGCCATTTTTGTTCTTTTTCGGGCAGATTGTCTTCGTTGCGCACCGGCCAGGCGAATACTGCCCCCGCATCGGGTTCCTCTGTCCCGGTGTCGTAGTCCCGCGAGCCCATAAGCGCCGGGTGCGAGTATGTCACCACATTGGGAACCCACGTCGGCATTTCGACCAAGCGCGACAATTCGACCGCCGTCATTACCAACGCTGCGGGCACATTCTCGTCGCGCGGCAACACTGCGTAATTGAAGAAGCTACGCCGCATGTTCATCAGCGCGCCCCAAAAATCGGTCAGGTAATAAATGTTGATCTGCGTGGACGCCAACAAACCGTCAAGGCCGTGTTTGTCCATCACCTCGTAAGCGCGCGGTTTGTTCAACAGCATGATCGTCCTCCCCTCGTGCAGCCTTTTGCCGCTGCCCACAGCTTAGCGAAAAAAAGCCGCCCTAGGCCGGGTTCACGATCAGTGCGTCACTCATCGAGGTCAGCGGGCGGAACCCCGTCTCGGTCACCACGACGGTGTCTTCGAGATGCATCGTGCCCCAACCCCACTCAAAGAAAGGCATGTCGACGTTGATCACCATGCCGGCCTGAAGCGCATAGTCGTTCCATTCGCCGTGCACCGTTGGGCCCATCGGGATCGGGTGATCGGTGTGTTCTAACCCCAAGGAGTGTGGCGAGACGTAGAAAAAATCGTCGAATCCGGCTTTCTGCACCGCCTCGATCACCTCGGCAATCAAAACACTGCGCTTCAGTCCGGGCCGGATGATTTCGCAGGCCCGCTCGAATCCGGCCCACATGGCGTCGGCCCGGCGACGCAGCAACGCGTCGGGTTCGCCCACGATAACTGTGCGACCAAAATCGCCGAAGTAGTTGCGGTATTCGCCAAGGGCGTCGATCAACAGCGGTTCGCCTGGCACGACCTTGCCATGGGGAAGCCCGCCGAGACCGGAAATGACGTGCCCGTTGCGCCCCCCACGCTTCGACATCTCGACATGGTAGACGGTCTCGATCTCGGGCCAGGTCGCACCCTCTCCGGCCGCCCCTGCTGCGGCAATGGCAGCGGCCTCGTTAATCTGCGCGGCTTGTTCGAGGATCGCCACCTCCTCATCGGATTTGACCATGCGAATCTCGCGAAAAATGTTGGTCGCATCGACCGGCTCGACGCCGGGCAACCCCATCTCGTGAAGCCACTCGATTACCCTGGGATCGTCACTCCCGATCCGACCCTGGGTCATCCCAGCATCGACCAGCGCGCGCTTGAGACCCCAAGCCGGCGTCGCCGCGAGGCGATCGGCGTGGGCTGCGGCGCGATCGGCCCAGGACTGCTCAAGCGGGGTGAGCGTCGCCCCGTCGCGGACCGGCCAGCCGGCCCACCGCGCCGCCGCGGGCTCCTCGCGCGTCGGATCGAATGCCGCGGCCGCATGCTGCTCGCGCCCCGAGTAATCCGAAAGCGCGACGATATTGGGGACCCACGTAGGCCACACCGACAATCGCTCCAGCTTGACCGTCGGCAGCACCAAGGCCGCGGGCTGGTCCGTATCGCGGGGCAACAACCCGTACACCAGGTAGGGCCACCGGCCATCGGCCTGGGTATCCCAGTAGTCGGTCAAGTAGTAGATGTTGACGTGCTCGCGGGCGACAAGACCGGTCAGACCATGCCGGTCCATCACCTCTACAGCACGATCGCGATTGAGCAGCACGGATGGCTCGCTAGGCTCTAGAAATACGCGACTTCAGCCGGCGGCGGTGTGAGGCGCGGCTCGGGCATATTGACGATCCGAATCATCATCATGGTATGGCCAAGGCCGATTTCGTTGCAGAAGACGCGATAGGCCATAGCCTTCTCGGCGTCGTCCGACCGAAACGTGACCGGGACATGACCCGCCGGAAACTTGGGAAACCCCCAAGCATCGAACATGGCATAACCGATGTGGTTCTCGCGCACCCAGTCTTCGATTTTGCGTAGCAGCGCGACACCTTCGTCATATTCCCGCGACCACGGGTGCGGCCCGAAGGAGATATGAACGATGAATTGCAACCACTCGATTTTTTGCATCAGCACCCCGCCGAGTGTGCGTCTAGGATCGCGCACGGTCCAATAATCGCACGATTGAGCCGAAAAAACACCCCAGGGCGGCTAGCCGGAAGTGGGGCGACCCACTAACAGTTAGGCCAAGGCTGCATCTTCGATGGTGAGTTGCACGTCGTCCCGCCCGCCCCAAGTATCCGCGCGCAAATGCCCCGCCACGTGATAGCGCTCGTCACGGGCGCTCAGAAGCCCCAGACCAAGAGGCTGATCATGGCATCGGAACGCAATCGCCTTGACGCGTCCGCCCGCCTCACCGGCAAGCAAGCACCGCACGTGTTTTTCGCCCACGAGTTGCGGCTTGATAATGCGCGCGCTCGTCAGCGCAAAACGCGGCTCTCGGTTGCCGGCCCCGTATGGCCCGGCTTTTTCCAGCAGCGCCACTAAATCCGTGTTGGCCCCTTCGACTGCCAGCGCGCCATCGATGTTGATCACCGGTTGCTGGACGCGTTCCTCAACCGAGGCCGCCGCACGGGCACATAGAAAGTCCCGCAAGGCAGTGATCCGACCACTCTCGACGGTGAGCCCGGCCGCCATCGGATGGCCACCCCCGTTGACCAACAATCCTTCCTGTCGCGCGGCGATCACGGCGGCGCCGATATCGAACCCGGGAACCGACCGCGCCGACCCCTTGCCTTGGACTCCATCCGAACCGATGACCAGCGCGGGCCGGTCGAACCGATCTTTGAGGCGGCTGGCGACAATGCCGATCACGCCGGGATGCCAGCCTTCCGAGTCGACCACGATGATCGGATCGTCGGCGCGAAAGCCCTCCGCTTGTTCCAGCGCTTCGTGGGTCAACGCCTCCTCGATCATGCGCCTTTCCAGGTTGTGACGATCAAGTTGTTCGGCGATCTCGCGCGCCTCGACCGGATCGTTGGTCGACAACAACCGAGCACCGAGGTCCGAGCCCCCGACCCGTCCACCTGCGTTGACCCTGGGACCCAGAACGTAACCTAGGTGATAGGCGTCGATCCGTTCGCGAATCCCCGCTGCCGTTGCGAGCGCCGCGAAGCCCGGATTGCGCAATTGCCGGGCGACCTTGAGCCCCTGCGCCACCAACGCGCGATTAAATCCACGGATCGGCACCACGTCGCATACCGTGCCCAACGCCACGAGATCGAGGAGCGGCAACAGCGACGGCTCGGGGCGCGATTCGGCGAACCACCCGGCGTCGCGCAGCGTCCGGTTCAATGCCACGACAAGCAAAAAGGCGACACCCACAGCCGCAAGGTGACCCAAGCCCGGCTCTTGGTCCAACCGGTTGGGATTGACGACGGCAAGCGCCGGTGGCAGCGCCGGCTCGGCCGCATGGTGATCGACCACGATGGTCTCCAGCCCGGCCGCGACACCCGCCGCGAGGGCTTCATGCGCGACGATGCCGCAATCGACGGTGACGACGATCTTGGCGCCATTGGCCGCAATCCGTTCCAGCGCGCCGGCGTTGGGCCCGTAGCCCTCCCGAAGCCGATCCGGCACGTAGACCTCTAACGTGCCGCCCACCATCTCGAAGTACCGTTTGAGAACCGCCGCCGACGTTGCGCCGTCCACGTCGTAATCGCCGAACACCGTAACCCGTTCGCCATCATGAATCGCTTTGGCAAGGCGTTGCGCCGCTAGGTCCATGTCTTTCAGGGCGGAGGGATCAGGCATGTCGTCGCGCATCGAAGGCGCGAGATAGCTTTCGCAAGTCTCGACCGTGACGCCGCGCGCGGCCAGGACACGTCCTAGGACCTCGGGAACGCTTAGCGTTTCGGCGATGGCTAGGGCTTGCCGCGGATCATGGGGTCGGGCGCGCCAACGCCGACCGGCCAACGATTGACGAACGTCTAGGAAAGGCGGCGCGACAGACGGCTCTTCCACGCC
>Ga0181579_10002004_pt1 | contig 16604 bp, 7 predicted proteins | sample 071ome_24_FD_132996 | JGI IMG/M metagenome (GOLD analysis project Ga0181579, IMG submission 132996) | Coastal salt marsh microbial communities from the Groves Creek Marsh, Skidaway Island, Georgia - 071402CT metaG (megahit assembly) | ecosystem: Environmental > Aquatic > Marine > Intertidal zone... | reverse complement strand
TCTCCGGCGGCATCTTCCTCACCGCCGGCCTCGTTCACATCCTGCCCCACGTCGTGGAGGTGGGTGAGAAGAAGTAGTACGGCGGCAAGTACCCCCTCTCCTACACGCTCGTCGTGCTCGGCTACATGCTGGTGTTTTTCGTCGAGCGCGTGCTCTTCCACACGCACTCGCACTCCGAGATGGACTACGAAGGCCACGGCGCCCACGGTCACGGTCACGGCCACGGCCACGGCGCACACGGTCACGGTCACGGCGGGCTCAAGGATGGCCATCACAAAATGCTGGACGAGGAAGCGGCCAAGACGGAGTCCGTCGCGCTCTCCGAGACGAAGCGGGATAAGAGCAACTTCTACAGCGCGTTCATCATCCTCTTCGCCATCTCTCTCCACGCGGTGCTCGCGGGCGTCAGCCTCGGCGTGCAGCACGAGCGCGAGAGCATCATCGCGCTCACCACCGCCATCTGCAGCCACAAGGCGCCCGCGGCTTTCTCCATCGGCGCCAAGTTCATCAAAGAGGGACTGACCCGATTGGAGTCGGTCGCGCTCATCATTCTCTTCGCGTGCGTCACGCCGCTCGGAATCGCCATCGGCATCGCCGCGGACCAGGCCGGCGGCTTGACCCTGCTCATCCTCGAGGGGCTCTCCGCCGGTACGTTTCTGTACATCGGCGCCACCGAGGTGAGCACGGATGCGTTCGAGACGTGCGCGAGGGCGTGCGGCGAGATCAGGACCGGAGACAAGGATGGCAAGTTTGGGACGAAATCTGGGTTTTCCATCTGCGACGAGCCCGTCGTCGTCCACGGCGCCCCGAGCCGCGTCGATCGTTTCTGGGCGTTCTCGGCGTACTCCATCGGTTGCTTCGTCATCTTCATGTCGGCGCTGTCCGCCCCGGAGCACACGCACTGATAGATGTCCGCTCGGTTTTGTACTAGTCCTGTTTGTTGTCTAAAAACCAAAGTAGCCTACTATTTGAGTCGTGCCCTCTTTTTGCAGTGGCAGTTTATTAGGTTGCCGCCGGCGGAGCGTCTCCTCGCGCGGGGTCAAGTCAGCTCAGTTTTTCCAAGGCGCAGTGCTGCAAAAACGGCGGTCCAAATTTGGCATAATCAACACAGTTGGACGCGCTATGGTCGCCCTCGAGACCGCCCCTCATCCGACCCTCCCACGGTCGGATAACCCCCTGGGCGACATCACCGTCGTGTCCGCGGACCCGAGGGTTGATATCAAGCAGCTGAAGCGCGTGAAGTGTCCGGTGACGGGGGTGATTGTCGAGGGTGACCCGGCCACCTGGGGGAAGACGTCGCGCGTGAACCTTGACAAGATGCAGCGAACCGGGAGGAGCAGGCAACCGTACGTCAGGGAGACGCACGACATCGTCATACAGTCCATCAGGAGTCTCGGGAGCACCGGCGCGTTGTTCACTTCCAACACCAACGAAAAGCGGGTGCCCGCGGGGACAGCGGTCTGGAGGGATCCCTTCGCGGAGTTTCGAAAGCCTTAGCCAAAGTAGCCCTTCAATCCTTAGCAAACGCAGTAGCCAACGCGAAGACAACACCGGAGCGCTAACGTGGACATCTAGGTTAAAAGGCTACTCCTTCGACTAACCGCGGCCGCGTCGGTCGCGTCGCGTCTCGACGACGACTCGCCGCCCCGCCGCCGCGTGATGCGTTTTCGTCGTCGTCGTCTCGTCATCCCGTCGGGTGATCGTACGGACACGCCGCGCCGAGCGCGCACCCGCCCAACCTCGAGTACTCGATGCACACCGTCGACCCCGGCCGCCTGGGCAACCCCGCCGCCGCCGCGCTTCCCCCCACGCCCCCGGCCGGCATCCCCACCACCGGCGGCACCCGAGGCGCCCCCGGCACGATCCCGTCGACGACTCTGCGGACCATGGCGCGGGGACCCTTGTCGCACAGCTCCAGGTAAAACGCGGTCGCCCCTTCCGGATCGCGCTCCACCGCCTGCGCGAGCGCGAGCTGCAGCGCGGTGTAGTTGGGGTCCAGGAGCGGGTTGAACGATCCGTCGTCCGGGACCTGCTCCAGGTCGATCTCGGGGTACCCGGCGGGTACCCCGGGGTACGCCCCTTGCGGCGCGAATCCCCCGGGGTGCATCACCGCGGCTGAAGCTTGGGCGACCGCGGGTGCCTGCTTGAGCGCCGCGGACCCGGTCCCGATCGGAGCGACGTCCGGTTCCGTCCCTGGCGCGCCCTTCGGCTCCGTCATGCCGTCCACCGTCGTCTCACGCCGCGCCCCGCGTTGTGAGCGCACCGGCGTTTTTCCTTGTTCGTCTGTTGTTTGTTTGTTTGGTTGTTCAAAGGGCCACTGGGAAGTGCGCCCGACCGCCGTGATGACGCCGGGCGGCGGGGTGGCGCTGGAGTCGCGGCAGCGCATCACCGGCGGCGCTACCGGCGCGGTGGCGCTGCTGCCCCGCGCGTCCGGCGGAGCGGTAGACGTCGCCTACCCATCCGGGAATGTCGTCGTCGTATCCGAGGTGAGCGCCACCGGTGCACTCTCCGACGCCCCCGTCGTGATACGACCGGGATCAGCGGAGGATGGCGCGACATCGCCGCCCGGAGCGGGGAGGGTCATCTGCGCGTGGGCGCCCGGCGCGGAACGCGCGGGTCTCCTCGCGATCGGCGCGCTCGGCGCCGTCCACCTGTACGCGCCGAGCGACGCGAGCGACGCGAGCGACGCGGGCGTCGCGTGGACGCTCGTCGACCGCATCGCGCTGGACGCGGACGCGACCGCGCTGACGTGGACGGACGACGGCGATACGGTCGTCGTGGCCACCGCGTCGGGGTTCGTGGGCGCGTTCGAGTGGCGCGTCGCCGAAGGGGAAGCGCCGACGACGATCGGTCAACCGGATGCGTCGTCGTCGTCGTCGACTAACAACGGCGACGGCGGCGCGACTAACGACGGCGGCGCTTCCCCTTCGGCGGAGTGGCGCCCCCGTCGCGCGCGCGCCCCCGTCGCGCAGACGCTCATCGCGGCGGGTCGCGACGCGCGCGCCCCGTTCATCACCGCGGGCGGCGGAACCTCCCGCCGAGCGTTCCTGTGGCGCGAGACGCGATCGAGGGATGAAAAGTCAATTGTTCGCGCCGTCGCCGCCGAGTTACGTCACCCGGCGCCCGTCGTGAACGTCGCCGCTCGTCCGGGACCGTGCGACGGGGACTCGCCGCTCGCCGCCGCGCTCACCGTCGCCGCCGACGGCGCGGCGAGGCTCTGGACCCGAACCCCGCGCGCGCTGATCGGAAGTTCTTCCGAACGACGGGAGTTCTTCCAGGCGCTGACGATACAGACGGAGACGGGTCCCGCGACTGGCGAGCCGAACCCCGGGTGCGACCTCCTCGCGGCGAGGTGGATCTCGACGGCGAGCGGCGAGTACGCGGCGGGGATCGGGAGGGACGGCGTCGTCCGGGTGTGGGCCTGCGTCGGCGTGGACGGATTTGGGGACGGGCCGGCGAGGGAGGCGCGGGCGCCCGCCGCTCGCCTCTGGGCTACGGCGCGATTGGGGCGACGCGGCGACTTCGAGGGGTTGAACCCGGCGGGGGTTTCGTGGACGTGCGAGCCGGCGGGGGTGGCCGGTCGGGTCGCGAGGATAGCCTTCGCGTCGGCCGAGACGGGGGTGCGACGCGCGGCGGAGAGCCTGGAAGAGCCGATATCGATGGCGGACGACGAAAACGACGAGGACGACGACGCCGGGTCGAGTTTCGCCCGGTCTAGTTTCATCGGGCACGGCGCGAGGGTGACGAGCGTCTCATCGGGTGACGGGGGGATCGTGTCGACGACGGACGAATCCGGGGTCACGTTCGCGTGGCGCGTCACCGCCGGTGGGACGCTCGAGCCCGCGAGCGACGTCGACCAATCGTCGCGGGAACAATTGTTTCGGGAGCGTCTCACCGCGGAGATGGGCATACACGAGGGGATGCCGGCGGACGCGGTGGCGGTGGCGGCCGCGCCGTTCGGCACCCGCGTCGCCGCCGCCTTCGCGAGCGGGCGAGTCGCCGTGTACGAGGGCGAGGTGGACGCGGGGGCGAGATTCGCCCTCGAGGCTGAGCTCATCGGCGGACGCGAGGAGGAGTCGGAGGAGGAGTCGGGTTCCGGCGGTTCCGGGCGGACGACGAAAAAGGCGGAGCTCAGCTGGTTCGACGCGGGCGCGGGCTGCGCGTTGCTGGCGGTCGGCGTCGGCTCGTCCGTGGCCGCGTACGCGAGGATCCCGCGGCGCGACGGGACCACCGAGGGTGCCGAGGGTGCCGAGGGTGCCGAGGGTGCCGAGGGTGGACGACGACGCGGTGGACGGGGCGGGTGGACCCGGCTCTGTCGTCGCGAGTTCGACGACGAGCGCGGGGTTAGCGCGTGCGCGTGGACGCCCGGCGGCGAGTCCCTCGTCGTCGGCGTCGGTCGAGAGGTTCACGCGCTGGGCGTCGGACCCAACCTCGCGGCGACGCTGGCGAACGCGACGGCGCCGCTGCCCGCGTACCACCCGAGCGTCCTGTCGGACTGGCTGGCGCGGGGCGAAATCGGACGAGCGCGAGCCGTCGCGAGACACGCCGTCGCTTACCTCCGCGCGATCGACGAAGGATCTTGCGCGGCGGATCCGTCCGCGGGTCCGGCGCCGGTGCCAATCTCGGAGCTCATCGCCGCGTCGGTAGGCGCCGAACGACGATTCACATCCGGCGACGATTCATATCCGGCGCGGGGGTCGGCGGCGGCGGTGTCCGATTTTGACGCGTCGGCGTTTGGCGGCTTTGGGTCGCCGCCGGCCGCGTCGTATGAATCGTCTCCCGCCGTTTTTCCCGATTCGGGCGACGTTCCGGAGTTTGACGCGGGCGCGTTCGGCGCGTTCGCGGGGTTCGCCCCCGCGCCTCCCAGACCCGCGCTCTTCGCCTTTGGACAGGACCTCGAGAAGAGCGAGAAAACCGACGAGAAGCCGCCGGCGCCTTCGGGTCCGGCGGCTCGCGTCGGGAACGTGCCCCTCCTCTGCGAACGCTTCTCCGCCGCCGAGGCCGAGGAGGGAGCCGAGCTGGTCGCCACGCGCGGTGACGCGCTGCTCGGCCTACGATCCGACGAGCGCATGGCCCTGCTCGGGGCTTTCGACGCCCTGCGCGACGCTGACCGGGATTGTTCGGGCGACGAGGACGTCGACGAAGCCGGTCGCCGCGCGATTGGGCTCGCGCGCGGTTTAGAGCGGCTGAGGTTTACCCCGGGTCATCACCCCGACACCACCCGGGACGCTGAGCCCGGCGCTGCGCTCGACGCGCGCGGCCCGAGCGGCGAGACGCTCGCGTGGGCGCTGCAGTGCGACACGCAGGACTCGCTCCTGTCTTCGCTCCTATCTTCCGAGTCGGCTTGTGCGTGGTCGGAGCTGAGGCGGCTCGGCGTCCCGCTGTGGGTGAGGGACGACGGGGAGCTTCGTCGGCTCGTGGACGCAGCCGCGCGAGCGGAGTTCGCGGCGACGCGCGATCCCGGCGGCGAGAACCCGTGCGCGCTGCTGTACGCCGCCCTCGGCAGGACGAGCGTCCTCGCGGGCCTCTTCAAAGCCGCGAGGGACACGAGGCTGGCGGAGTTTTTGTCCAGGAACTTTGCCGAGGATCGGCACAGGGAGGCTGCGCTGAAGAACGCGTACGCGCTCATGTCCAAGCACAGGTACGCGTTCGCCGCGACGTTCTCTGTGCTAGCGGGTGAGCACGCGGACGCCGCGGCGCTGGTGTGGCGCAGGCTCGGGGACCCATCGCTGGCGGTGACCGTCGCCCGGCTCGCGCCGGCGGATGCCGGGTCCAGGCCGAAGATCTCAGCCGAGACCGCGCCGGCGAGCCGGCCGGGGATCGAGGGGGGCGGCGCGAACGACGACGGCATGCTATCCGCGGACGCCTTTGCGGGGTTCGGCGCGGTGGAACCCGCGAAGACGTCCGCGCCCGACGCGATCGCCGAGGCTGACGCGGATCCCCGGAACCGCGGGGCACCTCCCGCCGCCGATCCCGAGGCTCCGCTTCCCGCGAGCCTCTCCCCCCTCGTCAAGGATTTTTTGCGCCGGGAGATCATGCCCAGCCTCGAGTCCCAGAAGGACGAGATGAAGGACGCGTGGACCCTCGCGGCGCTTCGGTGGATGTGCGGCGACGGGTCAGAGTCCGTGCGTCTGCTCTCCGGGTTTGCGCCCGCGGCGGATCTCTGCGGATTCATCTCCTCGCGCGGGTCCCTGCGCCTCGTCGCCCCGCGACTCGCCGACGCCGCCGCCGACGCCGCGGCGGCGTCGAGGGTCCCGCTGATCCTCGCGCTGGAGGCACGCGGCATGCCGCTCGCGGCGTTGGAGAGGTGCGCGGAGGCGCGCGTCGGAGGGAGGGAGGCGGGACCCTCGATTGCGGCGTCGATTCGCGGTCGATTGGCGGCGGCGGCGCTGGCGGCGGAGGCGTTCGGTGCCCCGGGTTTGTCCGTTCCCGACCGCGCGAGGATACACGAAATCGTCGACGCGCTCGAGGCGGGCATGAGGTCCTCACGCGACGGACCGGTCGTCCCGGTGCGGGAAACGCGCGAGTCGCTGATGAGGCGTCGCGAGTTGGCGGCTCGGGCCGAGGCGGCTCGGGCCGAGGCGGAACGTCGAAAATCGGCTCCTCCTGATTTCTTCGGCTCGCCGCGCTCGTCTCTCGGCTCGCCGCGGTTCGCGAGCCTCGAGCGCATCCGCGTCGGAAGAAGGAATCGCGGCGTCTCCGAGAACTTTGCCCCCGCGAGCCCGACGACGCCGTCGCCCAGGGCTTCCCACGGCCGCGACTTTATGCAATCCGGGTTTGACGTCTTCGTCAACACGTCGCTCGTGGGAACGCCGACGAAGACCGGATCCGTCGCACCGAACCGCCGCGCCCTCAGGACCCCGCTCGAGATCGCCAAGCTCACCGGCGACGCCTTCCACGGCGCGTGCCTCAACCCGACGGCGCCGCACCAGCTGGGCCTGGCCGCGGTCAGAAAAGGTCTCGTCGTCGCCGACCTGACGCGGCTCGGCCCCGACGCGGACCACGCCGCCGCCGCGCTCCGGTCCGCGTCATCCGCTTCGCGTATCCCGGCGTATGCCTCGTGTACCCTCCCGTCGTATCTGCGCACGAACGGGCCGCTCGTCCCGTCGGCACCCGGTACCCGAGAAGGAAGCCGAGGAGGAGGACGAGGAGGGCCGAGGCCGGTCAAGTCCACCGACGTCTCCGCGCGGTGCGTCGCGGCGCACCCGTCGCGTCCGTTGCTGCTCGCCGGCGCCGCCGCGGGCTCCGCCGTCCTGTGGCGCTTCGACGCGGATGCGGACGACCGTTACGACCGTTACGCCGGCGGGGTGGCGATGCCCCGCGTCGCCCGAGAAAAGGACGCGTCGCACGGCGGCTCCCGGCCCGGACCCGTCACCGCGGTGGCGTGGTCACCGGGGACGGGCGTCGGGTTCGCGATGGGCGGGTGGGACGGCGACGCGTGCGCGTGGCGCGGCGACGAGAACGGTTCGATCGACGGGGCGCCCGCGGCCGAGTGGACGCCCCACCGCGTAAAGGCGGGGGGCGACCGCCGGTGGGGCGATTCGCGCGTGGAGGCGCTCGCCTACCTGTCCCCGATGGTGATCGCGCTGGTGGGTAAGAACCTGTGCGAACACACGCGGGGGTCGTCGGGGGACGGCGGCGCGTCCGTCGCGTTGTGGGATACCCTGCTTCCGGGGTCCAAACCGGCGGCGGCGTTTTCCCCGCACGGCCCCGGCGGCGCCACGGCGGTGACGACGCTCCTCATCCCGGGTTCGACGGGTTCGACGGCCGGGGGAGGCGGCGCGGGGTTGTTAGCCGGATGTGGGCCGTGGCCGCTCATCGCGACCGCCGGACGGAACGGGGACGTCGCCGCGCACGACCTGCGTTCACTCGGCGGGTCCCCCGACGGCCAGAGGTCGGTGCTGTGGCGGGCGTCGGCGTCGGCGAGGGCCGGCGGCGAGGCGCACGTCGCCAAGGTCACCGCGCTGGCGTCGTTGGCGCCCGGCGTCTCCGGTGGCGCCTCCGGTGGCGCCGGAAGCTGCTTGCTCGTCTCCGGGTGTAAAGACGGGGACGTGCGCGTGTGGTCCGGCGGGACCGGCGCGCATCTGCAGCGGGTGCCGGGCGCGCACGAGCGGCACACGTTCGTGGCGCCGAGGGGCGGCGGGCAGAACATCGCGTACGTGGGCGTGTCTGAAATTTTGGCGCTCGAGGGCTCGGGGGTGTTGACCTGCGGCGGCGACGGGACGGTGAAGCTGTTCAGGCTCACGAACGAGGCGTTCGGGCTCGCGGGCGGGGGCGGTCCTCGGTAGACTTGTTAATCATCAAGCTTAGTAAGGTAGACTCTCAGAATTCGCGTCGCATCACGAGGAAACGTCTCGGAACCAGACTCATTTTTTATCACCAGCCGCGAACGCCACCTGGTAGTAACTCCCGACGTGTCTGATGCACTGCCGGCCGTGACCCGCGTTCCCAAAGACAAAGTCCAGCACGTTCAAGTACTTGCTCCTGAACACGTCCCGTTCCGTGTTGTAGCAGTGCATGATCGCCGCGGCCCCCGCCGCGAACAGCGCCACATCCGCCCTCATCCGCGCCGCGAGCGACCGCGGCACCCACCCCCACGACACCAAACACACCGCCGCCGCCTCCAGCGCCCTGGACGCGCAGTAAACCCCCAGCTCCTGCCGCCGGCTGGGCTTCTCGATCAGCACCGCGAGCCCGGCGAGGGGCACGGACGCAGACACGGTCCACCCGCTCAGCGTGCCAAACACCGACCGTTGTAGCGCATCCGGCGCCAGCCAAGCGCACGCGCAATACGCGGCGAGAAATGCGCTCGACCGCCCCGCCCCCGCCGCGGCTCTCATCGCCAAAACACCCCCTCTGGGACCCAAAAGTCTGTGCCTGTGGACGATGAGCGCCGGGATGGCGTAGAGCGGGACGTAGATCGGCAGCGCCCGGCCCAACGCCTCGCGGTAGAACCGGAAAAAGTGCGCGACCGCGTCGGAGCCCGGGTAGAGCACGAGGCCCCAGAGCGTCGGTTTCGCGGCGAGGAGCGAACCGTCGTCCGCGTTCGCAACGTTCATGAGCGCCTCGTGCGCGGTGGAGCCGATGGGGAACAGCGCGATCGCCGCGGATCGGATCGCATCGCGGGTCTGCGCCGCCGACGAGGCGAGCGCCATGGATCGCAGCGCGGCGTAATGCGCCTTGGTCTTCCCGCCGTGTTTGTTGAGGAACGATCCGTAGGCGCCCTGCAGGGCGTCGGGCTTGAGCACGAAGCAGGAGAGGATGACCCAGGTGCTCGCCATCATCAGCGCGACGTCGGCGTGCTCGTGCGCGAAGGGCGCGAGCGCGGCTTTGGCGAGCGGGTGGACGTCGCGCGAGTCGCGCCGCTTCAAACCGCATCGAGCGACGAGCACGGCGGACCGAAGCCACAGGTAGGTGGCGAGCCCGTAGTGCCTCTTTGCCCCCCCGCCCTCGACGTGCGGCCCGTCCGCGAGTAGGAGCGCGGGCCCCGCGACTAAACCGGCGACCGCGGCCCTCCACTGCTTGCTCTGCTGCTTCCCGTACCTCAGCGCCAGGCACTCGTCCACGGACACGTAGGTTCCCGCGAAAGCCACGAGGAAGGACGCGAACGCCGCGGTGTCGTGCAGCGCGTCGCGGACGGACGGACCGGGTTTGCCGCTCGTCGAGCCGCGCCGCCTCGATTTCCTCCTGCCGGCGAGCCACGAGAAGAGGTTCAGGCCGCCCTTGAGCACGCATCCCACCCCGCCCGCTCGGACCATCGCGGTGGTCAGCCGATCCACCGCCCGGGTCACGTCGTCGGTATCGAAGAAGCTCTTGTCCGGGTCGACGTCGCGCGAAACATCCGATTCGTCGAGTGCGCGCTCCCAGACATCACCGCCGGCGCTGCGCCAGGAGAGCTTGTCCTCCTCATCGGGCCCCGCGGGTGGCTCCCGGTGGCGTTCCTTCTTGCGCGCCATCGATTTGTGAGAGTCGGAACCACCAGACGACGTTTATTTTTCTGCCAACAAAAGTAACAACACATGAGTATCCCTGTGGGGGTTGCGGGGTAAACGGTGATGATAATCGCGTTCGTCTCGTGTGGTATTAAAGTTATTCGTCGTGAACCCTGTGGTTCGCCGCTTAGTTGTTCTGCGTCTCGACCATCTTCTCGCGGTACTCGGCGATGTTGTCGTGGGTCAGGATGACGAGCTGGCGGCGCTTGAGGGGCTGCCTGGTGAATGGGCAGGTGTCCTTGGTTCCCTCCTGGCGGAGGATCTTGCACCAAATCTCGTAGCCGCACACGTGACCGTAAGGGGAGATGGCGGGCTCCTCGATCGCCATCCTGGTGAGGGGATCGATGAAGCCCGGGAGGACAGGGCCCAGGTCCTCCTCATCCTCCGACCCGTCGCCGTCAGAGTACTTCTTGGTGCCGCCCCTGCGTCCGCTGCGTCGGACGGTGTCGAACTTGTGGCTCCACTTGAAGTCTTGGTCCTCCTTCGCCGCTTTCCTCTCAGCCTCCTTCTCCGCCTTGGCCTTGGCCTTAGCCTTCTTCTTCGCCTCAGCCTCCCTCTTCTTCTGCAGAGCCATGCTGTTGTCCTTGGGAGGCTTGGGAACCCTGGGAGCCTTGGGAACTGCGGGCGCCTTCTTCATGCGACCATCCCCGTCGCGTGTAAAGCCCTTTGTCTTGAAGTTGAATCGGAGCTTACCCTCGTCGTCCAGCTGGTAGTTCTCGTCCTCGAGCTTGTTTTGCGTGATGAGCGAGCGGTAGTAGTTGGAGCACTGATAGCCGACACGGCCGGCGATGCCCTTGGAGAAGGAGCCCCACTGGTACATGGGGACTACGTTGCCGCTGGAATCCTTGAGCTCGCCAGCCTTCACCTTCTCCAGCGTGGACATGAACAGTGCGTGCTCGTCATCGGACCACTTGCCCTCGCCCTGCCTCTCGCCTGGCGCGTTGAAGCGGTAGTAGTACTGGTTCTCGTTCTTCTCCCTGTTGTTCCAAGCCTTGATACGCGCCTCGGACCAGCCCTTGATGAGATCGTCCAGGGGGTCGATCTCCTCCTCATCCTCATCCTCCTTGGGGGCAGCATCGGCGCCTTCGGTCACGGGCTTGTCCTCTTCGTTGGCGGGCTTCTCGGCGGGCTTGTCCGGGGAGGGCTCAGACTCAGACTTGTCAGCCTTGTCCGGGGACGCCTCCGAATCAGACTTGCCCTCCGCAGCCTCCTTTTCCATCTTCTCCTTGAGCATCTGCTCCCTCTTTTGCATCGCCGCGATGGCGTCGTCGAGCCTCAGGCGTCCGCCCTGGGGCTTGTGGGCCTTGACGTGGCGGACGAAATGAACGCCGTGGCTCATCTCCTGCACGGGTTCGTCGGCGTAATCCTCCCAGAGGCTCGGGTCGTCCTCGTCCCAGTCCTCCTCCTCCTCGTAGTCCGACGCGTCCGGGTCAACGTCGACGTTGGCGTTGCGGCGGCGGCGGAGGATCCTGGTGCGCCTCGCGAGCTGCTCTTCCTCGGCCTGGCGCTTCCGTCCGGTGAGCTTCTTGACGCGCTTCTCCTGCGCCACCATGGAGCGGATGGCGTTCAGGAAGGTGAAGCCGTCCTCCCCTTCGGTGAGTCTGTCGGAGGCCTCGAACTCGTTGTTGTTGCAGACGCGGAGGACCATCTCGGCGTCCTCCTGGGTCAGGCCGTAGGCCTCGTTGGCCATGATGAGCTCGTCGATCTTCTGCTGCGTGGTCTTCTCCTCGAAAGCCTTGAAGCGAGCCTGGAGCGCCTTGAGCCTCTCCTCGATGATCTTCTTCTGCTCGGCGGTGAGCTCGTTGTCATCGTCGTCGCAAGCACCGTCTAGCAGAGGGTTGCTGGGGCCGACGTTCGTGGCGTTCATGTCGTTCTCGCACGCGGGCGCGGCGACTACGGCGGCCATCTTGTCCGAGTCACGGCTGTGGAAAAATCAAATCTCGCGGGTTCGAGGCGGTGCTCACGCAAACCTGGGTCGTGCGCGCGGGTTCCTGTCGCCGATACGATCGCCTGGAAATGACAGTGACGATACTCCGAACGAGAGGCGGAAGGAAGACCGTGGGCGTCCCTTATGTCTCTCACACGACGCGTCGCGTTGTGCCCGTCCCGTTTGAATCGAAAGCGGGAGGGAACACTTCAAAAAAATATTTGAATGCTCGAGAAGGAGGGGCGCTCGATTTCGGTTCGCCAATCGAAACTACATGCAGCTACTTAGTCACAAAAAATGCGAAATTCGCTTCGGTACCAAATGTTGGCACCCCAAACGCGATTTGAACGGGGGAAGAACAGCCTTTTTTTTCCCTGGGGGGAGGGAGAGAAGAGGGTGGCCACGTCGGCCGGGGCACACCGAAGCGCACGCGGCGCATCGCACTCTCAGCGCGCGCGGAGTCCGGAGAAGACTCGAGCCGAGTCCGAGCCGCGTTTTCCCACCGAGTTCGGCCCACACCTCGCGTCGCGCCCGGTCACGCCCGGCGCCCGGCCCTTCCAAGACTCGTCACGTCCGAGGGGGTGCATCGAATCGGTGCACCGCGTGCTTAGGAACGACGATGTCCGTGCCGATGTTCGCGTCGTCGCTGCAGGCGGACGAGAACGCCGACGCGTTCATGCTCGGCATGAACTTCTTCTATGATCCGGACTCGTTCGAGTCCCCCGCCGTCCTTGCCCTCCGCCAAGACACCGCCAAGTCCCTCCGCAGACTCGGCGCGAGGATCTCGACTGAATACGACAAGGATGCCACGACGCACGTCGTCCTCATGACCACCCAGGGCGGCGCTGAGGCCATGCTCTACAAGCGCGCGATTAAGGATAGGAAGCGCGTCGTCTCGTGGTCCTGGATCGAGGCTTGCATCCACAAGGGCGAGCTCGTGCCCATCGACGACAGCGTCCTCTACCATCCCCCGCCGACGCTCGACGGCCACCCCGACATGGCCAACGTGCGCGTGTGCGTCACCGGGTACACAGGCGAGCGCAGGCAGCAGCTCATCGACATGTGCAAGTTTCTCGGCTGCGAGTACATGCGCGTGCTCGACCGCAAGTCGACCCACCTCGTGTGCTACGAGTTCGAAGGCGCAAAGTGGGCCAAGGCGAACCAGACGGGCCTGCAGCGCATCGTGTCGCACAGGTGGCTCGAGGAGTGCCTGAGGCAGTGGAAGCGGCTCGACGAGACCCCGTACACGACGCACAGTGGCAGGGAGGAGGACGAGATGGCGGAGATCGCGGAGGTCCCGGACTCGCAGGATGTTGGCGAGGTTGAGGACGGCGAGGGTGCAGTTCGCGAGAACAACCCGGGGGCTGGTGGGAGGAACAGCCTGAACACGTTTGTCACCGAGCTCACCGCCGGGATGGCGCCCGCCGGGGAGGAGGAGGCACCGGCGACCGCACCGCGCAACACCGTGCTCCGCCAGACCGTCGACGCGCCCAGGACCGGCGGTACGGCCGCCACCGGGAGCTTCGTGCCGTCCTCTGGCGGCGGAAGCGGCGGGACCGCCGCCACCCTCAGCCGCGGGGGAAGCGGAAGCTCGGCGGGCAAGGGCATGGAACCCCCCGCGCCCCGCGCCCCGCTCTCTCAGCGGGCGCCGTCCCAGCCCACCCCCGGCGGCGGATCGCTCTCCGTGCTCTCCCCCGACTGGAACGCGCTCGAGGCGCGCCCCTCGCAGCACATCGAGCGATGCGATCGCAACATGAAGGAAGATCCGATGATCCGCGAGATTCGCGAGTCCGGCGCGCGCCCGCCGCCGGAGCTGCAGCGTTTCACCGGTCGCATCGGCTCGCCCTCCGCGGTGGAGGCTGCATTCGGCGGCAGGTTCATCGACAGGCAGCCGCAGCGATGGCACAGGTTCGAGGACCACGACGCGCCCCTCGCGGCGGATTCGTTTGACGATTTTATCGAGGACGTCGCGAGCGGAACCTGGGACCCGCGACCGGACGCCGACGTCGAACATCCCGATGCATGGGCGGAGCGGCTCTTGTCGAGGAAGCAGCGATTCGAGGTGCTCGAGTGGAGGCCCGACGACGTCCCGATCGGGCTCAAGTGCGCGCCGCTGCGCGGGGGCGATCAACTGGTGTACCTCGAGGATGAGACGTCCGAGGAGGAGGTATCGCTGTGGACCTCGCTGGCGAGGGACGCCGCGCAGAAGCGCGACCGCGGGCCGCTCGGCGCGGCGGTCATCTCGCGGCTCAGGCTGGAGTCCGCCAAGCAGCCGGATGCCTCGTGGGAGGGCGAAGAGTCCCCGATGCCGGGTCCCGACGCGCTCTGCGTCACCTTCGCGGAGGTGTACCTGCCCTTCGGTTTCCACATGTCGCACGGCCAGATTGCGCGAATGTACCGGCCAGCCGACGACGGCTCGCGCAGGCTCCGGATCCGAGACGTTGGGGACGTCGTGACCCTCCCGGCGCGGGTCCCGGGGAACCTCCCGGGCGTCACCGTGCACGAGGTTGAGCGCCCGCTGAGCGAGGTGCTCGTCGGATTTCACGAGCTCCTCGCGGGTCCCACCGAGCCGGAAATGACGCAGGCGATCCCGACGCAGGCGGCGCCCGGGTCCGGCGCCAAGACCCCCGCCGTGCCGAACGCCGCCGCGACGTGGAGCTTCGATCTCGGCGCGAAGATCTCCGTCGGGGCGGCGGCGCCGGGATCTCGCGCGCGCATCGCCGCGGCGGCGGCTTCGTGCTTCGGCGCGGCGGACACGCAGGAGGAGGAGGAAGAAGGCCTTGGGGAGGACAATGGTCAGGAGGAGGACAAGGGTCAGGAGGAGGAGGACAAGGGCCAGGAGGAGGACAAGGGTCAGGAGGAGGAACACGGGCGATCGGAGGAGGAGGAAGTCGTCGTCGAGGCGCCCAAGACTGGCAGGAAGAAGAGCGACACGCTCTCCGCCGCCAAGGCTGCCGCGGCCGCCGTCCGAAGGGCTGCGAGCGAGGAAGAGGAGGCGATCCACCGCGATCTGGCTGCCGAGCTCGACGAGTGTATCACCCAGAGGCAGGCTGAGGAGAAGGAAGAGGAGGAGGAAGAAGAAGAGGAGGAGGAGGAGGAGGAGATTATCGTTCCCAGGCGTGGCCGCAACAAGAAGCTTGTGATCATGACCCAGGACACCGGCGACAAGAGCACCGACGCCGTCGCGCCGGGACAGGAGACCCAGGACTGCGCCGGCGCGCTGCAGGATCTCGCACCCGCGCGTCCCAGGCGCGGCTGCCGCGGTAAGCCCGCCGACCCGGAGCCTGGCAAGGAGAAGACTCCTCCCAAAACAAAGGCTGCTCCCAAGGCTTTGCCCAAGTCTGTTCCGAAGAAGACGAACCAGGCCAAGGCCAAGGCTGCCCCCGCACCCAAGAAGCCCGCACCCAAGAAGAGGACGCGCGAGGAAAAGGCAAAGGAGGATCGCGCCGTCCCCCGCGTCGAGAAGGAGAGGCGACCCCGCGTCGCGCTCAGCGGCTTTTCATCATCCGACTTGACAAAGTACGGCTCGCTGGTGACGCGCCTGGGCGGAACGGTCAGCCCCGGCCACGGCTGGGACGCCGCCGCCACGCACGTGGTGTTCGGCGACCGAGGCGGACGCTCGCTCAAGTTCCTCGCCGCAGCCGCGTCCGGCGTGCCCATCCTCGACGTGTCCTACCTGGACGCGTCCGGTAGAGAGGGCGCGCTGCTGCCGAGGGAGGAGGCGCGCTCGCGGCATCCGTGGAGGGGCGGCCGCGGCGCCGAGATGGGCCTCCTGACCCCCGACGCCGCCGAGCGATGGAACGCGACGCCCGGCCGTAGGGCATTCGAGGGCCTCTCCGTCGCCCTCGCGCCGTTCGCGTCCAAGAACAGGGAGGAGCGCGACATGCTCGCGACGGTTCTCGAGCGCGGCGGCGCCGTCGTATCCGCCATCTCCGCCAAAGGGGAACTCGTACCCGGCGACGCCGAGCCGGACGTCGCGGTGATCGACCCGAGCAACGGACTCGCGAGCGACGGACTCAGGGGCAGGGCGGGTTTAGTCGTGGACGCGGTAGTGGGCGGCGCGTGCGTCGCGCCCGAGTTTTTCAAGTCGTGGCTCTCGCGACCGGGCGCGGATCTCTCGCGGCACGTGCTGCACGGGAGCCTGGAATCGGGGAAGCTCGCGGCTTCCGTTCGCGCGTCGCTCGGAGGCGTCGGGCCCGCGCCGCCCCTAAACCCTAACCCTGACCCGCAGAACAACGTGGCCGCGTCGATCCCGACGGCGTCGAAGGCGAAGGCCAGGGCGAAGAAGGCGGCGGATGCGACCGATAAGGCCGCCGCGCCGCCTCCGGCTGAAAGCGGGAGGCGCAAGCGGAAGGCTGCGGCGGCGGCTGAGCCACAGCCCGCGAGGTATTCACGCAGGGCGCTGGTTGTCAAGAACTGAGGGAGACGCCGAGGGCAACTACGAGTCGAGCGTACGATAGGTTGAATGCAACGTTTACATTTTCATTACATTGCCGGAGCGCCCTACGTGAATAGGATCATGGTACAACTTGTTTCGGCGGCTTAACTTAAAAGTCGGAGGAACTTGGTTGGGTTGTTATTCCCTTACACGTAGTTCACTGGTTTACAACATTTTCGGAGACAAAAGGGTGGCAACTTGGGCACACCGCTTAGTAGAAGCCGAAGCCGGAGGCGGCGTTGGTGAG
>Ga0181579_10001997_pt1 | contig 16647 bp, 15 predicted proteins | sample 071ome_24_FD_132996 | JGI IMG/M metagenome (GOLD analysis project Ga0181579, IMG submission 132996) | Coastal salt marsh microbial communities from the Groves Creek Marsh, Skidaway Island, Georgia - 071402CT metaG (megahit assembly) | ecosystem: Environmental > Aquatic > Marine > Intertidal... | reverse complement strand
TTGGATTGTTTCGCGGACCCCGAGGACTTCGCCACGCTGCGCGACCAGGAGGGGCGCCGTGTCGTCGGGGAATTCACGACCGACCGGGTAAGATGGCGCGGCTTGCGTGCCGACGGCTCCCGGATTTGGGTCGATTCCATATCCAATTCCATCCAATGGTCGGGAAAGCGGATGCTTCTCGCCGCCCTGGTCGACGTGACCGACGAGGTGGAAAGGCTGGAGGAAACCCGTTCCGCCGAAGCGCGATTGCTGTCCGCCCTGAATGCGATGGGCCAGCCGGTCGCGCTTTTCGATGTTGATGATCGTCTAGTCGTTTGCAATGAGATCTATCGAGGATTGCTGGGCGATAAGGCGCAAATGGTGAAGGTTGGCATGTTGTTCGAGGAGATCCTCGAACTCGCCGTCGTCCAGGGCATCTATGAGGACTCTGTCAAGGACAAGGAGACGTTCCTGCGTCGGCGTCTGGCGCAGCATCGTGATCCCGTTGGTTCCATGCGGGTGGTCTTCGAGAACGGCCGGGCCACGGAATTGCACGAATAACGCCTGTCCAGCGGCGAAACTCTACTTCTGACGGTCGATGTGACGGATCGCGTGGATGCCGAGGATCAAGTCCGCGCAAGCGAGGCACGGTTTCGCGACTTCGCGGAAATCTCTTCCGATTGGTTCTGGGAAACCGATGTTGAACACCGTTTCACCTTGATTACGGGAGACCGGTTGCGGGAGCTGGGATTCGACACCGAGACGCTGCTCGGAAAGCCGCGTTGGGATATCAGCGACGCGGATGAAAGGGATCGTGTGTTCTGGGAAAACCATCGCTCGGTTCTCGACGCGCGGCGCGAGTTCCGAGGGCTGGAATACTGGCTGACAAATCCGGCCGGCGCGCGTTGTTTTTGTCGGGTGAGCGGCAGGCCGGTCTTCGACGATGATGGCGTCTTCGTCGGGTATCGGGGCGTCGCCAGGGATGTCACGGCCCGCCAACTCGCCGAACAAAGGGTGTTGGAGAATGAAAGCCTGGTTCGTTCGGTGATCGATAACTCGCCGAGCATGATCGCCATTCGGGACCTGGATGGACGGATCGTGATGGCCAACAAGGCCTTCGCGGATATTGTCAGCGGCTCGGTGGATGACGTGCGCGGGCGCGGTGTGACGGATCTCTATCCCGATCCCTACGCGCGCGAGATTTTTGACCACCACGGGGAAGTTATCCGGACTGGTCGGCCCTTCATGCGGGAAGTACAGATCCCGTCCCCGCGTGGCGAGATCACGGTGCTGACCGTTCGCTTCCCGATCCGGGATGCAAGCGGCGACGTGGTGATGGTCGGGATGACCAGTACCGATATTTCCGATCGCAAGACGATGGAAGTCGATTTGCGTCGCGCCAAGGAACACGCGGAGACGGCCAATATCGCAAAATCGGCTTTCCTGGCGCGGATGAGCCACGAACTTCGAACGCCGCTGAACGCGATCATAGGCTTTAGCCAATTGATCGATCAGGAGATTTTCGGGCCGCTCGATAACCCTAAATACCGGGAGTATGTCGGAGATATCGGAAAGAGCGCCGGTTTTCTGCTCAACCTGGTTAATGACCTTTTGGATATGACCCGGATCGAGGCGGATCAGCTTGATCTGTCTCCGGTTTCCTGTGATCTGCATCTGGCCGTGGACGAGGCGTTGCGGTTGATCGAGCAGACGGCGCGGCCCAAGGGATTGGGTTTCGTTAACCGAGTTCCTCCCGAGTTTCCCGAAGTGCTCGCGGATCGCCGGGCTCTGCACCAGATTCTGATCAATTTGCTGAGTAACGCGAGCAAGTTCACGCCTGGGGGCGGGGAGGTCACGGTCGGAGCCGAGCCAATTGATAACCATCGGGTTTCCGTGTGGGTCTCGGATTCCGGGATTGGCATGTCCGAGGAGGAAATGGAAACCGCCGTCGTGCCGTTTTCCACGTCGACACTTGGCTCGGAGTTCTCGCAACCGACCGAGGGCGTCGGGTTGGGATTGGCGATCGTCAAGGGGATCGTGGAAGCCCATGGTGGGCAATTGGACATTGAAAGCGAAATGGGGTGGGGAACACGGGTTACGTTCTCCTTGTCGACCGCGACGGCTCCGGCGGAGCGGGATCTGTTCGGTTTTGATCATGACGCGCGGCGCGCGCTTGACGAGTAAGGCGAAATTAAATAGAACAAAAGAAGAACAATATGAGATCTGGCAGATGCCTGTCACCGCTCCCGTGCTTTCGCCAAGCCCGTCCATCGCTCTCGCGGAGTTGCGGGAACGCGTGCGCGCGCTTGAGCGAGGGGGCGGGCATCAACCGGCGGATGTGACACCGCTTGGCGTGGCGGCGTTGGATCGACGTCTCGCCGGCGGAGGATTGGCGCGGGGGCGAGTGCATGAAGTGATCGGCGAGGCATGGCCGGAAGTACGCGACGCGGCGGGCTTTGGCTTCACCGCCGCGCTTGTAAGCCGGTTAATGCGGGATGATGGAGATGTTTTGTGGTGCCCGCGGGGCGCCAGTATCCATGGCGGCATGCCTTGCGCGCGTGGCTTGTCGTTGCTGGGGGTGGATCCTCGGCGAATCATCATGGCCGAGGCGCGCGGCGACGTGGAACGTCTCTGGGCCATGGAAGAGGGGCTTGGATGCGCGGGGCTGGTGGCCGTGGTGGTCGAACTAGGGCCCCCCAAGGCGGCGGCGCGAACGCGGGAATCGATCAATTGCCGGCGCCTGCAACTGGTCGCGGAGGCAAGCGGCGTGACGGGTATTCTGCTGCGCCCCGACGCCGGCATGGATGCGGCGACAACGGGAACGCCGGAAACCCGGTGGCGGGTAACATCGATCCCCGGCTCGCGAGGAGAGGGGATGCAAGAAGTCCGGGAAGCGCACGATTGGAACCCTCGATGGCATGTTGAGCTCTTGCGTTCCCGCAATGGCCGTCCCGGTGAGGCACGCCTGCTCTGGGACGCGCGAGGCGGGGCGTTTCGAGCTATCGGGACGCTTGTGGAGCGGCCTTCCGAAGCCGTGCCCCAATCTCGCTCTTTTCCCATGAAGGCTCGATCAGCCGCATGAAAATATCATATGTATGCATCCCGCATAAAACGTCACGGTTGGTGAAAGAATCTGTTACCATGGGAAAATGTCGCTGATTCTGTCAGGCTAGAACCCATGAGTATCCTAGCAACGGATGCGCCGGACGATGTGCCCGCCCCATCCCCCGAGCCCACGAAGAAAGGCGGTCGGGAAAGGCGGCAGCATGGCCGATGGAAAGTCACGGGCGGTTTCGTGAAAATCGGAAACATTCGTTTCTCGCTCGTGGATATATCCATGGGCGGTTTCCAGATGCGCGGCGACAACCGCACCGTGGACGGGGAAGGTGTATTCGAGGGAACGATCATATGGCCCGATGGCGGTCGCCACGGGCAAATTGATTTCAGGGCGCGCGCGGTCCAGATAGAACCGGATAGCGAGATGATCGGCGCGGCGTTCGAGCCGATGGAAGGCAAGCAGATCGATCAATTGCTCGGCATGTTGTCGGCGATCGAGGGGAAATGGCGTTCCGAGCGAGAGCGCGCGGAGCGCTCCGAGATTTTGCGTAGACGATTACGGCGTTTGGTCGCGAGCGTTTCGATCGTCGGAATCATGGGCGGCCTCGGTTGGGTGGTCTGGGTTCTGGAACCATTTATTTTCTAGCGGAAATGCCGCGGGACGCGTTCTTGCCCAGGGGACCCGTGTTTGGTTCGCGCGTTTAAGCTTGGGCCCTTCAATTGAGGAGAGACACGTGAGCCATCCAGCACTGGAAACGGGTTGCGTCGCGGTGATCACGGGAGCGGCCAGCGGCATAGGTCTCGCCGCCGCCAGGAAGCTGAGCGAACGCGGGATGAAGGTGGTGCTCGCCGACCTCGCAGGGGACGATCTCTCCTCGGCCGCCAACGCGATCGCCGCGGATCTGGGCGCGCGCGCGGGGCATCCCGATGATATGTTGTGCCATCCGACGGATGTATCCGACCCGATATCATTGGCGGCCCTGCGCGAGGCCGTGCTCGATCGGTTCGGCGCCGTCGATTTTCTCATGAACAACGCCGTCACCCGGATCGGCGGAGCCACGACGGAGCCGGTTGAAAAATGGCGGCACGCCTTTGATGTGAACTTCTGGGGGGTATTGCACGGCGTTCAGACCTTCCTGCCGGTCATGCAAGGCCAGGGGCGGCCCGGCATGATCGTCAATGCCGGCTCGAAGCAGGGGATCACCAATCCGCCGGGCAACGCGGCCTATAACGCAACCAAGGCGGCGCTAAAGTCCTATACCGAGTCCTTGCAACACGAGTTGCGTGGCCAAAACGGCCATCGGATTTCCGCCCATCTCCTAATCCCGGGCTTCACCACGACCGGCAAGCGCGAGCACAAGCCCGGTGCCTGGTGGCCGGTCCAGGAGGCGGACTTCATGCTTGCCGGGCTGGAACGCGGTGATTTTTATATCCTTTGCCCGGACAACGAAGTAACGACCGAGATGGATCACGATCGTATCCGTTGGGCCGCCGGCGACATCACGGAGAACCGGCCACCTCTGTCGAGATGGCATCCCGAATGGGCCGAGATTTTCAAAACCCGGCATTCCTAGGAATCGGATCTCGATTTTCAACTGGCAATAATAAACCAAAAGAAGCACCGGATGGAGTGACGTGGCGGTCGTATGGGCGGCATAATATGTAATGTTTTTCAATCCCGTAATTGCGACTATAGTTGTCTTGAGGATTGTAGGAATGACCGCCGCTGGAGACCAAGGCGGCGATATCTGGAACGCCCATGTCCGATGAGAAGCCAGACAGCGCCGCGGAGCCGCTCTCGGCCGAAAAATTCGCCGCTGGATTCGATGACCATATTCTCGCGCACGCCCGCTATCTTTCCAAGGACGAGGATGGCAGACGGCTCACCCTTAAGGGCTTGGATCTGACAGGGATAATACTCGAGGGCTTGGAGCTGAAACGCTCGGTCATTGTTGGATGCAACCTGAGCAAGGCCAACGGACGGGGCGCGTCGTTTGTCGATGCCGATCTCTTCGGCTCGAATTTCCAGTCCGCCGATATGATGAAAGCGGATTTCCGGGGCGCCGACCTGCGGGGCGCGAATTTCGAGCTGGCGGATCTTTCATACGCCAGCCTTCGCTCCACCGATCTGAGACCCGGGCGTCTGGCCGAGTGGGTCGGCATGGAAGAGCGTTCGAGCAATCTGTATCAGGCGAATCTGAACAGCGCGGATTTCACCGGCTCCGACATGACCCGCGCCAACCTGTCCACCGCTAGCGCGCAGAAGGCGAAATTCGCGGATGTCGAGATGTTCGCGGCCAATCTAGCCGGCGTGAACCTGAAAGGCGCGGATCTGTCGAGTTGTGCCCTCAATCAGGTGAATTTGACCGGCGCGGTTCTGGAAGGCGCGGATATGCGGGGGCGCGCCTCAGAGACGCGAATCTGCGCAATGTGGACCTGTCGACGATCGATCTCGCCAGCGTCGATCTGCGCGGCGCGATCCACCGCGGCAACCAAAAACCCCTGCCGCCGGAGATCGAGGAATTGTTGCGCCTCCATAGTCTGTGGATTGCCTCGAACGGCGATACCGGACAACGTGCCGACCTGTCCGGACGAGAACTGCAAGGACAGGACTTTTCCAGCTGTGACGTTCGCGGCGTGACCTTCGACAAGTGCAATCTGGAAGGCGCGAGTTTCGTGCGTTCGGAGCTGTTTTTGAGCACGTTCCGCGATGCTAAGCTGGCCGACGCGGATTTCTCGTTCGCGCGCTTGCACGGCACGGATTTTTCGAAGGCTCATCTGGCTGGCGTCCGTTTTCTCAAGGCGCGGATCGAGGCGGCGGAGATCGTCGGCGCGGATGGTAAGAAGACCGGGAGGACCTACCCGGCGAGCTTTCGGTCCAGCGATTTGACCGGCGCGTATTTCTCGGGCGCGGTCGTCGACGGTGTCGATGTGACCGGGGCCAATCTAACGCCGGATCAGCGCCAGCAAGCGGATGTTCGAAAACTGATCGATCTCGGCGCGAGTTGACCGCCCCTTGCTCTCCGAGTGGGATTTAAAACGGCAGACCCACGTAGTTTTCAGCGAGCACGGTCATCGCGGCTCGGGAGGACAGGAGATACTCCAGCTCCGCGATCCTGATGCGCGCGTCGAAATCGTCGACCTCGCCGCTCTTGTGAAGCATTGAAGTCATCCACCATGAGAATCTTTCCGCTTTCCAGACCCGCGAGAGGGCGGTTTCGGAATAGCTATCCAGCCGGTGAGCATCGCCGTTTTCGTAGTGATCAAACAATGCCCAGGAGAGATACCGGACATCGGACGCCGCGAGGTTGAGGCCCTTGGCGCCGGTCGGCGGCACGATATGGGCGGCGTCGCCGGCGAGAAACAGCCTGCCGTGGCGCAATGGCTCGGCGACGAAGCTTCGCATCGGGGTGATGGATTTCTCCAATACCGGCCCCTCGCGCAACATGTCGGCGTCGTCTGGTCCAAGCCGCGCGCGAAGTTCGTCCCAAACCCGCGCGTCCGGCCAGTCCGCCAGATCCGTGTCCGGCGTGCATTGCAGGTAAAGGCGCGAGCGTGTCGGCGGCCGCATGCTGAATAGCGCGAAGCCCCGGGGATGGCTTGCGTAGATGAGTTCCTCGCTTGGCGGGGGCGCCTCGGCCAGGATACCGAGCCAGGCATAGGGATAGTTGCGCTCATAGAGCTTGAGCGCGCTGCCTGGAAGGCTTGCGCGACAGACCCCGTGATAGCCGTCACAGCCGGCGATAAAGTCGCAATGCAACTCACGGGTCTCGCCATCGTGAGTGTACAACAGCCGTGGCCGGTTGGTGTCGAGATCAACCGGCGTGACGTCACCGGCCTCGAAGACGATTTCCCCGCCGGCCGCCAGCCGGGCCTGGATCAGATCCTTTACGACCTCGGTCTGGCCGTAGACGGTCACCGCCTTGCCGCTGGTAAGATCTTCAAGATCGATGCGCGTCCGTTTGCCGGCGAGACTGATCTCGATGCCGCCATGCGCCTGACCCTCCGCCGCGACCCGCGCGCCGACACCGGCCTCCGCCAGAAGTCCGACCGTGCCTTGTTCCAACACCCCGGCGCGGATCCGTCCTTCGACATAGGCACGGTCGCGTTGTTCCAGGATCACCGAGTCGATGCCGCGCGCCATCAGAAGTTGGGCCAACAGCAATCCCGCCGGTCCCGCTCCGACAATTCCGACCTGGGTACGCTTGTCCGCCATGCCACTTCCAATCGCCGCGCCGCGTCGGGCTTTCTCGCTCCACGCGCATCCAGGTTAGTTGAAGCGGCGGCGGCGACCAAGTCGTAGCGGGCTTGCAAAGCGAATATGCGATCCCGTCATGAGCCCGCTTGGAGTGTCCGCGCGAGCCGCTATACTCCAGCGCGTGTCCGCCTTTCCTCAGGAGCCCTCGAGAATGAGTGATCTTTTTAATCTAGGCGATTTGCTCGACCGATCGGGCGATCCCGACAAGATCGCGCTGATCGATCTCGGCGCCGCGGCGGGGCCTCGGATCTACAGCCATGGCGATATCAGCGCGGCGGCGCAAGCGGTCGCGCGCGGACTGGTGGCGCGTGGTTACAAACGTGGCGACCGCCTGGCGATCCTGGCGGCCAACAGCGCCGAGTTTCTGATCGCCTATCTCGGCACCATGCGGGCGGGCATGGTCTCGATCCCGATCAATCACAAGTTCCCGGTCGAGACCGTCGAGTTCATCCTTGCCGATGCCGAGTGCAAGCTGGTCTTTACCGACGCCGACCGCCGGGACGTGGTGCCGGAGGGCATCGACGTTGTCGTGTTCGGCGATGACGGCGCAAGTGGATTTGACGCGTTGCTTGACCCAGGCGACTTCGAGACCACGCGGCCCGAACCCGACGAGGTCGCGATGTTCCTCTATACCTCGGGATCGACCGGTCGGCCCAAGGGGGTTCCGCTGACCCACGCGGGCCATCTCTGGGTGGTCGAGATGCGGATCAAAAAGCGTCCGGACCCGGATCATAGGATGCTGGTGGCGGCGCCGCTTTATCACATGAATGGCCTGGCGATTTGCAAGGTGGCCATGGCGGCGCATCTGACCATCGTGCTGATGCCGCAATTCAACGCGGTCGAGTATATCCGCGCGATCGGCGATCATGGCGTGACTTGGTTGACCTCGGTCGCGGCGATGATGGCGATGGTGGTGCGCGAGGAGGCGGCCCTGACAGAAACCGATCTGTCCTCGGTCCGCATCGTGCGCATGGGCTCGGCCCCGGTGAGCAACAAGCTGGTCGCCGATATCAGGGACTGGTTCCCCAACGCCGAAATCGCCAACGGATACGGCACCACCGAGGCTGGCCCGGTGGTTTACGGGCCACATCCGGAAGGCCCGCCGCAGCCGGATGTTTCGGTCGGCTATCCCATCGCCGGGATCGCGCGGTTGGTCGATGGCGACAATCTCGACGCGGATTACGGCGAGTTGCATTGCAAGAACCCCGCCGTCACCCCCGGCTATCACAACATGCCGGAAAAGACCGCCGAGGCGATGACCGAGGACGGCTGGTACCGTACCGGTGACGTGATGCGCCGGGATGCCGACGGCTTTCATTATTTCGTCGGCCGGGTCGACGACATGTTCAATTGCGGCGGCGAGAATATCTATCCCTCGGAGGTCGAGAAGCTTCTGGAGCGCCACGAGGCGGTGGAGCAGGCCTGCGTGGTGCCGGTGCCGGATGACATCAAGGGTTTCAAGCCCGTCGCCTTCGTCGTGGCCCGACCCGGCGCCATGGTGACCGAGGATCTGATCAAGAGCTATACGCTGGCCAACGGGCCGGCCTATCAGCATCCGCGCACGATTACCTTTCTGGACAGCCTGCCGCTGACCGGGACCAACAAGGTCGATCGCAAGATGCTGACCCAACGCGCCGAGGAGGGGCTAAGCCGATGAGTGACCTGGATTTACAACTCGATCATGTCGGTGTCGCCGTCGCGACCCTGGGTCAGGCGTACGAGACCTATGCCAGGCTCGGTTTCACCTTGACCGCGCGTAGTATCCACTCAGGCTCGACCGAGCCCGGCGGGCCGGTGGTGCCCTGGGGCTCCGGCAATCACTGCGCGATGTTCGAGCAAGGCTATCTGGAGCTGATCGGCATCACCGATCCGGCGCTCTACACCTCGGTCAGCGGCTTGCTGGACAAGTACCAGGGTACCCATATCATCGCGCTTGGCGTGTCGGATTCCGAGAAGGCCTATGAAGTGATCAACGCCCGCTCCGGCATGGTTCAGCCGGCGGCCAAGCTCGAACGCATGGCCCCCTTCGGGCCCGACGATTCCGAGGAGCGCCTGGCCCAGTTTCGCAATGTCCACACGATCCGCGAGAAGGTGCCGGAAGGCCGGATGATCTTCATCCAGCATCTGACCCGCGACGTGCTCTGGCAGCCGCATCTTCTTGAGCATCCCAATGGCGCGGTGACGATGGCCGAGACGGCGGTCTGCGTCGAGGATATCGAGGCGACCTGCGCGCGCTACACGGCCATGTTCGCGATCGAGCCGGCGCGGCATGGGGCTGACATCGCGGTCTACGATCTGGGTAACACCAAACTTTATGTCCTGACCGAGGCCGGCCTCGACAAATGGGCCCCGGGCGTAACCGCGCCGGCCTTGCCTTGGGTCTGCGGTTTTGGCGTGCGGGTCAAGGATCTGGCCACGACCCAAGCCTATCTTGAAAGCCAGGGATTCGAGATCAACAAGCACCCGTATCCGGCGGTTTGGCTGAAGCCCGACACGACCTTGGGCGTGGTGCTGTCCTTCATTCAAGCGTGAGATTTCAGGTCGCGAAGACCCGTCGACATCCTGGATCAGGTCCAGGACAGGTAGCGCTCAGCGGGCCTCTTCCAGGCGGGCAAGCCGCCGGACCTCTCGATTGTCGCCCGCGCAAGAACAACACGATGGTCGCCGAGGGCGAGAGACGCTGGTATGAAATGTTCAAGTCAATGAAAGAACTCGTCTCGAGGCGCGCGCGAAGCGAGCGAATTGATGGATCTCCAATGCCTTTTCATCAACCTTCAACAGCCTGCTAGACGAGCCCGCCATTGCGTATCGCGCTCGCGACCTGTCTCGCGTGGCCGGATCTCCTGGAAAGCGATCTGGTTTTGCGGGGGGCTTTGGAGAGATGTGGTCACGAGGTTGTGGCCGCGCCGTGGAACGGGCCGATCGAGGCCTTCCTCCAGGCGGATGTCACGGTGCTTAGAGCCTGCTGGGACTATCACGAGAACCCAGGCGCGTTCCTTGATTGGCTGGCAACGCTGGAAACCCAAGCAGTGGTTTCGCGTAATCCGCCGGACATGGTTCGCTGGAACTTCGACAAGTCCTATCTGATCACCCTCGAGCAAGCGGGTGTGCGGGTGCCGCGGACCATCCTGGTCGATCCGCGAGATCAGGGCGCCATCGAACGCGCGCTCGGTCAAAACGGTTGGGATGTGGGGATTCTGAAGCCGGTTTCCGGTCAGAGCGGATTCAATGTCGCGAAGATCGATCGCGCGCGGCCCGACCTCTGGCATGGCAAGGCGATCGCGGGGGATCGGGCGCTTCTGCAAGAGTTTCAGGCTGATATCGGCGCCCTGGGCGAGACCACCCTGGTGTTCTTCGGGGGCGTTTTCTCGCACGCGGCGCGCCGCGTCATCGCCGAGGGGGAGTGGCGCGCGAACTCCCAATTCGGCGCGCGGGTTGAGCCGGTTTCGGTTTCGCCGGAGATCATCGCGCAAGCCGAGGCGGCGCTTGCCGTCGTTCCCGGCGTTCCGGTCTATGCGCGGGTCGACGGCCTGATACGCGGCGACGCGTTCACCGTGATGGAAGTGGAGCTAGTCGAACCGAGCCTCTATCTCCACTTGGCTCCAGGCGCCGGCGAGCGCTTCGCGGAAGCGATAGAGCGTTCGGTTTAGCGGTTAACTCACGCCTCCGCCAAGGCCTTCGCCGCGCCCTTGAGGGCTTCCAGGGTCTGCTCGATATCCGCCTCGTCATGGGCCAGCGAGATGTAGTATTTGCTGTCGCCCTTGAAGACGCCGCGCTCGCGTAGCAGGGCGGTGAAGGCGCGGCCCTTGGCGGCGTCGGCGGCGGCCATGCCGCGGTAGTTCTCCACCGGACCGTCGGTGAAGAACACGTCGAACAGGGGCGGCTCGCCGATAACCTTGGCGGCGTGGCCGTTGTCGCGCATCGCCGCCTCAAGCCCCGCCATCAAGCGTCGACCGGTTTCGAAGACCTGTTCATAGGTGCCCGGGCGGTTGAGAATTTCGAGGGTTTTCAGCCCGGCAACCGCGGCGACGGGGTTGCCGCTCAAGGTACCGATTTGCGGTAGGAACTCGTCGTCGCCGACGGATTCCTTGTCGAAATGGGCCATCAACTCGTCATTGCCGCAGATCGCCGCGAGCGGGAACCCGCCGCCGATGATCTTGCCCAGCGAGCACATGTCCGGCGTCACGCCGTAATAGGCCTGCGCGCCGCCATAGGCGAAACGGAATCCGGTGACGATCTCGTCGAAGATCAGAGGGATCTCGTATTCGGTGGTCACCTCGCGCAAGGTCTCCAGGAAGCCTGGCTTGGGCGGTAGCAGGCGCTGAAACGGCTCGGCGATCACCGCGCCCAATTGGTCGTGATGCTCGGCGATGATCGCTCGCGCCGTCTCGGCGTCGTTATAGGGCGCGATGATGACATCCTCGCTGACCTTCTTGGGAATGCCGGGGGTATCCGGAATCGCCTGGGGGTAGTTCGAAAGGGTCTTCGGCGCCATGCTCATCAGCGCATAGTCGCTCATGCCGTGAAAGCCGCCTTCGAATTTCAGCACCTTGTCGCGCTTGCGATGAGCCCGCGCCGTGCGCATGGCATAGAGCGTCGCCTCGGAGCCGCTGCTAACGAAGCGGAGCTTGTCGGCGCAGGCCATGGCCTCGCAGATCGACTCGGCGAGCGCGATGCCGTGTTCGTTATTGGCGAAGAAGGTCGTGCCCTTGGGAATCTGTTCCTGGACCGCCGCGGTCACCTCGGGATGGTCGTGGCCGACGAACATCGGCCCGGAGCCGAGCAGGAAATCGACGTACTCATTGCCGCTCAGATCCCAGATCCGACCGCCCTTGCCCCTGGCGACGACGACATCGCTGGCCATGTTGCCGAAGGACCCGGCCGGCAAAACCGCCCGCGCCCGATCGATGATATCCTGTTCCGCCTTGCCGCGTTGCATTCCCGCCATGGTCCTCTCCCTCCGTGAATTTTTCCGGACTTTAGCAAGACACACGAAAAACCAAAGACCTACATCGCTTTCGGCGTCCAATGCGCTTTGTCGCTCCGCGCCGTGCCCGTACACTATCGAGGTGAATGAGGGCGAGGGAGGGACCGTGCCTACGGGAGATACCAAGCGATACCTTCACGAGACCCTGGAGCTGATTCCGGGCGAAGGGGCGGCACGTCAATGCCTGCAGGGCTTCATCGTGCTGACGATCTTGTTCACCGTCGTGGTGGTTATCGCCGGATCGATGGATGTGTTCGATGCCAGAGTCCGTCACTGGGTCGAGATGTTGACGACGCTCGCGCTCTTTCTGTTCGTGGCCGAGCTGGTCCTGAGAATCTGGCTGTATGACGCGGGTGGCGCGCGGCAAAGGGCTAATCGCCATCCGATTCGCGGTCGCCTGCGCTATCTGCTTTCGCCCGGCAATCTCCTTGATCTCATCGCGATCCTGCCCTTGTTGCTGGGGATTGAGCCGGAACTGGTGATCCTGCGCGCCTTCAGACTGATACGGGTGCTTCGGTTCACGCCCTATGGCGGGGCGGTGGAAAGCCTGGAAGCGGTTTTCTACACCGAACGCCGGGCGCTGATCGGTGTGTTCATCATGCTGATCCTGATGTTGGTGGTCGCTTCGACGTTGGTTTTCGTCGCCGAGAGGGACGCGCAGCCCGAGGCCTTCGCCAGCGTGCCGCACGCCATGTGGTGGGGGCTCGCGACCTTGACGACGGTCGGCTATGGCGATGTGACACCGGTCACGGCCATCGGTCGGATCATGGGCGGGTTCGTGACGATTATCGGGGTTGGTATGTTCGCGCTACCAGCGGCGATTCTGGCGTCGGGCTATACGCGCGAGTTTCGACGTCGCGGCTTTGTCGAGACCTGGGACCTGGTTGCCGAGGTTCCGCTGTTCTCCGAACTGCCGGCGGCGCGAATCGCGGATCTGGCGGCGATGTTGAAGCCGCGGATGGCCAACGCCGGACAAGTCATCGTTCGCAAGGGAGAGCATGCCGACAGCATGTATTTCGTTGTCAGCGGCGCCTTGGAGGTCGAACTGGATCCCGAGCCGGTCATTCTTCACGCGGGTGACTTTTTCGGCGAAATCGCGTTGATCGAGCATGGCGACCGGGTCGCGACCATCGTGGCCTTGGAAGAAAGCCGGTTGTTGATCCTCGACGCGCAGGACCTCGGGCGTTTTCTGAATTCTAACCCAGAGCTTCGCGAGACCCTGGTCCGGGTCAGCAAGGAGCGCCAGGCGGGCCACGGCGGCCAACCGGTTTGGCCGATTCAGCCACGCCCCTCGAAGCCTGTAACCCCGGAAAACTTGGCGAAGGAGGCCGATCCATGAATGTATTTTCGACATCCGCCGGCAAGGGCGTCCGCACGGGTGAGTGGCCGGAGGGCGCCGCTTTTGTCGATGGCGCCTATTGCCCGATTTCCGAGGCCAAGATCTCGGTGCTCGATTTGGGGTTTACCCGTTCGGACGTTTGCTATGACGTCGTGCATGTCAAGGGCGGGTCGTTCTTTCGCCTGGATGACCATATCGAACGCTTCCAGGCCTCGATGGCGGGATTGCGGATGCGGATCACCTTGGACGCCGATGAAATGAAAGCCGTGCTGGCTGAATGTGTCCGCCTGACGGGCCACCGTGACTCCTATGTGGCGATGGTCTGCACTCGCGGTCTGCCGCCTTATGGTCCACGGGGCCCGGTTAGTGCCTACGAGAACCGATTTATAGCCTACGCCCTACCGTGGATCGACGTGTTGTCGCCGGAGATACAAGAGCGCGGAGGCCATGCGATCATCGCCAAGACACCGCGCATTCCGGCGGATTCCGTCGACCCGACCATCAAGAACTATCATCGCGGCGACATGGTCAAGGCGATGTTCGAGGCCGAGGATGCCGGCGCCGACGCCGCGATCCTGCTTGATCACGACGGGTTCGTGACCGAGGGGCCGGGCTTCAACGTCTTCATCGTGCGCGACGGCGCGGTCCTGACCCCGGACCGGGGCGCGCTTGAGGGCATCACCCGCAAGGCGACCCTGGAGCTATGCGCGCAACTCGGTCTTAAGGCGGGCACGGGGCGGCTTCGGGTCGAGGATATGCACGAGGCGGATGAGATATTCCTGACCACGACGGCCGGTGGAATCATGCCGGTAACCCGTATCGATGGCCGTATTCTGTCGAATGACAGTCCGGGGCCGGTGTCCCGTGACCTGAAGGATCTTTACTGGAAACGCCACGACGAAGGCTGGATGGCCACACAGGTCGATTATGGAGATGAGGATGACTGAATCCGGATCCGAAGGGCGGGCCGGTCTCTCGCTGGTGGAAATGTTTGAAACTCACGCGGGGAACAAGAGCGACAAGTGGAGCCATTACCCGGAGATCTATGAACGCCATCTCGCTAAATTCCGGGGGACGCCGGTTAATCTGTTGGAGATCGGGGTTTTCAACGGTGGTTCCCTTCAAATCTGGCGGAACTACTTCGGGGCCGAAGCGGCGATTGTCGGCGTGGATATCGATCCCACCACCACCTTGATGATCGAGGACGAGGCGGAGATCATGATCGGTGATCAGGCGGATGCCGCGTTTCTGGAGAGCCTGAAAACCCGCTTGCCGCGCCTCGACGTGGTCATCGATGACGGCGGCCACAAGGCGCATCAACAGATCGCGACCTTCGAGGCTCTCTACCCGCATCTGGCCGATGGCGGGGTCTATATCGTCGAGGACCTGCATACCAGCTACTGGCCGCATTTCGGCGGCGGGTTCGGGCGCGAGTCCTTCATCGAGCGATCCAAGCGGCTCATCGATCTGTTGCATGAATGGTACTGGTATAATCCATCCTTCAATACCTACATCGTGCCCCCCGCCGAACGGCCCCAGGCGATGCCCGCCGGCGATTTCGCGAAATCCACCTTCGGACTGCATTTTTATGACAGCATGCTGGTCATCGAGAAACGGGCTCAGAGCGAACCCTGGCTACGGCTCTACGGTCAAATCAGCCGGGAAGAGGTGTTGCGCAATCGCGCCCAACGCGGGCTGGACGGCGATGACGATCCCGACATACCGTGATCCCGATACCTGAAATCGACGCGGATCACCGCGCGCCTCGCATGTGAGTTGAATTGGATATCAAGAAATGACGGACGCTCTTGTTACCTATGAATCCCGCGATCGGATCGCGCTGATCACCATAAACCGGCCCGAGAAAATGAACGCCCTGTCCAACGCGCTAGTCGCGGATCTGCGCGATGCCTTCATTCGGTTTCGGGATTCCGACGATCGGTGCGCGGTTCTAACCAGTTCCGGCGACAAGGCGTTCTCCGTGGGGGCCGATATCAAGGACCCGCCGGTCGATCCGGACCTCTGGGAATGCATGCCGGGAGTCGGCGTGATTACCGACAAGCCGGTGATCGCGGCGGTCGCGGGGTACTGTGTCGGCGGGGCGTACTGTCTGGTGCAGTTCTGCGACGTGGCCGTGGCGGCGGATAATACGGATTTTTTCTATCCCGAGGCTCAGCTCGGCTTCTGTGGCGGCTTGGTCGCGAGTGTCGCGGCGCGGATACCCCATAAGATTGCCATGGAGTTCATGCTGACCGGCAAGCATTTCGACGCCCAGCGTGCCTATGAAGTCGGCATGGTGAACAAGGTCGTGCCGGTCGGCCAACAGGTCGAGGCGGCGATGGACTATGCCCGCATCCTGGCCGACAGCTCGCCGATGGTTGTGGGGATGCTGAAGCGGTTCGTGCGCGATACCGTCACCGCCAAGGGGCCGTCGGAACAGCACGCCCTGGCGCGCGGTGAATTGCTGGGGATCCGGCGGAGCGAGGATCAACAGGAAGGCGGCGCCGCGTTCCGGGAGAAACGCAAGCCCGTCTTCAAGGGGCGGTAATCACGGATCCCTGAGCGCGGTGGCTCTACACCGGCAGGCTGGAGCTACCCATGAGATAGGTGTCGACCGCGTGGGCCGCTTGCCGGCCTTCGCGGATCGCCCAGACCACCAGCGATTGTCCACGACGCATGTCGCCGGCGGCAAACACGCCCTCGCGCGAGGTCTTGTAGTCCTGCTCGTTGGCCAGAACGTTGCCTCTGGGGTCCTTGTCGACGCCGTAACCCTCGACCGCTCCATCATGACGCGGATGCAGGAAGCCCATGGCGAGAAGAACAAGGTCCGCCTTGATCTCGAAGGCGGTGCCGTCGACCTCGATCATGGACATGCGTCCGTCGTCGCCGGTCTTCCACTCGTTGCGGATCAACTCGAGCGCGGTCACCCGGTTGCCATCGCCCTTGAAGGCCCGGGTCGAAACCGACCAGTCGCGCTCCGCACCCTCGAGATGGGAGGAGGAGGTCCGCAGCTTCATTGGCCAGTTC
>Ga0181579_10001993_pt1 | contig 16652 bp, 19 predicted proteins | sample 071ome_24_FD_132996 | JGI IMG/M metagenome (GOLD analysis project Ga0181579, IMG submission 132996) | Coastal salt marsh microbial communities from the Groves Creek Marsh, Skidaway Island, Georgia - 071402CT metaG (megahit assembly) | ecosystem: Environmental > Aquatic > Marine > Intertidal... | reverse complement strand
TTCTGGACACCAAAACCGGTAGGCTGGGCCCGCTGATCGTGGCATTCTGCGATGCCCTCAAACTTGCCACGAGGTTGGTCGGGTCGACGTTCGCGGCGGCTTCGCCACCCGCCGCGCCTTCATCGGATGGACTTGGTGCTTCGCCCCCGGACGACGTGGACGCCGTTTGCGGCTCGGCTTGCGCGGACGCGTCTCCCTCTTGGGTTACCGTTGCCGGCGGTATCGCGCTAGCCCCATTGGCCGACGCGGGGGGCGTGGTCGAAACCGCCGGTGGCGTGGCCCCCGTCGCCGCGGCTGCGATCGCGGGAGCCGTTGAAGCGGGCTGGGTGGCGCCGCCGGCCTGGGCCGTTGATGATTGGGGCGTGGCGGGCGGCGTCGTGGGCGGAGAGCCGGGTTGAACCGTGGCGGGCCGAGCTTGTCCGGGGGTTTGCGGTTCCGGCGGGCTGGCCGCGTTCGGGTTCTGGCTCGGGGCCAAGCCGAACTGGCTCGCCAGGGCCGCCCCTCCCGTCGTGGGCGTGGGAACCTTCTCGTCCGGGGCCGGTTGGGCGACCGGGGGCTGCGGCGCTTGCGCGGACACGGCCGGAGACGCTGGCCTTGGAGTCTGTGGAGCGAGCGAGCGCGCATTGGGATCCTGGATCAGATCGACCACCACCTTTGGCCCGGAAAGGAAGTGGCGAACCCGCACCCCGTCGGGGATTGGAATGACGACATTGACGTTACCGTCGCCGCCCGCCTCGGCGCGCAGTCCAGCGAACTGGCTAGGCAGACGCGATGTCAGGGCCCCGGCATCAATTCGTCCTGGCTTGCCGAACGCGATCCGCGCCGCGCCATTGGCTTCGGTGACGCTATAGGGCGTGTTGGAAGGCCAATCAAAAACCAACCGACGATAGGTCGGATGCGCGCCCACGCGCACGGGTATCGTCGGCGCCGACGAAGCGGAAGCGCCGCCTCCCGCCACGGCCGGCGTGCTCGCCGTGGGGCGGCGCGCGACCGCTTGTCGCTCGCCCACGTCGATCACGACATTGTAGCCGTCCCGATAAGTCCGCAACCGATGGTTACCGGTTAATCCAACAACGACCTCACGCCGACGAGCATCCAGCCGCGCCGACGCGATAAAACCTCCCAAGCCACGCGCCGCCCCCGCGACATCGCCATCCACGGGGCGATCGAACTGGATTAACAATTCGTTGCCGAACCGTTGGGCCGTGTAGTTCACCCGGGCCGGCCAGGAGAATCGCAAACTATCGAAGCCGTCGCTGGACTCGGCGCTTACTTCCGCGGCCCGGGCGGCCTGTTCCGGCATCCAGAACCATATTGCCAAAAGCAGTATGGCGCCGCGCGTCCCAATGTTACGCAGCCACCTCATCGGGCGTCACTTTCCCGGTGAATGATCAGGTCCACGCGACGGGCCCGGCGATATCGCTGTTCCAGCGGCAGGGCACCGTCAATGGTCTCGAACCAGGCGTCCCCCAGCCCGCGCACGGTCATCGGTTTGCGGTACCCCGCCTGGGCCAGGCTATCCGCGACCGCGGCGGCGCGGGCCAGCGACAATTCCCAATTGCTCTTGAACGCGCCCCGCCCACTCAACGGCTCAGGGTCGGTATGGCCAATCAAATCTATGCGGTTGTCCAGATTCGAAAGCGTTTCAGCCAGCGCGAACAAGGCGGCATCGCCAGAGGGCACCACCTCGGCGGTGCCAGAGCGAAAGAATAGATCCCCGGGCAGCGATAGTACCAGCTTCCCATCCGCCTCCTTGAGAACCGCCAGCGCCAGCGTCGTCTCGCGCGCCATTCCAGTCTCGAGAATGCGGCGCAAATACTGAACATTGACGCCGCGACCAGGTCGATCCGGTTCGGCCGATAAAGGGGTGGGTTCCGCTTGGGTCGTATCCACGGGTTTCTTGATCTCGGCCTGGCTCATCGCGGCGGTAAAGGCTTTCCAATCCGGAGAACTCAAGGACGACATCGAAAAAATCATCATGAAGAACGCGAGTAACAACGAGATCAGGTCGACGAAAGTGACGAGCCAGACCGGACCGGCCCCGCTACGCGCCCGCCTTGCCCCGGTGACATCCACGCGATCCCTAAGTTGCGAGGCGGTCATGGCCGCACCTCGCCTTGCGCCGCCGTCCCGCCCTTGGGAACGACCTGAAAGATGAAACGCAACTCCGATACATGCCCAGGTTCCAGACCGACCGACATCAGACGTTTTTCACCGCCGGCGGCCAGCATGCTTTCGATCGTCACCGTGGCGAGCCGTAAGGTCCTGAGATCCCTCGCCATCCGCCCATCGGCATCGCTGTAGCCGAACAAAATGCGGGTTTCCAAGCCCTGTTGGGCATCCGGGTCGCTCAGTACCTTGGCCAGGCGGCTACTCAAAACTGGCAACGCCGCCCTAGGTTCCGTGGACTCCGGCACGAACAGACGGTCAAGCGGGATATCCACGCGGATACGCTCGCCCTCGTCGACTATGTTCAAAGCGAGCCTCGGAAACGTAAACCTGAAGGCTTCGGTAAGACGCGCCGACAGCGACGGCTCGACCGATCCGATCCGGTCCGCGTCCAAGATCCCCGCGCCTTCTCCACCCTCCCCAAATCCTGGAAAACTCGCCCGGATACTGGCGATCACCCGATCGCTCTTTCCAGCCTCGAACGACGAGATGGAATTCAGAAAGATGAAGAACGCCAGCAACAGCAGGAACAGGCTCAGGAATAACGGAAGGCTTCCAAGCCGTTGGTCATTGCTAGCCTTGGAACCATTCGCCGCCGTCATTGACTGTGCTTCACCATCATCTCGTAAAGATCCACCGACCATGGTCCGATGCGTCGACGTTCGTCGTCGCCCATCACGTTAGTTTATGTTCGGCATCTCGCGGCGTTCCGCGATCCTCGAGGTGATCTCCTTGGCTCTAGCCGCCTTCATATTGGCCAGGATCAGAGCGGTCTTGGACGCCTTCATCTTGTCGAATATCTGCAGCAGGATGTCGGTCTCGAGATCATTGAATATACGCGACGCATCCTTGGGCTTCATCTTCTCGTAGATCGCAACGAGATCGTTAAGCTGCTGCTCCTCTTGCTCTTCATACTGCTGTATCAGCTTTTCAATGTCGTCCTTGACCCCTTTGAGTTCGGCGATCTTCTTTTCGATACGAGTCTCGGCGGCGTTCAACAATCCCTCGCGTTGAATGACTGTTTGCTCACGCGCGTCCAGCTCCTTGCGCCGTTTCGAAAGCTCTTGCAGAAGTTCGATTTCCGAGCGTGTAAAGAGCACCGGGTCAAGCGGCTTCTCACCACCACCCTGAGTGCCGCCCGAGGCCTGCGCGAGTTGGACCGGTTTGGGCGTCGATACCTTCGTGGCCGGTACCTCCGTGGCCGCTGCCTGGGTCTGACCGGCGGCTTGCGCCCTCGCGGGGGTCTGTTGAGCCTCGGCGTAGGTGGCGAGCGAAATCATGCCGGTCTCGTCGTGGAGCGCGTCCCATATCGCCGTGACCTTGAAGGAGAGCAACAAGGTGGCGAGGAAGATCATTACCGGCAACACGCGCAGCCGCGCCATGAAGGGGACTTTGGCCCTTTTCGGCGGCGCCGAAGCGGGTTTCGGCCCAGTGGTCGCGCCGGCGCGCGTTGTCGCCGCCGCGGGTTTCACCCCGAGTGCATCGGCATCACCGTCAATGGTGTTTCGGACTGGTTTCCCGCCGCGATCGTAGGCCATTTAGCGAGCCCTCCTGAGCGCGTTCAACAATTCCCGTTCGGCCTCGGAGGCCGCCTCGTGGTCCTGGCCCGAAGGCTCCTGAGCGGCGCTCGGCACCTCGGCGCCTCGACTTGGCGCCCTGCGATCCGCCGGGCGCCGCGCGGCGCCCCCACGCGCGCTCCCGGCCACCGTCGTCGGAGATGCTCCGTCCGAGTTCCGCCCCTTGGCCTCCGAGGCGCCGCCAGCATCCGGGCGGGCGCTGGCCTTGGCAAGCCGTTCCGCCGAGCCGTCCGCGCGCTCCACGAGAAACGCCAGTTCATCTCGCAACGCCTGTGCCTTGTCGGCGGCATCCTTGATCAGCGCCGCGTTGGCCTCCGCCGCCGAACGTAATCCCTGCAAACTCCCGTTCGCCTTGTTCGTCGCGTCATTGAAACGCGCGATAAAGGCTTCCAGGTCTTCGCGGTCGGTCCGCAACGTCGCCAAGCGCCTGTTCAGCACGAACGCATAAGCGATCATCAACAACAGAAGGACCGCCAGAAGACCGTCGAGGATCAGTGCCCAAGGCATTTAGGAGTTCCCATCGCCTAATCACATCTTCCGAAGCTTCTTATTGATCTTCACCGCCATGTTTCCACCCTTCTGCCCCATGTGGCCGACGAAGAGAGGCACCTCGCCGCACCGCATGTCGATGCTGGAATTCGGCAGCGCGTTCAGCATGATACGCGTGCCCGGCTTCCAATTGATCACGTCGTTCAAGGAAAAAACGACCTGATCCAGCACCGCGTCCAACTCAATATCGGTATTCCAGAGCTCATTCGCCAGATGCGTTTCCCAGATCGAGTCCCGGCCGAACTTCTCGCCCATGAACATCTGGAGCAGCAGCTCGCGTACCGGCTCCAGGGTCGCATAGGGCAACATGAGCTCCAACCGGCCACCACGATCTTCCATGTCAATCCGGAGCCGCGCCAGAACCGCCGCGTTGGCGGGCCGCGCGATCGTCGCGAAGCGCGGGTTGGTCTCCAGCCGGTCGAAACGGAACGTCACCGGGCTCAGGGGGTCAAAGGCCGCCGAAAGGTCGCTTAGCACCACATTGACCATGCGTTCGACGAGATTGCGTTCGATCGTGGTATAGGGCCGGCCCTCGATCCGCATCGCCGCCATTCCGCGCCGTCCACCGAGCAAGACATCGACGATCGAGTAGATCAGCGCCGAATCCACGACCAATAGGCCGAAATTGTCCCACTCCTCGGCCTTGAACACGCTCAGCATGGCCGGCAAGGGGATTGACTTCAGATAGTCGCCAAAACGGATCGAGGTGATGTTGTCCAAGGACACCTCGACGTTATCGGAGGTGAAGTTACGCAGGCTGGTCGACATCATCCGCACCAGGCGGTCGAACACGACCTCAAGCATCGGCAGTCGCTCGTATGAAACCAACGCCGAGTTGACAATCGCCTGAATGCCGGAGGTTTCCGCGTCGCCGCCGGTCGCTTCGTCAAAGCCGAGAAGGCTGTCGATTTCGTCTTGGTTGAGGACCCGGGCGTTGCCAACATCGTCGCCGGCATCATCGCCGTCGTCGTTCATCGACTCCCATTCAGCCGCGAGCGCATCTTCGTCGGTAGCCATTGTCCCTCACCCTACTGTACGAGCATTTCCTTGAACAACACGTCCTTGACCCGGGCCGGGCGGACCGCGATGTTCACGCGACGCAGCAGTTCCTCTCTCAAGCGGTACATTCCCGCCGATCCCTGGAGATCTTGAATCCGAAGCTCTCGTAGATAGACCTGGAAGTTGTCCACGATCCGCGGCAGCATCTGGTTGATCACGTCGATATCCGCCGAGTCCGCGATCTCCAGCGAAATCTTGATCTTCAGAAACGTCGACTTGCGGATATCGGTGTTCAAGTTGACGATCAGGTCCGGAACCTCGAAGAACGTGGTCTGAACCGTCGGTTCGGGTTCCACGGGTTGCGGGGCGCCGGCCTCGGCGTCCACCGGCGGCGGGGGTTCGCTGAAAACGCCCAGCATGACCGTTACGCCGACACCGGCGCCGATCAACAAAAGCAGGGGCAATACGATGAAAAGGACGATCTTCTTGCCGCTCAGTTTTTTTGAGCCGCCGTCCTCGTCCTCCCCCATGCCTTCTTCTAGATCTTCGCCTTCCTCGGCCATTCGAGCCATCCAGGGCTAAGTCAAGATCAAGCCTGATGGACCATCCATCAACCCCGCGTCGCGAACCCGGCGAGCGCTTTCACGCATGAGACAATGCAATCGCCGTGCCTTGTCCAGTGATTCTACAGGATTTCCGCCATTTTCGAAAGAGTCACGCGACATCAAGTATATCGCCTGTCCACAAGCCCCGCATATTGCGGTTTCAGTCTTTTGGATAAGGAAGCGGGCGCGGCAAATTTGACCGGCAAAATCTACCCCGCGTGGCCCGCCGCGGCGCCAAAGGCAATTCCAACCGGCCCACGGAAACCCTCTAAACGATTGATTTCATTAATTTCTAAACATGGCACGCGTTGTGCGTATTACCCGGCGTAGTCAAGCCACTAAGGCGACACAAATAGGCACGGGAAGCCGAGAAATGGAAAACACGATCTACATTGGCCTGTCGCGACAAACCGCGCTGCGCCGCGAAATGGCCCTGGTGGCGAACAACATCGCCAATATCAACACCACGGCCTTCAAGCGCGAACTCGGCGTCTACGCCACCGCGCAAACCGACAACGCCTTCGCGAACAAGCTCGATTTCGTGATCGACCACGGAACCGCCGTCAGCTTCGAACCCGGCGCCCTCGCCAATACCGGGAATGATCTGGACATCGCGATCAACGGCCCGGGATTCTTCGGCGTGGACGACGGCTCCGGCGTGAAATACACGCGGAACGGCGCGCTTTCCCTGAGCCCCGACAATCAGTTGATCACCCGCGAAGGCTTTGCCGTTGTCGACGAGGATGATCAGCCGATCGTCATCCCTCTTGAGGGCGGTAAGATCGAGATCGGCCGCGATGGAAGCGTCTCGGCCGGCGCCGAGATCATCGCCAAGATCAAGGTCGCCGAGTTCAAGTTCCTGCATTTGCTGCAGAAGAACGGCAACAGCCTGTTCGAGACCACTGAACAGCCGCAGGATCCGGTCAACTCCACGGTTCTTCAAGGGTCCCTGGAGCGCGCCAACGTCACGCCGGTTAAGGAGCTGGTCCGGATGATCGACATTCAACGCTCCTATGACGCGGTCAAGAGCTTCCTCGACCGTGAAGCCGAACGCCAACAAACCGCCGTGCGCCGTCTTGGCCGCCAGACGCCTAGCGCGTAACGGAACCGGGTTTAGGAAAGGACACTCGCCATGCAAGCCTTGAACATCGGCGCGACTGGAATGTTGGCTCAGCAGACCAATGTCGAAGTCATCTCCAACAACATCGCCAACATGAACACCACGGCCTTCAAGCGCCACCGCGCGGAATTTCAGGACCTGCTCTATCAGGACCTGCGCCGGGTCGGCAGTAATTCCTCCGACGCCGGAACCATCGTTCCCTCGGGCATCCAGCTCGGTGTCGGCGTTCGGGTCGCCTCCACCTATAGAGTTAACGAGCAGGGCTCGCTCATCCTGACCGACAATCAGCTGGATATGGCGATCCGCGGTCGGGGCATGTTCCAGATCCAGTTGCCGACCGGCGAAACCGCCTACACGCGCTCCGGTTCGTTCCAGGTCAACGCCGCCGGCACCATTGTGAACGCCGATGGGTTCACGCTACTGCCCGGCATCACCGTCGATCAGGCCGCGGTTGGCGTCACGATCAACCAGTCCGGCCAGGTTCTGGTTAAGCTCGACGGTCAGGTCACCGAGCAAGTCGCGGGGCAAATTCAGCTTGCGACGTTCCAGAACGAAGCTGGCCTTGAACATCTCGGCAACAACTTGTTGGCCGCGACGGAAGCCTCCGGCGCCGCCGTCACCGGCCTGCCGATCACGGCTGGGTTCGGCGGTATATTCCAGGGCTTCATCGAGTCGTCCAACGTCGATCCGGTGCATGAGATCACCGACCTCATCACAGCCCAGCGCGGATACGAGCTGAACTCGAAGGTCATCGAAACCGCCGATCAGATGATGGCCACCGTCAACAACATCCGCTGATGACGATGTCGATTAACGGATGTGCAAAGGGAGACGGATGATGAAAACCATGAAGCAACACCTCATCGGCCTGGGATTGACCGTACTGGTCCTGCAAGGCGCGGCGATGACGGCCACCGAGACCCTCGCCGCGGAGGCGATCCGGTTGAAAGACTCGGTTACCGTGACCGGTGGGCAAATTTTGCTGGGTGATTTGTTCGCCGGTCTCGGCGACAAAAGCGATACGATCGTATCGACGGCCCCCGCCCCCGGCATGAAGATCAACATCGGGTCGCGAGAGCTACGACGGATCGCCGCGCAACACGGATTGGACTGGCAACCCGGACGGGGCCAGAAAGTGGTCCGAGTTCAACGCGCCAGCCGCACCATTCCCCTGAAAACCGTGCGCCTGGCGCTGAGCGATGCTCTGGCCGACGGCCATGCCGCCGGCGACGTGGATATCGAGCTCGCCAACCCGCGTCTCAACATCATGGTAGCCACGAATCAGGACCAGACGGTCCGGGTCCACGACATGAACTACGACCAGCGCACCCAGCAGTTCAGCGCCTGGCTCTCGGCGCCGGCGAATGACCCGAACGCCGCCCGCACGCAGGTCAAGGGCCGGATCTACGAGATGATCGCCCTGCCCGTCGCACAGCATCATGTACACCCGGGCGAGGTCATACGGGCCCGCGATATCGGTTGGCGTAACGTGCGGACCAACCAGGCGACCTATAACACGATCAACAGCCTGGATGAGTTGGTAGGCCAATCCGCCCGCCGCCCCCTGATCGCCGGCAGGCTGATCAAGCGGACGGATGTCATGCCGCGCCGGCTGGTTGCGAAGGGCGACTTCGTTACCGTGCATTTTCGCAGCAAATCCATGAGCCTGTCCTATCGGGGATTGGCCATGGAGCACGGAGCGCGCAACGACGTCATCCGGATACGCAATCCCCGAAGCAAAAAGATCATCGAAGGCAAGGTGGTTGGCCCCAATGTTGCAACCATCCAATTGCCCAAATTCGCGGCGCTGAACTAGTCCAAGCGCCGTCAATCGAAAGAGTTTCAGTCCTCGGTCCCGGCCCAGGCTCTAGAATAGAGGAACCCTGAAAATGACAAGAACCGTCAAAAGAACCGCCCTGCACCTCACCCTGATCGTTGGATCCGCCTTGACGCTCGGCGCCTGCAACACCCTGGACAGGCTGGCGAATATCGGCAAGGCGCCGGAATTGAGCACCATCTCCAACCCCAACAAAGCCGCCGGTTACCGGCCTGTCTCGATGCCGATGCCCGATCCGGTGCGCGTTACCCGCCAGCCGAATTCGCTTTGGCAGGAAGGCTCCCGCGCCTTCTTCAAGGATCAACGGGCCAGCGATGTCGGCGACATCATAACTGTCGTCGTCGCCCTCGAGGACGATGCCCAACTCGATATTCGCACGCGGCACGACCGCACCAAGAACGACGACTTCGACGTGACCGGCCTGCTCGGTGTCGAGAACCTGCTAAGCAGGCATCTGCCGGGCACCGTGGATGGCGGCGATCTGGTCAACCTCAACAGCACAATGGCCAATGACGGCCGGGGTCGAGTGGACCGCACGGAATCGGTAAACCTGCGAGTCGCCGCCGTGATCAGTCAGCGCTTGCCCAACGGCAATCTCGTGGTCTTCGGACGCCAGGAAATCCGGGTCAATTTCGAGGTCCGGGAAGTTGTCGTGGGCGGTATCATCCGACCGGAGGATATCGCGACCACGAACACGATCAACTATGACCAGATGGCCGAGGCCCGGATCGCGTATGGCGGCCGCGGACAGCTCAGCGATCTGCAACAGATGCGCTACGGCTCGCAGGTACTTGAAGTCCTGATGCCCTTCTAGTCAACCAGGGCTCAACGAAAGGGAAGGCCGCCTCTCGGGGCGCCCTTCTTGTACTCAAGGGAAACGGAAACTCAGTCGTCCCGATGGGTCCGCTCAAGCCTCTCGTGACGCTCCTGAGCCTCCAGGCTCAGGGTCGCGATGGGGCGCGCGATCAGACGGCGCAGCCCGATCGGCTCATCGGTTTCCTCGCAATAGCCGTAGCTGCCGTCCTTGATCCGGTCCAACGCCTCGTCGATCTTGTTGATCAGCTTGCGCTCACGATCTCGTGTTCTGAGCTCCAGTTGATGATCGGTCTCCAACGACGCCCGATCCGCCATGTCCGGTTGCTGTAGATTTCCCTCGGTTAGATTATTCAGGGTCTCGCCCGCGTCGCGGACCAGGTCGGCCTTCCAATCGAGCAGTTTCTGGCGAAAAAAAGCCAGCTGCCTTGGGTTCATGAACTCCTCGTCCTCCGAGGGCACGTAATCCGGCGAAAGCGTCGTCTGCATTCCCATCCTCCAAACAACCACGCCGCCCGGTCAGCCCTATCCAGGCCGCGAAAGCGAGCGGAGTATATGGATCGGTTCGGAGCGCCGCAACACCCAGATTAACGGATTCGAGAAACCGGAATGACGCCTAAGACACTAGGATCATTGTTACTTTAATATTACGTTGCATCATACTTCGCGAGCTCAACCCGGGCGCGCAATTCGATGTCATCGAGAACCTCGCCCAACCCCGGATCTAGGAAGGTTTCCCGTGATTCCCGGGCGACCCTCGCGAGGTCTTCCAGTTGCGACCGCGGAATGGCTCCAAGCAGCAGTCCGGTCCGGATTTCCTCCAGCCGCTCCAACATCAGTTCGGCGCGCTGTCTTGCCTTGGAATTGCCGCCACCGCCCTGATCCCCGACTTCCTGAAGCGCTAGAAGCGAATCGACCGGCGCCGTGGCGACCGGTCCGGCGACGGCCTCGGTCTCTGAACTCGCGCCCAGAAGGCGGGCAAACTCGCCGCTTGCCCCCTTGGCCGCACCAGAGCGCTTGACGTTGGCAACGCCCGCGCGCCTTGTCGGATCAACTTTCATCGGAAATCGTCTCGCCAGCGATCATGCGGCTCTTATATCATGATCCAAGGCGCGCGATAACGGTTTCCGAAACATCGACCGCCAAGTTCCCACGCCAGCCCGGCAAAAATTGCCGACTGTGCGTCAAACCTTCGGCGACTAGGCGCGCGGTCGGTGGTGAAACCGCATTGATCAGGCCCTCTTCCCGACGGATTCTGGCACGGAATTCGCATAACCATTCGCGAACATCGCTCCGGGAAACGGAACGAACGACTGAATGGAACAGAAGCCATGCGCGATCAATTGAAGAAAATCGGCCGGTTCGGACGCAAAATGCTCCAACTCGCCCTTTTCCTGGGGTTTTCCACCCTTCTCGGCCTTCAAGGCGCTAGCGCCCAGACCCGGATCAAGGACATCGTTGATTTCGAGGGTGTCCGCGAGAACATGCTGATCGGTTACGGTCTCGTTGTTGGCCTGAATGGCACGGGCGATACGTTGACGACGTCGATCTTTACCCGGGAGAGCCTGGTCGGCATGTTGGAACGGCTGGGCGTCAATGCTCGCGACGACTCCCTTAGAACCGACAATGTCGCCGCCGTGATGGTCACCGCGACCCTGCCTCCCTTCTCGCAGCAAGGCACGCGAATCGATGTTTCGATCAGCGCCATCGGCGACTCCGAGAGTCTGCTCGGCGGCACCCTCCTGGTCACTCCGCTGGTCGGCGCCGATGGCGAGGTTTACGCGGTCGCTCAGGGGCCCATCGCGGTCGGCGGCTTTTCCGCCGAAGGCGATGGCGCGACGGTCAGCCGCGGCGTGCCCACGAACGGTCGGATCGCCAGCGGCGCCATCATCGAACGCGAGATCGGTTTTGACCTCCAAGGCATGAACACGGTTACCATTTCGCTCCGCAACCCCGATTTCACCACGGCGCGCCGCATCGCGCAGGCCATCAACGCCTTTATCGGCGGTCCGATCGCCCAGCCTCGCGACCCGTCCACGGTGCAAATGCTGGTTCCCGCTCCCTATCGTGGTCGGACCGTCTCGCTGATCACCGATATCGAGCAACTGCGGGTAACCCCCGACATGTCGGCCAAGGTCGTGGTAGACGAGCAGACCGGCATCATCGTGATGGGCGAGAACGTTCGGATCAGCACCGTCGCGATCGCCCAGGGCAATCTGACGATCAGGATCACCGAAACCCCTCAGGTCTCGCAGCCCCAGCCCTTCTCCGAGACGGGCGAAACCGTGACTGTCCCGCGCACCCAAATCGAGATCGACGAGGACCAGGACAAGCGCCTGACGATCGTCCCGCAAGGCGTCACCTTGCAGGAACTGGTCGATGGTTTGAACGCTCTCGGCATCGGTCCGCGCGACATGATCTCCATCCTTCAGGCCATCAAGGCAGCCGGCGCGCTGCAGGCCGAAATCGAACTGCTCTAGAGAGGACCGGACAATGGATATGGGAACATCAATCGATCTCCGGTCCGCCGCGCGCGACGCTTTTACCCAGCGCCCGGACATCCAGAACGCCAAGCAAGCGTACGATCAGAATCGCGAGAGCATCCGCGAGGTCGCCGAGAAATTCGAATCCATGTTTCTCTCGCAAATGTTTGGGCACATGTTCAAGGGCATCAAATCGGACGGCCTGATGGGCGGCGGAAACGGCGAGGCAATCTTCCGCGACATGTTGGTGCAGGAATACGGCAACCAAGTCTCAAAGGCCGGCGGTATCGGCCTGTCCGACTCGATTGAAAGACAACTCTTGGCGCTCCAGGAGGGCAAATAAGATGGATGCAAAGCAAATCGTGATCTCCTTCGCCGAAAGCATGAATGGCTTGATGGAGGTTCTGATCCAGGAAAACGACCTGATCCAATCACGCAAATACTCGGATCTCGCCAGTCTGCAATCCCGCAAGGTTCAACTGGCCAAGGGTTTCGAGGAAGCGCAGCGCCGGGTCGAGGGAGATCTCGAGGTTCTGAACGTTCTTGATGAAAGCGAACGCACCGATTTGCGCAAACTCTATAAAAAGTTTCGCGACGTTCTGGCCCAGAACATGCTGTCCTTGCGCGGCGCCCACGACGCGACGGATCGAATTGTTAAGCTGATCATCGAGGCGGTGAAGGAGCAACGGGGCGTTAAAACCGCGCCTTCCGCCTTTGGCCCACGCGGGAACGGCTACGCCGCCTATTCAAACCCGCAATCCGCCTCGATCGCGTTTTGCGCCGACAGCTAGTTTCGCGAAACCGGGAATTCGTTATGTGACGGCCGCGTCCACGCGGGCATCGTCCGGAGCCAACTCGCGTAGGCGTTCCTTCGAGCTGGCGATGGAATCCGTCGCACCCAACAACGTGAAGGTCTCCAACAACGCCAATTCCACGTCTATCGAGTTGGGGTCAATCTCCCTAGCCTTGACGACCGCCTTGGTAGCGCCGTCACTGTTTCCCTCACCGGCCAGCATGACCGAGTAGAGCGCCCAAAGACGCGCGTCATTGGAAGATGTTTCCAACGCGACCTTGAACTCACGCCCCGCCTCTTCGCGGCATCCTTGTCGCGCCAATGCGTCCGCGAGTTTACCTCGGCTCATCGCATTGTTCGGCGCAATGTCGAGCGCCGCGCGAAAACAACGTTCCGCCATGGAAAAATCCTCGAGATCCACCAGCACGGATCCGAGCTGACTCATCGCCTCGAGATTTGTTCCGTCGGCTTGCAGCGAGCGCTCAAGATAGTCGATCGCGGCTTCGAAATCACCGGTTTCCCACGCCAACGTGCCGCGCCAAGACAGAAAAAGAGAGTTGTTCGGATCCTCCGCGAGGGCCTCGTCCAAACTATCGACGGCATCCAGACGTTGACCGACACCGCGCAACCCAATTGCTAGAAAAAATTTCGGCTCGGCGTAGGTCGGATCACTATCCGCGGCGGTTCGAAACGTATCGACCGCCTCCGCCAGTTCCCCTTGATGAAGTTGAAGGGTTCCGACATGGGTTAGAAAGCGCGCGTTCTCGGGTTCGACCTCCAGGGCCGCGTCATAGAAATCCCGCGCCGCCTCCAGCTCGCCGCACTGCATGCAAAGCACACCCGCTAAATCCAGCGCCTGGGCGTGCCGAGGGTCAATCTCCAGAATTCGCAGATAGGCATCGCGCGCTTGTTCCACCTCGCCAACGTCATGATGACGCAGTCCCGTGACCAAAAGATCATGGAGGGTCGCTGTCAGGTCTTCACTCATCGCACCCCTACCCCGCGACAGTTCGCAAGACGGAAACGGTTTCGTTACCTACCATAGATTGGCGGGCCACATAAACGATTTGAGGTTTCACAAGATCAGCCGCGTCAAAGCCATCGGTATGACGGATCAAAATTCGCGCACGCTTTTGGCCATGTGGAAGAGCCTCCCACAAGGCCTCATCGCAACAGAAATGGACGTGGCGATTATACCAGGAAGTCAACGCCTTGCCCGCTCGGCGCGAGCGCGGGCGAAACACCACTCGACGTGCCGCCGATCGCCAGCGCGCCATTCGCGACCTCGGTGCCAGCGACGACGGCCACCGTGTCAGTTTCCGCCGAATCGACCGAATCGGTACCGCCGGCTCCGTTCACAATCTCCGGTGCCGGCGCCGCATCGGCGCCTTCCGCGTTTTCCGGAATCTCGATGGTCCGCACTTCCGGATTGCTCCGCAAGCGTTCAACGACACTCTCCGTCGGGAATTGCCTCTGAACCTCCCCGGACTCCGAGTCACGGACCTGGAAGATCAAAGCAAGCGCCTGATTGTCAAACTGCAAAAGCGGGCTTATGAAAAACCCATCAACAATCGGCTTTACCGGTGTCGCGGGGGCTTGTTCCTGGGCCACTTCAGGCTCAGGCGCCGTTCCTCTCGTAGCGAACACCTGAGGCAGCGTGTTTACCGCCAACAGATTAGGCTGTAGTTCCATCCCACCCTCCATTCAGGAGCGCTGGAGCCCGAAAACACGGCTCCATGTAGATAACGTAAGGTGTTTCGCGAAAAAAGTCCATAGGGAATCAGATAGGCGGCTTTTTACGAAAATCCGCCACTCAAATCATCACCAGCCTAGTGCCCCTTGAAAACCGCGGGTCGGCGATTCAATCGGGCTTCCACTCCCTCCCGCGCGTCATCGGTTTCGCTGATACGCGCCACCCAATCATTCAGATCGTCGTGCTGAATCCCGTCCCGAAACTCCATTTGCCGCAGCATCAAGGCTTTCATCACCTCAAGGGATTTAGGCGCGTTCCTGGCGAGTCTGTCGGCGATCGCGGTGACCTCCGCCTCGAGATCCTCTGCCGGCACCGCTCTCGCGATCACACCGAGTTCATGAAGTTTTTCCGAAGATACCGGGTTTCCCAGCAGTAGAATCTCCCTGGCTGTCACCGGCCCCGCCACTTCCATGATCTTCTTGGTCAAAAACCAGGTCGGCGCCAATCCGATCCGTGCCAGCGACATGCCGAAACTCGCCGCCCGACTCGCGATAACGAAGTCGCAATGAAAAGCCAACTCGGCGCCACCGGCTATCGCATGCCCGTGCACCGCCGCGACCACGGGCAACGGATAGGTTTCGACCGCCCGAAACATGACCTCCACGGCCTCGGGCTTTCCCAAGGCGGTCTTGTCTTGAGTCAAATCCATTCCGGAACAGAAAACCGGGCCGGCACCGCGAATAATCGCCACACGCTCCTCGGCTCCAGGTTGTCGAGGTAGCGCCGCGACCAGCGCGTCGATCGTCTCGGCGTCCAACGCGTTGCGCTTTTCCGGGCGGTTCAATGTGACGGTTCTGACCGCCCCCTCGACCTCAACAATGACCTTCCCCATCGCCGCCTCCCTTGTAAGAGCGAGACGACTATATCCCCTCAGGCGACGGGATGTCGCGGGCCGGCGCGTTAGATGAAGTTAGCGAGCGACAGATTTCTGGTGGCGGCGGTCACCTGGAACGAGGTTTCGATCTGGCTTCGCAGGTTTTGAAACAAATTCACCGCCTCGAAGGAGTCCACGTCCTCGACATTGCCGAGCTGATCCCCCAACACGACTATATCGTCCTTGTGGGTCTGTTCGATCGAATCAAGCCGCGCCTGGTCGACACCGAGATCGGCGATCATCTGGTTGATCGAATCGAAAGCGTTCTCGACCGTCGTCCGGGCGGAATCGACGAGTGTCCGATATTCCGCCTCGTCACCGGCGTTGATCTGGACATTGGCGAAAATGTTGAGAACCTCGAAAAGATCCGCGAAAGCTTCCTGATGCGCCATCTCACCATAGGAGATGTTCAGGCCGACATCGGCGTGCAAGGTGTTTTCCGCCGTCGTCGCCTGGGCGTTAAGGTTGTTCCAGTTCGCGTTGGTGTTGAAATGCGTGTCGGCCGCGGCAAGGATCTGCGCGGCCGTGTTGGTCGCCGCGTTCACCGTAGTGTTCACCGCGCCCTGGAAGTTGGTCTTCAGGGTATTGGCATTGATGATAGGTTGCGTACTGGTCGCCGGGCCCGAGAAGACGAAGCGTCCGGCCACCTGGGTATTCAGCAAGCTCGCGAAACGGTCGATGGCGTTGTTGGCGAACTCGTTCATGATCGGCAACTCGGCCACGAACAATGTATCGGTCTGCTTGATCAGCTCGGTCCGCATCTCGTTCGCGACTTCCTGAAGCTGCAGCAGACCGACATCCATGACGGATGTCCGCAGACGCGTGCGCTGAACCGTCTCGATGAAGGATTCCTTGGTCTGCACGGCTTCACGCAACTGGATGGAAACCCGCGCATCTTCGCCTTCCAGACCGGAGAATACATTGGAGACCTTGCCGGAGCTGACCTGGTTTTGAACCTTCGAGAGCTCGCGCTGCAAACTCAAGACATTGGTTTCGATACGGCTGGTCTGAGTGATGGTCGATATACGCATGATATCGGTCCCTACCTGTTCCTAGATCGCCCGAACGAGATTGTCGACG
>Ga0181579_10001987_pt1 | contig 16671 bp, 16 predicted proteins | sample 071ome_24_FD_132996 | JGI IMG/M metagenome (GOLD analysis project Ga0181579, IMG submission 132996) | Coastal salt marsh microbial communities from the Groves Creek Marsh, Skidaway Island, Georgia - 071402CT metaG (megahit assembly) | ecosystem: Environmental > Aquatic > Marine > Intertidal... | reverse complement strand
TTCGCCAGCCTAGGCAGTTGGCGTCCACTTGCGGAGCGACGCCTGTTCCTGTCGAGGGTTCTGGTGTCGACCCCACTCAACGTACGAAACCTCGGCGACGTAAACGTTGCCTTGCGAGTCGATAGCCATACTGTGTGGCCACAGGAACTGGTCAGCCTCGTTTCCGAACGTTGTAGCCCCGAACCGGGTTAGTCGACTGCCTTCCCGGTCGTACACGCCGATTCGGTTACCGGTATTGGCATTTCCTCGAGTCGGAGAGCCGTTCGTTGGGCCCTGTTCAGCAACGTAAATACGAACATTGTCGCCTGTGCCTGTGACTTCCACGGCTACGGCTTTGTGGGCGTTCCACTCCCGTAGAAACTCACCCTCGGTCGTGAATACCTGGACTCGGTGGCTTTCACGGTCGCAAACAATCACTTCTTCGTCGTCGATAAGTGCGAGGTTATGAGGCAAATTGAACTCACCCGGATCGGTACCAGGCGTGCCCCACGACATGATGTGATTGCCCTCCTTGTTGAGTCGGTGAACACGTGAGTTCCCGTATCCGTCAGAGATGAAAATGTCGCCCGTCTTTTTCGATATGGCAACATCAGTCGGCTTGTTGAACATCTCACCGCTTTGAGGTTCCGCAGGAGTCCCGTCACCTATCTGCATTAGGTACTCGCCTGACTTGGTCATCTTGTTGATCTGGTGACCAGTGTCGTCGACCAGCCACACGTTCTGCTCGTGGTCGATTGTTATGGCGTGCGGGCGGGTAAACCACGTGTCGTAGAACTGCATAGTGTTCCCGTAGGGGTCCCGAATGATTCGGACCGCATCAGGCGGGTTGTCGTTGCCCCACATGTCGATCACGTTGCCGTCAGGATCGAACACAAGAACAGGCTGGTTTCCGCGGTTGAAAACGAACACGTTGTCCTGGTCATCGACCGCAACCGCACACGCTTCGCGGAGCCACAGGCCATGCGGTACTTTCGCCCAACCTGGAACTGGTTCGAACTTCGAATCGGCTGTTACGAGCGGCGGCATGAGTGTCCTCAAACTGGTGGAAGAAAGATCAACGTGATTTGAGGAAGCATGTTAATCCCAGATCGAGACTAACTGTTGTTCATCCGTTCAAGTATCAAATCAATATCGGGAGTTTTGTTGAAGACCAGCGCCTTGTGACGGTGTTGCTCGACTTTGGCTCTAATTTTCGCCTGGGTGAGAATTTCGTCGCTGCCGTTGTCTAGGTCCCCGATTTCGGGAGACTGAAAGCTGGTACGAATGAATCCCATGAACCTGAAAAGCTTCGGTCAGCCCGGATGGCGATTGTTTCGACACAGTTCTGCTTTGACGTTACGCCAGAACACTCTCCACAGCATTACCCGAAGGGGGATGTCGATAATAATTACTTTGTCTGCGACATCCCAGACTTCTTGAGCCCAACCAACATAAACGCCCTCGGCGACCCATTCCGGTTGTGCTGCCAGTTCAGCAATGTTTTGCTTTCGCTCACGTTCAGGGGCGCGTTTGCCAGTGCCTTCCTCAGTCCACATGAGAGGGTCGAGCTCAACAAACGGCAGACCAAGCCGTTCCGCCAGGTCTTTGGCAACAGTGCTTTTGCCTACGCCACTACCACCAGTTATGTAAATACGCTTCGGTTGGTTCATAAATTCGTCGACCACAAACTCGACCGAGTTTATAACCAGATTTCTTGATAGATTTGCTTGTCTTGAAATTTGATCACTGGCGTGCAGGGTCCAACACCTGACTGAGCCGAGTAAGAAAAGAACAGGTAAGTACGAATGTTTGCTGATTTGAGTGGAAAAATTGCACTGGTTACCGGTGGTGGCCAGGGTTTGGGTCTCGGCATGGTCATGAAGATGGCGGGACAGGGCGCCGATATTGCCATTGCTGACCTTAGTGAAGAGAACGCTGCCGCAGCTGCAAAGCAGGTTGAGGAACTCGGGCGCAAGGCTTACACAGCCAAAATGGATGTCACCGACAAAGACTCGGTAATCGCTGCTGTCGACAAGATCACAGCCGAAGCTGGCCAGATCGACATCCTTGCCATCAACGCAGGTGTTGCCGGTGCGCCTGGCTCGACCGGTACCGGGTTCCGAGATGTTGACTGGGAGTTCACGTGGAAAGTGAACGTGAAGGGTCTTTCGGACGTTACCGAAGCTGTTCTTCCTCAAATGCGAGCACGCAAGTCAGGCAAGATCATCAACGTTTCTTCAGTAGCCGCCAAAGCTGCGAAGTACCAGACCGCCTACTACGCCACGACCAAGATGGCAGTCGTTGCCTATACTCAGGCTCTCGCTCGTGAAGTTGCTGCTGAGAACATCAACGTGAACGCGGTTGCTCCAGGTCGAATTTGGACTCAGTTCCACCAGGACTGGATGAAAGAGCGCGAAGCTCTCGGTGATAGTGCTGTTGTTGGTCAGGACAAGTACGACGTATTCATGGACTCGCTTAAGGAAGTTATTCCAATGCAGCGTCCACAAACCCCTGAGGACATTGGTGCGTTGGTCACCTTCCTGGCTTCGGAAGAGGCTCGAAATATCACAGGCCAGACCATCCAGTGCGATGGCGGACAGGTAATGGTCTAGGCGACTGGTCGCTTTTAGATTTTCGATCAACGGGTGGTTTAAAAACCGCCCGTTTTTATTCGTCATCCTGAGCCCGTCAAAGGACCGAGAGGGATCTCAATGGCCGCCACCTAAAACTCGATGCCTTTTTGTGCCCTGATGCCCTGCTCGGCGTATGGGTGTTTGATCTCTCGCATTTCGGTTACGAGATCGGCGAATTCAACCAACGCAGGATCGGCGTCTCGTCCCGTCATTACAACATGAACCATTTCGGGTCGTGCTTTTAATGCTTCGATCACCTCGGCAACTTCGATCCAGCCATATGAAATCGGATATGTGATCTCATCGAGTACAACCACGTCGTAATCACCTGACGCAATCTTCTCTTTTGCTATGTCCCAACCGTTCTGGGCGCGAGACTCATCCTCAGAAAGATCCTTCGACGTCCAGGTGAAGCCTCTTCCAGAGGAAATTATTTCAATGCCCAGTTTCTCGGCAGCCATTTGCTCGCCGTACATCGATTTTTCGCTCTTAATGAACTGAACGGCACAGGTCTTCATTCCTCGACCCCATGCCCGAAGCATGACACCGAACGCAGCAGTGCTTTTGCCTTTGCCATTTCCGGTATTGATAACCACCAGACCCTTCCGGTCTCGGGTCAGGTTAGGTGGGGGCGTAAACGATTCAGGTGGTTTTTTAGCCATTTGGAGTTAGATTCCGTCCGCAATTCCGCACAAAGCCCAGCCAACAGTGTACGCAAGCACGGCAGCGATTCCACCGACGGCCACAGTTTCGAGACCAGCGACCAGTTTGTTCATTTCAACCACTCGAGCTTTGTAGACGCCGATCGAGAAGAAGGTGATTGCGGTTGCGATTGAACTCCAGAGGAACGGAGATGCCAGACCGTCTTCCAGCATTAGGTCGATGATGAACGGCACCACGGGAACGAAACCTGCAATAAGGAACGAAATAAAAGTGAACCATGCCGCTCTCTTGGGTTCAGGTCCCTCAATCAACATTCCGTGCTCTTCTTTGAGCATCGTGTCGATCCACACTTCTTCGTCAGATGTGATTACCTCGACTACCTGTTCGAGAAGATCTCCTTCGAAGCCTTTTGCAGCGTAAATCTGTCGAATTTCCTCGCGTTCGCCTTCGGGTATTAGACGGATCTCTTCCGCTTCCTCTTCACGAATTTTGCCGGTGTATTGCTGCTCGGCACGCGTACCCAGGAAGTTGCTGACGGCCATCGAGAAGCCATCAGCAACGAGGTTCGCAAGCCCGAGAATGACAACGATTCCTGGAGCAAGTTCCGCACCCACAACACCAGACACGACAGCGAATGTCGTTATGGTCCCGTCGATACCACCGTAGACCATGTCCTTCAAATAGCTCTGCGGCGATCCGTTCAATAGGCGCTCGCGTATCCCTTCAGGAGTGTGAGTCTCCTGCAGATGATCTGGAGGTCCTGTAAGACTGCTTCCCATTTTGACTTTCTAGAATCCGTGATCCGCTGCGCTGTCCTGAGGAACGAAACCCAGAACTTTCCGGGCGTGCTCAATGTCTCGGTAGCGAGTCGGATTATCCGAACAAGCGAATACGACGGCATACTTGAGATTATCCGGTGCATGCACCGCTTTGTCGATCATTTGGATGATGTCCCGGTGACTGCACCATACAGAGGCATTTCGAGCATTCAGCGGCACATCGTCGATCTCGACTTTACCGATACGAATACAGATTACGGACATGTCGTACTGCTCGGAATACATGATTCCGAGGTTCTCCGTGAACATTTTTGTGACCGTATAAATGTTTCGGGGTCGAACTGGATCAGTCTCAGAGATCAGTGGCCGTGGCGATGGCATGGTGAAATCTGGATCGTGAACAATGGATTTGAAAGGCTCATCGTTCTCATACCCGGCGATTACCGCACCACTGCTCGCAGCGACGATCCGCTTCACCCCGGCAATACGGCAAGCTTCAAACAAGTTGTATACGCCGGTTACGTTGGCTTTGATGTGAGTTTCCGCTGGCACATCTCCCCGAGACGCTGCCATGTGCACAACCGTGTCTACGCCTTCAAGCGCAGGCAGAATGCCATCGATTCCTTCACCAATGTCGACAACGGTTGTTGGGAAGCCATCGACTTCACTCCTGCCGAGCGCATCAACTTCGTACGACTCAGCAAATTTTCGACCCGCGAGACCTCCAATGAGTCCACTCATGCCAGTTACGAGAATTTTCGAAGGTGTCATATTTCAGGAGAAGTCGGTTATTTGTGTTGCCATCACCCGCTCAAGCTCTTTGGCAAGCTCAATGTGGTCGTCTAACGAATTATCGTTCGATGACATTAAGTCTGAAGCTTCCCTGCGAGCGAGGTGGAGCAGTTCAACGTCATCAATGGTTGCAACTTTAAGCTCATCCCAGCCGCTTTGACGTGTACCCATGTAGTCACCCGGACCGCGAATCCTGAGATCTTCCTCAGCAAGCTTGAAGCCGTCTGAGTTTTGAACAACTGCCTCAATGCGTTCGCTCGTGGCAGGTTGCTCTGGATCAATCATCAGGACACACTCGCTCGCGTGTTCTCCTCGACCAATACGTCCACGAAGCTGGTGGAGTTGGGCGAGACCAAATCGCTGCGGGCTCATGATCATCATTACGGTGGCGTTAGGAATGTCGACGCCGACCTCGATTACCGGTGTAGCGACTAACACGTCGAGATCACGATTACGGAAGCGGTCCATAACCCCCTGTTTTTCGGGCAATGTCATTCGACCGTGAAGCAATCCAACGTTCAGGGCTTCGAACTCGCCGAATGAAAGACGTTCAAATTCATCGATAGCCGACACGGCTTCAATAGCGTCTGACTTGTCGATGAGCGGACAAACGACGAAGGCTTGTCTGCCCGATGCAACTTCTCGACGCACATGTTCGTAGGTGTGGTTTCTCGCCATATCGCCATTCGCCAATTTCGTGGTGATTGGCTTTCGCCCACCCGGCAATGTTTTGAGCGTCGTGACATCTAGGTCGCCGTAAACCGTGAGTGCCAGCGTTCGAGGTATCGGCGTCGCGGACATCGCTAGCAGGTGCGGGCGAGGTGTCCTCTTGGTCAATGCACTGCGCTGCTCGACTCCGAATCTGTGTTGTTCGTCCACTACAGCGAGACCTAATCGAGGTATTGAAACCGCCTCCTGGAGCAAGGCGTGGGTTCCGATTACGAGATCAGCTTCACCGTCGGCGATCATTTGCTGAAGTCGGGCTTTGATCGAACGTTTGTGACTACCGATCAACAAAACAATCGTGATTCGTCGATTGTCGATGCCAGGCATGTTGGCGTAACGAACACTGTCTTCCGGCTCACCGGGCAGTGAAACTGCGTCAAGTTGGGCCGAAATGCTCAGGAAGTGCTGTTCAGCGAGAACTTCGGTCGGAGCCATCAATGCTCCCGTGAATCCGTTGGCAATTACGGTTAGCAGAGACGCGAGAGCGACAACAGTTTTTCCACTGCCGACCTCGCCTTGAAGCAATCGTCCCATCGGGACACCGTCGTTTAGATCATCCAGTATTTGATCCAACGCTGCGGATTGGTCGATAGTTAGGTCGAATGGCAACGTCGATTCCAACGCTTGAACGACTGAACTCGAATCCGATTTTCTAACAACTATCCCATCGTTGCGATTACGCCATTCATGCCTTCGTTTCAAAGCCGCGAGTTGGTACATAAACAACTCTTCGAACGCCAGGCGATTGCGCGCTTGAAGCTGGTGCCCGAACTCAGATGGGTAGTGCATGGCTTCGATTGCCGGGAATCTACCCGGGAAGCCATTCCTACTCATCATCTCGATGGGTAAGAACTCGGTGAGCAGAGATTCCGAAATATCGAGTGCTTTACGAGTCGAAGTGCGAATCGACCTTTGAGCTAAGCCCTCGGTTGACGGATAAACAGGAAGCAAATTGCCGGCGTGAGTGCTTTGACTCGACGAATCATTTGATAGCTCCTCGTACTCGGGGTTTTGAAGTTGTGCTCGACCCTGGAACGCTCCTATCTCACCGCTGAATGCGACGGTTGATCCCTTCCTGAACTTGTTCGCAAGGTAAGCCTGACGAAAAAATGTCGCCTCAAGAAGTCCAGTGCCGTCGTTGATCAGGATTTTCGCCGCGCCGGGTGGTGGTCCGATCCGTGCCTGCTCCGACTTCACCACTCGACCGGCAACCGTTGTTAGCTCACCGTACTCAACCTCGGCAATCTTCGTGATCTTTGAGTAGTCGACGTGACGATGTGGGAACAGCCAGAGAAGATCACGAAGCGTTGAAATCTCCATCCGTGCGAGTTTTGGACGAGTTTGTTTGTGAATGAACTTGAGTTCATCGAGAGGAGTTTCGAGTGTGTAGTTCGTTGTGGAACTTGAACTGGTCTTTTTCGGAGTAGCCGATTTAGTTTGCCGATTCGGCTTGCTTTTGTCGGCTGTTGGAGCCTCACCGCCCTTGAGACGGACCATGACTGCTGAAGCCCACCGGTAACGTAGTCCCGGTGCCAGCGCCGAGTAATTTGAACCCTTAAGAGGTTCAATTTCACGTATCCACGGAAGGTCTGACGCCGTGCGCTCGATGAACTTGTCGAGACCTCCCATCACCGCGCGATCCTTGAACTCGAGCTTCTTTTCGAGTTCAAGGATGTTTTTTAGCGCTTCGACTGCGCGGTTCTGATTGTTTGATCCGGTGAAGCTACCGGGCAACTACTCTGCCCTCAAAAGTCCCAGACCAAGAACGCCAGGCCCCAGATAATTTCCAACTACTGGACCCAGTTGTGCAACCACAGGTTTGTTATCGGGAGCGTAGTTGGCTACCTCGTCTGCGATAGCTTGTGCTGCCTCGGGCTCGGTGGTGTACAGAATCGAAAGCTTATCCAGTGGAGATGCGTCGGCAACCATTTGCTCAAGCATCGCAACACCTTTTTTACGGTTTCGAGCTCTACCAACTGGATGAGCTTCGCCTTCTTCGAGCGTGAGAATCGGCTTGATCCGAAGAAGTGACCCGACGAACCCTCTTGCTTTGCCGATACGCCCACCTCGGACGAGGTAGTCGAGAGTGTCTACCATTCCGACGAACGATGCCCGGGTTGCTGCTTTCTGCGCGATTTCAACTGCATCGTCTATCGATGCACCTGCGGCGATTTTCTCGGCAACGTGTACGGCAGTCCAACCGAGAGCCATTGAGGCTTGCTCGGTATCAACAACTCGAATATCTACGCCGGTGTCGACCATCTCAGATACTGCGTTTACGGCAGAAATATAAGTGAGACTGAGCTTCGACGAAATGTGGATTGAAATAATCGCATCGTGATCTTTCGAGAGTCGGGTGAACACGTCTACGAACTTTCCGACAGGCGGTGCAGATGTCGTCGGAATCTCCTTCGATTCAGGGAGAATCCTGTACATCTGGTCGGAAGTAATCGTTTGGCCATCGAGAAAAGTGTCGTCGCCAATGTGCACGTTTAGAGGGATGACCTCAATTCCGTGTTGTTTGGCTATTTCTGGTGGCAGATCAGAAGTGCTGTCGGTGACTACGGCGATCGTCATTTAGGCGCTCCAAGTAGAAGTCCGGTGGTGATCCGTCGAACATTAATTGTCCGTGCGCAGCTTACTCTACTGCAACGAGGTAGTCATAATGGGGCTGTCCCCCCCAAACAACTTCAATTTCAAGATCGCTAAATTTTTCTGTCAATTCTTCTGACAATCGCTGAATCGACTCGGCTTTACTGCCGTTTCCCGTGTAAACGGTGATGATTTCGGCATCGATGGATTTTGCGGTGATCAGCTTGCCGAGAACAAATTCAGTGTCTCTGCCAACGGCGATTATTTCGTCGTCAAATGTGGCGAACGTCATTCCGGCTTTGATTTCATGGCCGCCAATCGACACGTCGCGAGACGCTTTGCAAACTCGTCCTTCACCGACCTCTCCAGCAATGTCGATCATTTCTTCGACATTTTCATCCAGCGATTCGTTGAGATTGAACGCGAGTAATGCTGCTACACCGGTTTGTACTGATCGAGTCGGGACTACTCGGACCGTTTTTTCGGTCAGTTCATCCACCTGCTCAGCGGCTGCAATGATGTTCTTGTTATTCGGAAGCAGGATTACCTGATCAGACGGGGTTTTCTCGACCGCTTCCAGCAACTCAGCCACCGAAGGATTCATCGAATCGCCACCTTCGATAACGTAGGTCGCTCCAAGACCAGTGTTTTCGATCAGGTCTGCCATACCTTGTCCGGCTGCAACTGCAACAACGGCAATCGAAGGGGAGTCCAACTTCTCAGTGGTGGCGTGCTCAATATCCTCTCGTCGATCAGATGCCCAATCAGCCGCTTGGGTGTCCATATTGGATATTTCGATATTTGAGAGAGACCCGTACTTGATGCCGGCGCTTAATGCCTCACCAGGGTCCTCCATGTGGACGTGAACTTTCGCAAGTCCTGGCGCTCCGTCAACGATGGGCGATCGACCGATCCTATCCATATGATCACGAATTCGATCTAAATCGAGGTTTTCAGCTTCGATCGCGAAAACGGTGCAGTAACCCCAGTCGACTTCTTCGGCTTCGGCTACGAAGTCTGATTTGACCGTGCCTGAGAATTTTCTACCAGAGGGCATCGGGACTTCGATTTCACGGGCGACTGGTTCAGTGTTGGTGATCGCTCTGACCATTCCGTCGAACATCACGGCGAGTCCGAAGCCGCCCGAATCAACAACTTCCGCTTCTGCTAACACGTCGAGCATTTCGGGCGTACGACGAACTGCATCGAGTGCATCATCTCTCAACGCTTCAAGAACCTCGAATGCAGAGCTTTCTTCGCGTTCCGACGCCTTCTCGGAGCATTCTCGATAGATGGTGATCATGGTCCCTTCAACGGGGTTAGGGACTGATTGCTGTGAGAACTCGTAAGCACGACCAAGCGCGACACCCAGGGCAGATGGAGCGATGCTGTCGTTACCTTCGGCAACTTGAGCAATGCCTTTGAAAAGCTGAGCCAAAAGCAATCCTGAGTTACCGCGAGCTCCGAGTAGTGAAGCTCTTGCCATCTTGGAAGCGAGTTCACTTGCACTTTGGGTGGATGCGTTCACATCCTCAGATTCGACGATTGACCTAAGAGTGAGTGACATGTTCGTACCGGTATCGCCGTCGGGTACCGGGAACACGTTTAGCGCGTTGATCGTGGGACGATTGGCGAAAAGAGCGTCAGATGCCGCTTGTACCAATCTGAGCAGTAGTGCTGCATCGATCAATGCTGTTGTAGAAGGTTTAGCGATCATTCCTTTGATTCTGGAGAATCTGGCGAAATTAGCGCGCTGGTACTCCGATACTCCAGCCAAAACTCTCCTCCACAGGCATTAATTCCTGTTGTTCGCGCTACTACTGCATGTTAATCTAAAAAGCTGGAATTCGACACGTAACCGATCTGGTCAACTGATCCAAAGTTGTGTGAATTGAGTTCTTTCCCTACATTCAGGAATATTTCGAAAGTATCTGAAGTCATGCCAAGCGCTGATCAAATAAGAGCAAAACTGGGTCTTGGGCCACGACCCAAGCCGATGTTCGGTCAAAACCGATCACACGCACTTAACGCAACTCGAAAAATCTCGAAGCCAAACCTGCAGAACCGCTGGGTTGTTATCGATGGACAGCGATACCGAGTAAAGCTGACCGCTCGTGAGCTTCGAACCCTCGACAAGCGTGGAGTTTCTCTGACCATCGATTAGGCGATGGTTCTATATGCATTGAAACCCTTCTCACCCGAGAAGGGTTTTTTGTTGCCTAAAATTTCCTCATGATGATCAATCCTAAATTCACCGCCGCCTTTTTCGATCTTGACGGCACATTGGTCGACACAGGCCCACCGCACAGGCAGGCAGAGTTGCAAACTCTCAACGCCTACGGCATTCCTGAGATTGCACCGGACCACCCGATTACGTTCGGAAAAGGAGTGATCCCTGGAGTTCAACTTGTTGCTGAACACTACGGAATCGAAGACCAGGAAGCTCTTCTCGCTGAGTATGTGAAGCAATGGCATTTGGTGACCGCCAACGGTATTGAAATGTTGCCGGGTGCCAAAGACGCCGTGACCAGCGCGGTCGTCTACGGAGCTTCTGTAGGGCTGGTTACGTCGGGTGACAGCAAATACGCCAATGCTTTCATTGAGAAATCTGGGCTGGCCGAATCTTTTTCGACCGTCGTGACGTTGGATGACGTTACAAATATGAAACCGCACCCCGAGCCCTATCTGACCGCCGCCGAGAACCTGGACGTTCAACCAGCCCATTGTCTTGTGTTCGAGGACTCAGAGACCGGATTTAGATCGGCAAGAGCGGCAGTGATGACAAGCGTAGGTGTTGGCGCTGTTGCCATCGAGCTATCTGAGTCCGAAGAGCGAGGACCAGATATGGCTATCCAGTCGTTCGTAGGGTTCGATATTTGGGGTGTGCGACCCCGATAGGACTACGAACCGGCGGCTCGAATTGCCTCGATACCGATCTTCATTCCGTCGGGGTGGTTGAACACACCAGTACCGGATATAAGCGTCGTCGCTCCAGCATCGATGACTCCGCCAGCAGTGTCGACCTTGATGCCGCCGTCTACTGCGATTTCCAGTTCGTGGCTTGCCAGTCGTGCCATGTCCTTCAGCTCTTCGATCTTCGGGAGCATTTCCGGCATGAACGACTGCCCCCCGAATCCGGGCTCAACAGTCATAACGAGCACACGCTCAATTAGTGGCAATGCCGACTGAATTACTGAAGCAGGTGTGTCAGGTTTGAGCGATACGGCTGCTGACATACCTGCAACACGAGCATCACCAAGAGAGGCTTCTAGGTCATCGCACGCTTCTACGTGCATCGTGAAAATGTCACCACCCGCATCTGCAAATTCTCGAGCGTAACGGGCTGGCTCGACGACCATCATGTGAACATCAATTGGGAGTTTCGTGAGCGGTCGAATTGCTTCCAGAACCGGAATTCCAACTGTGATGTTTGGCACGAAACTACCGTCCATCACATCAAAGTGCAATTCATCTGCACCAGCCTCTTCAACGGCCGCGATCGAGTCGGCAAGATGGGCGAAATCTGCCGCAAGAAGAGATGGAGATACTTTGATGAGTGGAGCCATTACGGGTTACCCGAGTCGTTCTGCGAGTGCGTCGGGATGGTACGACATGATCGTGTCGGCTCCTGCGTTCGCAGCGGCAACCATAGCCTCAACGTCGTCCATGATGCCAGGACCTGAAGCAATGATTTTCTTGCCACCCTCGTGAGCCTGTGCGACTTCCTCGGCTGAAATTGGGTAGCGGACGTAAATCCAGTTCGAATATGGGTCTGAAATTGCCATCGGAAGTTCAGGAGCTGTGTTTGCAACAGTGGCGCACTGGAAATCTGAGCTTCCTTCGTAGAACCGCCTTCGTACGTCCACTGAAAGATGAATCAGACCGAAGCCAACGGTCTTACCCATCAGACCGCGTTCATCGAGCGCTCGACAAATCTTGTTGATGCTGCCGGGAGGCAGGGTTTTTAGCTCAATTGCGAGAGTCGTATCCGAGGTTCCGTGGTCTCGAACGATGTCCAGCGTCTCTTCCAGAGTTGGAATCTTTTCACCCGCGAACTTTTCGTCCCACCAACTACCTGCATCCAGCTCTCGTAGTTCGGCGAGAGTCATTGCTTCAACACGACCCGAGCCGTTCGTGGTGCGGTCTACGGTGTCGTCATGGACTACTACGAGTTCGTCATCCGAGGTTCCTCGTAGGTCAATCTCTATCGCCATGCCTTTTTTGAGTGCAGCTTTGAATGCTGCAAGCGTGTTTTCCGGGTACACCTCGTCGAGACCGCGGTGCGCAATGATTACTGGTGAGCTCATGTTTGTTAGTTGGGATTACTTGATCAGGAAAAGTTTTCAACGGACAAAATATCCGATTATTCAGCGCCCGACAGCAGTTCTTTGGCCTCTTTGATGGCTTCTCTGACCTGGTTAGGAGCTGTTCCGCCCGGCACATCACGAGCGGCAACAGCTGATTCGAGAGTGATTTCCATCACACCTTCGTCGAATAGGTCCGAAGCACGCTGGAAGTCTTCGAGAGTTAACTCCCCAAAACCAACACCGTCTGCAATGCACTGCTTCGAAAGCTCTGACACGGCAATATATGCCTCGCGGAACGGAACTCCCTTACCAACCAGGTAGTCCGCAATGTCTGTTGCCAACACAAAGCTCTTTTCTGCCGCCTGACGCATGCGGTCAGTGTTCACAGCCATCCCAGAGATCATGCCGGCGGCAGATTCAAGAGAAGTAATTACCGTGTCAGCGGCGTCGAATAGGCCTTCTTTATCTTCCTGGAGGTCGCGGTTATATGTCAGTGGTAGTCCTTTGATTGTGGTCAGCAGACCCATTAGAGAGCCGTAGACACGACCCGTCTTCCCGCGAACTAACTCAGCAAAGTCCGGATTTCTCTTCTGCGGCATGATGCTTGAGCCCGACGTGTATTCGTCAGAGAGTTTGATGAACCCGAACTCATCGGAAGACCAAATGATCAGTTCTTCCGACAGGCGCGAAAGATGAGCCATAGCTAAGGATGCCGCAGTAAGGAACTCAACAATGAAATCGCGGTCAGAAACCGCGTCCATTGAGTTGCGTGATATTTCGCTGAAATCGAGTTGCTCTGCCACCCAGTCGCGGTCGATCGGGTATGGAACCCCTGCCATCGCGCCCGAGCCAAGCGTCATTACATCGGCTGACTCAGCAGCTTGAGCAAAGCGAGTTGAGTCGCGGTCGAACATTTCGAAGTACGCCATCAGGTGATGGGCGAGAACGACCGGCTGCCCGCGCTGCAGGTGCGTGTACCCAGGAAGAATTGTGTCGACGTGTTTTTCAGCGAGATCAACGAGAGCATGTTGTAGCTCAACACATGCGTCAAAAGCGCGACCGCACGCGACTTGCGTCCAGAGGCGCGTGTCCGTAGACACCTGGTCGTTGCGTGAACGGGCAGTATGAAGGCGTCCTGCTGCTTCGCCAATCAATTCATAAAGACGCGACTCCACGTTCATGTGAATGTCTTCGAGCTCGTATTTCCACTCGAATTCACCCGCGTCGATTTCATCTCCGATCTTCGTAAGACCTTCGACAATTTTCTCGGCTTCGTCTTGCTCAATGATGCCCTGACGACCCAGCATTCGAGCGTGTGCGATCGATCCCATTATGTCTTCCCTGTACATACGGGAGTCGTAATGGACCGATACGGTGAAGTCGCTTGCCAGCTCGCTTCCGCGAGCCGCTGCGGCGGGATTGTTCTTATTGTTCGAATTACTGGACATTTTTTACTCAGAAAAGAATAGGGCGCAGTGGAGTTCTGCGCCCATCATTATCGTTGTAGTCGGGAAAGAGGTTCTTAGCTCTAACTCAAAACTTATCGGGCGTCGTGGAAGGTCTGCTTTCGTGCCTGGGTTCGAGCCGACAGTGAGTAAATGTCAATAAACCCGGTTGCTGCAGCGTGATCGAATGCATCTTCCGACGAGTACGTGGCGAGGTCGAAGTCGTACAACGAGAACGGCGAACGGCGTCCGACAACAATGCACGATCCCTTGTGCAGGCGAACGCGAACGTCTCCGGTCGAGAATTCGTGTGCCGAGTCCATGAATGCATCAATGTTTACCCGCAGTTCTGTGAACCAGCGTCCGTCGTAGACCATGTCGGAGTAAAGCTGAGAAAGATTCTCTTTAACCCGCTGTTGCTCACGAGACATTGTCGATGTTTCGAGCGCCTTGAGGGCGGTGTGAAGAACGACCGCAGCAGGAGTCTCGTAAACCTCGCGAGACTTGATTCCGACCAAGCGGTTTTCAACGTGGTCAATCCGACCAACGCCATGCTCGCCAGCAAGGTCGTTCAAAGTCGCGATTAGTTCAACACCAGACTTTGCCGAACCATCAAGACTGACAGGAATTCCCTTTTCAAAGCCAATAGAAATTTCAACTGGTTCGTCCGGGGTGTCTGAGATTTGCCTGGTCCACGAGAAGGCGTCTTCCGGTGGAGCCAACCATGTGTCTTCGAGGTCTTCGCCTTCGATTGCTTGACCCCACAAGTTGCGGTCGATTGAGTAGACGCGTTGGTCGTCACCGACTTCACGAAGTTCAAGACCTGCCTTCTGGGCGTAGAGCTTTTCTTCGTCACGAGTCATGCCCCATTCGCGTGCAGGAGCAATGATCTTCAGTGGATCACCGTGGGCAGCGAGCGTCATGATTCCTGCGTCGAAACGAACCTGGTCGTTACCTTTTCCAGTACAACCGTGAGCAACTGCTGTAGCTCCAACCTGGCGCGCTGCTTCAACAAGCTTTTTAGCCATCAGAGGGCGACCGAGAGCCGTTGAGAGGGCGTAAACACCTTCATACATTGCTCCGGCTTTCAGACCCGGCCAGATGTACTCGTTGATGAACTCGTCTCGTACGTCCCAGATCAAAGAGTCGAGTGCCCCTGCTGTGGCAGCTCGTTCTTTAACTCCAACGATTTCTGGTCCAGCGCCGAGGTCGACGGTGAGCGTGACGACGTCCATGTCGTACTGCTCCTGAATCCAGACGGTTGAGATTGTGGAGTCCATGCCCCCGCTGTAAGCGAGAACACACTTTTCTCTGGCCATGGTTAAGTTCGGTTCCTGTTTAGATGCGCTGTATTTGCCGTCTCACGCGAGCGACAACCAGTTCATTCTCTCGCCAGAAGGCGCGAATGTCATCCTGTTTATTAATCCACCTGCGCAGGCATCCACTTCTCTGCCCAGTCTTTTAGGGCGTCGAACACAGGTGAGAGCTCGCATGCCATCTCGGTGGCGTTGTACTCAACGAGCACAGGGCGACTCGATGCGTAGACTTTTCGCTCGATCAAGCCGATATCTTCAAGCTCTGCGAGCCGTTGCGAGAGAACGCGGTCGGATATTCCCTCAACAGCGGTCTTGATCTCAGAAAAACGAACTGGTTTTTCCATGAGTGAAGTGAGGACAAGACCGGACCAGCGACGTGCAAGGAGTTCCATTGCCGCTTCGTAGTGTGGACAAAGTGCGGATGTACTTGAGTGTTCGGTTGCGGTACTAGCCATGTTGCCAATAAGTCTACACGCACAGGAAGTAACTAACTAATAGTAAGTATTGAGGATATATTGGAATTAATTCTGTTACGTCCCAGGCTGGTTTCTCAGTTGTCATCCCGACCGAAACGGAGGGATCTGGTCGGAAAACTGGTTTGATTGTTGCTAACGAAGATAATGAGTTCTTGCAGTCCCAGGATCTTTCGTTGGTGCCCGCGTCGGATGTCAAAATCCCTCCGCGTCGGTCGAGATGACCAGATTCCATTGAGAGCATAAAAAGCCCGAGGTATGAACACCTCGGGCTTCGTTTACTTATTCGAAGTACGCTAACTACGCGCCAGTCTCAGCAAGCACACGATCAAGAATATCGACTGCTTCATCGATCTCTTCGCGAGACACGTTGAGCGGGGGCATGAACCTGATCATGTTCGGACGAACTGCGTTGATTAGAAGACCTTCGTCTAATGCCTTCGCGACAGTCGCACCTGAAATTTCCTTGTTCATCTGCAGAGCGATGAGCAATCCCATACCGCGTACTTCGGTGATGAAATCGTATTTCTCCGCGAGAGCCTGCAACTTGCCACGGAAGTAAACACCTGTCTCTTCAGCGAGAGCAGGTATGTCCTCATCGACCATGACCTTTGCTGCTGCGGAGCCCGCTGCAGTGGTTAAAGCGTTCCCACCGAAAGTCGAACCATGGTCGCCCGGTTCAAGAACTGAGCAGAACTCCTTGGTCGTGAACGCTCCGAGCGGTGCGCCTGAACCAAGTGCTTTCGCCAGAGTCATAACGTCAGGCTCGACGCCAGGGAACTGCTGGTAGCCAAACAACGTTCCAATTCGTCCCATTCCGGTCTGAACTTCATCGAGCATGAACAAAATGTTCTTCTCATGGCAGAAGTCCATCACATCCTTGAGATAGTTTTCGTCAGGAATGTTGACTCCACCTTCACCTTGAACAGGCTCAAGTAGAACTGCACAGGTCTTACCTTCAACGTA
>Ga0181579_10001977_pt1 | contig 16718 bp, 18 predicted proteins | sample 071ome_24_FD_132996 | JGI IMG/M metagenome (GOLD analysis project Ga0181579, IMG submission 132996) | Coastal salt marsh microbial communities from the Groves Creek Marsh, Skidaway Island, Georgia - 071402CT metaG (megahit assembly) | ecosystem: Environmental > Aquatic > Marine > Intertidal... | reverse complement strand
GCATGATCAGCGATCGACGAGTCGACCGCCGCCGCAACGAGTCGATCGTCGTCCGTCGACATGATCGTCATGTAGGCGGCACCCATGGTCGCCATCATCGGACTCGAGCGCGCCCACGCGCCTGCGATCTCGATCGGCGACGACATCTCCATCGTCGTGCCGGATGACGAGTCGTCGTCGCATGCAACGAGCGGCAGTGCGATCATCACCGATAGCACCGCTCCTCGAATCCACCCGGTTCGTGCAGTCACTTCCTTCTCCTTGTCGAACTTCTCTATCGCGTCCAGAAACTCACGACGCCGACGTATCGAGCATGACCTCAAGGTCGTGCGCTGTGTTGTCGACACCGTGGCCGAACGGCCACTCTACGAGTACCGTCCCATTCTCATCGACGACGTACGAGTTGACCGAGTGACCCACCTCCACGGTTCCGTCGGGGAGGCGGGTCACGCTCGAACTGGCGAGAAAGGCTGCTTCGGCCGTCCGCAGTTCGTCGTCCGACTCGGGGCGCAGAGCATGGAATTGTTCGGTGAAGCTGCCGACATACGCGTTCAATATCTCCCCGGTGTCGCGCTCGGGGTCGACCGTGATCATGGCCAGATCGACGCGTGTCGCATCGTCGCCGAGCCGACGCAAAGCCGTTCGGATCTCGGTGAGGGTGGTCGGACAGATGTCGGGGCACTGGGTGTAGCCGAAGTACACGACGAGCAGCGATCCGGGCCGGGCCACGAGCTCGAACGAGTCGTCGTCGGCCGGGTAGGCCCCGGTGTCGGTCACGTCGGTGACGATGATGCCGTCGGATCGCAACGGATCGTCACGAACGATGCCCGTCAGGGGACGGGCCACCTGGTCGCCTCCGCATCCGACCGCGCCGACGAGACCGAGCAACGAAACGACAATGGGAACCAAGAGGCGGGACGGGCGACCTCGACACTCAGGTGACATGCGCACATCCTGCCCGCAACACGCCTCGGTCGCACGTGCACCTGTCGATCGTCACATCGTCGGCCAGAATGTCGGCGTGAGAGGGCCGACTGCGCGACGAATCTCGGCGAGTGTCGCCGCCGTCGCCTGTGCCGGTGCGCTGGCCGCCTGCTCGGGATCCTCGGGAACGCGTGAAGCTGTTGCAACTCCGTCGACCATCGCCGACTCGACGACCACCAGCACCACCACGTCGAGCAGCACGTCGACCACCTCGACCACGACCACGACCATCTACAGCGGACCACCCACTCTTGCGCCCGGCGCCACGTTGCCGGTTCCGGTGTATCCACCCGGCAAAGGAGCCGTGGATCCCGAGATCTACATCGGTGAGATCGAGATTCCAGCGATCATGATGAAGTCCTCCATCAACTTCGGCGTCACCGACGCGACCTTCGATCGCGGCGTGGGCTGGTGGCCCGACACCGCCAAACCCGGCGACGTCGGCAACGTCGTCCTCGGTGGGCATCGAACCTCGTGGCCTCGCCCGTTCCGCTACGTCGATCTCCTCGAACCCGGCGACGAGATCGTCTTCACGACCGAAGCCGGTCGCTTTGTGTACGCCGTATCGCGCACAGAGGTCGTGTATCCCGATGCGATCTGGATCGTCGATCAGACCGAGGAAGCGACCGTGACTCTCTTTGCGTGTCACCCGGTCGGATCCACGGCACAACGCATCGTGATCTTCGCCGACTACGTACGTCAGGACGTGTGACGTTGTCACGTCTTGCTCGACAGCCATTTGTGGTCGCTTTTGTCGCCGGCTTGTGCGTGGCCGCCTCGATGCCACCGTGGGGCTGGTGGCCCCTCACCTTCGTCGGGATCGCGTTGTTCACTCGTGCCGAGACACGACGTCGAGTCGACCGGCGGCGAGGCTTCACCACCGGTGCCGTGTTCGGTGTCGCATGGTTTTTGCCGTCCATGGCCTGGATGTGGTTTCTCACTGCGCCCGGCTACCTGATCGCTGTGGCCGTGTTCGCCGTCCTCCACGGTGTCGCGTCTTTCGTGGTGACCCGTACCGTCGAAGCTCGCGCCGTCGTGGTGGCACCGGCGGTCCACACGCTCGTCGAGTCACTCCGACTCTCGTTTCCTTTCGGCGGTGTACCGCTCGCCAGTATCGGTATCGCTCAAGTCTCTGGGCCACTGCAGACGACGGCGCGACTCGGCGGTGTGATCCTGCTGACCTGGATCACCTGGCAGATATCGAGTCTGGTCGCCACGTGGCGCCGACCAGCCCAGGGACGACGAACCGTTCTGGTGGCATCGATCGTCGTCGTGGTGGCGTCATTGCTCGGCCCCCGAGGCTCCGTCACCGGCGAGGTTCTCGACGTCGTGGCTGTTCAGGGTGGAGGACCGCAGGGCACACGTGCGGTCGATTCCGATCCACGAGAAGTTTTCGAGAGACACCTTCTGGCGACGTCCTCGATCACGGGCTCACCCGATGTTGTCGTGTGGCCCGAGAACGTGATCGACGTGGCGAAGTTCGACAGCAGTCGCGAACTCACCGAGTTGACCGCCGAATCTCAGCGCCTCGACGCCCCGTTCCTCGTGGGAATCACCGAAGACGTCGATACGACATCGTTCACCAACGCCCAAGTCGTCGTCGACACCAGTGGATCGATCGTCGACCGCTACGACAAGGTTCGCCGAGTCCCATTCGGCGAATACATGCCGCTGCGAGGACTCCTCGACTCTCTCGGTGCTCCGGTCGACCTGGTGCCGCGCGACGCCGTGGCCGGAACCGGTCCAGCTCGACTCGATGTGCCCGTCGCGACCGGCGGTTCCGTCCGCGCTGCAGTCGTGATCTCGTGGGAGGTGTTCTTCGGAGGACGCGCACGTGAAGGAGTTCGAGACGACGGAGGCTTTCTCGTCAACCCGACCAATGGATCGAGCTACACGTGGACGATTCTGCAATCACAACAGATCGCCTCGTCACGACTTCGGGCGATCGAGACCGGTCGCTGGGTGGTTCAGGTCTCACCCACCGGATTCAGTGCTTTCGTCTCGCCCTCGGGTGAGGTGTCGCAAAGAACTGGCGTGAGTGAGACGGCCGTGATTCGATCCGACATTCCCGTACGCAACGGTCGCACTTGGTACGTGGCGCTCGGTGATCGTCCGTGGATCATTGCGGTCGGCGCCGTGGCATTGGCTGCCACTTTGCTCGGCTCACGTCCGATCGTCAGATCTCGATCAAGACCGTCGACGGCCCGTCGTTGACGAGCGATACCTTCATCTGAGTCCGGAAACGGCCGGTCTCCACGTGGGCACCGAGCCGACGTAGTTCGTCGATCACTTCTTTCACGAGAGGTTCGGCGACCTCGGGTTTGGCAGCAGCGATCCAACTCGGACGACGTCCGGCGCTCGTGTCGCCGTACAGGGTGAACTGACTCACTACGAGAATCGACTTCGTCGTCTCACGGACAGCCAAGTTCATCACCCCGTTCTCGTCGTCCATGATGCGCAGGTTCCACAACTTGTCGGCCAGCTTGCGAGCCGTCGCAACGTCGTCGGAATGCGTGACGCCGACGAGCACCATGAGACCGGCACCAATACGTCCGGTGGTGGTCGGGGCATCGTCGACGATCGACACGACCGAGGCTTCGTCGACTCGTTGAACGAGGGCACGCACATGACGATGGTGCCACACTCGTCAGGACGGATGAAATGATGCCTCTGTGATCGCATTGACGAACGGCCGAGCGACAGCCGCCATCGATCCCTCGTACGGAGGGCGGATCGTTCGCCTCGTCGTGGACGACGTCGACGTGATCGCCTCCGGAGATCCGGCTCGCGATGATCCTCTCGACTGGGGGCTGTATCCCATGGTGCCGTTCGCCGGCCGACTACGCAACGGAACACTCGAGTGGCGCGGTTCGACGCACCAGTTTCCGCGCCTTCGGCCCCCGCACGCCCTGCACGGAACGGTGCACGATGTGGAGTGGCGAGTCGACCGCGTCGACGCATCGTCGTGCCTTCTGTCGACATCACTCGTGGATCCATGGCCGTTCTCCGGTTCGGTGTTCCACGACGTCGTTCTGCACCCCGATCGGCTCGAACTTCGTCTCACGCTTCGGGCCGACGTGGACATGCCGGCTCAGTTGGGCTGGCATCCATGGTTTCGTAAGCCCGAACGTCTGGTGTTCGCGTCTCGTTCGGTACATCGGCGCGATTCCGATGGCATCGCCGATCGGTACTCCGTTCCGGTCGAAGATCTCGTCGAAGGCGACCTGGACGACTGTTTCACCGACGTTGACGAGAACTTGACGATCACGATCTCCGAACGGGAAATGCAACTTCGAAGCTCGTGCGAGCATTGGGTCGTGTACGACCGACCCGACCATGCCACCTGCATAGAGCCCCAATCCGGACCGCCGAATGTGCTCAATACCGATCCGAGGATCGTGGTCGCCGGCTCGTCGACGAGCGAGTGGTTCACCATCTCATGGGACGAGTGAGACCGACGACACCAGAAACATCGGGCAAACTTTCTGTCAGATCACGGTGGTTCGTTTCTCTCGAACTCCGTGGAGGCGAACACTCATGACCACACTCACGACCGATGCACACCTCGTGGCCGACTTCTTGTCCGGCGACAAGAGTGCTCTCGCCGCGATCTACGACCGGTACGCGCCGGGGCTGTACGACACGGCGAGGGCCATGCTGTCGGATCGTCACGATGCCGCCGACATGGTGCAGGACGTCTTCTGTATCGCCGCCGAGAGACTCGGGCAGTTGCGCGAACCCGATCGATTGAAGCCGTGGCTGTATTCGGTGTTGCGACACGAGGTGTACCGGCGAACCAAGAAGCGCAAGCGCGCTGTACCAGTCGACTTCCAGGACGAGGGGACGCCTGACGTGGCGAGCGGATACGACCCCCACGAAGCCGGCGAGGCGATCGCCCACGAAGAATTGGCATCGCTCGTACGTTCGGCGGCCTCTGGCCTCGACGAGCGGGATCGCCTCGTTCTCGAGCTCTCCGTGCGTCAGGGATTGGCCGGTGCCGACCTGGCCGATGCGCTCGGCGTGACACCCGAGCAGAGTTACTCGCTCGTTCACCGCATGCGAGATCGCGTCGAGAAGAGTCTCGGTGCGCTGACGGTGGCCAAAGCCGGCCGCCGCGACTGTTCGCAATTGGCCCAGATCCTGTCGGGTTGGGACGGCGAGTTGACGATCCTGCTTCGCAAGCGCGTGAATCGCCACATCGAGGAGTGCGCCACCTGCGACCGCACGCGCAAGAAGTACGCACCACTCGCGCTGTTCGGTGCGGCACCGGTGTTCGCCATGCCGTTCGGTTTGCGCGAACGTGTTCTGGCGGCGGCGATTCCAGGCGGTTCCGGATCTGCATCGACCGACTCCAATGGTCCCGGGGACTCTGGAAGTTCGTCGAGTTCGACACCGAGTACGACGTCTCGCAACATTCGCTTCGATGCTCACAAAGGATTTCCACGTGCCGCGCGCGCCGGACGACATCTGGTGGCCTGGGCTGCCGCAGCGACGACTGTTGCGGTCGTCGGTGGCGCGGTCCTCGTTGCCACTGTCGGCGACGACAGCGGCAACAGTGGTGGCTCGAGCGGTGTGGCATCGGCAGTTGTCGTCGATGCCACAGACGCCACCGAGATACTCCCGTCGAGCGACGATCGCCAGATCGTCTCAGGCAGCGGCTCGGTGATCCAGATCTTCGGCGACGACGAGTCACCGGCCGAGGCGACACCGACGAGTGACGGCAGCATCGGCGGAGCCGGTGATCCGGCATCTGGACCTCCGCCGCCCGCGTCGGTTCCCGAATCGTCCACACCGACCACGAGCCCGTCGGTCGTCCCCGTGGTGCCCCCAACCGACGCGCCCACCACGTCGGAGGCCGCCAAAGCGACACCCTCGAGTTCGACCACCGAGGCCCCGGTCGTCGTTCAGTCGATTCAGGTGTCGAGCACGAAACTCGACTTCGGTGCCAACTCCACGGCAGTGAAGGTCGTTGTGTTCAACCCCAACTCGTTCCCGGTGTCGTTCGCAACTGCCGTGTCGTCGTCGAAGTTCACGACGTCACCGACCGCAGGCACTCTGGCCGCTGGCGAACAGGCGTCGCTCACCGTCACGTTCGACCGAACCGGGGCCGAAGCCGACACCAAGAACTTCCCGACCGGTTCGTTCTCTCACTCGCTCACGTTCACCACGTCGGAATCGAGCGGTTCGTCATCTCCCACTCGCACCGCCACGATGTACGGCACGATCGAACGGGCCACCGCCACCACGACCGCCACCACCATCTCGGTGAACAAGGTGGCCGGTGTCAATCTGCAGTGCTCAAACGTCGGACTCCGCGCCGAAGTCACGACCAACGGAAAGATCGCCGCGGGATCGGTTCTCGGAGGGGCCCAGTTCCAGAACGTGAACGGCAAGACGATCGGAACATCGCCGACGCTCACCATGACGCAGGGCGTCGACGGTCTCTGGCGGGCCACCACCCCACTTCCTCTCGGCACGACGAAGGTCCTGATCAACGTCACCGCTGAGACCACGACCGGCCAGAGCGCCGTCGGTTCGGCCACCCTCTCTACAGCCTGCTGAAAGTGACCCGCCGGTAGGGTTGTCCCCCTATGGCGTCCGTCCTCGACCCTGACGCGCCGCTGCGTCTGGCCTACCTCACCTACCGAGGAAAACCGCACGTCGGAGGCCAAGGCGTCTACACCCGTCACCTCACGAAGGCCCTCGTCGACCTCGGGCATTCCGTCGAGGTCTTCGGCGGTCAGCCCTACCCCGTCCTCGACGATCGGGTACCGCTCACCAAGCTCCCGAGCCTCGATCTCGTGAACGACCACTACCCGTTTCGACTCCCGGCCATCTGGGAGCTGAAGAAGCGCGAAGACTGGCTCGAGCTCGGACTCTTCCTCACCGGCCAGTTCGGCGAACCCACCGCGTTTTCGGCCCGCGTGAAGCGTCATCTCGCCTCTCGCACCCGCGACTTCGACCTCGTCCACGACAACCAGTGTCTCGGGCGCGGAATTCTCGGTGTCGAGAAGATGATCCCGACGATCGTCACCCTTCATCACCCGATCACCCGCGACCGTGCTCTCGAGATGGAGCATGCGCCCAACTGGTGGAAGAAGCTCGGTGTGTCGCGCTTCTACTCGTTCGTGAAGATGCAGGGACGTGTAGCGAGCAAGATGCCGCGCATCGTCGTCGTGAGTGAGAACAGCATCAAGGACATCAACGCCGACATGGGTGTGTCACTCGATCGAATGCGACTCGTGCCGGTTGGTGTCGATCCCCAGCTGTTCGCACCCAAGCCCGAAGTCACCCGCATCCCGGGCCGCCTGATCACCACGGCGTCGGCCGACGTGGCATTGAAAGGTCTTCCCTATCTGCTCGAGGCCATGGCCAAATTGCGCACCGAACGCGACGTGACCCTCACCATCATCGGAAAACCGAAGCCGGGCAAGAGCATGGATCTCATCCACAAACTGGGTCTCGAACCGCACATCCAGTTCGTGTCGGGCGTGCCCGACGAACGAATCGTCGAGCTCTACGCCGAGGCCGAACTCGCCGTCGTTCCGTCGCTCTACGAGGGTTTCAGCCTCCCAGCCATCGAAGCCATGTGCACGGGGATCTGTCTGGTCGCGACCGACGGTGGCGCACTTCCCGAAGTGACCGGCGCCGACGGCGACACAGTCCTGCAATGCAAGGCCGGTGACGTCGAAGCGCTCGCGTCGGCTGTTCGGCGCGGTCTCGACGATCCCGAACTCCGCGCTCGGGTCGGTGCCAACGGTCGTCAGCGCGTGATCGACCGCTGGACCTGGCGTCGATGCGCCGAACTCACGATCGAGCAGTATCGAGAGGTCCTGTCGATGCCGCACAACGTCGAGAAACTCAAGCGCAACGGCCGGCTCACCTGATGCTGACCGTCCGATTCGAGAAGCTGGGGCTGCTGCCGGGCGATCTGGTGCTCGACGCCGGCGCCGGTTTCGGACGTCACGCTTACGAGGTGGCCCGACGCGGCGCCCGAATCGTCGCCCTCGACTATGCCGACGACGAGGTGCGCACCACGCGAGCCACGTTCGGCGCCATGATCGAAGAGGGGCAAATCGCTTCTGACTCCTACGTCGGTGCACTCCGTGGTGACGCCACGCGTCTGCCCTTTCCCGACGACACCTTCGACCGCGTGATCACCTCCGAGGTGCTCGAACACATCCAGAACGACGTTGCAGCCATCGCCGAACTCGCTCGTGTGCTTCGTCCCGGCGGCTCGTTCGCTTGCACCGTGCCCGCCTGGTGGCCCGAGAAGATCAACTGGTCGTTGTCCGACGAGTACCACGCCCCGAAATCGGTAGGCGGACACGTTCGGATCTACAGCCGCACCGAACTGGTGGCCAAGTTGCGAGCCGCCGGTCTCGACGTTCGCGGCTCGCATCATGCCCACGCGCTGCATTCGCCCTACTGGTGGTTGAAGTGCGCTGTCGGACCCCGTCGCGACGACCACCGACTGGTGAACGCCTACAAACGATTCCTCGAATGGGACATCGAAAAACAGCCACGAAGCGTGAAGGCCGTCGAGAAAGTCTTGTCCCCACTGATGGGCAAGAGCCTGATCGTCTATGCAATCAAGATGCCCTCGGCACGTGAGGACAGAGACGTGAAGGTGGCCGCATGACGAACATTCCCCATATCGAAGGTGTCCTCAGCGCCGATGAGGTCGTACGTACCGCCGAGTCGATCGCCGCGCTTCAACTCGACTCGGGCATGATTCCGTGGTTCGAAGGCGGCCACTGTGATCCGTGGAACCACGTCGAAACCGCTATGGCCCTCGACGTGGCCGGGCTCCATCGCGAAGCCGAGCGCGCCTACGAGTGGCTGATCGACACACAGCATCGCGACGGCTGGTGGTTCAACTACTACCTACCCGGTGGACTCGTGGAAGAGCCCAAGCTCGACACCAACGTGTGCGCCTACGTGGCGGCCGGCGTGTGGCACCACTGGTTGTGCACCTGGGATCGCGGTTTCGTCGATCACTTGTGGCCCACGGTCGAACGGGCCATCGATTGGGTGTTGTCGATGCGACGTCACGACGGCACCGTTCTATGGGCACGTGAGGAACACTCGTCACCTTGGGACTACGCACTGCTCACCGGTTCGTCATCCATCTGGCACGCCCTCACCTGCGCGGTCGAACTCGCCGACCTGGTCGGGGAATCTCGACCTGATTGGCAGGATGCGGCCGAAGTTCTGCGCACCGTGATCATCGAGCGACCAGATGCCTTCGAGCCGAAGGACCGTTGGGCCATGGATTGGTACTACCCCGTTCTGACCAACGCCCTCGAGGGTGACTCGGCTCGCTCCCGCCTCGACGACGGTTGGAACACCTTCGCCATGCCCGGCAAAGGAATCCGCTGCGTGAGTGACGAGCCCTGGATCACGGCCGCCGAGACCGCCGAGTGCTCCCTTGCGTACTCGTCTGTCGGCGACATCGAACGCGCCACCGATCTCCTCGCCTGGACGCGTTCACATCGCCACGACGACGGCTCCTACTGGACTGGGGTCGTGTATCCCTCCCGCGAGAACTTCCCGGCTGGTGAACGTACGGCCTACACCGGAGCCGCCGTCGTTCTCGCCGCCGACGCAATCACGTCGGCCTCACCGGCTTCTCGCCTCTTCATCCCGTCCCTCGTCGCCGACTGACCTGACCGTGGTCACCGCGTTCAACCCGTCGTCTTCGGCTGAGATCCGCTCACTCGCCGCAGACGCGCTCGAACGACTCGGCGTGGCCGCCATCGGCACCGACGGCGACGTGGAAGCTCGTTCGCCCATCACCGGTCTCCCCTACGCAACGATCCCGAGCTCACTCACAGCCGAAGACGCCGCTATTCGCGCCGCTGAAGTGTTCACGACATGGCGCGACGTACCGGCGCCTCGACGGGGCGAAGTCGTGCGTCGTCTCGGCGAATTGCTACGCCTCCTCCTCGACGATCTGGCAACTCTCGTTCAGATCGAAGCCGGCAAAATTCGTTCCGAGGCCCTCGGAGAGGTTCGCGAGATGATCGACGTCTGCGACTTCGCAGTCGGACTCTCGCGTCAGTTGCACGGACTGACCATCGCCTCCGAACGTCCCCGTCACCGTCTGACCGAGACATGGCATCCAATGGGGCCGATCGCCGTCGTCACGGCCTTCAACTTCCCTGTCGCGGTGTGGTCGTGGAACGCCGCCCTGGCTCTGGTATGCGGGGATCCAGTGGTGTGGAAACCGTCGGATCACAGTCCGGTCACCGCATCGGCCTGCAACGCGCTGGCCCGACGGGCGGCCACCGACTGCGGAATCGATCCGGATGTGTGCCAGGTGGTGTTCGGTGGAGCCGAGGTCGGCCGGTCCCTCGCCAGCGACCCACGGTTTCCATTGGTGTCGGCAACCGGTTCCACCAGGATGGGCCGCGAGCTCGCTCCGGTGGTGGCGTCGAGGTTCGGACGATCGATTCTCGAACTCGGCGGCAACAACGCGGCGATCGTCGCTCCGAGCGCCGACCTCGACATGACGGTTCGCGCCATCACCTTCGCCGCTGCCGGAACCGCTGGTCAACGTTGCACGTCACTCCGTCGACTCGTCGTGCACGAGTCGGTCGCCGACGAACTCTCAGATCGCGTCGAGCGGGCCTTCGCCCGACTTCGCGTCGGGAATCCACTGCACGACGACCCTCTGGTCGGCCCGCTCATCACCGAAGAAGCTCGACGTCTCATGGAGAACGCTCTCGACGTGGCCCGCGCCGACGGAGGTTCGGTCGTCGGTGGCGAGCGTATGTTCGCCGACCAGGCTCCCGAAGCGTCATATGTACGTCCGGCCGTCGTGCGCATGCCCGCTCAGACCGAGATCGTGCGTACCGAGACCTTCGCCCCGGTGCTCTACGTGATGACCTACCGCGAACTCGACGAGGCGATCGCTCTCCAGAACGGAGTCCCCCAAGGACTGGCGTCGTCGATTTTCACAACCGACTTGCGGGAGGCCGAGCGCTTCACCGGACCATCGGGTAGCGACTGCGGTATCGCCAACGTGAACATCGGTCCGTCGGGAGCCGAAATCGGCGGGGCGTTCGGGGGCGAGAAGGAAACCGGCGGTGGACGCGAAAGCGGAAGCGATTCGTGGAAGGCGTACATGCGGCGTTCGACTGCCACCGTCAACTACTCGAACGAACTTCCTCTCGCCCAGGGCGTGGTGTTCGAATAGTCGTCACACCTCGGTGACCACTTCGGTTTCGGGATACGTGTCGGGAACCGGTTCGGCATCGACGAACTCGACGAGTGAGTCGACCATGTCATCGATGACGTCGTCGAGCGCGTCGACCACTTCGGCCGCTGTTCGCTCGGGGCCCTGCAAGTACACCGAGAGCACGACTCCATTCGTACGGTCGACCAAGTCGGCGCCACAGCCACTCAGATCGTCGGCTCGATAGCAGTAGCCGAACAGGTCTCCGTCGACGACCTGTCCCTCACGGCGACGTTGCACGTCGACCGAAACGTCGACATCGGGATCGTATGCGTCGTTCGACAGGAAGTCCCGATACGAACCCGAGGGCACTCCCGACACCGAGAAGCCGACTGCGGTCGGACCGAAAGCGTCCTCGGGATCACTCGTGACGAAGCACTGGACGATCGCCGGGTAATCGTCGAATTTCTCGTACGCGTCGACGAAGACGTCACCATCGACGACGGCGACGTCGATGGTGACCACACGCGACACTTTCCGCGCGAGTTCACGCGCGTCGCCCACCGGACAATCCACCATCTCCACGTAGCCGTCGACTCCGTAGTCGAGAGCATCGTCCAATCGTCGGAACGCTTGCGATGCTGTGTCGCCCCGGCCAACATCGCCGTCTCCACCGATGAACGTCGAGGCCAGCACCACCACGACGACAGCAGTGACGACAGCGATCACCAGACTCATCACGAGCGGCCGACGCGAGCGTCGAGGTGGATCGACCCAGATCGGCGGTGGTGGCGGCAACTCGTCGGATGTCACACATCGAGGGTAGAGCCCGGCGTGACTACCGGCCGATACTGCATTCAGCCCGTCGGGACGAGCTTCCTGGTACCGATGTAACCTCGGGGCATGGAACGGCATCCGGCTTTCGAGGAGTACTGCGAGTGCATCTTCGAACTTCACGAAGACGATCTCGACGTGATCCAGGCCCGTATCGCCGAGCGACTCGAGGTGAGCCGAGCATCGGTGTCGCAGATGATCGACAAACTCACCAAAGCCGGCCTCGTCGAGACGGTCGACAATCACGTGCAGTTGACCGGTGAAGGAACCAACCTGGCCACCACGGTCGTTCGACGGCATCGCCTGGCCGAACGTTTCCTCACCGACGTGCTCGGTCTCTCGTGGGCCGAAGCGCACCACGAGGCCGGAAAGTGGGAGCACGTTATGAGCGACTCGGTGGAGACGGCCATGAACCGTCTCCTTGGTGCACCAACCACATGTCCGCATGGCAATCCGATTCCCGGCTCGTCCTACGTCGATCCTGACACTCGTCCGCTCGGCACATTGTCGGCGGGTACCGAGTTCACCGTCTCGCGTATTCCTGAAGAACTCGAGTTCACTCCGGGTCTTCTCGAGTTCCTCGAGTCGTCGAGCATCCAACCCGGTCGTCGGGGTCACGTGTCGTCCGTCGACCGAGACGGATCGATGGAAGTCGACGTCGAGGGTCGGCGTATCTCGGTCGACGCGTTCGCGTCGGCCCGCATCCTGGTGACCGCCTGAACATGCGCCGTCCGATCGGCCTCACGGCCGCAACACTGGTTCTTGTCGCGTGCGGCACCACCACCTACGACGAGACCGTGGCAACCTCGACGGTGGTCGCGACGACCACCACTCTTCCGGAAGGGACAGCTGTCGAGTTGCTTCCGCGACTGGTCACCGGCTTGTCCGACTTGTCACTCCTCATCGGACCGGTACCCGCCGGTTTCGATCGCGGCGATGTCGACAAGACGTCGCGACTGGCCGAAGTCGAGGCCCTCTGGGCGGCGGTCGAACGAGAAGTGGTGGCCGACGATCCAGACGTCGCCGATTCGATCGTTCGCATGCTCGACCTGGCTCGATTGGCTGTCGAACGCAGTCGACCGGCCGACGCCGACAAAGCGGCCAAGTTCGTGGCCGACGTCGTGCGCGACTATCTCTCCAACCTGGCTGGCTGACGTCAGTCGGCACGCAACGGCGTCGGCAACTCGTCGGCGTGAACGACCGACAGACGTTGCGTCGACCGTGTGAGTGCGACGTAGAGCGAACGCATTCCTTGCAACTCACCGGTGACGATTCGCGACGGCTCGACCACTACGACAGCATCGAGTTCGAGACCTTTCACGAGGCTGACCGGGACCACCGTGACACCACTGTCGAGAGCCGAACGATTGGCCCGACCATGTTCGATGCCGCGAGCCGACAACGCATCGGACATCTGATCGACCATGTCGTTCGGCGTCACGACGGCGACGTTTCCACCATCGACGGCCTCGACGAGAGCGAGAGTTTCGTCGACTGTTCGATCGAGAAGGGTGTCGGTGGTCGCCGAAACGAACGACGGAGGAGCCGGACCGAGTCGCACGGCGGAGGGCGCGCGCAATCCCGGTGTGGCCGCCGCCATCACCCGGTTGGCGAGTTCCATGATCTGACCAGGGATTCGATATCCGACCGAGAGTCCGATGACCCGATTGAGTTCGTCGCGACCCGACCGCGGTTGAGGCAGGTGGGCGAGAACGTCGTCCCACGACGACGGCGCATGAGCACCAGTGGCCTGAGCGATGTCACCGACGATCGTCATCGAACCCGACAGCGAACGACGAGCCACCATGCGCAGTTGCATGGGCGTGAGATCCTGAACTTCGTCAACGACGATGTGACCGTAGGTACGGATCTCGTCGCTTTCGTCGATCTTGCCGTTCTTGCGCGGACGCGGGCCGAGCTCGACGAAGGCCTCGTCGAGGAGTGCCACGTCGGAGTCGCTCCACCGCACCGAGTCGACGTCGGGAGAGCGTTCCCTGTACAAAGCCTCGATCTCGTCGGAGGTCAAGTACTTCTGACCAGCCGACCGCAACAGCGCCCGTGACCCGAAGAGATCGTGCAGCAGTTGCGCAGGTGTGAGATAGGGCCACATGCGTTCGAATGCCATCCGCATCTCGTCGGTTCCACGTAACGCATCGCGAATTTCACCAGGGCCAGCTCCGCCCTCACGCCATGTGGAAGCGATCGACACCCACACCTCGTTTTCGAGCCACTTACGACCGGCGTTGTGACGACGGAAACGGCGTCGAGCGGCCTTCACGATGCGCTCGGACTCGACGGCGGTGAGTCGCACATATCCGGTACGGAACGGCAGGACGAGGTCGTCGCGTAGCGGACGCTCACGGTCGAGCACCGCCCGATCGATCACGTCGATCATCCGGACGTCGCCCTTGACCCGTGCCGCGTCCGGTGACTCGCGAACGTCGAATCCAACTGCGACGTCGTCGACGAGGTCGGCCAGCACCACCTGTTCGACACCTGCTTCACCGAGCGACGGGAGAACACGTTCGATGTAGCGCAGGAACACCCGATTGGGACCGATCACGAGGACGCCTTGGTCTTCCAAGGGGAAGCGATTGGTGTAGAGCAGATAGGCAGCACGGTGCAGTGCGACCACCGTTTTGCCCGTACCCGGACCGCCTTGCACGACGAGCACTCCGGCCTGAGGTGAACGGATGATCTCGTCCTGCTCGGACTGAATGGTGGCGACGATGTCGCCGAGCTGGCCAGTTCGGCCACGTTCGATCGACGCCATGAGGGTGCTGTACCCGCGCAGGCCACTCGTGTGCACGAGTCCGCCATCGACCCCATCGAGCCCGTCGTCGTGGCCGATCCCGAGGTGACCTTCCCCGAAGAGTTCGTCCTCGATACCGAGAAGGGTGCGGCCGTCGACCACGAAATGCCGCCGCCGGGCCAGGCCCATCGGCTGACGACCCGTCGCCCGGTAGAAGGGTTCGGCGACCGGAGCTCGCCAATCGACCACCACCGGGTCGCGATTCTCGTCGGCCACGGCCAGGCGGCCGATGTGGAAACTCTCGATGTCGGCCGGCGCATCGCCCTGTCGATCGATTCGGCCGAACACCAGGGCGGCATCGCCCAGGTCGAGGTCGGTGAGGCGTCGAACCAACTGTTCGTCGATTGCATTGCGCTCGAACCGGTTCTGGAAAGTTCCGCCGACCCCGGCCTCGGTCAAGCCCCTCACCTTCCAGGCGTCTTCGCGACTGCGGTCCAGGCACGCGTAGGCATGCCAGATGTACGCCTGCTCGTCGTCGAAATCCGGGTGTTGCGCCGTCATAGATGCCATGAGGGGTTCATGAACTCTAGCGTCGGGACTCGTACACGGACCGGTTGGAGCGCTGTTGGTATGAGAGGGACGTCATGAAGGGAGCGACGCCAGCAATGGTCGCCCTCGACCGAGCGGCCGTGAACTACCAGGTCCACCATTTCGCCGATACCGGAGGCATGACCGATCTCGGGTACGGCAAAGCAGCTGCTTTGGCCCTTGGCGTCGACGAAGGACGCGTGTTCAAGACCCTTCTCGTTTCGCTCCACGGGGGGACGCTCACCCATGCCGTCGCGATCGTGCCGGTGTCTGGGCAGTTGTCGCTGAAAGCAATGGCCCACACCCTCGGCGCCAAGCGTGCCGAGATGCTGGATGCGCCCGTCGCCGAACGAATGACCGGCTACGTGGTCGGGGGAATCAGTCCTTTTGGGCAACGCAAAGAGCTACCGACAGTGGTCGACGAGTCGAGCATGTTGCACGAGACGATCTTCGTCTCAGGTGGTCGACGCGGACTCGACATCGAAATCGCACCAGGTGACCTGGTCGACGCGGTGGGAGCAGTCGTCGCTGCGATCGCGGCCTGACGGCCGGCGAATCAGAGGGGGCGAACGTCGCGGGCTTCGTCGCCCTTGCGGCCGGGTCCGACTTCGAACTCGACCTGCTGACCTTCGTTCAGGGTCTTGTAACCCTGGGACTGAATCTGGGAGAAGTGGACGAACACATCCGGTCCGTCTTCACGGGAGATGAACCCGTATCCCTTTTCTGCGTTGAAGAACTTCACTGTGCCGATGGCCACGGCGGTACTCATTTCTCTAAAAAACGCCGGACAGTGTGTCCGACCCCTGCCACCCTACGGCAACAACAGGCCCTTTGCGTACACCGGCTACCTTCGAATCGTGACCCGGGACATTTCCACCCACCCAGGCGATTTCGCCTTCCGGCACGACATTCGGGTGCGTTTCGCCGAGACCGATGCCATGGGCATCGTGCATCACAGCCGATATCTGCCCTATCTCGAGGAAACCCGCGTCGAATACCTCCGCTCGATCGGCCACCCGTACGACGCCGAACGCGCCGACGGCGTCGACTACGCCGTCCTCGAGGCCCACGTCACGTACCGCCAACCTCTCCGCTTCGACGAGATGGTCACCGTCCACCTCGCGCTGTCGTCGGCGACGCGGGCCACCTTCGCAATCGACTATCTGTTGACGGTGGGCGACCCATCAGCCGATGGGGCCATTCGCTCGACGGCACGCACGGTTCACGGATGTGTCAACGCGAAAGGTCGACCGGTGCGACTCCCGGCGTGGTTGAAAGAGATGGTCGCCGAACTCGGGTGATCACACCACTGCTTCGATGAGGCGTGGCCCGCGCTGGTTCATCGCCGAAACGAACGCATCGGAGAACTCACGCACGGTC
>Ga0181579_10001975_pt1 | contig 16726 bp, 6 predicted proteins | sample 071ome_24_FD_132996 | JGI IMG/M metagenome (GOLD analysis project Ga0181579, IMG submission 132996) | Coastal salt marsh microbial communities from the Groves Creek Marsh, Skidaway Island, Georgia - 071402CT metaG (megahit assembly) | ecosystem: Environmental > Aquatic > Marine > Intertidal zone... | reverse complement strand
TCGAGGTAGCTGGCAAAGGCCGGATTATCAATCAGTCCAACCATGCCCCGGGGAGTGCTGTGAGTGTGCGTGGCTGCGAGGATGACGTGGCTGCCCGGAATGCCCGTTTCGGCTTTGATCTTCTTTTTCGCGGCATCGAAGATCGAGTCCGAGATCATCGTGTTGTCGACCGTAGCGAGGGCGACTTTGGTTTTTCCATTCGAAAACACGAGAGCACGAACCTGGATACGATCATGGATTTGGGAAACCTCGCCGTTCTGGCTGATCGCTCCGTCGAGGGGAACGCCCATGGGTGGAGTGATGTCGCTGGTCGCTGCGCCTGCGGAAAATTCATCGGCGCTTGATCGTGGTGCACTTAGCGAAATCGCACTGATCAGGAAAAAAAAAGAGAGTTTCATCGTTACGATGAAACTCTCTTTTACAAACGACTGCAATTTCGGAGGCAGCGTAATCCAGTAAGGATCAGCCCCGGACAACGGCCCGGACGTAGCCGCCTTTTACTTTGAAATTCACGCGGTTGAGATTCACATCGATAGTGCCCGGTTGAACGACTCCGTCGTTCATGATAACTCGCGTCGTGAGCCCACGGGATTGGGCGAGCCCCTCGGCCTCTTGTAGTGACTTTCCGATGTAGGCAGCATCCCTGTGGGGAAGCTTGGAGAAAGGCCTGCGCCGCTCGGGTCCTGCCGACTCACCTGCATAGCCCGTTCCCGGGTCGTAGGAAGACCGGGTCGACGATGATTGGCAGGAGGCCAGAACAAAGGCAAAGGCCAAGGCAAGGAGAAGTGTGCTACGGGTCATGTCTTTAAGATAACCCAATCACCATTGGTTCGTCAATAGCAGGAAATTTTAGAGTGCGAGATCCTGCTCTTAATTCGTGAGCGGAGGCGAAAGAGGGTTTGCTCAGCAACCTGACCCTGTTACGTGATCAGAAATCTCTGACCAAAAACGATCACAGCCCGAATTGCTTTTTCGTTCCGTCGAGAAACCAACTCTCGGGAAGCCAGCGTTTCAGGCGGGCGATGGTTTTGGCATCTTTTCCGACGAGCTGACGAAATGTTTTTCCGTTATTGGCGACTGCCTTTTCGATTGCGGCGACGACCTCGGCGGGATCGCCACCGTCTTCGAATCCTTCGTCGAGCTTCTGACTGACAATGTCGCGAACGTCGTCGTAGTCGCTGATTGGTTCGCCGTTGCGGACCATCGCCTCTTTGATATTGGTTTTGAAAAAGCCGGGTTCGATCAAGGCAACTTCAACGGGCGAGTTTGCCAATTCGGATCGGAGGGTTTCGGAATATCCCTCAATGGCATGTTTTGCTGCGCCGTAAAATCCCTGACCGGGAGTGCCGACGAGTCCAGCGAGAGAACTCACCGTAATAACGAGCCCATTTCCCTGCTTGCGCATCAGGGGCAGGACGGCGCGGTTCATGCGAACCATGCCCCAGAAATTGACTTCAAAGATGACCCGGGCATCCTTGAGTGTCGTTTCTTCGAGAAGGCTGTTGTGGGATCGGCCCGCGTTGTTGATGAGGACGTCGATGCGACCATGCTGCTCCCGAACCTCGCTGACAAAGTTGGAAACGGACTCATCCGACGTAACATCGAGAGGAAGCAGGGCAAAGGCTTCTTCCGTTTTCGGATTGCGGCTCGTTCCGATAACGGTGTGACCTGACTCATGAAGCTTTTGAGCAGTGAGTCGACCGAAGCCGGAGGAAGCTCCGGAGACGACGATGATCTTTTGTTTCATTGTCAGGATTTACCAACTCCGGGGAGCCAGTAGTATTTCCGTTGAAAAGGATAGTTGGGGACGCGCACTCGTCGAAATCCGCGCGCTTTGGCGATGGCGTCGAAGTCAGGGTTGGAGCCGGCGACATACAGCTCGGCGAGGGCAGCATCGGTGAATGCGTCGAGAGTGGTTGGATCGGTCTTGCTCAGTTTCCCGGCAAGCGTAGAGTCATTTCCAAATTCGAGGAAGTAGCTGCAAGCCATTCCTTCAATGGCCTTCGCAGAAGCTTCCCAATCGGTTTCTGCGAAGAGGTGATTTCTCCAGTAGGTACCTCCCAGCACTTTGTGAACGGGAACTACTTTTCCCGACTGGGAATCGATGAACGGACTGTTGGGCGGGCGATGGTCAATGTCGTCGACGAAGGCTTCGAACTCGTCGATTCGTTCTTCGCTTGGATCCTGCGAGTCGCCAATTAATTCACCGCGCTTTGCGGCGACGCGGAAACCGTCTTTCCAGTCCATGAGATCAGAAACGCAGGCCGCTACGTAGTTGCCAATTCCATCTCCAATGACCGTTTCCGGCTCGATTCCTCGATCAAACCAGATTTTCGCGGCGGCCATCTGGACGGCGAACTGGGCGGGAATGCGAACAGCAGGAGTGTCGAGAAGGGAGGCGTCTTCGAGCAGCGCTTTTTCCAGGCTGACTTCTTCATCCCATTCGACCAGCTCGTCACAAGACTTCAGCGTCTTTCTCAGGATGGGTCCCATTTCATCGAGTTTTGCTGCGAAAGCTGGAAGGTCTTCGAGCTGATCCGGGAATACCCAGGCCACGGCGGCTGCTTTTTTGACATTGTCGTGGGAGACTTCGTCAGAGTTCGGATCAGCAGCGAATGCGGCCAGTGCTTTGGCTGCGGCGTCGGGCGAATCTGCGACAAGGGCGAGGCGATGGGAGAAATGCTTTCTTCCGGCGGCGGCTGAGCTGCAGAAGTCAGAAAATTCTCCGGTAGGGACGTTTGCAAGAGCATTCGCAAATTGATGGGCGAGGGCCTGCAATCCACCTTCGGTCGGGCCGCTGAGAACGAGGACCTGGGGAGTGGTCTCAGTTTCTTCAGAATCCGGCTCTTCGTGGGTTTCTGCTGGAGCTCCTTCGAGAATGACATGTGCGTTGGTGCCTGTCATGCCGAGTGCGTTGATGCCCGCGATGGGTCGGCTCGGATCGGGCCACGCCGTTTCTTCGGTAACGACCTGAGCGCGAATCCGATCCCAGGCAATGTGAGGGCTCGGTTCGTCGAAATGAATCTGCCCCGGGATTACCCCGTTGCGCATCGAAAGGACGACCTTTATGAGCCCCGAGATTCCACCTGCCGCTTCGAGGTGGCTCAGGTTTGCCTTGGCAGAACCGAGAAGGAGAGGGTGCTCCTCGTCGCGCCCTCGTCCGAGTACTTCTGCGGCAGCCTGAACTTCAATCGGATCACCGAGTTCTGTTCCGGTTGCGTGCGCTTCGAGATACTGGACTTCCGATGGCTGGATGCCTGCGTTGGCTAGTGCGCGTCGCATCATCTGTTGCTGCGACTTTCCGCTTGGTGCAGTGAGGCCTCCGTTGTTTCCGTTGTGACCAATCGCGGTTCCGCGAATCGTGGCAAGAATCTGATCGCCATCGCGCTCGGCATCGCTGGTTCGTTTCAGAATCACAACACCACAGCCTTCACCACGTCCGAATCCATCGGCACTGGCGGAGAAAGATTTGCTTCGTCCGTCGGGCGAAAGAACGCCGCCTTTACAAAGAAGAATCGAATTCACCGGACTGAGGATCGCGTTCACTCCTCCGGCCAGAGCTAGATTGCATTCTCCATCGAGGAGGGCGCGAGCCGCCTGGCAAACGGCCACCAGCGAACTACTGCTTGCCGTATCGACAGCGACCCCGGGGCCTTCAAATCCGAAAAGAAAACTGAGTCGACCTACTCCGGCACTGTGAGAAAGCCCGGCTCCCTGAGAGCCTTCGAGATCACCGGGAGCGATCTGCTCGCGGATTTGGGCGTAGTCCGTGGACATGATGCCCATGTAGACGCCGACCTGGCGATCGGTCAGTTGATCCGGAACGACGCCCGCGTCTTCCATGGCGTGCCAGCTTGTTTCCAGAAGCATACGATGCTGCGGATCCATCCAGATGGCATCCTGCTCTGAGAGCCCAAAGAAATCGGCATCAAACTCCCCAATGTCGGGCAGATATCCGCCACGCTTCACATACATCTTGCCCTGTTTGGGCTCAGGATCGTAAAGCTCATCGAGGTCCCAACGCTCTTCCGGGATATCGATGGTTCCATCGCGCCCCTCGCGAAGCAGATCCCAGTATTCTTCGATTCCATTAGCTCCGGGGAAACGACAGCCCAGACCAATGATCGCAACCGAGTCTTCGACGGTCGTTGCCTGAATGGCGATGGATTCTTCCGCCGCAGGAATAGAATCGATCAGCTCCATAAGGTGTTCCGTCAATTTGGCAACACTTGGGTAATCAAAAGCGAGAGTCGGCGGGATCGCAAAACCGCTCCCAACCTGCTGCTGGATGCGGGTGGCAAACTCGACGGCCATGAGCGAATCAAGACCGAGTTCGGCGAGCGGGACATCTTCATCGGGAGGCTCAGGAAGGGAGAGCACTTGCTGCAACTCTGTTTCGACATGCTCTTTGAAAACGTCTTCGCGGGACTCGCCAGCTTCTTCCGCTTCGCGGAGCTTTTCGAGAAGAATGGCAGGGCCGGACGTGACCTGCATTGCGTCGGTCCACAGCTCGTCGAGAAGAGGTGGTGTCTCGACTGGATAGCGAGATCGCATCGTTGCCCAATCGGCGTCGAGCATGGTTGCCTGCACAATGTGATTATCGATGAGGCGATCGATCGCTTCGTGGGCTTCATCGGCAGCGAGGGGAGTGATGCCCTGCAGCTCCATTGCCTTGATGACATTGTCAGTCGCGGCCATTCCTTCCGTCCACGGGCCGAAGTTGACGCTTTGCGCTGGAAGACCCTCCTGCGTTCTCTGGTGAGCAAGGCCATCAAGATAGCCATTTCCACATGCGTAGTTTGCCTGCCCGGGAGATCCGAGGACCGATGCGGCGGAGGAATAGAGGATAAAGAAATCGAGTTCCTTGTCTTTTGTCAGTTCGTGAAGCGATGCTGCTCCGCGTTTCTTCGGGTTGAGCACTTTCTCAAAACGCTCCCAGGTTTGCTCGAAGAGCAGACCATCCTCAAGAACTCCTGCGGCGTGGAGAACGCCTTTCAGCGGAGGTAACTCCTTGTCGATGCGATCAATGATGTTCTTGAGACTCTCATGCTCGCTGATGTCGCCCAGCATGACGTGGATGCGACATCCCGTTTCTTCGATCTCCGCGATAATTTCTTTCGTCGAGTCAGTTGGCTCGCGGCGGGAAACGAGAACGACATCCTTGGCACCCTTTGATCCAAGCCATTCCGCCCCCCGACGACCCAGCATGCCAAGTCCCCCGGTGATGAGGTAGGTGGCATCTTCCGTAACGGGAAGCCCTTCTTCGACAACGGGGGCTTTTGAGGGAATGAGTCGGGGAAAATAAATGGTATCTCCACGCAGACCCATTTGGCTCTCACGGGTTTCGGTGAGAAAAATCTCCACGAGCGATTCGGTATTGTCCTCCGTGCTCTGATTGTCGATGACCCGACCGCGCAAGGGAGGATTCTCGTTAATGACAACCCTACCAAAGCCCCAGAACTGTGCGGACTCGGCACGGATGTTGTCATCGGGAAGAAACGCGGCGGCGCTGCCTGTAACAATTTGAAAACCCCGGTCGAGCCATTCGATGTGACGATTGCGGATTGCTTTTAGAAATTCAAGAATGCCTTCGCAGTGGCGTTGGGTGTATGTGTCAGGACCTTCAAGAATGGAATGGTCCGGTGCATCGCCTGTGTTCCAGATGATTCCGTTCACCTGCCCAGAGCCCTCTTCCGGAAAGTAGTGTGTCAGCAACTCCAGCCACTGATTGTAGTCGCCAGCAGCTACGGTTGCGGCCTTGTCGCTCAGTTCCAGCTTGTCATCGAGAACTACAGAAATGGCATGCTGCCCCTTTTCCGTCAGTGAGGCGCAAATCGTTTCGTTCCACTCGGAGGTTTCACTGACGACTAGCCATTGGCTGAAGCGATTGTTCAATGGTGGGAGTTCGCCCTCTCGCCACTGGATGTCGTAGAGAAGACGATCACTGCCAGAGCCGGTCATTTGACGAAGAGCAGTCCGGTTGACTGCGCGGACTTTGAGCTTTTCGAGGCGAACGACAACGTTCCCGGCGTCATCGAAGAGAGTGAGATCGGCGGTCCGCATATCGCCCTCGGTTTCGTGCCATTTGCCGTGGCACCAGAGGCCACCGGAAAGTGTTCCAATAGCGGTAGAGGAATAGTTTTCGTAGGACTCGATTCCGACGGGAAGGAAGAGCGAGGAGTTGGCATCTCGCAACAGACCCACGGCGAGACATTGGAATGCGCCGTCGAGGAGCATGGGTGGCAGGAAATAGCCCCGGTGATCGCTGGCTAGCTCGAGGCGGGCGAGTACTTCTGAGTCGTTATGCCGGAGGGAGCGAATCGTTTGGAACTCGGTTCCGTAGTGAATCCCGAGCGAAGCAAACATCTGATAGAATGCAGCAGGGTCAGCTGTCTCCGGGCAGTTGGCTTCTATTTCAGAACGAGACACTTTTCCAGCCGGCTTTCTTTCTCCAGTACCGATCGTGGCAGAAACATTGCGCACCCACGGGTGGCCTGGCCCTTCGTGGGAATAAATTTCGATAGCCCCCTGATCACCTCCACGCACGACGGTCTGCATCGCGGTAGGGCCGGAAATCATAAGTGGCATTTCAAAGCTGAGATTTTCCAGAACCTTGCCACCGCCTGTTGCTGCAACGGCCATTTCTACATAGCCAGCGCCCGGGAAGAGAACGTCTTCGAAAACACGGTGATCTCCGAGCCAGTGCTGCTTGTCAGGATCGATATAGGACTCAAACCGAGACTCGTTCGTGACTCCTGCAAGTTCGTGTTTCTCCCCGAGAATGGGATTCTGGGTCAGTCGCTGGACCCGTTGCAAGCCCGGCCGTTCCGGTCCCCAGTGGCGCTTGCGTTGAAAGGGGTAGGTGGGAAGAGGAACTCGTTGGCGGGTCGTATCGGGGTTGAGAATGGCATCAAAGTCGAGGCTCGCTCCGAGCTGAAACAACTTCGCGGTGGCCTCATTGAACAAAGTCCTGTCGTTACCTTCCTTCGCAATGGTCGAAATGAGCGTTTCGGGTGCACCACTCCAGCAGGCAGCCGCCATTCCGGTAAGAAAGGCTTGCGGCCCGAGTTCAACGATGAGGTCGCAACGGTGTTCGGAAAGGTGCTGAATGCTTCCTTCGAACCGGACCGCTTCGCGGAGTTGATTGCGCCAATAGGTTCCGTTCGGAGTAAAGTCGGGAGCGAGCGACTGCCCTGACACATTGCAAACGAGAGGAATCCTGGCGGCGTGGTAAGTGATCGAGTCAGCGACGGCCGTAAATTCGTCAAGGATAGGATCGAGCAGAGACGAGTGGAAGGCGTGAGAAGTATCGAGGCGTTTGCATCGGATTTCTTCTTTCTCAAAATCCGCAATGGCAGCCTCCACTTTTTCTCCCGGTCCGCTGATAACGGTGTGCGATCCGTTGTGGGCGGCGATAGACAAACCTTCATGAACAGCGACGAATGAATCGACTTCTTCGGCTTTGGAAAAGACTGCAGCCATCGCTCCTCCTGCCGGGAGACTTCCGGTGAGGCGAGCGCGCTCGTGGATGAGGCGAATTCCGTCCTTCCAATCAAGCATTCCCGCGATAACGGCGGCAGCATATTGGCCAAGACTGTGTCCGAAAACGAGATCGGGCTGACAGCCACGACTTTTCATCAGCTCGGCAAGAGCGAGGTGAAAAGCAAAAAGAGCAGGCTGAGTCCAGAAGGTATCCCCGAGGGCCTCGCCATCTTCAAACATCACCTGGATGAGATCACCTTCACGATGCTGGGCAAGTTCGGCGGAGCAGTCATCGAGGACTTTTTTGAAGACTGGCTCGTTGTCGTAGATCGCGCGACCCATTCCCTCATACTGCGAACCCTGACCGGTGAACTGCCAGGCGATAATTGGATTCGGCCTTGCTGATCCAGTAAAAAGTCCGGGGGCCTCTGTACCGGAAGCGAGTGCGGAGAGAGAGTTGAGAAGTTGGTCGCGGTCTTCGGCTGCAATCGCGGCGCGGCTCTCAAAATGGCGGCGCATCGAAGCGGCCGACCAACAGAAGTCTGCGGGATCGACGTCGCCTGAAAGGATCTCCCGGTAGCGCGCCGCAAGCTGCTGCACGGCACCTTCATTTTTTCCGCTTAACGTTAAAAGCAGCGGGCCTTCATATTTTTCGTCGGCATTTTCTGGAACAAACGTTTTCTCCGGTGGAGATTCGATCACGATGTGCGCGTTCGTCCCGCTCATTCCGAAGGCGCTGACGCCGGCAATGCGCGGTTTATCCTGCGGCCACTCAGTCGCTTCAGTTACGACTTCGACAGGGATTCGATCCCAGGCAATATGAGGGTTTGGCGTTTCGAAATGAAGGTGTGCTGGGATTTTGTCGTTCTGAATTGCCAGCACGGTCTTGATGATTCCGGCGATTCCGGCGGCGGCTTCGAGGTGCCCCAGGTTAGTTTTAACAGAGCCAACAAGAAGTGGGTCTGATTTATCGCGGCCCTCACCGAGAACGGATGCCGCTGCGTTCAGCTCGATCGGATCACCGAGCTCCGTGCCCGTCCCGTGAGCTTCCAGGTAGCTGATGTCAGTCGGAGAAAGGTCGGCTCGCTTCAGGGCTTCGCGGATGACCCGCTGCTGCGATTCGGGGTTCGGTGCCGTGAGGCCGCTACTGTATCCGTTGTGTGTGATCGCTGATCCACGGATTACAGCGAGGACTTCATCTCCATCGCGTTGGGCATCGGAGAGGCGGCGAAGAGCAACGACACCGCAGCCTTCGCCTCGCAGGTAACCGTCAGCTGAAGCATCGAATGCTCGGGAATGCCCACTCGGGGAAAGCGCGTGGAGCTTGCAGGTCATGATGGTCGTCTTGGGAGAGACCATTACATTGACGCCGCCTGCCAGTGCGCGATCGCATTCCCGATTCCGAAGACTTTGACAGGCGAGGTGAAGTGCGACGAGCGAGGAGGAACATGCCGTATCAACCGCGAGACTCGGGCCCTGCACGCCAAGATAGTAGGAAAGGCGTCCGCAGAGGAAGCTGCCAGCAGATCCGGTTGCGATGTAAGGGTTCAGATCGAGCAGTGATTCGCTGGCCTCGTTCTGGTAATCGTTATGCATCCAGCCAACGAAAACGCCGGTGTTCTTTCCGGTTTCTTCCGTGGTCCATCCGGCTCGCTCGAGAGCCTCCCAGCCGACTTCCAGAAAGATTCGCTGTTGGGGATCGACCCAGGTTGCTTCGCGCGGAGAGATGCCGAAAAAGTCGGCATCCATCTCGTCGATGTCTTCGAGGAAGGTTCCTCGCCGGGCATACATTTTCCCCGGTTCATCGGCGTCCTCGTCGTAGTAGGCGTCGAGATCCCAACGGTCTTCCGGCAACTCGGAAGTGACGTCTTCTTCTTCAATCAGACTTTCCCAGAAAGCTTCCGGGCTGTTTGATCGTTTGGGAAAACGACAAGCAGTCGAGACAATCGCAATGGGTTCGTTGGAGCCGCTTTCGGCTTCCGCGAGCTTTTGCTTCAGTTCACGAATTTTGGCGAGTGCCTCTTTAGCGGGGGAAGACATGGAAAATCAGTTACGCAGTGGACGCTTTCAGAGACTCAATGATTCAGCCCTCAAGCTCTTTTCGGAGGGCTTCCTCGGCCTCCTCTTCGCTCATTTCCTCTATCGAAGCTTCTGTTTCAGAGGGGGCCTGCTCAAGTCTGTTGTCGAGATCCAGTTCGGCGAGAAGATATCCTGACAAATCGCAAATTCTCGGATAATCAAACACGAGCGTTGCGGGTAGGTCGAGATGGGATCCAAGTTGAGTTTGCAGGTTTTTTGCAAGAGTCACCATCATCAGGGAATCCATCCCGGTTTCGAGAAGGGCAGTCTCCACAGAAGGAGCAGATTCACTGGCAGTGAGCGTGCGAATTTCCTCCTGGAGGAAATCCATGATGATGCGCTCACGAGTCGATGCATGAGCATTTTGCAGCTTGGTCAGGATTTCACTCGGAGCCTTCTCCGCTTTCCCGGGCGCTTCTTTTGCTCCGCCACCATACTGCGCCCGGAGTTCTTTCTTCAAAACTTTTCCGGCTGGGTTTCGGGGAAGCTCATCGAGAAAAATTACTTTGGTCGGCGCTTTGTAGGGGGCGAGATGTTCGAGGCTGTAGCTACGTATCACTTCCTCATCGCCTTCGGTTCCTGCGGTCGGGACAATGAAGGCAACGACTTCTTCGCCAAGGGTGTCATCGGGTAAGCCGACGACAGCGCATTCCGATACGCTTACTTCATCGAGCAAAACTCGCTCCACTTCCGAGGGAAATACCTTGAGTGCGCCGACGGCGATCATGTCTTTGATGCGATCGACGATGAAATAGTACCCGTTTTCGTCTTTTCGTCCGACATCTCCCGAGTAGAACCAACCGTCGCGAACGGCTTCTGCTGTTTCCTCGGGGCGGTTCCAATAGCCGAGCATGACATTGGGACCCCGAACGGCAATTTCACCCGGTTCATTTGGTCCGCATGTTTCACCGGTTTCAGAATTGACTACCTTCATCTCAACGAGATCGACCGGGACGCCAATGGATCCCGGAACGTGTCGCAGCGGATGATTGTAGGAGGCAAACGGAGCCGTTTCCGTAAGGCCGTATCCTTCGAAGATGGGTTTCTGAAATTTCTTCTCCCAGGCGAGGCCGAGCTGCGGAGGCAAAGTCGCTGCAGCGCAGAAGAAATATTCGACCGAGTCAATATCCTCGGGACCGCAGGCTTCGAGCATCAGTTGGAAAGTCGTCGGCACGCCAAAAAGTCTCGTCACTCGATGATCGCGGATCAAACGCAGGCTTTCTTTCAAATCGAAGACACGCTGCATGATGATCGTCGCCCCGACATTGAGACCACTGTTGAGCACCGTGTTCTGCCCATAGCAGTGGAAAAGCGGCACCATGAGAAGCAGTTGATCCTCTGGAGTCATCTTGCAGAGATGATTGAAGGAGTGGACTGTCGACCGCACGTTCTGGTGCGAAAGGGTAGCGCCCTTGGGAAATCCAGTGGTTCCTGAAGTGTAGAGAATCGTTCCTGGATCGTTCGGTCCTGTTGGATGGCAGGCACCCAGATCAATGCGATCACCTGAATCGAGCGGGTTCCCGTCGGAACTTTTTCCGTCGTCGGAAACAGTCAGGATGGGGATTTCCGGGAAGTCATTCGTGAATTCATCATCCGTTCCGTCTGGGACGATAACAACAGAGGCTTCGCAATCATTGAGAATGAAGGCAGCCTCCTCGCCCGTGAGTCGAGTGTTTACGGAGACGGCGATTGCTCCGAGACGCAGTGCTGCATAGTACCATACGGGGAAAGCTGGCACGTTCCCAACGACGAGAGCGACTCGATCTCCTGGTTTTACCCTGTGCTCCGAAAGAATTGATGCAGCGTGGGCGGAAAGAGCCTCCAGCTCGGAATATGTTGTTTCGGTCCCCTCAAAAGTCAGCGCGACTTTGTCGGGAAAAATGCGGAAATTATCGAGGAGTCCGTCGCTGATATTCATCGTCTCGGCGCTCCGAACGGAATGTGGTTCGGGTTATGTAACTAACTCGACCTTGATGAGAGAGTCAACGATCTCCGAGACCGCTTCGACAATTGCTCCTTCGCTTCGAATCGACTCGGCCAGGTCAGCAAGAATCTGCTCCAGAGAGCGGTCCGAACCATCGCTGATGAAGGGTTCTTCTCCACCCGGCTTTTTCCCCGCGATCTCATACACAGCTTCGTAAAGTGCGCGCAATTCTGAGCCCAGAAGAGTCACCCCATCACATTTTGAACGAGCCTTGCCAGCCCGGAGATCAACTGCCTGAACGGCAAAAATGAGAGCGACAGCGGCGTAGTTGGCAAAAAGATCAACTGACTGCGAAGCCAGATTCGCTGATCCCCAGCTGAGGCCATTCACATTCTGGTTATACTGCTCTGCATGTGTTGGGAAATGATCGACTAGTGAATTGCCGAGGTGAGTCAGCATTGGCATGATCGAGTTTCCAGTGATTTGCAGCCCCTTGAGATTCATGTTCACCGGAGAATCACCATGTCCCATCAGGGAAGGTGGCAGTCCGTGATTGAACTCGGGAGAGACGAGCAAGGCGATTTGGACATCGAGATGTTTGGCAAGAAGACCGATGTGACGACGCAGCTCGTCCATTGCCATGCCGACGTATTGTCCGAGGAAATTTCCGCTCTGGAAAAACTCACCTGCCTCGGTGTCGATAAGCGGATTGTCTGTGATCGCGTTCATTTCCGTTTCGAGCGTTTTCTCGATGCGAAGAATGCCCTCGACGATCGGTCCGATGTATTGCGGGAAGCAACGGAGAGAATAGCGATCCTGAAGATGTTCACGTGGGTGTGCTCGCTCCAGCTCGGTCGCCTGACCATCTGTCAGAGCGAGAAGCCGGCGCATGATCTGGGCCGACCAGGCCTGGCCGGGATGGGGTTTGCAGCGATGCACAAACTCGGCAAACGGATCTTCGTGACCGAGCAGGGCGCGGATCATGAGCCCGTGAGCGGCGATGGATATGCTGAGGTAGTTCCGCACCGAGTGAAGATGATTCAGCGCGATTGCTGCGGAAAACGAAGTGCCGTTGACGATTGCGAGAGCTTCTTTAGGAAGAAGTGAAATTGGTTTGTAGCCAAGGAAATCGAGAACTTCATCACGATCATATTCTCGACCGTTCATCATCACCTTGCAGGAAGCAGCTTGCCCGGTGATCGCGCGGGCGATTGTTCCCAAGGGAATCAAATCGCCACTCGCTCCGATTGAGCCAAGTTCGCCTACGACGGGTGTTGCTCCGGCGTTGAGAAATCGGACCAGTCGCTCCACGATTTCCATGCGAACGCCGGAAGCTCCGCGAAGAAGCATGTTCGCGCGCAATACCATGGCAGAGCGAACGTGGATTTCTGCAATCGGCTTGCCGGTGCCTGCGGCGAGAAACTCAAGAAGGTTGGTCTGCGATGCTTCCGCATCAGAAGCGCATACCGGAAGATCCGCCATGCTGCCGAATCCTGTTGTGAGTCCGTAAATTCGTTGGCCTGAATCAACCGCCTTGCGGACCAGATCCTGAGAGGCCTTCATTTCTTCAAGCACTTTCGGATCATTGGTGATCGAAACCGATCGGTTCGCAACAGCGACCGAATACACCTCATCTATCGTCAGCTGCTGGCCGCGAAGGCAAAGCGGGCTGGAATGCCCGACACTTGGCTGCCCGACATTTGGGGTGTCGGTCTGGAAGGTTCGGTTCGACATCTGAGAAAAAGGAGAAGTAGGTAACAAAGCTGGGGTCGGCTGTCACGCGGGAATAATCTGAATTACACCGTTGTTTTTACGTGTTTCAGAATTTTTATGAAGAATAGGAAAAATTGGTAATTTTTCCCTCGAATTAAAGGATTTGCACGCGGTTTTGACGAATTTCATCGTGCCGCGATTCACCGCTTTTTGGCTTTTGTTCGAGAGTTTCGGAGTCTTTGTGGAGAAATACGGGAGTGAATTCGTGGTCGAGGCCCTACTGGCCGGGGACTAGCGGCGGGTATTGGGGCTTCGAGAGTAGGATTTATGCCGCGTCCGATGAAAAGCAGATAAAATGAGGGAACGAAAAATAATGCCAGCATCGTCGCCCCACCGACCCCGGCGGCAATGGTAATGGCGACGGGAGGCCAGAATCCACCTCCACCCAGCACAAGTGGGGTGAAACCGACCATCGTCGTCAGGCTTGTCGCGACGATGTGTCGTGTTCGACGGATTACGATATCAGCAATGGCTTCGGGGACGCCGGCACGAGCACTCTTGTTATCTCGTATTCCGGCCATTACGACGATGGCATCATTTACGGCGACACCGACGAGACCCATTGTCCCGACAACTCCCATGAATCCGAATGGGAAACGGAAAGCCCAAAGTGCGCCCAACCCGAGTCCAACTGAAAGGCCACCCACGACCGCAACGATAAACGCGACGCGGAAAGATCGAAAAGACGCCACGAGGGTCGCGATCATAAGCACAATCAGCAGCGGGATGTCCGACATGAGATTTCCGACTGCCTCATCGCGTTTGGCCGCCTCTCCGCCGTATTCCATTGAGTAGCCAGCGGGCAAGGTGAAGCCAGAGTCTTCCAGCTTTTGCTTAAACTCCGTGATGACGAGGTGAGGCAAGGTTCCTGCGGTGATGTAGGCTTTGATTTCATTGGTGCGCTTTCCGTCGATACGCGGGATCGATGCGACTTCGGAGCTGAGGTTCATTTCACCGAGTGCCGAAAGTGGTGTCGCGTTCTGCGCTCGTCCCCGGGGAGTGAGCGGCCTGAGTTCGAATGACGAAATTCGCCCGGTATCTTTTCTCGCATCGCCTTCCATACGAACGCGGATGGGGATCTCTTCGGTGTCTTCAATCAGTGAACCGCTCTCGAGTCCTTCCAGAGAAGAATAGAGTTGCTGCTCAATTTCTTTGTGGCTCAGCCCGGACATTCTCGTTTGGTATTCGTCGAGATGGAGTGCGAGCTTGGGCACCATTTCCGTGAGATCAGAGCGGGTGTGGACAACGTCACGGGTTTCAGTCATCAGCACGCGAACTTCATTTCCCAACTTCTGCAGCACTGCGAGATCGGGACCGAAAATTTTCACCTCCACCGGCGCATCGAAAGCAGGTCCCTGTTCCAATTGGCGAACGAGAATCCGTGCTTCGGGAAATTGAACATCGAACTTGTCCTGCAATTGCCGGATCATTTCGAAAGAGTCCACGTCCTTCTCAAACTCGACGAGAGCCTGTGCGTAGAAAGCCGAATTCTTCCGCCGTGGCATCAGGTTGTAGTAAAAGGTCGGTGCGCTTTCTCCGAGGAACCAATGAACACGTTTCACTCCCTCAAACTCCAGCGCGGAATTCCGAATCTTTCTCGCGACCTCGCCGGTTTGCTCAATAGAACTCGAAGCAGACAACTCCAGCTCGATTTGAATTTGATCACGTGAGGCCGGAGGAAAAAATTGCTCGGGAAGCTTCTTTGCCTGGAAAAATCCGAGGATCGGCAGGCTGACTCCTAACAGAACACCAATCACCGGCACTCGGAATAGTCGAATCAGAATCCAGCGGTAGCCTTTCGCCGCTTTTTCATTTCCAATACCCTTTGACCAGAAACCATACCCTGTTGATTCGCTTGTGGGACTCTGCTGAGTCACCTTGTTGAGCAGTCCTGCGAGAGCCGGGACGACTGACATGGCGAGAAGAAACGACGAGTTGATTGCGAGGATCACGCTGACTGCGATCGAACCTACAAATTCACCACTCGCTCCGGGCAGCATCGCAATGGGGGCAAAGGCAAGTGTCGTTGTCAGGGTCGAACCAAAGAGAGGCAGCGCGAGATGCCGGATTGTTTTCAGAATCGCCTCGTAGGGAGTCTTGCCATCTCGAATCTCTGCGCTGACTTCGTCGACCATGACGATGGCGTTGTCGATCAGCAGGCCGAGAGCGATAATCAGTCCCGTAACCGACATCTGGTGGATCGGGATTTCCAGAAATCGCATGCCCGCGAGCACAATCATTGCCGAAAGCGGAAGGGCGATCCCGACGACAACCATGCTTCGCCATCCCATCAGGACAAAGACAACAAGGGTCACCGCGAGAGTGCCGATCAGGAGATTCATCCCGAGTTGTTCGAGGCGATCCTCGACATAGATATTCTGAGTAAAAAGAACATCTAACTCGACACCGGGCGGCAGGGTTTCTCGAAACGTCTCCAGCACTTCGTCGCGCTTCCTCGTCCACAAATCGATGCGACTTTCTTCTCGAACAAATGCTGCCGTGACAACGGCATCGAGACCGTCAACTACGGCACGATTGGAAGGGGGATTCTCAATTGTCTTCTGAATTTCCGCGATCTCTTCTAGGCTGGTGAGCCGCCCCTCTTCTCCGTAACGAATCGGTGTCGTGCCGACGCGTTTGAGCGTGTCGAAGTCCTGATCAAGTTCAATGACTAACTCCGAGTCATCGCTGCGAAGCATGCCTGACGATCCTTTTGCCTCACTTTCTCTAATCTGGCGGGAGATATCACCGATTGTGAGCCCCATGCGATGGAGGACATCGCGGGGGATTTCGACGAGGATTTCTTCCTCTGGCTGTCCAAATAAGCCAACGCTCTCGGTTCCGCTAAGTGCCCGGATTTCGGCTTTCAAATCTTCGGTGAGACGTCGCAGGATTGAATAATTGGTCTCACCCGAACCTGTCCATTTCAGTGCGAGTATGGACGCGTAGGCTCGCAACTCCGGTTGCTTGAAATCCGGTTGCCGTGCTCCTTCAGGGAGGCGTTTTGCAGTTTCCGATAATTCGTCCCGGACTCGCGACCAGACTGCGTCGACATCCGTGATGTCTTCTTTCAGCTCGATCCCGACGGTAGAAAGTCCGGCCATGCTGTCGGTCCGGATTTCCTTGATTCCCTTGATCTTGCGAATGTCCTCTTCCAGGGGGCGGGAAATTTGCGATTCGACACGCTCGGCATCGGCGCCGGGAAAGATGGTTCGGATCACTCCAAAGCGCTGCACAAGAATCGGATCCTCCATGCGCGGCAGGGTTGAGTACGATGTCAACCCGGCCACGGCGATGACCCCGATCAACAGCAGAAGCATTCGCGGATTTTTGAAAAGAAGTGCTCCGGTCACGACTCCTCCTTTTTCTCCTTCGCTTCTGAAGTTTTGTCGGACTTGTCTTTGATTTCGACTGGCTGGCCAGGGACAATCCGATGAGTTCCGTCGGTAACGACCTCGACGTCGCCAT
>Ga0181579_10001972_pt1 | contig 16730 bp, 12 predicted proteins | sample 071ome_24_FD_132996 | JGI IMG/M metagenome (GOLD analysis project Ga0181579, IMG submission 132996) | Coastal salt marsh microbial communities from the Groves Creek Marsh, Skidaway Island, Georgia - 071402CT metaG (megahit assembly) | ecosystem: Environmental > Aquatic > Marine > Intertidal... | reverse complement strand
CTCGACAAGCGGGACTGTCCATTATCGCGTCTGCAAGCAGTGCTGAAGGCCGCAAACTCGTAGTCGACCAAGGGGCCAACTACGCCCTAGATCACAGTGAACCAACCTATCTCGATAGAATCAGCGAGCTAACCCAAGGGCAGGGTGTGAACCTCATCTTGGAAATGCTTGCCAATGTCAATCTCGCCAAGGACCTCGACACTATCGCTCGTTACGGCCGCATAGTCATCATCGGCAATCGCGGTGAGAGAAACCAAGGAACCATAGCGATAAATCCGCGAGCTGCGATGGCAAAAGAGGCAGACATCATGGGTATGACACTGAGCAATGCAGCACCGGAAGAGCGCAGACACGCTCACAGAGAAATCGTCGCCGGCTTGACGACTGGCACACTCCAGCCAGTGGTCGGTGAAACATTTCCCCTTGAAGACGCAGCTCGCGCTCATCATAGAGTCCTTGAAAGCAAATCATTCGGAAAGATCGTGTTGACGCCCGGACTTTGCTAACCACCTCGACCTCACTGCATCTGCTAAGGCTCAGCTCTCCCTAAGGCGACTCGCAATGGCTAGTCGGGCAAGCCCAAAATACGCTTAGCGATGACGTTAAGCTGGATCTCAGACGTACCACCCTCGATAGAATTGGCTTTAGAGCGGAGCCAACTCGGCGCGACGGTGACGCCTTCATCTTCTGAAGCCTCGCCCCCCCAGCCCAGGCAATGCGTACCCATTATCTGCAGCAGCAGTTCATACCGGCCCTTATTCTGCTCCGTCCCGTAATATTTGAGCATAGAGGACATGGCGCCTAGCGCTACAGCTGCCCTGGATTCCTCCTGGCTGCGCTGGCGGGTCAAATAGAACGCCCAATCGTTCATCCGATGCTTCAGCACGGCCGAACGTATTTGAGGATCTGCCACCTTGGCACCGTCCTCGCGGCCTACATATTCAATCGCATACTCTTCTAGGGGGCGCACATTCTGCGCACGACCTATACCGCCCTGGGAGGAACGCTCATACTGCAGAAGGCGTTTCGCCACTGTCCAGCCCTCACCTCTTCCTAGCACGAGATTTTCCTGCGGCACCCGCACATCATCCAGAAAAGTCTGGCAGAAGGGAGACATACCGCTGATGAGCAAAATGGGTATGACCGAAACGCCTGGATCATTCATATCGATGAGGATAAAGCTGATACCTTCCTGCTTGGGCGCATCCGGTTCAGTACGAACCAGGCAGAACATCCAGTCAGCGAAATCAGCTGAAGATGTCCAGATTTTTTGACCATTAACGATGAAGTCATCACCATCCATCACCGCAGAAGTACGCAAAGCGGCAAGATCCGATCCAGCTCCCGGTTCACTATAACCCTGACACCACCGGGTCTCTCCCCGAGCTATCTTCGGCAAGTGCTGCAATTTCTGGGCGTCACTCCCATACTCGAGCAATGCCGGCCCAAGCATGTTGATCCCCATTCCAACCAATGGAGTTCGAGCATTCAGGTCTCGCATTTCTTCCTGCCAGACGATCACCTGCTCCTTGGTAAAACCCGCTCCTCCGTATTCTCTGGGCCAGGAGACCGCCGTGTAACCCCTTTCGGCACAGCGATCCATCCATACCTTGGTATCAGGATTTTTGTGTGTTGCACGACGTCCAGGAAGCGGGAATTCATCATCCGGCATTAGGGTGCGCATGGAGGCCGGGCAATTTTCCCGCAACCAGTTTTTGATTTCCTGTCGAAACGCCCCAAGTGCAACCACAAATTCAACCCGTTAGCACATGCTTCTGATTACCAAACACCCTGACCCAACGAACCTTAAGTACTAAGTCCCGTACGACAGCTCCTGAACAGGGCTTTCCCACTGGTCTGAAATAACTTCGATAACCGCAGGGCCTTCAGGCCGCGCCTCTTTCGCCAGCGCTTTCCTGAGCTCATCAAGGGTGGTGACTGTGTAACCACGAACACCAAATCCTTGCGCGACCGTGGCAAAGTCCACGTGAGCATAGTCCGTGGAGACGTAGTTTTTATCGTAATGGTCCCTCTGAACATGTTTTATCCAACCTAGGGTATCGTTATTCAAAATCACTGATACCACCGGAAGCTTCAAGCGAGCCATAACCTCCAACTCCTGAACAGAAAAGCTGAAACCGCCATCACCTGCAAATTGCAGCACACGATTTACCCCTCCCGTCGCCAACGACGCTCCTATGGCCGCGGGTGACCCCCAGCCCAGACCAGCCAACCCCCTTGGCGCCAGGAATCGATTCTGCACAGAGGGAAATTGCAGGTACTGAGAAGCCCAGCCAGACGCCAGGCTGGCATCGCAAACCACAAGATCATCGTCGTTCAACATATCGTTCACAACCCCTACGACGGGTTGTGGACGCAGCGGCGTGCCCGGATTCGCGGGATCCGTCTGTGTCGAATACCACGCGTCAAATGCTGCCTTATGAGCCGCAAAGTCCCATGCAGTGGAGCCTTGGCCATCTCCCAGCTCTGCCAGGAGCGCTTCAAGCCCGAGCTTGGCGTCAGCCAGCAACGGCACGCAATCGGGGTAGTTTCGACCTATTTCTTCTCCGTCGGATTCCAGATGAATGATCGTTTGATCCTGGCGCGGAGAAGCATAATTGAAGGTGGCGACCTGCCCGGCCTTACACCCTACCATCAGGATTACGTCGGCCTCTTTGCAAACCGCACTTGCAGCCGGGTTGCCAAAGCCACCCGTTACGCCGAAGACCTGCGGATGACTTTCAACGACCGTACCCTTGCCGGAAATGGTTGTGATCGCTGCAGCCCCAATGCGCGCTCTTAACATCTCGACCTGTTCAATACATCCAGAGATATGAACACCACCACCCACCAGGAGCAGCGGTTTGGCCGCGCCGATGAGCAGTTGCGCCGCGTGCTGCACCTGCTGCGGATCCGGCGCACTTCGAAATCTTGGGTAAACTGCTCCATCCCGACTCTTTACGGGGCCGCCGAAATCGATATCTGCCAGTGCCACATCAACTGGTACACATAACACTACCGGACCGGGTCTTCCCGTCGCAGCGACGCGAAATGCCTGATCCACGATGGCGTCTAAGGAATAAGGATCGGTAACCCGAACCTGCCATTTACTCACGGATTTGAACATATCCATTTGTTCCATGGCCTGGGACGCATTACCGCGTATGCGACGATGTTCTACACCCCGAGCCACATCGGCAATTACTGCCAGCATCGGGATGGAGGCACAATACGCTTCAGCGAGGGGTGAGAGGAAGTTAGTAGCGCCAGGACCGACAGTCGCGTCGCAGACACCCACACGACCGGTACACCTTGCATATGCGTCAGCCGCGAACCCAGCACTGCGCTCGTCGCGCATCAGAACGTGCTCGATTCGCCCTTGAAACCTGCTGATTCCTTCGTACAGGGGTAGTGTTTGCCCGCCCGGAACGCCAAACACATGTTTGACACCGTTTTCCACCAGTAGCTGCGCCAGCCTAGAACCTACTTGCATCCCTTTCCCTTATCTATTAATTGCGTCTATTGATCTATGCCGCCCATGCATAGATATTTGATCTCGAGATAATCGTCGAGTCCGTATTTGGATCCCTCGCGACCTTGGCCGGATTCCTTGACGCCGCCAAATGGTGCGCTTGGGTTGGACAGGATTCCCTCGTTTATTCCTAGAATGCCGTAGTCAAGGCTTTCTGAAACTCGCCATATTCGACCAACGTCACGGGTATAAAAATAGCAGGCCAGGCCGTAGTTGGTATCATTCGCCATAGCAATGGCTTCCTGCTCATCGGTAAACCGGTAAATAGGCGCTACCGGCCCAAAGATTTCTTCTGAATAGACACGCATGCTGGGATCCACATTCGCCAGGATGGATGGCGCAATAAAAGTATTTGTCAAACCTTCGATGGATTCATCATCGGTCAGTAATTGTGCTCCCTTACTCACCGCATCCTGTACCAGATCCCGAACACCCTGAGCGGCAGCTTCATGAATCAGCGGCCCGACTGTTACACTTTCGTCGAATCCGTCACCGACCTTTAAACCAGCTACTGCGGCTTTGAAGCCAGCGACGAAGTCGTCATAAACCGAATCCTGCACCAGAAAACGGTTCGCGCAGACGCAGGTCTGACCAGCATTTCTGTACTTGCTCAGCACAGCGCCTTGAACGGCTGCCTCTATATCGGCGTCGTCAAACACAATGAACGGAGCATTTCCGCCAAGCTCCATGGACGTACGTTTCATCGTTCCCGCGCAATCTGCCATTAAACGCTTCCCAACGGCGGTGGATCCGGTGAAGCTAAGTTTGCGAACCTTGCTGTTACTGGTGAGTTCTTGACCGATTTCTTCGGTGACACCGGTCAGGACATTGATCACGCCATCTGGAATTCCAGCTCGGCGAGCCAATTCTGTAATAGCAAAGGCAGAAAAGGGCGTTGCCTCCGCAGGTTTACAAACCACGGTGCATCCCGCGGCGAGAGCAGGAGCGATCTTCCGGGTCAGCATGGCATTCGGAAAATTCCATGGAGTAATACAGGCCACCACCCCAACTGGCTGCTTGATGCAAACAATGCGCTTGTCATTGGACGGTGGCGCGATCACATCACCGTATATTCGTTTCGCCTCCTCGGCAAACCATTCTGCGTAGCTGGCTCCATAGATGATCTCACCTTTCGCCTCAGCCAGCGGTTTGCCTTGCTCCAACGTCAAAATCTGCGCTAAATCTTCCACATGAGCCATGATCTGCTGGAACCACTCGCGCAGCATATCTCCGCGCTCTTTCGCTGTGATTTGACACCAAGCCTGTTGTGCGCCTTCGGCGATGTCTATTGCACGACGTGTCTCCCCTGCCCCACAGCGAGCCACAGAACCGATTACCTGGGAAGTAGCTGGATTGGTCACATCAAAGGTATCGCCGCTGTCCGCGTCGATCCACTGACCCCCAATGTAGGCCTGGTACTTCAACAGCCCCGAATCGCTTAAACTAATTTTCACTGACATCTCCTAACTAGGAATGCGTAAGTTGCCTGATGATTTGGGCCTTCCCGGCAACTTTCGACAGCCAAAGGATGCGGATTTAAAACCCCGCCCAAGCCTGCAAATACATTGCGCTAGAAGTTTCATAGCGCTCGCAGATGGTTGCGGATGATAAATGGCCGTTTCACCGATGAGTAGACGAACAACGAAACCCGTTCCTCATTTAACAAGTCTATTTATCCTGGATGGCAGCAATGCTTGCGTGGATCTAAAAAATGGCTCCCATTAGTAATTCTTCGGAGCGGTTCTTTGCAGTGGAACCGAAGTTGCGGTCAAACGAGACGCACGCATCACCATACACCAGGCCTTTTTGGATTCCTCGGGAGCATCGACAGCAGACGTTACAGAATAAGCACAGATTACGATCACTCGTCGAAGCACATCAGCCCCAGAGCAAAGGCGAGAGCATGACTGTCATATTCCACCACTTAATGCGCATGGATCGATAATACTGAGGGCAAACCGGAAGCCAATTGTTTCCATGTCCCGGATGGGCTTACCGACCATATCTCGCCATTATCACTACCCACCAGCACACCGCCGACTAATTCAGGACTGGGTGTTAATGCAGCGAAATTTACTGGGGACGGAGTATGTGCCGCATCGCACAGTGACTGCCAACTTTCACCCTGATCCAAAGATTGAAAAAGCATTGCCTGGGCACCGCCCTCAAGCTGGTAGCGAGATCCAGGAAGGGGCGTGCTCGCCACCGTAAGCGCATACGGCGGTCGCGAATCAATGCACATTGGTCGCGCATAGCGAGGGGTAACCCCCCACCAGACATAAGACCAATGGGCACCCGCATCTGTTGAGCGAAACACGCCCGCATTACCTTCCACCATTTCAGCAAGACCATCGAAGCGCCCATAGCCCGTTGAGACAAACAATGTCTCTGGATCATCGGGCTGAGCAACGATCGTATGAATGTCAGGATTATCGCCTGGAAGGCCAAAGGTCCACTCAGTGCCGCCGTCAGCGCTGTGCATAATGCCACCAACTTCAACTCCAACCCAAAGTCGATTTGGATCACTCGCATGGGTAACCATTGCGCACGCCTGAGCAGGCCGAGGCGGGTCTGACGGTAAACACCAGGTCTGAGCCTCGGGAGCACTTGCGAAAGACTCGAACTCCTGCCAATTCAACCCCTCATCCGAACTTTTAAAAACAGCAGCAGGCGTAGTACCGACAATAAGATCATTGTCTGCAGTTCTATTAATCTTGCGTACCCCGTACTCCTGCAAGCCGCTTGAAGACCATTGCAAACCTGCGGTATCAGCGCGATATATACCGGCCCGCGTACCTGCGAGCAAGCCGCTGCTCGTCGCAATAATTGTTTTTACACCGCGACAAGCTAACACCAGCTTTGGAGGCGCACCGCCCAACCGCCCATCCACCGAATAGATGCCATGGCTTGTACCGACTGTTAGTTTCACATCACCTTCCTTTTACTGTTGTTCGCGAAAATATTCACTGGAGAGCCGCGATCCGCTTCGGGCACGGACTGCAAAGGCAACCCGCAAACTCCAGCAGCGTAGAGCTCTGCCACATTGCAGTCTCTTTTAGTTAGCTATGATGTTTAGCAGACGCTCTTTTTCTTGGTTCCCTCATCGGCTCTCTCTGAACCCAGAATTAGAGGAGTGCATAGGAAGAAAGAGCATAACGAAGAAGTCTTAGAGCAGTGGCTGGGATGGTCGGCTGAGCAGAACAGTAATGTCGAGTCAGCATTTTTGCCGTCTTCCAGATACTCAGGATTTACCTTGGTCCAGATAGGGGTATCAATTATTCCCACTCAATCGTGGCCGGCGGCTTGCTGGAAACGTCGTAAACCACACGGGAGACGGCAGCTATTTCGTTAATAATACGATTCGAAACGCGCTCGATAAATTCATAGGGCAGGTGCGCCCATCGTGCGGTCATAAAGTCAACGGTTTCTACTGCGCGCAGTGCAATCACATGTTCATAGCGCCGAGCGTCGCCAACAACGCCTACCGACTTCACCGGCAGGTAAACGGCAAATGCTTGAGACACTTGGGCATAAAGATCCGCCCGACGCAGTTCCTCGATAAATATGGCATCTGCCTCGCGCAGTACCTCCGCATAGCTGGGTCTAATTTCGCCTAGAATACGCACGCCCAATCCGGGCCCCGGGAACGGATGACGGAAAATCAGCGACTCAGGAAGGCCCAAATGCAAGCCGATTTTACGCACCTCATCCTTGAACAGTTCCCGAAGCGGTTCAACCAGCTTCAGGGTCATACGCTCTGGCAGCCCCCCAACATTGTGATGGGATTTGATAACGTGCGCCTTGCCATATTTTGATGCTGCGGACTCAATGACATCCGGGTAGATGGTACCTTGGGCCAGCCAGTTAACACCGTGCAACGCTGTTGCCTCGCGATCAAAAACGTCGATGAATGTAGCACCAATGATTTTGCGCTTGGCCTCAGGATCATCGACACCCGCCAGCTTATCCAAGAATTCGGCCTGGGCGTTCACGGTAATGATATTAAGTTCTGCCAGAGTGCCGTCGCCGATGGCGCCCGAGAAGGCCGCCCTCACCTCTTCGCTTTCGTTCTTACGCAGCAGTCCGTTATCCACAAAAATACAGGTCAGTTGGTCGCCAATGGCTCTGGCCAACAGAGCTGCCACCACTGACGAATCTACGCCGCCGGATAAACCCAGCACGACTTTGTCTTGCCCGACTTGGGCTTGGATCGACGCTATCGCGTCATCGATTATGTTGGCGGCCGTCCAGTCACCGGCACAGCCACAGATATTGCGGGCAAAGTTGCGAATCAACGCTTCACCGTTATCGGTATGGGTAACCTCTGGATGGAACTGCACGCCAAAGAATTGACGCTCGAGATTTTCCATAGCCGCTATGGGGGCACTAGGAGAACTGGCAGTACAGCTAAATCCTGCCGGCAGGCTGCTGACCTTATCCCCATGGCTCATCCACACATTGACCTGACCGGACGAATCAAATAGGCCATCTAATAGCTGTGACGGCTGTTCGGCACGGATCTGCGCGTGTCCAAACTCGCGCTTGTCAGATGAGGCCACAGCGCCTCCCAACTGGGCTGCCATAGCCTGCAGGCCATAGCAAATGCCCAACACAGGCACTGCCAGTTCAAAAATCTTTTCGGGAATCCGTGGTGTCGACCCTTCAGTAACGGTCTCTGGCCCGCCGGACAAAATCACGCCAGCAGGCGCAAACTCGGCTATCTGATCGGCCGTGATATCAAAAGGGTAGATTTCACAATACACCCCCGCCTCACGAACCCTGCGAGCAATTAGCTGAGTATACTGTGAGCCAAAATCGAGAATCAGCAATCGTTGGGCATGGATATCTCTTAGGGTGCTCATGCACGTATTTCCTTGTTGTTCTCGGACGACCCCGGCGGCTTTAGGCGGCCTTCAGGGTTCACTAGCTCACTGGGTAGTTGGGCGCTTCCCGGGTAATAGACACATCGTGAACATGGCTTTCCACCATGGCGGCACCGCTTACCCGTACAAATTCTGGAACGGTCCTCATGGTTTCAATGTCTGTGCTGCCGGTGTAGCCCATGGATGCGCGCAATCCGCCCATCAGTTGATGCACGATGGGGCTTAGCGGGCCTTTATAGGCGACTCGGCCTTCGACCCCTTCCGGCACTAACTTGCGTCCGTCGCCCTCAACTTCTTGGAAGTAACGGTCGCTGGAGCCGTGCTGTTGAGACATGGCGCCTAGCGACCCCATACCGCGATAGGATTTGTAGGTGCGACCTTGATAAAGCTCTACTTCGCCGGGTGATTCGTCGGTGCCCGCCAGCAGGCTGCCCACCATGATCGCGCTGGCACCAGCAACTATGGCCTTGGCCAAGTCGCCTGAGTAGCGTATGCCGCCATCTGAGATCACGGGAATACCCGCTGCGTTCGCCGCTTCGGCAGCCTCTGACACCGCTGTAATTTGCGGCACACCTACGCCAGCAACGATGCGCGTGGTGCAAATGGAACCAGGGCCAATTCCGACCTTCACGGCATCAACGCCAGCATCGATGAGCGCCTGGGCGCCGGCCTTGGTGGCCACGTTGCCGCCTATGACGTCTAAGTCAGGATACTGCCGCTTGATCCGAGCAACCTGATCCAATACGCCTTGACTGTGACCGTGAGCGGTATCGACCACCACCACATCTGCACCGGCTTCCACCAATGCCGCCACTCGAGCTTCGGTTTCTGCGCTGGTGCCGACACTGGCCCCGACGCGCAGTTGGCCTTGGACGTCTTTACACGCCATGGGATAGGCCTGAGCCTTTACAATGTCCTTCACCGTGATCATGCCGGTTAGCTCATCGGCCTCGCTTACCAACAAGACTTTTTCAATCTTATGGTTGTGCAAAAGAGCCATTACCTGCTCAAAATCTGTGCCTTCCAGCGCCGTAATCAGTCGGGAGCGCGGTGTCATCACATCTTTAACCAGGGCGTCCATGCGGTTCTCAAAGCGCAAATCTCGACTGGTAATAATGCCCGCAAGCTTGCCCCCCCCAACCACCGGCACGCCTGAGATACCGTGTTCAATAGTCAGACCCCGAAGTTGGGCGATGGTTGCGTTCGGATCAATAACTACCGGGTCGCGGATAATGCCCGACTCATACTTTTTCACCGCTCGAACTTCTCGGGCCTGTTGTTCAATGGTCATGTTCTTATGCACGATGCCAATGCCGCCCTCTTGGGCGATGGCGATGGCCAAGCGGGCCTCGGTTACCGTATCCATGGCAGAAGACAGCAAAGGGATGTTCAGCGAGATGTTCTTAGTCAGCTGAGATTTCAGCGTCACTTGGGATGGGAGAATGTCGGAAAAGGCAGGCAGCAGTAGCACATCGTCAAAGGTCAGTGCTTCGTTGGCAATTCTCAGCATTAGTTGCCCCGCAAAAGCCGCATTTTAGCGATGGGGGCAACAGATGTAAATCTGCAGGACTTTGATCTCACCCTATTGTCTTAGTGCACCAAAGAGGAAATGATCCCTCATCTCGTCAGCACGGTCGCTAACCCTCTATGCCCACACGCCCAACACGCCCAAACGCCAGTGACTCGTCGCAAGCTCAGGCACTTAGAGCAGCACCGCAAAAGGAGGTACTCACCGTTAGCCAGCTTAACCGCCGCGCTCGGATGACTATCGAGCAGCGATTCAGCCAAATTTGGGTTAGCGGGGAGCTGTCCAGCTTTGCAAGGCCCGGATCCGGACATTGGTATTTCACGTTGAAAGACAACGATGCACAGGTTCGCTGCGCAATGTTCGCCAATGCTAACCGGCGGGCGCGCCTTCAGCCGAGTAATGGCCAGCAGGTTCTGCTCCGAGGCCGGGTCAGCCTGTATGAGGGACGCGGTGAGTTTCAGGTTATCGTCGAGCATATGGAGCCGGCCGGCGAAGGCGCGCTGCGCGCTGCCTTTGAAGCGCTGAAGCGACAGCTGGATGCCGAGGGTTTGTTCGAGACTCAGCGCAAACGAGCGCTACCCGAGCTGCCGAGAAAGGTCGCCGTGGTCACCTCGCCCACCGGAGCGGCCCTACGAGACGTTCTATCTGTGTGGCAACGGCGCTTCCCTGGGCTGGAAGTTATTGTCGTGCCGACCTTGGTGCAGGGCGCAGAAGCCGAGGCAGAAATCCTCAAGGCCCTTGGACGCGCAGAAGCCTTGGCACCGGATTTGATTTTACTGACCCGGGGCGGCGGCTCCATGGAAGACCTGTGGGTATTCAACGCCGAATCTATCACCCGCGCTCTGGCGGCGATTGAGATTCCAGTGGTCTCTGCCATTGGGCACGAGATAGACGTGGCGATGACCGACTTCGTGGCGGACCTGCGTGCACCGACCCCCTCCGCCGCAGCAGAAGTCATCGTTCCAGATGGCGAGGAACTGGCTCAGTGGTTTGACGGTCAGCAGCGCCGCTTGCTCTCCGCCACAAGCGCACGTTTACGGGAGCAACGTCTTTCCGCAGAAAAGCTGGCACTTAGGCTGATTAGCCCAGAGCACTATTGTCAGCAAGCGTCTCAGCGTTTGGACGACCTGAACGCGCGACTCATGCGCCTGCAGCAAAGCAACCAGCTTCAGTCCCACGATCGCCTGCGGGAAATGGCTAACAGACTGGCGCTGCAAAGCCCCCGGCGCCTGCTCGACGGTTTGGCTGCGTCGCTGGCTGAAAAAAACATCCAGCTGCGCCGGACGATCCGGCGCCGCCTAGAGGATCATCAACAGCACCTTGGGGCCACCGCTCGGATGCTGGAAAGCGTTAGTCCCCTGCCAACCCTATCCCGGGGCTATGCCGTGCTGCGTAGTAAAAGCGGCTCTGTAGTTTCTCAGGTGACGGCGCTTGAGCTCGACCAAGACCTGCAGGGCCAGCTTCAGGACGGCAGCTTTAGCGCCAAAGTCACTGAGATAAAGCCCCGTGATACTTTGAACCGAGATGGAGCCGCCGATGCCACGCAAGAACCAAGTTGAGGTCGTTGTTCGATGCCTAATCTGATCGCCTACCTGTTAGCCGCTGCGCTGTTGTGCGGCCAATCCTTTTCGTTGGCTCAAACTGACGACATACGAGGGGGTGAGCCTGAACTGTTATCCTTGGCAGTTCCCGGCGGCATTTACGCGTGGAATGTACCCAAGGGGGCGGTGGATATACGTTTCAACAACCGGCCGGTTTGGGTCAGCCAAGGCAGGGCTCTCATCGGTATCCCTCTGAGTCAGCCGTTGGGCAACGCCGAAGTGCACTATCAGCGGGAAGGCACAACTCTGACTCACGTCTTTCAGGTCACCGACAAAGCCTATACCGAGCAACACATCACCCTGAAAAACCGCGAGATGGTGAACCCGAATCCGGTCCAACTGTCCCGCATCCGTGAAGAGAGCCGGCGGCAGAGAGCCCTGTACCTTCGATTTACGCAACAAGTCCAACGCGAGGAAGGTTTCATTCTGCCGCTGAAAGGCCCGGTCAGCAGCCTATTCGGACACCGTCGGTTTTTTAACGGCCAGCCACGAAATCCTCATAGCGGACTCGACATCGCAGCCCCCACCGGAACCCCCGTAATGGCGCCAAGCTCTGGAAAGGTCATCTTGGTCGACGATCTGTATTACAACGGCAAAACGGTTTTTCTTGATCATGGCCAAGGCCTGATCACCATGTACTGCCACTTGAGCGAGCAAACCGTAAGCGAGGGTAATAACGTTGATCAGGGTCAGGTGATCGGCTTAGTGGGTGCCACGGGCCGCGTAACAGGCCCTCACCTACACTGGTCGGTAAGTTTGAACGGTTATCGGGTTGATCCGAACACTCTGATGAGGCTGCTGCCGGCAACGGCCTCGAACTAGCCTATTTCTTGGATTTTTTGCGATGCTTGATGCTGCGCTTGCGCCGATCCAGCTGTCGCTGGGTGAGCACGTTGCGTTTGCCGGCGAAGGGATTGTCCGAGTCTCGAAGTTCCAGCTTCACGGGATTACCCAGCAAATTCAGGGCCTCACGGAATCCATTTTCCAAGAAACGGCGATAGCTGGCGGGTAGTGCGTTGAGTTGATTGCCGTGCACAACAATTCGAGGCGGATGAGCGCCAGCGCGGGTCGCCACTTTGATCTTAATCGCACGACCGCGCACCGAGGGCGTTGGATGAGCGGCAACCATGTTGCGGACCAGTCGCGTCAGCAAGGAGGTCGACACATCAAAAAGCCCCATTTGGTAGACCTCGTCTACTCGTCCCAACAATTTCCCCACGCCGCTTCCATGCAGGGCAGAGATCATTTGCAGGGGTACCCACGGCACGAAGTTTAAGCGCCGATCCAGAGCTGTTCTAACCCGCTCGCGCTGAGCTTGCTCTAGGCCATCCCATTTGTTTACGGCAATCACCATGCCTGCTCCGGCCTCCAAAGCGTAATCTAAGACATGCAGATCTTGCTCGACCAAACCCTCTGAGGCATCGATCACTAGAATAACCACATGGGCACGCTCCATGGCCTGCAGGGCTTTTACCACGGAGAACTTTTCAGTGATCTCGGAGACCTTGCCCTTACGACGAACCCCGGCAGTGTCGATTAGCACATAGTCTGTGCCGTCTTTGGAAAACGGTATATCGATGGCGTCCTTTGTCGTACCGGGCATATCGAAAACCACCTGCCGATCTTCGCCAATCAGCCGATTAACCAGGGTCGACTTGCCCACGTTGGGGCGGCCTACGACCGCCACCCTGATGCCATCCAGCTCTTCTTCAGCGTCGCCCCAGCTTTCAAGGTCTAGGCTATCCAGACGCTGAGCGACAGTCTCTCTGAGCTGCTTCAGACCCCGATTATGGCTCGCGGAAATCATGGCGTACTCGGGGAAACCGAAGCGAACGAAGTCTGCGACAATCTGATCTTCGTTAAGGCCGTCGATTTTGTTGATTACCGGCAGGAACGCCACATTGCTCTTGCGCAGATAGGTAACCACATCCTCATCCGCTGCGGTCACGCCATCCCGGCCATCCAATATCAACAGCACTAGGTCAGCTTCATCAACGGCCAAGCGGGTCTGGCCCGTCAGTTCGTCGGCAAGGACGTGCTCGCCAAATAGACCGCCGGTATCGATCAGTGTGGCTTGGCTTTCTGCCAGTTCCATAAGTCCGTAGCGCCGATCCCGGGTCAGGCCGGGTACATCGGCGACCAGAGCATCTCGGGAATTTGTCAATTTGTTGAAAAGCGTCGACTTACCAACATTGGGCCGGCCAACCAAGGCCACTGTGGGCAACATGGCTAACGCGTCGTGATTTTATATGCGTGCAGGCCGCCGGCATTATCTAAGACGTAGAACATTCCGTCCGCCAAGGTAAAAGAGGTGCGCAACCCTTTTCGGCTTACCCGAGTACGGCCCATCATCCGACCGTCGCGCTGGGCCATGACGTGCAAATACCCCTCGGCATCGCCCACAACCAAATAGTTCGAATACGCCAACGGCGGTGTCAGAGTCCGGCGCGCCAACAGCTCATGCTGCCAGACCACTTCACCGCGACTTTGATCCACGGCGGTTAGCGTGTCTTTTTCTTCCACTGCGTAAACCTGCCCGTACCCTTGCGCAAGGTCGAGGTAACTGGATATCTCAGCCTCCCACCGAGGGCGGCCGTCTCGGGTGCCAAGTTGGACCATTCGCCCCTGATAGGCTTGACCAAAAACCGAGCCGCTTACCACCAGTGGGGACGCATCCACATCCACAATCCGGTCCAGTTCTGAACGCCCCTCGGGCAACATGATGCGCTGATCCCAAATCGGCTCCCCATTGCTGGCTCGAAGGGCCACGACCTTGCCGCTTGCAAAGCCTGTGTAAACAACGTCACGGGTTGCCACGGGCGCGCTGGTACCGCGCAGGGTAAGCAGGGGCACTTGGCTAGAGTACGACCAGATCTGCTCACCGGTCTTGGCATCTAAAGCAATCAATTCGCCGTCGATGGTTTGCGCAAACACGCGGCCTTGAGCCGCTGTCGGACGGGCGCCGATTTCAGAACCAAGGTAACTTCGCCACTGAACACTGCCATCAGCAACTGAGAGCGCGATCACATCGCCCCTCGTGGTGCCCAGCAAGACAAGACCCTCGCCACCACCGACGCCGCCGCTTACAAAGCCCCCGTCGCTGCGATCCATAAATCGCCCGAACCCGGCGCTCCGGCGTTCGGCTTCATCGGCCTGTTGACGCCAGACCTCCTTGCCAGAAAATCGATCAAAAGCCACAACCGTGCCGTAGGCGTCCGCCCCCACGACTCGATCTGCCGTCACCAGCGGCTGCAGCCGTATGTATTTTTTACCAAGACCCTTTCCGACTTTGGACTTCCATTGCCGTTGGATCCGAACCTCGGCGTCGAAATCCACCAACTTGGCAGGCTCGGTATTCTCTTTTTCTTCGTCATCGCCGATACCGGGAATCCAAGAAAAGGCTGCACATCCAGCCATAAGCGATGCCCACAGGAGCAACAGCACACCGCGCACACTGTGCCGTCTAAAGGTACCTGCCAAGCACGAAGCTGACCATGTCACGAGCGAGAATTTCATTGACGAGCCTTTTGTTAACCAACCTTTTATCGACGGGCCTTTCATTGATCAGTTTCGGTGCCTGACGCGCTGCCGGCATTCAGGGTCTCGCGCGCTTCTTTAAGAGCCTGATCCAACGGTTCCGCAAATACTGAGAATTGTCCGTCTGCTGGGGCGGCATTATTCCGTTTAATTTCCAGCAATGGCCTACCGGCTTCGTCCCCTACGGCTTCTATGGCGCTGCTGTAGGCTTCGTATGCCTGTTCGGTTTGTCCCTCGGACAGATAAATATCGCCGGTAAGTTCAAGCGCCCAAGGTCGATAGCCCGGGTTACGGATGCTCTGCAGGGATTTCAAGGCTGCGTCTGCATTGCCAAGGCCATACTGAACTTTGGCTAATCGCAGGCTGGCTAGGTCTTTCAGCATGGCATCCGGAGCCGCGTTCTGAGCTTCAATCAAAGCACTTTCTGCTGCGGCAAAATCGCGCTGAGATACCGCCGTCTTCGCATCGGCAAGGGCCACTAGGGCGTGAAAACTGGAATTGGCAAACTCTGCGCGTATGCGCGCTGCCGCTGCGCTCTTTTGAGCTTCGTCTGAGGCATCCATATATTCCGCGTAAGCAGCGGTGCCGGCCTCCGAGGTCTGCTGTTGCTGGGAGGAATAGACGTTCCATCCGATAATCGAAGCGATAGCCACCCCAACGGCGATCAGCAACGACGTGCCATTGTCTTTCCACCACTCGCTAAAGCGATTCATTTGCTCTTCGTCGCTCATATATTCCGACACTGCCTACCCCTACCTGTCTGACTGATCCAACACATTGATAATGATGATTTGACAACGGACCTACGCCATCGTCATCGAACAGGTCCGCTCCAAGACCTGTTTGCTAGGGCGCTATTCTGTCACAGATCCTGCGGACATATACCCACGAAAGAGCAAGTCCAACCATTTAACTCAAGGGAACAAATCCTCGACTGCTGCGCTGCTAAATCTCTCGCTGCAAACGCGCTACCGCCGCCTGAAAAGGCAGTGTTTCCTGTCCTAACTCGGCGTTGCGCAAATGCTTCAAGGTGAGCGTCCCTGAAGCGTCACTTTCCGCATCAAAAATCACCGCCACCTGAGCACCGCTGGCATCGGCTTTCTTGAGCTGTTTCTTTAAGTTGCCCGCCCCCATGTGCAGGCGTATCCGCAACGCTGGCAGAGCCTCGCGCAGCGAACGGGCTTGGTTCATTGCTGCAGACATTGCGCCTTGATCCGCTACACAAATGTAAATATCTGTTGCGGTTGCCGGGTTATTCGCAAGGTCATCTTTATGGGCCAGTTCATGCAGCAGGACTACACGATCCAACCCAATCGCAAAACCCACGGCCGGAGTCGCTTTGCCGCCCAATCGCTCCACGAGACCGTCGTAACGGCCACCAGCGCAGACAGCACCTTGTGAGCCAAGATCCTTGGTTACCCACTCGAATACCGTGTGGGTGTAATAGTCTAATCCGCGAACCAGTTTGTGATTTTCACGAAAAGGAATCCCCATCCCGGACAGCAACGATTTCAGGCCTTCGTAGTGAGCGATGCTGTCCGCGTCCACAAAGTCCGGTAGCTTCGGCGCGTCTACCAGCAACGCTTGGGTCGTCGGATTTTTACTGTCCAACATACGCATGGGGTTGGCGCTCAGCCGTCGTTGGCTAT
>Ga0181579_10001967_pt1 | contig 16771 bp, 13 predicted proteins | sample 071ome_24_FD_132996 | JGI IMG/M metagenome (GOLD analysis project Ga0181579, IMG submission 132996) | Coastal salt marsh microbial communities from the Groves Creek Marsh, Skidaway Island, Georgia - 071402CT metaG (megahit assembly) | ecosystem: Environmental > Aquatic > Marine > Intertidal... | reverse complement strand
GCACTATTTCCGCATCATTAGCGCGTTCAGCGAGGAAACGGGGGGCGACGCCCACCGCAATCGTGGAAACGGCGCTCAGCAGAACCACGGCGAAGAGCAGCAGCCAAATCAGTTTCAAGAGGGCGAACCCCAACCGGAATTGAACTTGTCGACGGCCAACGCGCCATCCGGTCAACCGGCCTCGACGGGAGAGCAATCTACATCGCGCCCAGACGCGGCGTCCGAAGCGACCGGCGACGATGCCGCGGGCGCCAAGCCGGCCGAAGCAAGCCCAGCCGAAGCAAGCCCGACCGAGGCCGCCCCGTCCAATGACGGCGATGACGCGCGTCCCGCGCGCCGGCCTCTTTCACTGCGCCGACGGCGCCCGTCCAACGGCGACGATGCGCCGGCCCAACGCGACGAGGATCGTTCCGCGCCGAGCGAGCAGGTCACGCCTGGTGTTACCGTCACGGTCGTTGGCGCGCCCACGGTGGAGGCAAACGAAACCGCGCCGGCGCCACGGCCACGACGCCGCCCCCGCGCCGCGCCGGCGCCAAGTCAGCCCGAGGAAATCGCCGGCGACTGATCACGCTCTGGTCATGTTGGGAGGCCCGCCTAGCGGCGACCGTCAAGCGACGGAAACCTCGTCTCCAACCGCCACAACGCCGCCGTCGATGACACGGGCGTAAACCCCGCAATCCTCATGACCAAAGGCATGCTGCATGCTTCGCGGCAGGGTCATGTCCCGCGCGCCGGAGCCGGGATCCACATTGGTCGCCGCGCAACGCCCGGTCCGCTCCTCGATCCGCAGGATCGCGCCGCCGGCCCGGATGGTTTTCCCGACCCAATCAAACTCGCTCCACGGCGCCATGCCGTCGATCAGGATGTTGCCGCGAAAGCGCATCGGATTCACGGACTTGCCGACCACCCGCCCTAAATCCATCGCCGAGGCCGCGTTGATGATCGAGACGAAAGGAACCCGAGTGTCGGAAAACGGCTGTTCCCGCGCTTCGACCAGCTTTGGTTGTCCCCGCGCCTGTTTTCCCATATAGGCCGCCATGAACTGTTCGACGACAGCACGCCCCGTGGGTTCGGTGATCTTTCCCCGGCACACTTGTCGCCCATTCCGAGTAATCGTTAGAAAACCGCTATCCGGATCAAAGTGGCTACGGAGAGTCGCCAGCTTCTCGTTGGACATGAGTTGGAGAAAGAAACCCTTCGGCATCCATTCGGGGTTCGCCGGATCAAGACGCTTGGCGGCTCCATGGGCAATCGCGAACCGTCGGTCATGCGGCAACGCCTCGCCGGCGCGCAGGTCCACTCGGTCTAGCGCTTCCGCCGACAGTCCCTTTACGGGGTAGCGATACAGAGCCTGAATTTTCGCGGTCATGATGCCGTAACCTGAATCCCGCGTGGAAGTCTGTCAACTCGGCCCCATGCGCCACGATGACGCGGAATGCCTCGGTTTCAGGTAAAACCGCGTTCCACCCCCTTGTGTTGCGAATTTACAACACCATATCCGAGCCATGCCGCGCCGGACGCCATGATTCGGGTCCGCGCGGTGTCGAGGACTTTGCCGCTTCGAGGCGATATCATGGAGCGACGTCGTGGGTCGCGGTATCAAGACGGGGCGCGAGATCAAACCTGGCGTCGCCGATCCTTGGGGCGCCGACGATCCCATCGGCGCGTCGCGCGGTGGGCATGGGAGTACGAACAGTGGAATTCGAAAAATTTTCCGAGCGGTCCCGCGGGTTCCTGCAAAACGCCCACACGCTGGCGGCCAATAGCAACCATCAACGCCTGACGCCGGAGCACCTGCTCAAGGTCCTGCTTGATGACAAGGAGGGCATGTGCGCCAAGTTGATCACCCAGGCGGGTGGTGATCCGGCCAACGCGCTTCTCGCGGTTGACGCCGAGTTGTCCAAGATCCCCAAGGTCGAGGGTTCCGGGGCCGGTCAGGTTTTCGCCTCCGGAGAGTTCACCCGCCTTTTGCAGCAGGCCCAAACGATTTCGGAAAAGGCCAAGGACAGCTTCATCACCGTCGAGCGCATGCTGCTCGCGCTGACGATGATGCCGGATATCCCGTCCGGGCGGATTCTCAAGGACAACGGCCTAACCCCACAGGCGCTCAACACCGCGATCAACGATCTGCGCAAGGGCCGTAACGCCGATAGCGCGACGGCGGAATCCGGCTATGACGCGCTGTACAAATACACCCGCGACCTCACCAAGATGGCGCGGGACGGCAAGCTCGACCCGGTCATCGGGCGCGACGAGGAGATCCGCCGGACCATCCAGGTTCTCTCGCGGCGCACCAAGAACAACCCCGTGCTGATCGGCGAGCCCGGCGTCGGCAAGACCGCCATCGCCGAGGGAATGGCGCTGCGCATCGTCAATGGCGACGTGCCCGAGAGTCTCAAGGACAAGCGGCTGTTGAGTCTGGATCTCGGCTCGCTGATCGCCGGCGCGAAGTTTCGCGGCGAGTTCGAGGAGCGGCTCAAGGCCCTTCTCCAGGAGATCACTCACGCCGAGGGTGACGTGGTCCTGTTCATCGACGAGTTGCACACCCTGGTCGGCGCCGGCGCGGCGGAAGGCGCCATGGACGCCTCCAATATGCTGAAACCCGCCCTTGCGCGCGGCATGCTGCACTGTATCGGCGCGACGACGCTGGACGAGTATCGCAAGCATATCGAGAAGGACGCGGCCTTGGCCCGGCGTTTTCAGCCGGTGCTGGTCAGCGAGCCCGGGGTGATCGAATCGGTCTCGATCCTGCGCGGATTGAAGGAGAAATACGAGTTGCATCACGGCGTGCGGATCACCGACAGCGCGCTGGTCGCGGCGGCCAATCTCTCCAATCGCTACATCACCGACCGTTTCCTGCCCGACAAGGCGATCGATCTGGTCGACGAAGCCGCGTCCCGCCGGCGCATGCAGATCGATTCCAAACCCGAGGAGATCGACGAGCTTGACCGCAAGATCATCCAGCTTCGTATCGAGGAGCAGGCGATGATCAAGGAAACCGATATCGCCAGTCACGAGCGTCTGGACAAGCTTCAGGACGAATTGTTCGAGCTCGAGGAGAAGTCGGCCGAACTGACCGCGCGCTGGAAGGCGGAGAAGGAAACCGTCTCCGGCACCCAGAAGGTGCAGGAGAAACTCGAGGAAGCCCGCCACGAGCTCGAGGTCGCGCAACGCGAGAGCAACTACGAACGCGCCGGTGAGCTCATGTACGCGGTAATTCCGGAGCTTGAGAAATCGATCCGCGAGGCCGAGAGCGCGTCGAAGAACCAAATGGTCATGGAAGAAGTCACGCCGGAGGACATCGCCTCCATCGTCTCGCGCTGGACCGGCATCCCCGTGGACAAGATGATGGAGGGCGAGCGCGAGAAGCTGCTGGACATGGAAACCAAGCTGCATGGCCGGGTAATCGGCCAGCACGAGGCGATTTCGGCGGTGGCCAACGCGGTGCGCCGCTCGCGGGCCGGGCTGCAAGACCCACACCGGCCGATAGGCTCGTTCCTGTTCCTCGGCCCCACCGGCGTCGGCAAGACAGAGCTGACCAAGGCGCTAGCGGAGTTCCTGTTCGATGACGAGGCCGCGATGGTCCGCATGGACATGTCCGAGTACATGGAGAAGCACTCGGTCGCTCGGCTGATCGGCGCGCCTCCAGGCTATGTCGGCTACGATGAAGGCGGCGCCCTGACCGAGGCGGTGCGCCGGCGGCCCTATCAGGTGGTGCTGTTCGACGAGATGGAAAAGGCCCATCCCGACGTCTTCAACGTATTGCTACAGGTATTGGACGACGGTCGCCTTACCGATGGCCAAGGCCGGGTGGTGGACTTCCGCAACACGTTGATCATCATGACCTCCAATCTCGGCGCCGAACATCTGGCGGCGCAGGAGGATGGGGAATCCGTTGAGGCGGTGCGCGAGACGGTCATGAATGTAGTGCGCGGCGCCCTGCGCCCCGAGTTCCTCAATCGTCTGGACGAGGTTCTGCTGTTCAGCCGCCTCGATCGCGCCGACATGGCGGATGTGGTCAAGATCCAGCTATCCCGGCTACGCGCCCTGCTGGAGGATCGCAACATCTCGATCAACATCGATGATGAGGCGATGCGGTGGCTTGCCGATGCCGGCTATGACCCGGTATACGGCGCGCGCCCCCTGAAGCGGGTTATCCAGCGGGCCTTGCAGAACCCCTTGGCCAACAAGATCCTGGATGGCAGTGTCGCCGAGGGAACCTTGGTCGAGGTCTCCACCCGCGACGGCGCGCTCTCGATCAACTGCGCCGGAGCCGCGGAAGGCGACCTCGATCATGAAGAGGCGGCGGCTTAGCACACGCTGAGATTGGATCGATGCCGGGAGGCAGCCCCCCGAAAGGGATTTGGCTCTCGGCGTCGACACCAAGTCTTTTCCGCGGGGATTGACCGCGTTCGACATCTTCATGCCGTCTCATCAAAAAGATATACACATTTAGATATATTGATAAAAATACAAAAAAGACGATATCTTCAAAATGCTATATTTATACAATAAGATCTTTTTTTATTAAAATTTTGTATAAAAAACTTTTATAGGTTATGCGCATCAATATAACTGTTATGATACAGAAGATTTAGAAAACCTCACCTATTTTTGCACGAAAAATCCAGATAATTTTTAAATAAATCACGTAAAACAAAAAGTTAATATTATCTTGACTGATAATTTTTTTCGACTTGATACTTAACATATCGAACTCAGAACATTCAGGGTGCAAGAGGTTAACGACGTGATTTCTTGACCCGCCACTCGTGAATCCCGCGGTGATCGCCATTGAAAGGCATGGATTTGAGTACCGAAGAGTCCGCTGAAGTATTCAATTTCAACCACAAGATTTTCCAGATCCCTGGCAATCGCTTCGCGCTATCCGCCTCGGATCATCAACCCGTGCTGCTCATGGATGTCGGCGAGCACGCGGCGGCGATAACCTTCGAGGCACTGCACCAAGAGTTCAACCTGGACCCCGAGGGCGAGGACTCGAAACTCCTGGACCTGGTCGCCCAGGGCCTGAAATACGTGCGGGACATTCGCCCGGGCGACACGATCCCGCGGGAGCTTTTGGACGGCTCGGCAAGCTGGAGCGTGGAGGACCGCCATCGCGAGCGGGCCAAGAACGGGTTCATGTTCAGGATCGCCCTGCTCGGCGCGCCGAACGGCGGGATCACCAAAGCGCCGGATAATTTAGGCGCGTTCCTGGAAAGCTCCGATGGCAAGATGTTTGTCCAATCCGGCCTCGACCTGATCGGACAAAAAATCGGCCTCGGCGAGGGCCGCGCCCCCACCGTCGCCCAGCACGCCGACCAGATCATGCGGGAGTTGGCCTATATCGAAGGCCTTCGGGAACGCTACGTTCATGTCTCCCGCATCGTCGACAAACTTGACCAGGTCGCGCAGCACCATTCCTCCGAACGTCACTTCGTGGACGAAATCCAACGCTGCAAGGTTCTCATGGGCCCGCCGGTGAAGAACTTCCGCGACGCCTTCCACGACGTGGACACCCGCATGAAGCAGGTCGCCGAGACGTTGAAAGCCGTCGACGAACAAGTCGTCTTCATTCGCGAGACCCGCGATCGGCTGCACCAGAAAATGCTGATCTGGGACGAGCTTATCGAGAAATGGGATTTCAAGATCGAGGGTAAGAGCAAACATAACCGCCAGATGGTCCAGAGGACCGATCAGTTCGTCGCTCAGTATTTCCGCAGAATGTCGACTGGATGTAGCGCGCCGCCGTCACCGCCGCGTCGCCCCACGCCTCGCCCCTTGCCTTTCCGAGCGGCGTCGACAACACTGCATGGCGAACCTACCACTAGCCTAAATGCATATCGAGAGGCCCCGAGATGAACGTCGCCGACCTGGTCAATCGCTTTACCGCCGCCGTCGCCGATCAGCCGGAGGAATACGCCCACAAGGCCGCCGTCCAGGTGATGAACGACCTGAAAAGCGATCTGAAGGGCGTGGAGGACGCGCTTGCCTATATCAACGGCTCCGGCGGCAACGCGTTGCAGGCCTTCTATCGAGCGCCGAACCTCAGCCTGCTCAAGGTTCGTTTCCCGGACGGTAGGCGTACCCCGCCGCATAATCACGGAACCTGGGCCGCGATCCTGGTGCTGGCGGGCTCGGAGAAGAACTCACTCTACACCCGCAACGACGACGGCTCCCTAACCTTCGAGCGCTCGGTGGATCTGGAGGCCGGCTCGGTGTTCTTCATGCCGGCCAAGGCCGTCCACGTGGCTGAATGCACCAGCGACACCCCGGCGCTTGGCCTGCATGTCTATGGCGGCAACGTCCTCGGCGTCGAGCGCCAGATGTGGGACCCGGACACGGTTGCCGAACACCCGCTCGACTGGTCGAAATACGAAGGCTTCGCCCAACGCGCCTCGGCGGCGGACAAGGCACCGTTGACGTAGGGAAAGGCGAACCTCCGCCCCGCCTGTCGTCCTGGCGCAAGGCAGGACCTCGCGATGCTTGGCCCGGTCGTGGCGGATAAGCGATTGCCTCGCTCTTGCGAGAAAAGGCCCTGCCGTTCGCCAGGGCGACGGGAGGTGGGGTGGCGCCGTCGCCCCCCTCACCCATAGGCCGCGTCGAAGAACGCGACTTCCAGCTCCACGAGGCGGCGGAAGCGTTCCGTGACCACCGCTTGGCGGTCCGGCGAGAGTGTCGGCCCCACCCGGTCGAGTTCGCCGCGCATCCAGCCGACGATTTCCTCGAAGCCCGGATTATCGTGCAGCTCGATCCATTCCGAGAGATAGAACCGCGCGGGATAGGGCCTCGGCGCCGCCTGGGCCCAGGTAAGGTACACCCACTCCGCCGGAACGATGACCGCCAGCACCTCCTCGTAGGCGCCGCTTCGGGCGGCGTCCAGCATCAGATCGGCGAAGGCCTGGATCGGCGGGAGCAAGGGGGTAGTCTCGCGCTCATTCTCCGGAACGCCGAGGGCATCGAAACTTCTGAGGAAATAGTCGTTTTCCTCCGAGGTGATCGCCCCGAGAAACCCGGCCCATCGCTTCTTCGCCGGCATGCCCGGGGCCAGCGCGACCGCGTGGCCGAGCACCGTCACCAGGGTCTCGATGAAGACATAATCCTGGATCAGATAGCGGCGATAGACGTCATCGGCGAGCGTGTCGGCGGCCAGTTCCGTGGTGAAGGCATGCGCGGTCGCGCGCGCCCAGAGCGGACCGGTTCGCGCCCGCAGCCAGTCGGTGAAACGGCCGGACGCGGGATCGAAGGCCTCGGCGCTCACCGCTTCAACTCAACCGCGTAGTCGGAGACCTTGCCCGGCTCCTTGATCAGGCCCTGCTTGACCAGGAAAGCCGCGAAACGCTCGTAACGGCCGTTGTCCAGGGCGCCGGGGCGCAGCGCGAACCGCGGCAGGGTATCGCGGAAGGCGCGGGTGTTAAGCTCGTCATCCAGGCCTTTCTTATAGCTCTTGAACATCTCCCAGGATTCCTCGGGATGATTGACCAGATACTGGGCGGCGGCCTCCAGCGCGCCGATGAAGGCGGCGAGTTCGGGCCGGTCCAACCGCCCGCGATTGGCTACCACGACCAACTCGTCATAGCCCGGCACGCCCTCTTCCTCGACATAGAACGCCTTGCCGGGGCGACCGACGATATCCATCTGGTTCAGCTCGAAATTGCGATAGGCGCCGATCACCGCGTCGACCTGGCCGGAGATCAGCGAGGGGCTGAGCGAGAAATTCACGTTGATCAGCTCGATATCCTTGGTCGTGAGGCCATGACGCTCAAGCATCGCGGCCAGGATCGCGTCCTCGAAACCGCCGACGGAGAATCCGACCTTCCTGCCCTTGAGATCCGCGATGGACTTTACCGGCCCATCGGCCAGGACCAGCAAGGTGGTCAGCGGGGTGGCCACCAAGGTGCCAATCCGCGTCAGGGGAAGGCCCTCGGCGTTCTGGAGATGCAGTTGCGGCTGATACGAGATCGCGATATCGGCCTTGCCCGCGGCCACCAGTTTCGGCGGATCGTTGGGGTCGGCGGGCTCCACCATCGTCACCTCGAGCCCGGCCTTCTCGAACAGCCCCAGTTTCTCCGCGACCACCAGGGTCGCGTGGTCGGGATTGACGAACCAATCCAGCATCACGGTGAGCTTGGTCCGCGCCTCGGCGGGCTGGACCAACAGAGATAGGCAGAGCACCCCCGCGAGGGCGATGGAGCGAAACGAAAAAGTCATGGCGCGACGGCTTTCCTCGACGGTTATGTCGGGTGCCGGACACGGGCGTGGCATGAGATATACGGCGTGAGCCGCGCTCCACTCCCTGCGCCGGCATTACCCGGATCAGGTTCGAAGGGTCATCCTGGCATGTCGCCGGAATATCTCAGCCAGTACGGCTCCCCTAGGAGCCGGCATTAAGCCGCACGGGCGAGGATTGGTCAACCGCCGGCGACCGCTTGGCTCCGTTGATCACGGGATGGGTCATGAAAGGACTGGTCGGAAAGACAATTCGGCGTCGCGACGCGTTACGCGTTGGCGGGCGTCAACCCATTACCGCGTCAAGCCGCTCCAGCAGCGAGGTGATGTCCTCCCAGCGATACAATACCTCGCTGGCTGGCGTTCCCATGACGACGCTCGGGGTTTCCTCGCCGAGCTCGCCGCCGAGATGCTGATAGAACCGCCGGGCGATCCTGTTGCCGCTCAACATCGATAAGGTCAGCGCGGTATATCCGGCATCTCGCAGATGCCCGGAAACCCGCATCATCAAGGCAGAGCCTATCCCGCAGCCCTGGAAATTCGGATCAACATAGAGGGTGTAGATCTCGGCCACGCCAGGACGACGACGGCGCATTGGATCAAGCGCCCGGCGTTGCGCGCCACCATGGCAGAAGCCGACTATCTTGCCCTCGTAGACGGCGACACAGAACTGTCGCGGGTCGCCCATCTGGACAATGATCCGCATCCACCGGGGCGCCGCCTTGGTGGGGTTCATGTCGATCAGCGCCTGGTCCGGCAACAGTCCGACATAGGCATCACGCCAAGCATCCACCTGAACCTTGGAGATCCCGGCGGCATCCGCCGTCACCGCTGGTCTGATTTCTACCGTGAACGAGCCCGACAAGCTTCGGCTCCACCGTCAATTGCGAACCCGGGTAGACTAACGGGGGTGAAGCGCGGCTGTCCATAATTCCAGGTGACTTTTCCCACCATAAGAGGCCTCGCCGCTTCCGGCCGTCGCGATCACATGCCGTCCTCGGCGGCATTCTCGCTTCTCTCCAGCACCGCGACGAAAAAGCCGTCGGTGCCGTGGCGGTCGGGAGTCAATGCCAGAAAGTCACCGAATTCCGGGCATTCCGGGCCACCGATCGCGGTGATCGTCTCGGCCCAGACCGCGGCCGCGGGTAGGACTCGATAATCGTCGCGGCGGGCCAGGAGAGCGTTTACCCGGTCCTGGTTCTCTTCCGGCAAAAGCGAGCAGGTCACGTAAACCAATCGCCCGCCGGGCTTGGTCAGGCGCGCGGCGCTGGAGAGAATCCGATCCTGCAGCGCCGTCATCCCGGCCATATCGGCCTCGCCATAGCGCATGCGAGCCTCCGGCGCGCGGCGCCAGGTACCAAGGCCGGTGCAGGGCGCATCCACCAGCACGCGGTCGAAACGGCGGGTCCAGCGCTTGAGAAACCGGTCCTCCTCGCTCTTCAGTACTCGGCGCTCCACATTGTGCAAACCGGCCCGCGCCACCCGGGGCGCCGCGCGATTCAGACGACCCTCCGCGACATCCATGGCCAGGACCCGGCCCTTGTTCTCCATGCCCGCCGCCATCAACAGCGTTTTGCCACCGGCGCCGGCGCAAAAGTCGGCGACCTGCATTCCCGGCCTGGCCGCGACCAGAAGCGAGGCGAGTTGCGCGCCTTCGTCCTGAACCTCGATCACGCCGTTCTTGAACGGTTTCATACCTTCGATCCGGCGACGCGCCGTCGCCCTGAGCCCAAGCGGCGAATACGGCGTCGGCTCGGTCTCGAGCCCTGCCTTGGCCAGAGCGGCGCGCACCGCGTCACGGTCGCTCGTGATGATCGGGTTCAGGCGCAGGTCAAACGACGCCTCCTCGGCCAACGCCTTGAGGCAGCTTTCGAGGCGCTCACCCAGGCTCGGCGCCAGTCGCGCGGCGATCCATTCCGGGCACTCCAAGCGCACCCAATCCGGCGCCTCCGGATGCTCCAGCGACTGTCCCTGGAGCCCGTCGGAAATCGCCCGCTCGGCCTCGGTCAATTCCGCCGGGCCGTGGGTCGAGCCATCGAAAAGCGCCGATAAACCCTCCGATGACGCGCCGTCGACAAGCATTAGATCCGCGATCACCCTTGATCGAGGCGTCATCTCGGCGCCGAGGCGGGCCAGCCACCAATCCAAGCGAATCCGTCGGCGGGTAACGCCGTAGACTTGGCCATTGATCGCGGCGCGGTCCTTGGAGCCGGCGTAGCGGCGGCGGCGGCGGTAAAAATCCGCCAGAACCCGATCCGCGGGCGCCTTCTCGCGATCCGCGATCTCCAAAACCTCGATCGCCGCCGCGACCCGGGCGGCGGGTATCACAGGTTGGGCCTGTAGTTCGGCGCCTCGCGGGTGATCGAAACGTCGTGAACGTGGCTCTCCCGCAACCCGGAATTGGTGATCCGAAGGAACTTACTGTTGGTCTGCATCTCCTTGATGGACCCGCTGCCTGTATAGCCCATCGCCGCCTTCAAACCGCCGATAAGCTGGTGCACCACCGCGCCGATCGGTCCCTTGTAAGGGACCTGCGCCTCGATGCCCTCCGGCACCAGTTTCAAGTGATCCGAGACCTCTTCCTGGAAATATCGGTCGGCGGAGCCACGCGCCATCGCCCCGATCGACCCCATGCCCCGATACGCCTTATAGGAGCGGCCCTGATACAGATACACGTCCCCAGGGCTTTCGTCGGTACCAGCGAAGAGCGAGCCGATCATCGCGCAATCGGCGCCCGCCGCGATCGCCTTAGCAAGGTCACCGGAATACTTGATGCCGCCGTCCGAAATCACCGGTATCCCGGCCTTGGCGCAGACCTCGACCGCGTCGACCACGGCGGTCAATTGCGGCACGCCGACACCGGCGACCATGCGGGTCGTGCAAATCGAGCCCGGCCCGATGCCGACCTTGATCGCGTCCGCGCCGGCATCGAGCAAGGCCTTCGCGCCATCCCCAGTCGCCACGTTGCCGGCGATAATCTGCGTGTAGTTCGAAAGTTTGCGGATCTGGTTCACCGAGGCCAGGACATTTTCGGAATGACCATGAGCGGTATCGATAACGATCAGATCCACCTCGGCGTCGAACAAGGCCTCGGCCCGGGCCAGGCCCTCGTCGCCGATCCCCGTCGCCGCCGCGACCCGCAAACGCCCTTGTTGATCCTTGCAGGCATCGGGGTGGTTCTGGGCTTTCTCGATATCTTTGACGGTGATCAGTCCGACGCATTTCTGCTCGCCGTCGACCACGATCAGCTTTTCGATCCGATGTTTGTGCAACAACCGCCTGGCCTCGTTCGGCGTCACGTCCTCGCTCACGGTGATAACCCGCTTGGTCATCAGCTCGCTGACCTTCTGGCCGCGGTCGGTCGCGAAGCGGACATCGCGGTTAGTCAAGATCCCCACCAGCCGGTCGGTTCGGCGCCGCACAACCGGTATCCCGCTGATCTTATGCCGGTCCATCAGGTCAAGCGCGTCGGCCAAGGTCTGGTCCGGGTGGATCGTCAATGGATTGACCACCATCCCGGCCTCGAACTTCTTGACCGCGCGAACCTCGGCGGCCTGGCGCTCGACATCCATGTTCTTGTGAACCACGCCGAGCCCGCCGAGCTGCGCCATGGCGATCGCCAACCGGCTTTCAGTCACCGTGTCCATCGCCGCCGAAACGACGGGGATTCCGAGGGATATCTCGGCGGTAAGTTGGGTGGCGGTTTGTACCGACGCCGGCAATACCGACGAGCGCGCCGGTTCCAGCAACACGTCGTCGAAAGTCAGGGCTTCGCGAATTTCCATGGAGGGCCTCCGTTGGCAACGGTGGCGCCGGACTATACACCGCGCGGCGCGCTAGCCAAGCGACATTTACAAGGTCGTCTCGCGAAAACCGCTTCGCCTTGCTGCATATAGCCTTCAGCGTGACCGACCACCGCCGCCGTCACCACGAAACCCCATCGCCACCACATAGGTTTCCGGCGACTCGGGACGGCTGGCGGCGGGCTTGGCGTGGCGCACGGTCTTGAAGGCGCGCTTCATGCGGGCCAGGAGCTCCGCCTCGCTTCCGCCCTTGAAGACCTTGGCGACGAACGCGCCGCCCGGGCTAAGCACGTTCTCGGCGAAATCGAACGCCGCCTCGCAGAGCGCGGCGGTCCGCAGATGATCGGTCGGCGCGTGCCCCGTCGTCGGCGCCGCCATGTCGCTCAGCACCAGGTCCGCCGCCCCCCCCAAGAGACTGGTAAGCGCCGCCAGGCCCTCGTCGGTCATGAAATCGGCTTGCAGGATCTCCGCTCCCGCGAGTGGCTCCATCTCGAGGATGTCCAGGCCGACCACGCGGCCCTTTCCGGAGTCGCCAAGCACCCGCGCGGCAACCACCTGGGTCCAGCCCCCCGGGGCCGCTCCGAGATCGACGACCCGTTGGCCGGAGGCGAGGAAGTGGAACTTCTCGTCGAGTTGCTGAAGCTTGAAGGCCGAGCGCGAGCGAAAGCCCAGTCGCTGGGCCTCCTGCACATAAGGGTCGTTCAACTGTCGTTGCAACCATCGTTGCGAGGAGATAGTGCGGCCCTTGGCGGTTTTCAGTCGTACGGTCGCGGCGCGGGCACCACTACCCCGCTTGCGGTTGCCGCTTCCCTTTCCCGAAGAGCCCTTTGCCGAAGCGCTCATTCGCTGGATCCACTCATCGCGACGCTCCCGAGAGTTGACCGAGCAACCCGAACAGGATCCCCTCGCGCACGCCCCGGTCCGCGACCCGCAAGCGCCCGACCGGCCATTTCTCGCAGATCGCTTCCAGTATCGCGCATCCCGCCACGACCAAGTCCGCGCGTTCCTGTCCGATACAGGGAAACGCGGCGCGTTCCTCGAACCCCATTCCCGCGAGGTCGCCGGCAAGACGGCGCACATCATCAAAACCGAGCGAGGTGCCGTCCACGCGATCACGGACATAGCGCTTGAGATTGAGACGCAAACCGGCGAGCGTCGTCACCGTGCCCGAGGTGCCCAACATTTGCACGCTGTCCTCCCCGACTCGCTCGGCGATCCCGTGCCTCGCGTCGAAGGCGTTCAGGCGATCCAGGCATTCATCGATCATCGCGCGATACGTCCCGCCCTCGAATTGATCCCCGCCATATTTTTCGGTCAGCGTGACCACCCCGATCGGCATCGACATCACGTCAAGGCCGAGTCGCCGGCCATCGCGGTCGTGCCGGGTCCAGGCCAACTCCGTGCTGCCGCCGCCGATATCGAAGACGATCGCGTTGGGAATGCGCTTATCGAACAGCGGCAGACATCCGGCGAGCGCGAGTTCGGCCTCCTCGCGGTTTGAAATCACCTCGAGTTGCAAGCCGGTTTCCGACTTCACCCGGTCGATAAAGGCGTCGCCATTCCCGGCGCGTCGGCAAGCCTCGGTGGCAACCACCCGCGAAAGGGTGACATCCCGGCGGCTCATCTTCTCGGCGCAAATCCTGAGGGCTTCCAGGGTCCGATCCATCGCCTCTTCCGACAGCGCCCCGGTGTTTGAAATTCCCTGGCCCAGGCGCACGATGCGCGAAAAAGCATCCACCACCCGGAACGCATCATCCTTGGGATGCGCGATCAGCAATCTGCAGTTATTGGTTCCAAGATCCAACGCCGCCAGCACGTCGCGCCCGCGCTCGCGTTGCGAGCGGGTCCGATGTCCCGGCATCACCGACGTGGCGCGATCACCGGGTCCCTGCCCGGAACGCTGGCCTTCTCTTCGGCGAAACCGGCGCGACGGCGTATGTCGGCCGGTGGACATTTCCACATCCAAAAAGTCCGCGCACCCCCAAGGGCGCCATTTCCCGGACATTGTAACCATTTAACAGAGATGATGCCATGGCCTCTGAGCTGGGCTCCAAGGCGAGGCTAGCGTTCAACCTCGCTTAACCCATTGCTTGCCTTACACCGCCAGGCCTGCTAACTTCGGCGTTCGTTGCTAAATTTATCGTATGTCATTGATATTAAACGATTTATAGAAACACTGCTGGGGAATAGTTTAACGGCAGAACAACGGACTCTGACTCCGTCGGTCCTGGTTCGAATCCAGGTTCCCCAGCCAAATCTCACTTTTCGCGGATTTGCCGCCGCTGCCTGTACTTGAACGGGCGGGAATGGCCGTTGTTTCCGACAAGAGATCAAAGGGTTGGCGGAAAGTGGCGACCACCTCCCCATCCTCCCAAGAGCAGTTCGAAAGTACGAAGTTGAGCAGGCGGCGTTTTTCGCGAGCGGGCTGGCGTTCGAACAGCGCCTGAGCATTCCGGGCAAGTTCGAGAATCCGGATGCCCTCGTCCATGTAGGACTGCTCGGCCTCCTCATGGCGGTCGATGTCGCGCTGCAAGCGGCGCTGTTCCTCTCGCCATTCGCCCGCCATCTTGTCGAAGAAATCGCCGCCGATCTTGCCGTCGAGCTTGTCGACATACATGGCGCTGATCCGCTCGCCGAGCCGCCTGTGCTCGGCCTGGAGCCGCTTGATCGCCTCCTCGTGCTCGTGGCGTTCGTCCGCATGGCTGTCGTGCAGCACCTCGCGCACCCAGTCCAGAACCTCGTCGTCGAACCGGAGCTGGCCGAGCATGGCGGTGAACTGCTGCTCCAAAACCTCCTCTCGCACATACTTGCGGCGACAGGATGCGGGTTCGCCCCGGCATTTGTCGGCGTAGCCGGTGCAGTGATAGTAGATGTATTTCTGCTTCTTGATCTCGCCGACCACCGAGCAGCCGCAGCGCGCGCAGGCGATCAGGCCCGAGAAGGCGAAGTCGTGGGTCATGCGCCGATGCTTGCTCGCGTTCCGGCTATCCATCACGCCCTGCACCCGCTCCCATGCCTCGACCGAGACCAGCGGCTCGTGCTTGCCCTGATAGAGTTTGCCGTTCCACTCGAACCAGCCGGTGTAAAGGCGATTGCGCAGGATCGAATGCACGGTGCTGGTGGGAACCGGCGCGCCGCTCTTCTTGTAGACGAGACCAGCAGCGCGGGCCTTCTTGGCCACCTCTTTCAACGCAAACTCGCCGGTCGCGTACCACTCGAACAGCTTCGAGACGATCGGAGCGACCTCTGGATCGACGGCGATGACCTTGCGCCCGTCCGGGCCGGTCACGTTCAGGTAGCCGAGCGGCGTCTTCGTTGGCCAAATGCCCTGCTCGGCCTTCTCCTGCTGGCCCTTGCGGGCCTCCTCGGACAGGTTGTCGATGTAGTTCTTCGCCATCAGCACCTTGATGCCGTGCATGAACTTTTCCGAAGAACGAGACTCGCGCGACAGCACCACGCCTTCCTTCGGAAAGTGGATCTCGGCGTCCAGCTCGTCGATGGTCACCCAGTCCTTGAGGTTTCGATAGAGACGGTCGGTCTTTTCTACCAGCAGCACCCGTACCGACGAATGCGCCCGAAGATAGGCCACCATATCGCCGAAGCTGGCCCGACCGGCAGTCTTGGCTGTTTCCACGTCGACATATTCTTGAACGACCGCGAAGCCTTCCTGTGCCGCGTAATCCTTGAGCAGCTTCAACTGGGCGGGAATGGAATAGCCCTCCTTCTCCTGCTCCTTGGAGGAGACACGGGCATAGACCACCGCCTGGCGGACAGTGGGCTCAATTTGGTCGATGGGACTATTTCGTTTGCTCATGATGTTTAGTGTAACCTAAACACTCTAAATTGGCAAGCGCTTGGCTCTGTCATTTTGTTTCCTAGGGCTCAGCATAGCCTCGTCCTGTAACATTTTGAAGGAGACAGAAAATGTTTAACTACAATCATTCAGCCACAGGTGATCACCATCCGTGGAATAAAGGGAAGATAATTGGGCCAAAAGCACCGCTACAGCCAAAACATGTCTGGGCAATTAGAACTCGCCTTCATTTAGACAACAAGATACGTGATCTTGCCCTCTTCAATCTTGCCATCGACAGCAAACTGCGAGGGTGTGATTTGGTAAGTCTTCGTGTTGATGATGTGGCTCCCCATGGTTATGCTCGTCAATCGAGCGACTGTGCGTCAGCACAAAACGGGACACCCCGTTAAGTTTGAAATAACAGAGCACACGCGGCAGGCGATTGATGACTATTTAGCTGCAAAACAAAAATCTCCTGGCGACTATCTGTTCACGGGCTATCGTGGGCCAGATAAATGTCTTACGACACGCCAATACGCTCGGCTAGTATCTGAATGGGTGTCCAGCATTGGGCTCGACGCATCTATGTTTGGCACACATTCTTTGCGTCGAACAAAGGCAACGTTGATTTACCGTCGAACAGGGAATCTCAGAGCTGTGCAGCTCTTATTGGGGCATACAAAGGTCGAAAGCACTGTCCGATATTTGGGCGTTGAAGTGGACGGCGCACTAGACATTGCGGAGCAAATTGACATTTAATCGCGAAATCCCCAGCCGTCGCGGCCGGGCGTGCCGGTCAAAGTGAAATGAGTGGGCGTCAAATACAGTTTCTTGAGACAGGCATCAAGGATGGTGGTCGTGGCGGCGGGTGATCACGGAACCAATCTAGACGCCCACCGCCGCCTTCACGGCGACGTCGAGCTTGTCCACCAGTTCGGTGATC
>Ga0181579_10001966_pt1 | contig 16783 bp, 9 predicted proteins | sample 071ome_24_FD_132996 | JGI IMG/M metagenome (GOLD analysis project Ga0181579, IMG submission 132996) | Coastal salt marsh microbial communities from the Groves Creek Marsh, Skidaway Island, Georgia - 071402CT metaG (megahit assembly) | ecosystem: Environmental > Aquatic > Marine > Intertidal zone... | reverse complement strand
GCCGCCGTGATCGGAGACGGCAAGCTGGGCCTGTTGATCGCCCTCAGCCTCGCCCACTCCGGCATCGAAGTAACGCTTGTCGGTCATCATGCTGAGCGCGCACAACTGCCCGGGCTCGAAACAGTTACATTTTACAGTGAGCCGCCGGACCGGCAATTTCCCGTGGTAATCGAAGCTACCGGCAGCCCCGCCGGTTTTGCCGATGCCATGCACATGGCCGAGCCGCTGGGAACCCTGGTTTTGAAGTCCACCTACAAGGACCCGCTCAGCTTCAACCCGGCCGCGCTGGTGGTCAACGAAATCACACTGGTGGGCTCGCGCTGCGGCCCCATGGACAAGGCTGTTGCCATGATGGCCGCAAACGCCATCGATCCGTCGGTGCTGGTCCAGGAAACCTGCAAACTCGAAGATGCAGTCAGCGCTGTCGACCGGGCCGCCACGAAGGGTACACTGAAAATCCTGCTGGAAATGCCGCGATAGTGCGGCAGCAAGGGAGGATATTTATTCTGGCCGATCGGTCTTGCGCGAGCGACCCTGCTTGACCTCGTGGCCGCGGGAAGAAGAATGCTCCACGGTGGCCTTGCTCGGCACCGAAGAATAACTGATGACATTGTTGCGACCTGCGCGCTTGCATTCGTAAAGCGCATCGTCAGCCTTTTCCAGCAGGTCGAAGACATTGCCCACTTCATCGGGATACGACGCAATGCCGATACTGACCGTTGAGCTGATGGCCTGGCCGTCCACATCGAAAGACGTGTTCTCGACAGCGTTGCGCAGGCGTTCACCGGTTTCCTTGGCGCGGCTGGACGGCAGCTGCGGCAGCAAGGCCACGAATTCGTCGCCGCCGTAACGGCAGATAATGTCGGAGGTTCTCAGGCAGTCTTCAATGGCATTCGCCATGGAAACGATAAGCTTGTCGCCGGCCTTGTGTCCGTACTTGTCATTCACTTCCTTGAGATTGTCTGCATCGATCATCATCACGGACAGCGGCTGGTTGTATTTCATGGCCACCTCAGCCGCCTTGTTGAACATCGGGATGAACGAACGCTTGTTCAGCAGGCCGGTCATCTCGTCGGTTTCCGACAGTGCCTTGAACATCATCTTGCCGTAATGCACATCCGACGCCAGCATGGTAGTGATGTAGGCCACCAGCACAAAGGGAGAGAAATAGATCAGCATCTGGCTGAAACCGGCGAGGTCATAGGCCTGCCCGTTTTTCACGGCCAGGAATACATAGAAGGAGAAGACGAGAACGATTTCGAGCGTTGTCGTCACCTTGTCCAGCGTAATGGCGCTGGAAATGATCACGAGCAGGTACAGGTTGAGCAGGGGGCTGTCGATATTGCCCGTGTTCCAGAGCACCCAGGTGATGAACACGATCATAACCCAGGTCTCGATAGCCAGCTTCCAGGCGTACTGGGGCGTATCGAGGTTGACGTAATTGAATCCCAGCACGAACACCGCGTAGAGCAGCATCGATACTGTCATCAGGAAGGGGTGGACGATTTCGGTGGCGGGGACGACGTAGTAAAGGATGACCAGTATCAGCAGCAGAAACTCGATTTCTGTCAGACTGCGGGAAAATCCTTTCAGCTCGATTTGCTCGATATTCAAATCAAGTGAGGGATCCCTTTCATGCTTTTTCATCAAGACTTCCTTACTTGCCCGTTACCGAAACGACAGCATCACTGCAGAAAAGCGGTCATTTTGTGATAACTGTGTAAAAAGACAGCTACCGGGTTCGCAAAAGTTGCAATTGACCAGTTTCATTACACAATTGTTTTGACCATAAAATACTATTATTGCGAACCTTATGCCATGATTTTATTACAAAAATTAATTATCGGCCCAGGCAGACCACTGGCAATCCCCTTTCTGAATTATTCCCCAATAACCTGCGTCGCAGCGCACGATGAATTCTGTCAGAGATAGGCCCGCAGACGTGCCGGGTAATGGGTTTCCTTTAATACCTTCTGGTAAACATCGCGCTCAGTATCCAGGCAGGGTCGCAACAGGCTCACTTCGCCCTTTTCCAGCACGGCAACCGGCAGCCCGTTCTCAAACAGTATGCGGTTTTTTGCCAGGCAGGGAATTTTCCTGCCAGGCATGATCACGCCGACAAGATTGAGCGGATCGGTGGCATTGATCACCCGCCGGGTCATCACGTGTTCGGGCTGCTCCTGCAAATCACGCGCACAAGTGCGAAGCGCCTTCACGGTTTCAGGCAGGGCGAATTGTTCGCCGCCGATGCCGGCAATGAACCTGCCGCCGCGAATACGGCCCTGCAATTCCATGCGCCTGAGTTTGAGCAACAGGGTGCGCCAGGACGGCGCGGCCTGCTCCTTCTCCAGCACCTTGCGACTGATCACGCCCCAGCGCTCCAGGTAGATTTCGATGAGCCGCTCCAGGTCTGCATCGTCGATGACCGGTGCCTCTGCGAGGCGTGTGTCGATCAGGGTCCAGCGACCGGCATCCTCGATTTCATAGGGCGTGCGGCGACGCTTGCCGGTGCGACCGTTGCGATGCTTGCGGTTAACGGGTGACAACAGCGCGCGCATGCCGGCAAAACTGTCGCTGGTGACAAGTCCCTGACTGACCAGTTCCGCCAACGCGTTTTCCGCCCGTGTACGAATGAGGCCGGTGTGCTCGACGATATCGAGAAAGAAGCTGGCGCCCTTTTCCGCCAGGACCTGCCTGACCAGGCCGGCATCGCTGCTGAGAACCGGCTCCGGCTCATTGCCCGTGCTCGCGAGCCGGCGCCAGAGTTCGGCATTGCCGCGCTGGATGATATTGATCGGCGTGCTTTTCACGGGACCCGTCTTGGGCTTTCTGGTCCTGCCGTCGCTGTCATCACGGACAGCCGATTGCGTCATGAAGCGGCCCCAGGTGATGCGCCCGCTCAGGCACAACAGGTCCAGCCACGCCGGGTCGTAGTTGGCAAAACGGCCGGGCAGGATGTCGCTTTCCCAGGCCGAGGCCGGGGCGCTGCTGCCGTCGAGGCGCTGCAGAACCCGCAGCAGGGATTCATGGTTGGCCGGGGCCGCTGGCGAGGCGCCGGACTGGTCACGCACCTCGTGGAGGCGCAGCAGGAATTCCATGTAGGTCTGCAGGGATACCGGCTTGATGCTGTCGCGATGGGCATCGATGGTGTAACGGTGAATACGCTGCAGCAAGCGGCGTTCGCACCATTCTTCACCAAATCCGTCCCCGCTTTCACCTGCTCCCGGCACCGGTGCGGTGTAATGTCCCCTGAACACAAACCCTTCCGTCTGCAGTGCCAGCAGAGCCTGGTCAATATCGCCCTGCGGCAAGCCGCAGTCGCGGGCAAGCCGTGCAGCGGTGACGGGTCCCAGGCCTTCCAGGCGACCGCGCACCAGCTCCCTAATCGCTTCCTCGCGGGTGGGTGGTGTTGCCAGCAAAGCATCGGTCAGCACCGGCACGGGCTCGAAACTGAAGCCCATAGCCAGTGCGCAGAACCAGGGCTGGCGTTCGGCGGCAATCCATAGATGCGTATCACCCCGCACCGCTTGCGTGACCCGACCATCGGCCAGCAAAGCATCCAGGTAGACGCTGTAATCCTCCCCCTCGGGCCCCTCACGCATCTCATTCTGGGTCAGGAAACCCAACACGAGCAGCGCATCGTGCAGCTCCTCCGGGGACCTGATCCAGGGCCAGGCTTCTTCCCTGACCCGCTCGATGGCGGCCAGGTCGAGGCTGCTGAAGCCCTCGGTTTCTCCGGGATCGATCCAGCTCCGGTTGCGTATGGCATTGGTCCGGCGTTCCTCGAAGGGCGCATCGTCGAGGAAGGCATAAGGACGCGCGTTGATGATTTCCTGGGCGAACGGTGATGGTTCGCGCAGGTCGCGCGCCACCAGTTCCAGGGCGTTGCCCTCTATCGCGGCCAGCAGTTCCTTCAGTTCATCGATATCCATGGCCTCGGTCAGGCAGTCATGGATAGTCTGCTGCACCAGGGGGTGGTCGGGTATCTGCCGGTTGCCGGTGAGATTTTCCTGGCAGGCCAACTGGTCAGGAAACACCTGGGCGATCAGGTCTTCAGCCTGCATGCGCTGGAATTGCGGCGGCACGCGCGAGCCGTTGCGGTTGCGCTGGATGGCCAGCGAGCGCGTGGCATTCCAGCGCCAGCGTGATTCAAACATCGGCGCATCGAGCAGTGCTTGCACCAGAACATCTTCGACAGTCAGTGAATTCAGGTAGCGGTACACGTCGGCCACTTCGAAACTGTGCACGGAACCCAGGGAAATCACGATGCTGTCTTCGTTGGCGGCTGCCTGCAGCTCGAAGTTGAAACTGCGGCAGAAGCGTTTGCGCAGGGCCAGGCCCCAGGCCCGGTTCATGCGGCTGCCGAAGGGCGAATGGATGACTAGATGCATGTCCCCTACTTCGTCGAAGAAGCGCTCCATCACCAGGCAGTCGCGACTGGGCATGACCTCAAGAGCATCGCTGCCGGCCTTGAGGTAGTGCACCAGCTGTTCCGCGGCGGATTCACCGAGACCTATGTCATCTGTGAGAAAGGCGATCGCCTCCTGCACGGAACTGTCGAGTTTCTCACGTATGGTCTTGCGCAGGCGCGATACCGATTCGGACAGCTCCTGGCTGCGTCCGGCTCCTTCCCCGAACCAGAATGGAATGGTCGGCGGCTGGCCCTGGGCGTCGGCGACACGGATCTTCAGGCCATCGACACGCAGCATGCGCCAGCTGTGGTGGCCCAGCGTGAAAATATCGCCGGGCAGCGATTCGAGGGCAAAGTCCTCGTTCAGGCTGCCGACCACAGTATCCTCGGGATCGAGCACTACCTGGTATTCAAACATGTCGGGAATGGCGCCACCATTGGTGAGTGCCGTCAGGCGCGCCGACTTGCGCGGCCGGATGCGGGCATTGATCCGGTCCAGGTGCAGCAGTGCGCCGCTGCGTCCGCGTCTCGAGCTGTAGCCTTCACCCAGCATCTGCACGATGCCGTCGAACTCCTCCCGGGACAGATTGCGGTAGGACCAGGCGCGGCTGAACCAGGTGTAGAGTTCATCGAGATCCAGTCCCTGCTCGTCTTCATCACGGGCGCCGGCTTCGGCCACGATATGCTGCGACAGGATGTCCAGCGGCTTCTCCGGTATACAGAGCGCGTCCAGTTCGCCGCGTCGCACGGCATCAAGCAGGGCTGTACATTCAACCAGGTCATCCCGGGTGAGCGGGAACAGGATGCCCTTCGGGACACCGCCGACCTGGTGGCCGCTGCGGCCTACCCGCTGCAGGAATGCTGAAATACTTTTCGGGGAGGAAAACTGCACCACCAGGTTGACCGAGCCGATGTCGATACCCAGTTCCATGGATGCCGTGGCGACCAGCACGCGCAACTGCCCAGCCTTGAGCTTCTGCTCTGCGGCAAAGCGGTGCTCCTTGCTCATGGAGCCGTGATGAGAAGAAATGGCGTCCTCGCCGATGCGTTCGCCCAGTGACAAGGCCAGGCGTTCAGCCAGGCGCCGCGTGTTGACGAAAATGAGCGTGGTCTGGTGGCTCTCTACAAGCTGCACCAGACGCTCATAAAGCTCCTCCCAGACCTCGTTGCTCATCAGTGCCGTCAGGGGTGAATCCGGCACTTCCAGACTCACGTCCAGGGTCTTGCGATGACCGCTGTCGACAATGACGCAATCGGCAACGCCGGATGCATCCACCTGGTGCTGCCCCACCAGGTATTTGGCCACTTCGGCAATGGGCTTCTGCGTGGCAGACAACCCGATGCGCTGCAGTGGTCTGCCAGTGAGCCTTTCCAGGCGCTCGACGGACAGCGCCAGGTGGGCGCCGCGTTTGTCGCCGAGCATGGCGTGGATTTCGTCAACGATCAGGGTATCTGCGGACCCCAGGATGCGCCGCCCGCCCCGGCTGGTCAGCAGCAGGTACAGTGATTCCGGCGTGGTCACGAGAATATGCGGCGGGTTCTTCAGCATCTGCTGGCGCTCGTACTGCGAGGTGTCGCCGGTGCGCACCGCAATGCGGATATCGGTGCCTTCCAGGCCGGCCTTGCGCAGGCGTTCGCAAATTCCCTCCAGCGGCACCTGCAGGTTGCGGTGGATGTCGTTACTGAGCGCCTTCAGGGGTGAGACATAGATGACCTGCGTGGCAGGTTCGAGTTCGAAGTTGAGCGCCTTCTGTACCAGACGGTCGATGGCTACATAGAACGCAGCCAGGGTTTTACCGCTGCCGGTGGGCGCGGCGATCAGGGTATGCCGGCCTGCGCGTATCGCCGGCCAGGCTTCCTGCTGTGCCTGGGTGGGCTGGCCGAGGCTGGTTTCAAACCAGGCCTGCGTGGCCGAATGGAATCCTTCGAATGACATGGTTTAGCGTGACCGGGAGCCGCAACGCCTGGTTACGTGCGGTTGAAAATAATGGCGTAAAAAATGCCTTAAAAATGCAAAAAGATGCAAAAAATATGAAACGTAACTGGCATTCTGGAAAATCTGTTTAAATGCCTGTGTTAAACAGTTTCTTGCCTTTATAGTAGCCCGTTCGTGGAAGCAGGACTACTTTACGGTTCGGCACAGCCATAAATATCATTGATTTCCAGGGTCAGACCGCCCTTTCAACACCAGGTACATCATCAAAGTCAGCCATGGGCCTGAGCATCAAGTACAAGCTGTTTTTTGCCATACTGTCAGCGCACCTGATCGTATACATGGCGATGTACAGCATTGGGCGCTACAACTTTGACAGGGGGTTCCTCGAGTACGTTTCGCGCATCGAGGAGCGCCAGGTTCCGGCCTTGGTCGAGGGGCTGAGAAACTTCTACAAGCACACCGGCTCGTGGGATCCCATCCGCGAGGATTTCAGCAAGTTCAGTGACCTGATCGCGGAAAGTATCGAAAGCTCCGTCGATCCCGGCCTCGATCTTGCCCAGCCGGGCATCCAGCAGCGCCCGGGGCCGCTGCGTCAGCGCTTTACCCCCAACGACTGGTATTACACCTCCGAATATTCCCCCGCCCGCCCCTACCTCGCGTTGCTCGACGCCGACATGTCGATCATCTGGGGCAGCCAGGATGCATTGCCGCCGGCCAACCTGAATCCGATCACAGTACGCGGCGAGACCGTCGGTTTTCTTGCCGTGACGAGCCGCCAGGTGCTGTCGGAACAGGCCGACATCCTGTTCAGTGAACAGCAGCGGAATACCTTCTTCCTGTTCGCCCTGTTCCTTGGCCTCATCTCCGCGCTGATCGCTTTCCCGTTGTCCACGATGATGGTGCGTCCCATCCGTAAACTGGTTCACGGCACCCGCGCCCTGGCCAACGGTGACTACACGTCACGCATTCCGGTCAGGGGCTCCGATGAACTGACCCGCCTGTCCGTAGACTTCAATTCCCTGGCTGACACGCTGGACCAGAACCGGCAGGCCCGCCAGCAGTGGATTGCCGATATCTCCCATGAGCTGAGGACGCCGTTGTCGATCCTCCAGGGCGAACTCGAGTCCATTCAGGACGGTGTTCGTCCCATGACCGAGGAAACCATCAATTCCCTGCACCATGAAGTCGTCCACCTGAGTGCGCTGGTCAACGACCTCCACGAGCTGTCCATGTCCGACCAGGGCGCCCTGATCTATGAAAAGCAGCGCATCGACCTGTTCGAAGCATTCGAGCAGTCCTGCGACATGAACAAGCACCTGCTCGACAAGCACAAGCTCAGGCTGACCGTGGACGTTCACTCCAGCGTCGGCAACAACGAGATTCCGGTCCTCGGCGACGAGAATCGCCTGTTGCAGCTGTTTGACAACCTGTTTCAGAACACCTGCCGCTACACCAATGACGGCGGCGAACTGGTGGTAAATATTTCCTGCCGCAACGGCAAGGCCGTTATCGAGTGGTACGATTCAGAACCAGGCGTCACCGATGAAAACCTCGACCGCCTGTTCGACCGTCTATACCGGGTTGACGGTTCACGCAGCAGGTCCCATGGCGGCTCCGGCCTTGGCCTCGCCATCTGCAAGAACATTATCGAAGCCCACGACGGCACCATCAAAGCCGAGCATTCCGAACTCGGCGGCCTGAAACTGATCATCCAACTGCCCTGCCTGAGCGCCTGACAATTTATCTATTTGCCGGGTGCCCCTTGGCGTTTTAGACTAGACTCCGTACACACGTAAGGTTGCAGTAATATGAATCAGCACGTATTGATCGTTGAGGATGAAGTCAAGATAGCCTCCCTGTTGCAGGACTACCTGGTCCAGAGCGGCTTCGAGGCGACTGTGATCCACAACGGCAGTGAAGTCGAAGCCTGGCTTGCCGGCAACCAGACCAGCATAATCCTGCTGGACCTCATGCTGCCCGGCAAGTCCGGGGTCGATATCTGCAAGGATGTGCGCAAGAGTTCAAGCCTCCCGATCATCATGATCACGGCCAAGGTGGAGGAGATCGATCGGCTGCTCGGCCTCGAGTTGGGCGCCGACGACTATATCTGCAAACCTTTCAGCCCCCGCGAAGTGGTTGCCCGCGTCAAGGCGGTGCTGCGCCGCTCCGAAAGCACTGAACAGCTATCCGACAAGGGGCTTGTGCTGGATACCGATACATACAAGGCCACCATCAACGGCCAGGATCTCAAACTCACCGCTGTTGAATTCCAGTTGCTCAAGGTACTTTCTGACCAGCCCGGCAGGATTTTTTCCCGCAGCGTGCTGGTGGACAAGATATACAACGACGGTCGTGTCGTCAGTGACAGGACCATTGACAGCCATATCAAGAAACTGCGCAAAAAGATCGCGGAAAAACTGCCTGACGTGGAACTGATCCATTCCCTGTACGCGGTGGGATACAAGTTCGAGTGGCAGTAAACTCAGGATCGGCAGAAGGGACACTTCAGCCCGTCAAACTCCGTTGCAAGGAACAGTCTGCATGAACATCATCCGGTCAGTATTCAGTTCAGCCTGCCTGGTCTTTTCACTCCTGGCTGTGCCAGCGCTGGCCCAGGAGCAACCCTTTGAAGAGTGGTTGCGCGACCTGAGAGCCGAGGCCATGAGCCTTGGCATTTCTGCAGCTACCCTGGATGCAGCCCTTGCCACCGTCGAAGCGCCGATTCCCCGCGTTCTCGAACTCGACCGCAGCCAGCCGGAATTCGTGCAGACCTTTTCCGGGTACATGCGCAACCGCCTGAGCGATGCCCGCATCGCCCGCGGACAGAAACTGCTGGAGGATTATGCCGACCTGTTCAGTCGCATCCAGGCCGAATACGGTGTGCAGCCCCACTACCTGGTGTCTTTCTGGGCACTGGAAAGCAACTTCGGCGATTTCACCGGCGGCTTCTCCGTCATCAATGCCCTGGCCACGCTTGCCTATGATCCGCGCCGTAGCGATATGTTCCGCACGGAGCTGCTCACGGCACTGCGCATCATTCAGGAGGGCCATATCGCCGCGGACAGCATGACCGGTTCCTGGGCGGGCGCCATGGGGCAATGCCAGTTCATGCCATCCACCTTTTACAACTATGCCCGCGACGGGGACGGCGACGGTCGTATCGACATCTGGAACAGCGTGCCGGATGTCATGACCTCGGCAGCCAACTACCTGTCACAGAACGGCTGGCAGGGGGATGAACGCTGGGGGCGCGAAGTTGTCCTGCCGGCAGGTTTCGATTTCACGCAGACCGGCACGGGCGTCAGGAAAACCGTGACCGACTGGAACCGTCTCGGCATCAGGCGCACTGATGGCGCACCGCTCGGCAACGCCGACATGCTCGGCTCCATCGAGCTGCCGGCCGGCGCACAGGGCCCCGCCTTCCTCACCTACCCGAACTACCGCACCACCATGGTGTGGAACCGTTCCACCTTCTACGCGATTTCCGTGGGCCACCTGGCCGACCGCTTTGTCGGCGGCGGCCCCATCGTCAATATGCCGTCCGAGGAAGAACGCCCGCTCAGCCGTGATGAAGTGATCGAGTTGCAGACGTTGCTGAACCAGCAGGGTATCGATGTCGGCACACCTGACGGCATCAGCGGGTCCAGGACCCGGGCAGGAGTAAGGGAATACCAGGCGCGCAGCGGCATACCCACCGACGGCTATGCCAACTTTGAATTATTGGAAAAGTTAAGATCGCTGTAGCTGCTGCGCTCACTCATACTGCGTTAAAAAGAAAAGCCGCACCGCTCTCGTACTACTTGTACTGTTCACGGTCTCGGCTTTTCTTTTTGCCTTGTCTGAGTATCGCTCGCGACGCTACCAAAATTCGGGCTTTAGTGGGAGGCTTGCGCAGCAGCTACTGCCGGGCAGCGGTGATGAGATCGACTAGTGCACCCGGAGTTGCCGGGTTCTGGACGATATCACCGTTTATGAAGAGTGCCGGTGTGCTTCGTACACCTGCCCGGATTCCACCCTGCTGGTCGGAAATAATTTTCGCCCGCACTGCCGACGATTCTATATCCGCCCTAAGCTGTTCCAGGTCCAGACCCAGCTGTTCAGCATAGTTGTCGAACAGCGCTGTCGGGTCTGCGACCAGAGTCCACTCCTGCTGGGTGGCGAACAGCATGTCATGCATTTCCCAGAACATGCCCTGGTTGGCGGCGGCTTGCGCATAGCGTGCCGCCTGGAAGGAAAAGCGGTGCGTATCCAGCGGGAAATACCGGTAGACAAGGCGCACATCGTCGCGAATGCGCGGCCAGGCCCGTGTGATGGTCTCCCATTCGCTCTGGCAGGCAGGACACTGGAAGTCGGCGTACACGGTCAGCGTGACCGGGGCATCGGGATTGCCGCGCACATGGTCGGCGTCGCCCACAAGGTCAGGCGGCAGCGCCGGCGGGCCGCTGAATAGTCCCTGATACAGCACAACCAGCACCAGCGGGATAAGGATGACCATCCCGACCTTGAGCGCCAGCGCATTGAATTTTTCCTTGCGCCTTGCGGCCGCCTGTTTTTCTTCCCTTATCTTCCGTTGTTCTTCTTTCTTCGACATAACCTGTTCCAAGCTGGCCAGCTAGTTGGCGGCGCGCGCCGGGGAGTCCTGGCTGACGCCGTACTTCACGATGATGGCGATGGCGGCAAGCACGATCATGCCGGCGATGATGTAGCCGATGTTGAACATGCTGCCATTAGCGGTGGCGATAATGCCATAACCTATGGCACCCGTGAACAGGGCGTAATAGATGAACACCAGCAGCGTCTTGCGGATGACCTCCCCTTCCCGGCCGATCAGGCCGACCACCGCGGAGGCTGCCACGACGTTATGCACACAAATGGTGTTCCCTGCGGCGCCACCCACGGCCTGCAGGGCAACGATCCACGTCGGATCGGCGCCAATACGCTCGCCGACGCCGAACTGGAACAGCGAGAACATCATGTTGCTGACCGTGTTGCTGCCGGCGACAAAGGCACCCATGCCGCCAATGAAGGTCGAGAAGAACGGCCAGGCATTGCCGGCCAGCGCGGCTACTCCCTCGGCCAGTTCGATCGGCATCTGCTGGTAACCGGCGGCGCCGCCATCGGAATTCAGGAACACCTGCACCATCGGCACGGTGAACACCAGGGCAGCGCCAGCGGACAGAATGGTCTTGCCCGAAGTCTTCCAGGCGCTGACGTACGACCCGGCATCCATACGGTGAATAAAGAAGGTAATGATGGACACTGTGATGAACAGGGCGGCGGGTGAATAGAACGGCTGCACCGACTGCCCCAGCGTCGTGCCGAAAATGTTACTGATGGTGAACGTCGCCAACTGGCCACGCAGTATATCGATGACCGGCAACTGCGGCAGACGCGTGATGATCAGGAGGCCGGCAACAATGATGTATGGCAGCCAGGCTTTGACGATACCCATCACCGGACCATCGAATTGTTTTTCCGCCATTTCGACCTGCCCGATCCAGTGGGAATCCCAGGCGCTGCGTTCCGGGAAGTCCCAGATATCCTCGCTGGATGGCATCAGGAAACCGCTCTTTGCGGCGGTGACTACGATGGCAAGGCCGATCAGCCCCCCGAACAGGGAAGGAAATTCCGGACCCAGGTAGCGGGCAACCAGCACGTAGGGAATAGTCATCGCGAAGGCGGCAAAAAGGGCGAACTTCCAGATCTTCAGGCCCTCGGCGAAGGACTTGTTCGCGCCGAAGAACTGCGTCATCACGGCAACCAGGATCAGCGGAATGAAGGTGCCCGCTATCGCATGCAACAACGCCACCTTGGCGGCGATGTAAGACACCAGTTCCAGGTACTCCATGCCTTCCTGAGCGGCAAAGGTCAGTACCGCCTGGTCATCGGCCAATCCGGTATAGACACCGGTAAGCATCGGGGTGCCCAGAGCGCCAAAGGATACCGGCGTGCTTTGAATGATCATTCCTGAAACAACCGCCGCCATGGCCGGGAAGCCCAGGCCGACCATCAACGGGACGGCAACGGCGGCCGGTGTGCCGAACCCGGCAGAACCCTCGATGAAGGAGCCGAACAGCCAGGCAATGATGATGACCTGGATGCGTCGGTCGGGCGTGATGTCCGAGAAGCCCTTGCGGATACTCTGTATCGCCCCGCTCTCCTGCAGGGTGTTCAGCAGCAGGATGGCACCGAAAATAATGTAGATCAGCTCGATGGCGTCAATGAGTCCGTTTACGGAAGCGGCCATGACCCTGATAAAAGGCACCTGCCAGACAAACAGGGCGAGCAGGACGGCAACGATGTAGCAGATCGGCATCGCGCGGCTGGCCGGCCAGCGCAGCATGACGAGAAAAATCGCCACGGAAATGATGGGTAACAGGGAAAGTATCGCCAGGATGCCGTTGGACATAACAAAACCTTATTGTTTTACTTATGGAAAATATTGCAGCCCGATATGCTGTTTTTACATCTGCTGTTCGGTCTTGCGGACAATCAAAAGCGTTCAAGCATAAAGCAGGTCTCCGGGAGGCACAAGGATGGAACCCGCCGGTAAATCCGGGCCTGAAAGCGCTCCCGCCACGACCGTGAAAGCGAATTCTCATTGCCTGCACAATCTCCCGCAGGACCTTATTTTTATTAGCATTCTGTACAACTCGGTTGTTATAATGCGCGCCCGAATTTTCGCCCGGGAAAGATTCTCCCCCACGCCCAATGGACCGGATTGTCCAATACCATTGAAGGGACGTTGACACGTCATTGAAGAGTGCAGAAATGGAAGAAGCAGTAACCTCAGCACCAGTCGCACATGCCGAGCATACGGTGGACAGAATCGTGGTCCGATTCGCCGGCGACTCCGGTGACGGCATGCAGCTGACAGGCGCCAATTTCACCGATGACACCGCGCTGTTCGGCAATGACCTGTCCACCTTCCCGGACTTTCCGGCGGAGATCCGCGCCCCGGCAGGCTCCACCTTCGGCGTCTCGGCTTTCCAGATCTATTTCGGCTCCGACGACATCACCACCTCGGGGGATGCCATCGACGTCCTGGTGGCCATGAACCCGGCGGCCCTGGTCACCAACCTGGGCGAGGTGGTCCCGGGCGGCCTGATCATCGTTGACACCGGTGCCTTCAACGAGAAGAACCTGAACAAGGCGAAGTACGACGTCAGCCCGCTCGAAGACGGCTCGCTGGATGCCTACCGCATCCTGGAGATCGACATCCAGAGCCAGGTCATCGCCGCGGTCGAGCCCTACAATCTCGGGCACAAAAACTCCCTGCGCTGCAAGAATATGTGGACGCTTGGCCTGGTACTGTGGCTGTTCGGCCGCGACAAGCAGGCCACCGTCGAGAACCTGCAGAAGAAATTCGCGAGCAAACCAGACGTTGCCGGCGCCAACATCGCCGCACTCAATGCCGGCCATGCCTATGGTGAAACTGCCGAGTTGCCCAGCGGCATCGAGGTCTACAAGGTCCCGCGCGCCAAAATGGAGCCTGGACTGTACCGCGACATCAACGGCACCACCGGCCTGGCCTGGGGGCTGCTGGCCGGCGGCCAGCTCGCCGATGTCGATTTGCTGTTCGCGTCCTACCCGATTACGCCGGCTTCCAGCCTGCTGCACACCCTGGCGGCACGCAAGGAATTCGATGTCACCACCTTCCAGGCCGAGGATGAGATCGCCGCGGTCTGTGCCGCCGTCGGTGCTTCCTTTGCCGGCAGCCTGGGCATCACCTCCAGCGCCGGTCCCGGTATCGCCCTGAAAATGGAGGCGATTTCCCTGGCTGTTTCCGCGGAACTGCCCCTGGTGGTCATCAATACCCAGCGCGGCGGGCCCTCCACAGGTCTGCCGACCAAGACCGAGCAGTCCGACCTGCTGCAGGCCGTGTATGGCCGCCATGGCGACACACCGCTGCCGGTCATCGCTGCCAGCACGCCGGCCGACTGCTTCGATGTCGCCATCGAGGCCGTTCGCCTTGCCACCAGATACATGACGCCGGTCATGCTGCTCTCCGACGGTTACATCGCCAATGCCTCGGAGCCCTGGATGATCCCGGACATGGCCGGATACAGCCCCTTCCCCGTGACGTTCTGCACCGCACCGGAGGGCTTCAGGCCCTCAAACCGGGATCCCGAAACCCTGGCCCGTGTCTGGGCGAAGCCCGGCACCCCAGGACTGGAGCACCGCGTTGGCGGCATCGAGAAAAGCTACTCGACCGGCAATATTTCGTACGACCCGGACAACCACCAGAAAATGACCGACACCCGCAAGGCCAAGGTCGACGGCATCAGCCGGGATATTCCCGAACAACAGGTCGCCCTGGGCAACACCACCGGCAAGCTGGCCGTGGTCGGTTGGGGCTCCACCTACGGTGCCATTCACCAGGGGGTGAAGCGGTGCCGGCAGGACGGCCTGGATGTCAGCCATATCCATATCCGCTACCTGTCACCTTTCCCGGCCAACCTGCAGGAACTGCTGTCCGGGTTTGACCAGGTGCTGGTGCCCGAAATGAACACCGGACAGCTGGTGAAAATCCTGCGCTCCGAATTCCTGATCGATGCCGTGCCCCTGAACAAGGTGTCCGGGCAACCGTTCAAGATTCGTGAAATCATCAACGCCGTCAAGGCAGAAATGGCCGGCAACTGACCGGCTCCACTCAACGGACAACACGGATATATAAAGAACCATGAACCAGGCTGTCGACACACTGACCATCGATGATTTTTCCTCGGACCAGGAAGTGCGCTGGTGCCCCGGTTGCGGTGACTATGCGATCCTGAAAACGATCCAGAAGCTGATGCCCGAACTCGGCAAAACCCGGGAAAGCCAGGTGTTTGTGTCCGGCATCGGCTGCTCCTCCCGCTTTCCGTATTACATGAACACCTATGGTTTCCACACCATCCACGGCAGGGCCCCGTCTATAGCCACCGGCGTGAAACTGGCCAACCCGGAACTGGACGTGTGGGTCATTACGGGGGATGGCGATGCCCTCAGCATCGGTGGCAACCACACCATGCACGCCCTGCGCCGCAACGTGGACCTGACCATCCTGCTGTTCAACAACGAGATTTACGGCCTGACCAAGGGACAGTATTCCCCCACCTCTAAAGTGGGTACTCGCTCACCTTCTACGCCAGAAGGCTCGGTAGACAGACCCCTGTCACCCTGCGCCATTGCCCTGGGTGCCGGCGCCCCGTTCGTGGCCCGCTCCATCGATACCGAGATGAAGCATCTCAGCGCCGTGATCACCGAAGCCCACACCCACGAGGGTGCCTCCTTCGTGGAAATCCTGCAGAACTGCCCGATCTACAACGACGGCATTTTCGAGCAGGTGAAGGACAAGAAAATCGCCCCGGATTTCCGTGTGGAAGTGGAGCACGGCAAGCCGCTGCTGTTCGGCAAGGACAAGCACAAGGGTATCCGGCTCAACCGTGAGAAACTGGCACTGGAGGTCGTCACCCTTGGCGAAGGGGCGGAACTGGCCGACCTGTTGGTGCATGACCAGACCAACCTGGCCCAGGCCCAGCTCATCGCCGCCATGCAGGGTCCGGATTTCCCGACCGCCGTCGGCATCCTGTACCACAAGCCTGTGTCCGCCTACGTGGCAGATCTCTCCGACCAGCGCCTGAAACTGCGGGAAAAACGCGGTGCGGGCGACCTCGGCAAGCTGCTGCGGACCGGGCATACCTGGGAAGTAAAATAATCATATATTTCAATATTTTGCCGAGCTTTTAACCCAAACTTTACCTAACGGCCCCGACAGGCCGGATTGTCCTGTCTTGATTCCGGCTTTCTGCACATTCCTGACAGTCCTTTTAAAGGACTGTCCCATCCGCTTCCGCTGGCTTGTATCTTCAGATTTATCAATAAGATATCTTCCATAATAAATTTTTATTGAACTTGCACAGGCCTGCCGGGTTGACTATCATGGTCGCCTACTTGTGGCGTCATCACACGTAAAAATCAATACGAGACGCGACCGGTAAAAAAAGGGGATTTCAACACGCTACTTTCCGCAGCCCACTGCCTGGGTTACGGATTTTCCTGTTTGAACCCCCCGCCTTTCTCTGTTGATCAATGTTCATGTCGTAGCCTGACCGCCTTATCAGACTGTGACACGTCTGTTGGTAACCGGGATTTGTATTTTTTATGTTTTGTAATGCTTTTACACCATGAAAGGGGAATTACATGAAAAAATCAGTCGAACTGAGCTATAAACGGCTCGCGACAGCTGTTGCATTTGCAGCTGCCGCAACAAGTTCCGGCACTCTGATGGCACAGGACGGCGACATCGAAGAAATCCAGGTAACGGGTTCCTTCATCTCCCGCCCTGCAGACAGGCCGCAGCCTGTCTCCGTCATGGACAACCAGGAACTGCAAGCCAACCAGCGTGTGACCATTGCCGAGGCAGTGCGTGACATGCCGCAGATTTCATCTGC
>Ga0181579_10001965_pt1 | contig 16788 bp, 12 predicted proteins | sample 071ome_24_FD_132996 | JGI IMG/M metagenome (GOLD analysis project Ga0181579, IMG submission 132996) | Coastal salt marsh microbial communities from the Groves Creek Marsh, Skidaway Island, Georgia - 071402CT metaG (megahit assembly) | ecosystem: Environmental > Aquatic > Marine > Intertidal... | reverse complement strand
TGCCGCGTAGGAATAAGTACCCAGGTTGCCGACCCCGCTATGGATATGCAGGACGCCATCAGGCGCGATGCGGACCAGACCATCGTATCCGCGGCTGCCAGCACCGTGGTAACCGATACCTACGCCCAAACCACGCACCTTGTTGCCATTCCGTTTGGGCAGACTGGATTTCTCCTGCCAATTGAACATACGCTCGCCCTGATCCAGCGCTTCACTGATGAAGGAACTGGTCAAAGGTCCGCGGCTGCCTCCCTGAAAACCGCTGCTGGTTGCAGCGTTGAGCTTGCGGAATTGAACTCGATCCATACCCAGAGCTCTGGCTACCTTGTCAGTGATAGGTGCCAGCACAGAGGCCATTTCATTCTGGCCAGGCCCGCGTTGCGCTCCGCGGGGTGTGGTATTGGTATAGACCGAGATGCCGCGATATCTCATTGATTCGGGCTGATAGGCGATAGTGACGTGCTGAGCAGAGGAATTACCGCTGCCGCCGCCGGTTGCGCCACCGTCATTGACGATGACCAGATCTACCGCTGTAACCTTGCCGTCAGCCTTGACACCAACCTTTATCCAGCCCTGCATGCCGGAGCGGGCGGAGCCAATGTAGAACTCCTGCTCGCGGGTAATGCGGGTCTGAACCGGACGGTTGAGCATGCGAGCGAAGTTGCCGGTGATTGCCATATAAGGATAGGGCCCGATTTTGGATCCAAAACCACCGCCAGTCGCTTCATTAATGAATACCAGGTCGCCCGGATCAATATTCAGCATGCGCGCCAGGCCGTTATCGTTGGCGCTCTGGCTCTGGGATGACCCGGCGAAGTAGCACTTGCCGTTTTCCCAGTAGGCCATACAGGTACGCGCTTCCAGTGAGTGGTGCGGGTATCCCATGGTCACGAAAGGTTCTTCTACGATGTGAGCGGCTTCTGCGAAGCCTGCCTCGATATCGCCAAAAGCCCACTCTTGAGTAAACTCGCCGCCAACCGGCTCCCGTCCCTCGCGAATGGCATCTATAGCTGATTGAGGCCATTTGATGTCGCGAATTTCAGCGCCGATGATGGGCGAGCCCTCCGGACCCTCTTCCTCAGTGCGGACCAGGACATTGCCCTCCGGGTAAGGATTTGGGCCCCCCGGGGTCAGACTTACCAGAGGGTCTACCACGAAGGGCCGGCGCTCGAAGTCCACCCTGATACGGGATATAGCGGTCTCGGCAATTTCTTCGGTCACCGCTGCGACTGCCAGAATAGGTTGACCAACAAAGGTTACGTATTCCGAAGCCAGTGCGGGGTTACCCGGCGGCGCTACCGGTGGCAAATCATCGGCAGTAAAAATACCGATCACGCCGTCCATGCGGAGCGCCTCTGAAGCATCGATATTGACTACCCGGCCGCTTGGCATCGGGCTGGTCAGGATGCGGGCGAAGACCATGCCTTCGCGCTTGTGGTCTTCTGCGTACTTGATCTCGCCTGTGACCTTGCCAGGTACGTCAGGCGGCAAGAAATCTTTTCCGATGTGCATCGTCATACTAATTGCCCCGAGGCGCGCATCACGCCGTTCAGATAGTGTTCATAGGCGCCACACCGACAGAGGTTGCCAGACATGGCCTGGATTGCTTCTTCTCTCGTTGGTCTGGGGTTGTCTCGCAGCAGGGCGACGGCCGACATCACCTGGCCCGGCGTGCAGAAGCCGCATTGCGGCGAGTTTTCGGCGATAAATGCCTGCTGCACGGCATGCAGAGTTCCGTCTGCTGCCTTTATGCCTTCAATGGTGGTGACTTCGCGGTCGCGGACATTATGCGTTAACACCGAGCAGGCGTAGTTGGGCACACCATCGATGTGCACTGTGCAGGCGCCGCACTCGCCACGGTTGCAGCCCAGCTTGGTGCCGGTCAAGTCCAGCTTGTAGCGAAGGGTATAGGCGAGGGTTTCGGACGGCATTACATCTACCGGCCTGGCGCGCCCGTTTACTGTCAGGTTTATCAAGCGTTCAGCGGTGTTACCACCGGACTGCGCATTGGCGAGGTAAAAACTGGCGCCAGTAGAGGCAGCGGCGCCGGAAAAGATTACCCCCTTGATAAAACGTCTGCGTGTTAGTTTAGGGTTCACTGACATTGCTCCGTTTCTTAGTTTTAAGGAGTGGTCGTAACCCTGTCGGGCCACAACTCTGGGTAGTACAGGTATGCGCAAATATACCTGGGGGGAAGGCTACGATTTTTTGATCAAAAATGCAAATTGGAGCGGCTGGCAGATTGATCGCAAAATGCCCACATTACGGGCCATCAGGGGCCTTCCGGTCACCAAGACAAGGTCTGTTACAAATCTACCCGATGCTGCCGAATTTACGCGGTCGAGGTGTTGCTGGACCGGTGTCCGTCCAGCCAGTTTCAGTGCGCCAGTTTCGCGGTCATTCGGCGCCGTCGGCACAGTCCCTCAGCACAGAACCTTCTTGATGTAAAAACCCGTGTGGGATGCCTCGATTTCGGCCAGTTGCTCGGGTGTCCCCGAGGCAATAATCTGGCCGCCCCCATCGCCGCCCTCGGGACCCAGATCGACAATCCAGTCAGCAGTTTTTATAACGTCCAGATTGTGCTCGATTACTACGATCGTATTGCCCTGGTCGCGCAGATGATGCAATACCGCAAGCAGCTGACGAATGTCCTGAAAGTGCAGTCCGGTGGTGGGTTCGTCGAGAATATACAGTGTTTTGCCGGTATCACGCTTGGAGAGTTCCCGCGACAGTTTGACCCGCTGCGCTTCGCCGCCCGAGAGGGTGGTGGCGGCCTGTCCCAAGCAGATGTAGGATAAACCCACGTCGATAAGCGTTTTGAGTTTGCGTGCAATTACTGGCACAGCAGCGAAGAATTCAATCGCTTCTTCGATAGTCATTTCAAGGACTTCATTGATATTTTTGCCCTTGTAGGTGACTTCCAGGGTTTCCCGGTTATAGCGCTTGCCGCGGCATACGTCGCAGGCGACATAGACATCCGGCAGGAAGTGCATTTCCACTTTGACCACGCCATCACCCTGACATGCTTCACAGCGCCCACCCTTGACATTAAAGCTGAATCTCCCGGGCTTGTAGCCGCGTGCGCGAGCTTCCTGGGTGCCGGCAAACAGTTCCCTGACCGGTGTGAAGATGCCGGTATAGGTGGCCGGATTGGAACGTGGCGTGCGCCCGATCGGGCTCTGGTCAATATCGACGACCTTGTCGAGCAGGTTCAGGCCTTCGATTTCATCGTAAGGCGCAGCATTCAAAGAAGTAGCCTTGTTTAATCGGGTTGCAGTTATCGGGTACAGCGTGCTGTTAATCAGCGTCGATTTACCGGAACCGGAAACCCCGGTAATACAGGTTAAGAGACCAACCGGTATCTCCAGATCGACCTGTTTTAAATTGTTACCACTAGCCCCTTTTAAGACCAGCAGGCGTTCCCTGTCGACAGGGGTGCGTTGTTTCGGAATTGCAATGCTCTCTTGGCCGGAAAGGTATCTGCCGGTCAATGACCGCGGTTCCCTGACTATATCTTTCAGAGTGCCCTCGGCCACGATCTCTCCGCCGTGGACCCCGGCGCCGGGTCCAATGTCGATAATGTAATCAGCACTGCGAATGGCTTCTTCATCGTGTTCCACCACAATAACGGTGTTGCCCAGATCGCGAAGGTGAAAGAGGGTGTTGAGAAGTCTGCCGTTGTCCCGTTGATGCAGACCAATGGAAGGTTCGTCCAGGATGTACATCACGCCCACCAGGCCGGCACCTATCTGGCTGGCCAGCCTGATGCGTTGCGCTTCGCCACCTGACAGGGTTTCCGCGCTGCGATTGAGAGTGAGGTAGTTGAGGCCGACGTCCACCAGGAACTGCAGTCGTGCCTGCAATTCCTTGAGAATTTTTTCCGCAATTTTGGCTTGTTTTCCCGTTAACTCAAGGCCGGCAAAGTGGCTGGCTGACTGGCTTACAGTCATTGCGGTGATGTCAGGCAGGTTGAGACCACTGACCAATACATGGCGGGCGTCCCGTCGCAGGCGGGTACCCTGACAATCGGGACAGGGCTGCGAACTCAGGTACTTGGCCAATTCTTCCCTGACCATGGAGGATTCCGTTTCCCGGTAGCGGCGTTCCATATTGGGCAGGATGCCCTCGAACGGGTGGCTGCGAATTATTGTGTCGCCGCGATCATTGATGAAGTAGAAGTCTATGCTTTCGCCATTGCTGCCCCGGAGAATGAGGTCCTGGTGCTTGCGTGACAGATTTTCGAACGGCGAATCCAGCTGGAAGCCGTAATGTTCGGCCAGTGAATTCAGCATCTGAAAGTAATACATGTTACGGCGGTCCCAACCACGGATGGCGCCTTCCGCAAGGGACAGGGAGGAATCCATCACGATGCGTTGTTCGTCAAAGTATTGCTTCATACCCAACCCATCGCAGCTGGAGCAGGCACCAGCCGGATTATTGAATGAAAACAGTCGCGGCTCGAGTTCACTGATACTGTGACCGCAATGGGGGCAGGCAAACAGGGACGAGAACACGATCTCCGGCCTGCCGTCGGCATCGTCCATGAAGCTCACCAGAGCCAGTCCATCGGCAAGTTGCAGAGCGGTTTCGAAACTCTCGGCCAGGCGCTGTTCGATACCTGGTTTTACCTTTAGTCGGTCGACTACCACTTCGATATTGTGTTTCTTGTTTTTCTCTAGGTCGGGAGGGAACTCGATTTCGCAGACCAGACCGTCAACCCGCGCGCGAATGAAACCACTGGATCTTAGCTCATTGAAAACATGCAGGTGCTCGCCCTTGCGGTCCCGAATGATGGGCGCCAATACCATTATTCTGCTCTCCGCCGGCAGGGCCATGACCTGATCTACCATCTGGCTGACAGTCTGTGCTTCAAGCTTGAGACCGTGATCCGGGCAGTGGGGTTCGCCAACCCTGGCAAAAAGAAGCCGCAGGTAATCGTAGATTTCCGTGATCGTTCCGACCGTCGACCTCGGGTTATGGGAAGTGGATTTCTGTTCGATGGAGATTGCTGGCGACAGTCCCTCTATATGATCGATGTCCGGCTTTTCCATCATGGAAAGAAACTGGCGCGCATAAGTAGACAGTGACTCGACGTAGCGACGTTGCCCCTCTGCGTAGAGCGTGTCGAATGCCAGGGAGGATTTTCCTGAACCTGACAGACCGGTTATGACTACCAGCTTGTCTCGAGGAATAGTGATATTGATGTTTTTCAGGTTATGGGTACGGGCACCCCTGACGAAAATTGTGTCCATAAAAGGCAGCGCTACTGGGCGAATAGAAACCCGCCATTATCTTTATTTTGGGTAGCGGGAGTAAAGCAATGTCCTCACCGCAAGGCAATTTGGCAGTTTTATTTCACTTGCTCCTTTCATGGTATAGACTTGTTGACAGAATATTTATAACGGTCTGACGGGAGGTCAAGGTGGCGAGTCGCGGCATAAACAAGGTAATTCTGGTCGGTAATGTCGGAGGGGATCCGGAAGTCAGATACATGCCCAGTGGTAGCGCAGTGGTGAACCTGACGCTGGCTACCTCGGAATCCTGGAAAGACAAGAATACCGGCGAGAATGTGGAAAAAACCGAATGGCACAGGGTGGTATTTTTTAATCGACTGGCAGAGATCGTCGGGGAATACGTGCGCAAGGGATCTAAGCTCTACGTGGAAGGGCGCTTGCAAACTCGCTCGTGGGATCAGGATGGTGTCAAGCGCTACGCCACTGAAGTCGTCGCGAATGAAATGCAAATGCTGGACTCCCGGGGTGCTGGCCAGGGACCTTCGGATTTTGGACAGACAACTTCTCAGCCGCCGCCTCAGAACGAAGCTCAGCAACCACCGCCGAATTTCGACAATTTTGATGACGACATCCCTTTCTAGCCGGTCGTCTACAGAAATTCGCAGATAAAACCTACTGTAATCAATCCGTTGGCGTTAAACTCGGAATAGGCTGCGGCATCTGGTGACCGCGGGTTTTATTGAGTTTGCGATATGGCGGGTATAGCGAGGTGAAGTTAGCCATTGCAGGAGCCGGCACCCCGGCCGGAAAAGAACTGCTTGAACTGCTCCAGCAACAGGGGGTAGCGCATCTGGCTGTGCCGGATAGCCTTCTGCTTGCCGGCGACTCGGTTAAACTTGATCGACTGCTCAATGCCCAGCGTCCTGATCAACTGTTAAATCTGAATTCATTTGGTGCCCACACACAAGCAGCCCCGGAACTTGCCGAAGGCAATAAAAAAGCATGCGCCGACATGCAAAAAGATTATGTCACACGTCTGGCAGCCGCCTGCAGTCGCCACGAATTACCGATGCTGCACCTGTCAACCTGTTACGTATTCGACGGTGAGAAGCGGCTTGGCTACAACGAGGGGGATGATGTTAATCCTCGGGGTGTCTACGGCAAGCGTGCTTTGAGAGGCGAAAAAGCGGTAGAGAAGCTCGGCAAACATGTGATTATCCGCACAGGCTGGCAATTCGGGCGTCAACATCATGACATCATTCGTTCATGGATAGACCGTTGTAAAACTCAGCATGGTGCACTGGAGGTGCTGCAGCGCCGTTTTAGTCCGACCCCCTGCGAGGATCTGGCGCGGGTCATTCTGGCAGTTTGCCGTCAGGTGGACTGCGATGTCAGCGTATGGGGCACCTACCACTACTGCGGGCTGGAAACCAAAAAAGAGATTGAGTTCGTGCACCAGGTGCTGAAATACGCATCGCAGCACGACGAACAGGTTTATCAGTACCTGGATAATTTCACGATCAAAGAAACTGTGCTTATAAAGCCGCAAGTCGCAAATACGACGTTGTCGAGTAAAAAGATATTTGACACCTTTGGGATCAAACAGCGGTCTTGGCACGGCGCCCTGCAGGCGGCAATCAAAGCGCTATACATTGGAGGCGAGAAGACTGAGATGGAATCAGCTCCAGATCAGTCTGTGGAGTTTCCAGATTCCTTAAGCTCAAGTCATTCCCATTAACGCCAATGAATATGCAGCTAACACAGCTCGACGAAGCCCTGGCGCTGTTACTGCGCGACCTGACCCCAGTGGCGAGTGCGGAGACCATCGATCTATCGCTGGCGCCGGGGCGGGTGCTGGCGCAGGATCTGATCGCACCTGTTGACGTGCCGCCCAGCGATAACAGTGCGATGGATGGATATGCCGTTAGGGCGGCTGAGTTGCAAGAGATACCCTGCGTGCTACCGGTGAGTCAGCGCATACCAGCCGGAACTATTGGTGAGCCCCTGTCTCCGGGCACGGTTGCTCGAATTTTTACCGGCGCCCCGCTTCCACGGGGCGCTGATGCGGTTGTTATGCAGGAAAACACAGAGCCTTTGGACGCACGGGTCAGGGTGTTACAGCGTGTGAGTGCCGGCGAGCACGTAAGACGGCGAGGAGAGGATATTAACGAGGGTGCTATTTTGCTCAAGGCCGGGCATCGGATACGAATTCAGGACATGCATGTACTGTCTGCCAGTGGCATTGCGAATTTGTCTGTCAAGCAATCGCTTCGAGTAGCAATTCTGACAACCGGTGATGAACTGGTGTCGCCGGGTACTCCGCTGCAGCCGGGACAAATCTACAATTCAAATTACTATTTACTGTCTTCACTACTTCACCGACTCGGCATGCAAGTGCTGGATTGTGGCGTGGTCGGCGATAACCTGGAGGACACACTAATGAGTTTGAGTCGGGCGGCCGAGCAGGCAGATTGCATAGTGACGAGTGGCGGTGTATCGGTCGGCGAAGAAGACCACGTCAAGGCAGCGGTGGAACAGCTAGGCAGTATCGGGCTCTGGAAATTGGCGGTAAAGCCGGGTAAACCATTCGCCTTCGGCAAGGTAAAGGATGTGCCTTTTTTCGGATTACCTGGCAACCCCGTGTCGGTTTTCGTTACGTTTACGATGCTAGTACGGCCGGCACTCTTGCAGCTTATAGGTGCCACTTTTTACCGTCCGTCAAGATTCAAGATGCCGGTCGATTTCAGCGTCACCAGTCATGATCGGCAGGAGTTTCTGCGGGTCGGGCTGATCCGGGAAGGCAAGGCTGCCGGGAGGTTGCAGCTATATGCCAATCAGAGTTCGGGGGCGGGATCTTCCCTCAGTGAGGCCGATGGTCTGGCAGTTCTGCCCCCGTTTACATCGGTCAAGCGCGGCGATATGCTGGACTTTATTCCGCTAAATGAATTAATCGACTGAACGGGATCCTCTGAAAATGAAACATAAGGGCTTGCGAGAGATCCGCTTAATTGCCGCTGCTGCGGTGATTCTCGTGAGCGGCTGTCAGTCGACGGATACTAAATCAGACGATCCACCTATGAGTGAAACTGAAGTACTGCAGGAGGTTACAGCCCCTCATGTAGATCAGGGCGAGCAGCAGGAATGGGAGATCGCATTCCGCCGTCAACGCCTGATAGGTGACTTGCTGTACGATGCACTAAAAGCTATGCAGCAGGATCGACTGTTGTTGCCAATAGACGATAATGCACACGGGCGCTATCAGCGTGTGCTGGCAATTGACCCCGGCAATCAGCAGGCCCTGGAGGGGCTGCAGGCAATCGTGGCACGCTACCTGGAGCTTGCCGCTACCGCCACCCGACAGGGACGTTTTGCGGCAGCCGAGGAATACATCGATCGGGCGGCTTTCGTCGACCGGCGCGCGCCTGCAATAGCGGAAGCAGAAGCGGCTCTGGAGGTAGACAGAAATTCGGGTGACCTGGTTTTTGAGTTGGATCCTCAGGAATTGGCGTCGGAGTCACCAGCGCTTATCGAGCAACTGGCCGAGATAGCTGATCAGGCTGTGGAGCATCGGGCGTTCGTCTCGATTACGGCACCCACAGATGAGAAGGGTAGATGGATTTACGGTACCATGCGGGAACAGGTGAATGGCGTCAGACTCCGCGGCAACATTGAACTTGGCGGGTATGCGGTGATTCGTCTGCGAATGCCGGACCGAGATGCGCCTCGCGCTGCTGCACGTGAACCCAGCTAAGTAAGCATATCAGCCGTCTCTTCGCTGCGCACAGCTCAGAATCCGATCAATTAGGCTCTTGCATCGGTCTTGTTACTAACAGGTCCTTTTTTTGGTTGCGAAATTTCCCATGCGTTCCTTTTTTCGTCGAGACAAAACCCAATCAGAGAACGATGAGACTGCCCGAGCCGCAGGGCTTGGTCGAGCGTCGCTTGTTGCTCTGGTCATTGTGGCACTTGTCCCCGTTTCCCTGGGTATGTACTGGAGTTTTGAGCCCGCTCCTATTGCTATTCGGGCAAATGTCGAGCAACAACTCTCAGACAGCGAAAGTGACATTGTGATTGGTGCGACAACCTCGGCAACGCTGATCAGAGTAGCAGAAACCTTGTTGGACAAGCCGGGAGGCTACCTGTCAAACGATATCATGCCGCCCGGGATTTATCTGGACAATATACCCAACTGGGAGTTTGGTGCGCTGCAGCAGGTACGGGATTTTGCGAGGGCATTCCGTGAACTGTTCAGCCGCTCGCAATCCCAGTCTGTTGAAGACCCTGACCTCAGTGCGGGCGAACCCCTGTTTTATTTCGATAACAGCAGCTGGATGTTCCCGCCCTCAGAGAGTGAATATCGCCAGGGAATCCTTTATTTCTCCTCATATCTGCAGCGGATCAGTGATCCGCAGGGCAGTAGTGCCCAGTTCTTCGCGCGCGCCGACAATCTCGCCAACTGGCTTGCGGCAGTGGAGTTACGACTGGGCAGCCTGTCACAGCGCCTGAGCGCCAGTGTGGGTGAGGTTCGCATCAATACTGACATGGCGGGCGACCAGTCCGGCGCCCAATCGACGTCTGCTGGCGCCGAGACCCGGGTCAAGACACCCCGGTTACAGGTAGACGACGTATTTTACGAAGCGCGTGGTGCGACCTGGGCGTTAATGCACTTCCTGCGAGCGGTGCAGATCGACTTTGCAGATGTACTGGCGGACAAGAATGCCGGTGCCAGCGTCAGTCAGATCATTCGAGATCTGGAATACAGTCAGCGGCCAGTATTCTTTCCTATAATACTGAACGGATCTGGGTTCGGAGTGTTCGCGAACCACTCCCTGACCATGGCAAATTATATTTCGCGAGCCAACGCAGCAATTATTGACCTGCGTAGCCTGCTAGCGCAGGGTTGAAATCTGAATTCAGGCACTCGTTCTTTGCGGTTCGCATAGTCCGGTGGTAACGTGCGTATCCCGGTTTGTCGGCAAGAGACAGTCTGCCCTTGGGCGCATAGAGTTGGAGACAAGCACAGTGACCTTACATGCACTTGAAACACAGCCCGAATACCTTGATCTTCAGGTGGAGTTCGTTCGCCTGCAGACCTGGGTAAGAAATGAAAAAAAGCGATTGCTCATTATTTTCGAGGGTCGGGATGCGGCCGGTAAGGGAAGCACGATCATGCGCTTCGTGCGCTTTCTGAATCCTCGTTACTACAGGATTATCGCGCTTTCAAAGCCCACTGAACTGGAGCGCGGCCAATGGTATTTCCAGAGATACATCAAGGAACTCCCCAATCCCGGTGAAATCGTATTCTTTGACCGTAGCTGGTACAACCGTGCCGTGGTAGAGCCGGTGATGGGGTTCTGTAACCAGCGCCAGTACAAGTTGTTTCTCGATCAGGTTGTGCTGCTTGAGCAAATGCTCAAGGAAGACAAGCTTGAAATTATCAAGTTCTGGTTCTCCATCGATGAAGACGAACAGGAAAAGCGTATCCGAGAACGCCGGACAAATCCGCTCAAGCAGTGGAAGCTTAGCACCGTCGACGCCCTGGCTCAGGCGAAATGGGACGAATACACCCGTTATAAAGAGGTCATGTTTGACAGAACTTCGACTCACAAGAACCCCTGGCTGGTTGTGCAGGGAAATGATCGCGATCGCGCCTGCCTGGAAGCGATGCGTTATGTCCTGAGCCAGCTTAAATACGCCGGCCGCGGGGAAACCGGCAGCCGAATCGAGCCGGACCCGGAGATTGTGCAAATGCAACAGGGTATCGAGCTCAGACAAGTGAATAATCTCAGAAATTTTCCGGTGACTTGATAAGGTGGGAATCTTCATAAGAGGGTCATTACGTCTGCTGGTCTTTGCCGGCAGCCTGCTGGCTGGCATGCAGGTTCCCAGCTATCTTGCCCAATACGAAAGCCGCGTAGATGCGCATCTTCTGGAGGTGACGAACAATTTGAGCGGTTTCCAGGGAACCGCCAATCAGCTGTTCAACGGCAATATTGAAGCATTGATTGTCTACTACGAGCAAAGTAATGACCCGGTATTCGAACGGGACGCGAACAGTATTCGCGGCATCTATAATCGTTATCTGCTCCTGACTCGTGAGCAGTTTGCCGTCAATGCGCCCTGGTACTATAGCGTGATTCATATGTTGTTTTCGGCAGATCACGAGTTACGCACGGAGACGTTATCGGGCTATTCCTATTCCGTGCCCCTGGACCGGGCCGCGCTCGAGTGGGGCTTCGGTTTCGCAATTCTGGTAACCCTTTTGTTGGAACTATTGGTGTCGATCTGTCGGCGGCTTTTCGCCGGCACGCATCGCCGTCGACAGGAATTGATCTGAAAGAGGAAAACAGGGTGGATGGAATTCGCCAGTTTATACCCATACTGGACTGGGGCAGGCGCTATAACTCGGGCAATATGATGGATGATAGCGTGGCGGCTGTAATCGTCGCTATCATGCTAATTCCTCAATCGCTGGCTTACGCATTGCTGGCCGGGCTGCCGGCGGAGATGGGCCTATACGCCAGCATTTTTGGCTTGTTGGTTTACGGGTTGTTCGGCACCAGCACCTCACTCTCGGTGGGACCCGTTGCAGTCATTTCCCTGATGACGGCGGCAGCTCTTGAACAGGTGGCAGAGGCAGGTACGCCAGACTATATCAGTGCTGCCTACACTCTCGCGTTTCTTTGCGGAATCCTGCTGCTGGTTTTGGGGGTATTGCGTCTCGGATACCTGACCAATTTTCTCTCTCATCCGGTTATTGCCGCCTTTATCACTGCCTCGGCAATCATTATTGGTGCCGGGCAGCTGCAACACATTCTGGGTATTTCAGCGGGCGGCCACAATCTGCTTGATGTTCTCGTGGCTCTGGTCAGAGGTCTGCCGGAAAGCAATCTCTATACAATTATGGTTGGGGTACTGGCGCTTACACTGATAATCGCGATGCGTGTCGGATTGCAGGGCTTGCTGGTTCGTCTGGGGATGACGTCCCGAAATGCATCACTGATCGTGAAGGGCGGGCCGGTGATAGCAGTTGTGATAACCGCGCTGGTGACCTACTTTTTTCGGCTTGATGTCGAGGGAGTCGCCCTGGTCGGTGAGATCCCCCGCGGAATGCCGCATCCGAGCTTGCCCAATTTGTCCCGCGAACTGATAGACGAACTGTTCTGGCCAGCGGTTTTGATTTCGGTTATCAGCTTCGTGGAATCGATCTCGGTGGGAGAGACCCTGGCCACCCGAAGACGGCAGCGCATCAACCCGGATCAGGAACTTGTCGGTCTCGGAATGTCCAACGTGGCTGTCTCGCTGGGAGGTGGTTTTCCTATTACCGGCGGATTTTCACGTTCAATTGTCAACTTTGATGCCGGCGCCTCAACTCCCGCCGCCGGAATCTATACTGCGATCTTGATCGGTCTGGTGACAGTCTTTCTTACCCCGTTGATCTACTGGCTCCCCAGAGCGACGCTGGCGGCGACCATAATCGTCGCCGTCATGTCGCTGGTGGACTTTTCGCTCTTCAGGCAAACCTGGAATTATTCCCGAGCCGACTTTTCCGCAATGATGACGACCCTAGTGTTGACTCTCGTAATCGGTGTTGAAGTTGGCATCGCAGCCGGTGTGCTGGCGTCGGTTCTGATTGCCCTGTACAAGACGTCAAAGCCCCATGTTGCCGTGGTGGGCAGGGTGCCCGGTACTGAACATTTCCGTAATATTGAACGTCATGAAGTTCAGACTTTTGACAACATTCTCTCGATTCGTATCGATGAAAGTCTCTACTTTGCCAACAGTCGCTTCCTGGAGGGACTGGTCTACGACAAGGTGAAAGACCACCCGAAGGTAAAGCATGTGATTCTCATGTGCACGGCAGTGAACAAGATCGACATGAGTGCCCTGGAGACTTTGCTGCTGATAAATCGAAGCTTGTCGGAGCTGGATATCAAACTCCATCTTTCCGAAGTAAAAGGACCGGTAATGGATCGTCTGCAGCGAACAGATTTCCTCTCTCGACTTACCGGCAATTGCTACTTGACCCAGAACCAGGCGGTCGAAGATTTGCGAGACGATGCGCGGCCTGAAGCGGAGTAAGAGGACGGTTAAGGAGCTGCGAGCCCTTACATCCGCACTACCATCTTGCCGAAGTTCTGACCGCTAAACAGGGCCAGAAAGGCGCCAACTGCATTTTCTATGCCCTGTACAACGGTTTCGCGACTTTTTATATTGCCTGCTTTAATCCACTCGACCATGTCCCGGCGAAATTGTTCCTGCATGTCCATGTGATCGGAAACGATAAATCCCTGGATGCGTAATTTTTTGCCGACGATAAGCATCAGGTTATTAGGCCCAGGCGCCGGTTCCGCGTTGTTGTAGGTCTGGATCATGCCGCAGGCGATGATGCGACCGAAGGGATTCATATTGGCGATAGCAGCTTGCAGGTGGTCACCCCCGACATTCTCGAAATACACATCAATGCCCTGTGGTGCTGCCTGAGCCAGTGCCTCGGTAAGATCTCCGCAGGTTTTGTAATTGATGACCTGATCCACGCCGCACTCATCCCGCAGCCAGTCAGCTTTGTCGTCCGAACCTACGCTGCCAATGACCTTGCAACCGCGTATTCTGGCGATCTGACATACATTGGCTCCAACCGCACCTGAGGCCGCAGAGATAAAGACCGTTTCGCCCTCCTTCAGATCGCCGAATTTGTGCAGGCCGACATAGGCTGTCATGCCCGGCATGCCGAGGGTGCCCAGGTACCAGGAAAGGTGTTCGCGATCAAAAGGCTCAATCCTGCTGACTGTATTCGCATCGGCAACAAAGCAGTCTCGCCAGGCGAATTGGTTAAGCACGATATCCCCCGGTTGCAGGCTGCTCTGGTTGGATTCAACGACTTCACCGATTGCGCCGCCGTACATCACCTTGTCGAGTTCGTATGCGGCGGCATACACGGCATTTTCGCGCATGCGACCGCGCATATAGGGATCCACTGACATGTAGAGGTTTTTTACCAGTACCTGTCCCGCGTCGAGGGGGGATAATTCCCGTTCCACCAGGCTGAAATTTTCGGCGGTCGGGGTTCCCGTCGGTCTGGAAACGAGGTGGATTTCTTTTGCTGCAGTCATGCAATTGGCTCCTTGATGCCAGTAAAAAGCCCAGTCAATGGTGATAGATGGTCTTCGGTCAGCCGACAGCGTCGGCGGCGGTTTCACGAACCCTTCGTTGCCAGACAATAACGGCAATTAGCAGACCCGCTCCGATCAGGTGAAAGAAAATACCAAAAGGCATCCACATAAGCAAAGCGGCGCTAAGCAGGAGCACGGCCGCGGTTAAAAGGTTAAGGCGAGTCTCAAGATGCCAGTGTAATACACCAGCGAGCGCATAAAGACCAAGGCAGGACCAGCCAAAGACTTCCAGGCGTTCCGGCCAGGTCCCGGAGATCAGGGGAGAATAGGCAAACAAAAGTGGGACCAGGTAAAGGCCCTTGGCAACTTTCCAGCTGGTGAGGCCGGTCGCCATGGGCCTTGTGCCGGCAATGCCAGCAGCGGCGAACGACGCCAGGCAAACCGGTGGCGTCACGTTGCTGTCCTGAGACAGCCAGAAAATAATCAGGTGAGCGCTGAGTAGCATGCCGGTTAACAGCTCCGGATCGAGCATTTCCTGCCTGATCAGGCGCTTCATTTCCAGGGGCATTTCCTGCAATGCAACGGCAGGGTCGCCGCCAAACAGGCTGAGAGTGGCCTGCACATTGGAAGGCAGGTCGCCTGACTGCAGAGCAGTCAGCAGCTGTGAATGACTGATCAGATCGAAGATTAACGGCGCTGACAGCGTCGCCAGGACGATATAGGAGGCGGTGACAGGCAGTCCCATGCCCAGTACCAGTGATGCCAAAGCTACCAGCACCAGTGTAATTAGCAGGCTGCCCTGGGCCCACTCGACGATCATCAGCGAAAACGCATTGCCCACACCGGTGGTGGTTACCACGTTGATTATCAGTCCTACGGCCACCAGCAACAGGGCGGTGGTCAGCATGGTGCGGACTCCTTCGAGAGTCGCATTATAAATGTCATTCCAGCGCATCGGATTGCTGGAAATCCAGCTGGCGGCGATGACACTCAGGGTCGCAAATGCAGCCGCCGTCGTGGGTGTTCTGCCCATGAGCAGCAATGCAACCAGAATGATCATCGGAATAATAAAATGCCACCCCTGTTTCAGTACCTGGGATACGCTTTCGGAATCGGCCGTTGTTTCAGCCGCCAGTCCTAGCCGTTTTGCTTCGATGCGGACGAAATAAGAGACGGTCAGAAAATACAGTATTGCCGGCAGCACCGACACCGCGATAATGGTCAGATAATTGATCTGCGTGTAGCTAGCTAATACAAAGGCACCTGCCCCCATTATTGGTGGCATTAATGCTCCTCCGGTAGATGCGGCGGCGACCACCCCGGCAGAAAACTGGCCCTGGAACCCGGACTTTTTCATCATGGGAATGGTAATTACGCCGGTAGAAACCGTGTTCGCTACGGCTGACCCGGATACTGATCCCATCAGGCCAGACCCGACCACCGCCACCATCCCGGCGCCGCCAATAAATCGACCCGCGAGGCAGCGTGCGAGGCTTACGATAAAATCGCCGGCCCCGGAGTGCAGCAGGAACGATCCAAAAATAATGAACATGAATACAAAGGTGGCTGAAATGTTGGCAGTCAGTCCGAACATTCCCTCGCTGCTGAAGTAACTGCGGTACAGCACTGTCTCCAGACTGAGTCCGGGGAATGAGAATACGCCGCCAATGTAGCGGCCCATGAAAAGAATATAAGAAAGGCTGATCAGAATAAGCACCGGCATGAACCAGCCGGTGGTGCGGCGGGTGAACTCGATCGCCAGTCCAACGGCAATCAGAGAAAACACGTAGTCACTCAGTATATATTCCGCTTCTCGTTCATAAAGTGCTGTCTCGAAGGCGATCAAATAGACAGTGACGGCGATGCCCAACAGCGCGAGAAGCACATTACCCCAGTAACGCAGGCTGTGTTTCTTTACATTCTCATCTTCATTGGCCATGAAGGCGCAAATGGCGACAAATCCACCAAAATGCACAGCCGACAGCCACAATTCGGAAATGCTGGCGAAGACATTGCAATAGATATGAAACAGGGCGAAGCAAAAGCGCCGAAACGGAGTGCGGGAGAATTCATGGCGTTAGTGGGAGGTTCCTTTTGTTATTATCAAACTGATTACAGTACTCAGGGCGAAGCTACCAGTTCGCTTTCGTCCAGTATCAGCCGTTCCGGAATGTCCAGACCCTGTTCCCGGTAGTAGCGCAAGGCACCAGGGTGCAGGGGTGCCCCAAGCCCGTTGATTGCTATCTCAAAGCGCATGTCGTTGGTAGCGGTGTGGATTTCCTGCAGAGTAGCCAGATTTTCCCAGATTACTCGAGTAATTTCGTACACATGCTGCTCCGGAATATCCGCTCGAGTCACGAGGACATTTGGGGATGCTACCGTGCGTACGGGATTATACTGATTGGGATATGTCCCTGGAGGGAAATCGTACCAGTCCCAGA
>Ga0181579_10001961_pt1 | contig 16806 bp, 14 predicted proteins | sample 071ome_24_FD_132996 | JGI IMG/M metagenome (GOLD analysis project Ga0181579, IMG submission 132996) | Coastal salt marsh microbial communities from the Groves Creek Marsh, Skidaway Island, Georgia - 071402CT metaG (megahit assembly) | ecosystem: Environmental > Aquatic > Marine > Intertidal... | reverse complement strand
TGGTGCCCAGGAGAAGACTCGAACTTCCACGACCTTGCGGCCACTGGCACCTGAAGCCAGCGCGTCTACCAATTCCGCCACCTGGGCACAGGAACGGATGAATTGACGCAACAATAATCACCACGACGCCGCTGTCAATTGTTTTCCTTTGTGGCGGATGCGAAAAAATGCCCTGTGCAGATCCCCCTTGCGGCCCTATATAAATAACGGGGTATGTATGATGTTGTTATGATGAAACGTCATGTGGCCATTTCGGCCTCCCGGGATTGAGAGAAGGGATAAGGATGGAGCTTAAGGGTTCAACCATCGCCATCATAGGCGCAACAGGGTTTATCGGGCGCAGAATTGTCGAAGTGCTGGCGGAAGAAGGCGCGCGGATCAAGGTGCTTGCCCGCAATCCGGACCGGGCCAAATTTCTCAAACCCATGGGCAGTGTCGGGCAGATTTCTGTTTTTCCGGGCGATGCGCTGGATGAAAAAGCACTGGCTGGGGTCATGTCAGGGGCTGATGCGGTGGTCAACACCATCGGTATTCTGGCCGAAAATGGCCGTCAGAGCTTTTCAGCCCTCCAGGCAGAACTGCCGGGCCGTATCGGTCGCCTTGCGGCGGAGCTGAACCTTGGCAAGGTGGTGCATCTTTCGGCTATCGGGGCTGATGCGTCCTCTCATATCCGGTATGCGGCATCCAAAGGGCAGGGGGAAGAAAACCTGCGTAAAGCCTTTCCCCGGGCAACGATACTCCGCCCGTCGCTGGTTTTTGGCGAAGGGGACGGGTTTTTCAACAGATTTGCCAGAATGGCGGTGCTGTCCCCGGGCCTGCCGGTTATTGGTGGTGGCAATAATCTGGTTCAGCCGGTCTTTGTCGGTGATGTCGCCGGTGCGGTGAGAGCCGCGCTTGCCACTGGCACCACCGCCGGCCAGATTTATGAGCTCGGCGGGCCGGAACAGATGACCTTCCGCGATACCATGGCCTATATCCTTAAAGAGATCCATCGTCGCCGTGCCCTGATCCCTGTTTCGTTCGGGGTGATGTCACTTGCCGCTATCCCCTTGGGCTTGTTGCCGAACCCTCCGGTGACACGCGACCAGCTCAATCAGCTCAAACTTGATAATATCGTTGATGATCGTGCCAAAGGGCTCAAAGACCTCGGGATTACGCCGACACCGATCAGCCTTGTTGTTCCCGGATATCTTGAAAGGTTCCGGCCGGGCGGCAGGTTTTCAGCGCGTTAGCCCAGATACACCATGGCTAACAGCCCCAGCCCCAGAATGACCCGGTAGATGACGAAAGGCATGAAGCCAACCCGCTGAAGGATCGCCATCATGGCATTGATGGAGCCCAGCGCAACCACCATCGATATCAGTGCGGCGAGGGTGATCTCCACCCATTTCTCGCCACCGCCCACAGCCATGAGGTCAAGCCCTTTCAACACGCCCGACCCCAGAATGACCGGGATGGAAAGGATCATTGAAAATCTTGCCGCGGCCCGTCTGCTCAATCCCAACCCTCTTGCCGCGGTCATGGTGATCCCGGAACGGCTGGTCCCGGGGATGAGGGCAAGAACCTGCGCCAGACCAATACAGATCGCATCAATCATGCTCGTTGTTGTGAACCGGCGGTGCCCTTTTGACCGGTCGGCAAATCCCAGTAATATTCCGAAGACAAGGGTGGCCCAGGCGATAACTTCAATGCTGCGCAGAAGTTCCAGAAGAGCTGGGTGCTGGTTTAAAAGAAAGCCGGCAATCAGGACAGGGATTGTTGCAATAAAGGCTGATACTGCTACGCCATAATACTCACGATAATGACGTCCCATGGTGATAAATGACAGGAACATGCGATTGATATCCCGCCAGTTGTACATCACCACCGCAACCAGCGTGCCCATATGAACGGCAACATCCATGGTCAGGCCCTGGTCGGGCTGGATGGAAAGTCCGTGAAGCAGATTTAGATGGCCGGAAGACGATACAGGAAGGAATTCCGTAATCCCCTGAAGAACAGCGATGAGAAGGATCTGTTCAATCATGCGTTCTTAAACCTCCAGCCTGATCTCGTATTCTTATACGGCCAAAACGCAACCAATCAATAATTTCTTATCATCCCACCTATTTTCATAAGTTTGGGCAAGTTTTAATTAGGACCGATTCGGACTTAAATATTAATTCCAATAAATGATCACACTTGAAAATGAACATGAAGGCGGGAAGAGGGGCGTAAAAAGGGTAAATATGTTGACCTTTTATTGAGCGAGATATATAAATAACAGGTGGACGGACAGATCTTCATGTTCCGCCAGGACTTTTTCTTTCGAAATCACCTTGGGGATTGAGCAATGACCACTGATCGCATGCTTCAATTTGTGCAAACCGAAAAGGCCATGCCGGAAAAGCGTGGCGCGGATGCGCGCAAAGAGGATTTCGATGAAATTTACGACGCGTTTTCGGAGGCGGCGGCGACCATGCAGGCGTCGCGTTGCTCGCAGTGCGGCGTGCCTTTCTGCCAGACAAACTGCCCTTTGCATAACAATATTCCCGACTGGCTGATGCTGACGGCTGAAGGCCGGATGCAGGAAGCATGGGAAGTGTCTTCTGCCACCAATACCTTTCCGGAGATCTGTGGCCGTATTTGCCCGCAGGATCGCTTATGTGAAGGCAACTGCGTATTGGAAAAGGGATTTGAATCCGTGACCATCGGCGCGGTGGAAAAGCATATCACCGAAACCGCTTTTGAAAACGGTTGGGTCAAGCCCCCGTTGCCGCGCGAAGAACGTGCGGAAAGCGTGGGTATTATCGGCGCGGGTCCGGCAGGCCTGGCGGCGGCAGATCTGCTCCGGCGGCGCGGATATCAGGTTGAAATCTACGACCGATATGACCGGGTCGGCGGTTTGCTTATCTATGGAATCCCCGGTTTCAAACTTGAAAAACATGTTGTTGAGCGGCGCGAAAAATTGCTGAGGGATGCCGGTGTCCGCTTCACGATGAATTGCGATATCGGCACCGATATCACTTTCAGCGCGATACGCGAGAAACATGACGCGGTGCTTATTTCAACAGGTGTCTACAAGGCCCGTGATCTCAAGGCTGAAGGTGACGACCTGGGCGGCATTATTCCGGCCCTTGATTACCTCACCGCATCCAACCGCCTTGGCATGGGGGATAAACTCACCTCCGCCGAGCAGAAAACCTATTCCGCCACGGGCCGTAATGTGGTGGTGATCGGGGGTGGCGACACGGCTATGGACTGCGTGCGTACCGCGATCCGTCAGGATGCCGCCAGCGTGACCTGTCTTTATCGCCGTGACCGGGCCAACATGCCCGGTTCCGTACGTGAGGTAATGAATGCCGAAGAAGAAGGCGTTGTTTTTGAATGGCTGACACAGCCGGATGGTTTTGACGGTGATAGCGAGGTGGCGGCGGTGCGATGCTCGAAAATTCATCTTGGTCAACCGGATGCGACCGGCCGCCGGGTGCCTGAACCCATCGAAGGGTCCGGATACGCCAAGCCTGCGGATATGGTGATCAAGGCTCTTGGTTTTGATCCGGAGGATATTCCGTCCATGTTCGCCGAACCCAGATTGAAGGTATCACGCTGGGGGACCATCGCGATTGACTGGAAATCGATGATGACCAGCGTCGATGGTGTTTTCGCCGCGGGTGATATTGTTCGTGGCGCCTCGCTTGTTGTCTGGGCCGTTCGGGACGGACGTGATGCCGCCGAACGCATTGATGCCTGGCTCAAACACAAGGCCAGCGGTGCCGACAAGATTGCGTCCTGAGGAGACGGAAGATGATGAAATCAGAAATGAACGCCCATACCTCTCTTGCCGGAGTGCAGTGGCTTAAGCACCGCAAGCAAATGGAACAACGGCTCATGGATGCCGGCGTCTGGTCACCGGAGATGGAGCATGACGCCTGCGGGGTCGGGCTGGTCGTGGCCATTGACGGACAGCCGAGACGTGAAGTTGTCGAAAAGGGGATTGAGGCACTGCAGGCCATCTGGCATCGCGGTGCCGTTGATGCCGACGGCAAGACAGGGGATGGCGCAGGTATCCATCTTGAAATTCCTCTTGATTTCTTCCGCGAACACATCGCCCGCACCGGTCACAGCGTTGATGACGGGCGGCTGGCTGTCGGGATGGTCTTTCTGCCGCGTACCGATATGGCGGCGCAGGAAAGATGCCGCTGCATCGTCGAAGAAGAAATTCTCCGCGCAGGTTACCGGGTTTATGGCTGGCGGCAGGTGCCTGTTGATATTTCCATCATAGGTGAGAAAGCCAACGCGACACGTCCTGAAATCGAGCAGATCATGTTTTCCATGCCGGATGCAGAAGATGCTGCGGCCGCGGAACGTGAGCTCTATATTATCCGCCGCAAGATCGAAAACGCGGTCCATGCCCAGCGGATCATGGAATTCTATTTATGCTCCTTCTCGAGCCAGTCGATCATCTACAAGGGCATGTTCCTGGCCGAACAGGTGACGGCCTTTTATCCGGACCTTCTGGATGAACGGTTTGTGTCCCGGTTTGCCCTTTATCACCAGCGTTATTCGACCAACACCTTCCCGACATGGAAACTGGCCCAGCCTTTCCGTGTGCTGGCCCATAACGGGGAGATCAACACCCTTCGCGGCAACCAGAACTGGATGCTGTGCCATGAAGACAGGATGGAATCCCCTCTTTTCGGGGAGGACATCCAGCATCTGAAGCCGGTGATTGAAGGCGGCGCATCAGACAGTTCCGCCCTTGATGGCGTGTTTGAACTTCTGCTTCAGGCCGGACGTGATCTGCCCATGGTCAAAACCATGATGGTGCCCGAAGCCGTGCTTGAGAACGCCTCGCAGGAGCTGAAAAATCTCTACGGCTATTGCAATGCGGTGATGGAGCCATGGGATGGCCCCGCGGCTCTTGCCGCTGTTTCCGGTGACTGGGTCATTGCTTCGGTTGACCGTAATGGCCTGCGCCCGATGCGGGTGACGATTACGGACGGCGGTCTTCTGCTGGCCGGGTCAGAGACAGGCATGGTCAGCCTTGATGAGGCGGGCATTATCGAAAAAAGCAAACTGGGTCCGGGCCAGATCATCGGCGTCAACATGAAAGAAGGCAAGATCTATCACGACGCGGAACTGAAAGCGCAACTGATGGCAAGGCGGGACTGGGGCAAATGGCTCGGCAGGTCCCGCATCATGGATGATCTGCTCAGCGAGACAGGGGCGACATCAGCGTCAGGTCTTGATCAGGATATGTTGCGTCGGCGTCAGTATTCGGCTGGCTGGACGCTTGAAGACATGGAGCTGCTGCTTCAGCCGATGGCGGAAGGCGGCAAGGAAGCCACCGGATCCATGGGCGATGATACCCCGCTTGCGGTTCTTTCAAACAAATACCGCGGGCTGCACCATTTCTTCCGGCAGAATTTCTCGCAGGTCACAAATCCGCCGATTGACAGTTTAAGGGAACGCCACGTCATGACGTTGCGGACACGGCTCGGAAATCTCGGCAACATCCTTGATGAGACACCAGAACAATGTGACCACCTCCTGCTCAATTCGCCTGTGCTGAACAGCAGTGAATTCACAGCACTTGCCACCTGGCTTGGCGATAAGGCGTCCCGTATTGATGCCACGTTCATCCCTGGTGATGCAGAGGAGGGGCTTGAGGCGTCACTCAATCGCATCGAACGCGAGGCAGAGGAAGCCGTAAGGGGCGGTGCCGAACATCTGATGCTGATGGATCGCAATGTCAACGAGAACCGCATGGCAATACCCTCAATCCTTGCTGTAGGTGCCGTACATGCCCATCTCGTGCGCCGGCAGTTGAGGACATTTACCTCGATCAATGTATCGTCAGGTGAGTGTCTGGATGTGCATCATTTTGCTGTCCTGATGGGGGTTGGTGCGACCACGGTAAACCCGTGGGTTGCCGAAGAATCCATTCGTGACCGCCACGCACGTGGGCTTCTCCCCGGTCTTGACGTGGATGACACCATTCATAATTACAAAACGGCGATTGAAAACGGTCTGCTCAAGATCATGTCCAAGATGGGCATTTCTGTCCTGTCCTCTTATCGTGGCGGCTATAACTTTGAATCCCTCGGGCTGTCACGTTCGCTCGTGGCCAGATATTTCCCGCCGATGACATCACGCATATCCGGCATCGGGTTGCACGGCATCGAATCCCAGCTCAAAACCCTCCATGAAAGCGCCTGGGCTGAGGCATCGGTCATGTTGCCGGTGGGCGGGTTCTTCCGGTTGCGGAAATCAGGTGAGGCGCATGCCTTTGACGCCGAAGTCATTCATTCCATGCAGCATGCCTGCGATACTGGGAGCTACGACAGCTGGAAGTCCTATACATCCAAGGTCTACAAATCCGGCCCGGTCAATCTGCGTGACCTGCTTGATTTCACCAATGCAAATGAAAGCATCGCTCTGGAAAAAGTTCAGAGCATCACCGAAATCCGGAAGAAACTGGTATCCCCCGGTATTTCCCTCGGTGCGCTGAGCCCGGAAAGTCATGAAACACTTTCCATTGCGATGAACCGTATCGGCGCGAAATCAGACAGCGGTGAAGGCGGGGAGGATCCGGCAAGATTTGTGTTGCGCGAAAATGGTGATAATCCGTCGAGCGCCATCAAGCAGATCGCTTCAGGCCGGTTCGGCGTAACCGCTGAATATCTGAACAACTGCCAGGAAATTGAAATCAAGATTGCCCAGGGCGCCAAGCCCGGGGAAGGCGGCCAGCTTCCCGGTATCAAGGTGGACAGCCTGATCGCAAGGCTAAGACATTCCACCCCCGGAGTGACCCTGATCTCACCGCCGCCGCATCACGATATCTATTCGATCGAGGATCTCGCCCAACTCATTTATGATCTCAAGCAGATCAACCCTGATGCGCGTGTCTGTGTCAAACTGGTGGCGTCCACCGGTATCGGCACCATTGCCGCGGGGGTTGCCAAGGCCAAGGCGGATACGATCCTGATTTCAGGTCATGGCGGCGGTACCGGCGCAAGCCCGCAGTCTTCGATCAAACATGCCGGGCTTCCGTGGGAAATGGGCCTTTCCGAAGTTCATCAGGTCCTCACCATGAACGATTTGCGTGACAAGGTGGTGCTCCGCACCGATGGCGGCCTGAAGACAGGACGTGATATCGTCATGGCGGCGATGCTCGGCGCGGATGAATACGGGATAGGGACGGCTTCGCTGATCGCCATGGGATGCATCATGGTCCGTCAGTGCCATTCCAACACCTGCCCGGTTGGTGTCTGTACCCAGCGCGAAGATCTGCGGGCAAAGTTCACCGGCACACCTGAAAAGGTGGTTCAGCTCTTCACCCATCTTGCCGAAGAGGTGCGGGAAATACTGGCTGATCTCGGTGTCACCAGCCTTGAGGAGATCATCGGCCGGACCGATATGCTCACCCAGGTCAGCCGCGGGAATGCGGCGCTTGATGACCTTGATCTCAATCCCATACTTGTGCGGGCGGATTCCAGCGCTGAGCCGCAACCATTAATGGAAGGCCGGAACGAAGTCCCGGATACGCTGGATGCGCTGATGGTCAGGGATGCCCGCGATGCGCTTGAACGCGGCCAGCGAATGCAACTCTCGTATAACGTGGCCAATACCCAGCGGGCGATTGGCACACGTCTTTCCTCGCATATTACGCGGCGGTTCGGCATGACCGGCCTTAAGGAAGAGACGATTACCGTCAGGCTTCGTGGTTCCGCCGGTCAGTCGCTCGGGGCTTTCGCTGTTCAGGGGCTGAAGCTGGAAGTTCTTGGTGATGCCAATGACTATGTCGGCAAGGGTCTTTCCGGTGGGCTCATCACCTTGCGGAAAATGGCGGCATCCCATCTCGTTGCCCATGAAAATACGATTATCGGCAACACGGTTCTTTATGGCGCGACTTCCGGTGCGCTCTATGCCGCCGGTCAGGCGGGGGAACGTATGGCTGTCCGGAATTCCGGGGCTACAGCTGTCGTGGAAGGTTGCGGCTCAAACGGGTGTGAATACATGACCGGGGGAACGGTGGTGATCCTCGGTGCTGTTGGCAGCAATTTCGGTGCCGGCATGACCGGAGGGATGGCGTTTGTCTTTGATGAAGACGGGAGCTTTGAGGGCAAGGTAAATCCTGAAACGCTTGAGCTTGCACGTATAACATCACCCTATTGGGGAGATGTGCTCAAATCTCATCTGGAACAGCACTTTCGCTACACCGGATCGGCCATTGCGAGCCGCATTCTTGACGGCTGGGACAAAAACCTGCCAAAGTTCTGGCACGTGGTGCCGACGGAAATCGTCAACACCTTGCCGCATCCGTTGACGGGGGAAACAACAGGTAAAGTAACGGCCTGAAACAGATCCGATGTATCATCTGCGCCTTGAGAAGCCGTCCGATCAGGCTGAAATTGAACGCTTGCTCGGACTTGGTTTCGGTCCCGGTCATTCCAGCCGTAATATCTGGGCTCTGCGGCCAGGTCCCAGACTGGCGGAATTGTGCCTGGTGGCTGAAGAAACGTCAAAACCGGGCCATCTTCTGGGATCCATCAGGTACTGGCCCGTGACTATTGCGGGGTTTCCGTCCGTACTGTTGGGCCCGCTTGCTGTAGACCCTGAACTGAGGGGGCAGGGCATCGGCAGGCAACTGGTAAGGGAGAGTCTCGTGCTGGCAGAACAAGGCCCGTGGCACTGGTGCTTTGTTTCCGGTGAGCGGGATTACTACCCGAAACTCGGCTTTTCAAAACTCACCGCGGATGATGTGGATTTACCGGCGCCGATTGAAGAAGAACGCTTGCATCTGATCTCTGTTTCGGGGGATAGTCTTTCTGAAATGCCGCCTCGGCCCTGGGCGATACGCCCCGGGGTGGCACCATCTTGATTGAAAAGTCTTAATACTTAACTGGTTTACACATGCGTGTTCTTCACCATTACTGGCTTTCTTCCGGATCACGTTTCTGTCGGCTGATGCTGGCGGAACGTAAACTTGATGCTCTCCAGAAACTGGAGCTTCCCTGGGATGCGCAGAGTGCTTTTCTGGCTGTGAATCCCGCCGGAACCGTGCCGGTGCTGGTGGAGGATGACGGCACGGTGTTGAGCGGTGTCTGGCCGATCTGCGAGTATTTCGAAGATATCAGCCCGGAAGGCTCACTTTTGCCCGGCACACCTGCCGCCCGCGCCGAAGCCCGCCGTCTGGTGGACTGGTTTCACGGAAAGTTCGAACGTGAGGTGGTCGGCCCTGTGCTGAAGGAAAAGCATTTCCGCCGCGTGACAGGTGATGGTGTTCCGTCAAGCCAAATCATCCGCACTGCGATGGGGAACCTTGCATCTCACATGGAATATCTCAACTTTCTCGCCGAACGGCGGAAATGGCTGGCCGGAAACAAACTGTCTCTGGCGGATCTCCATGCCGCGGCGTCGTTGTCGGTGCTTGATTTCCTCGGCGATATTTTCTGGCAGGACTGGCCTGAGGCCAAGACATGGTATTCACGCATCAAATCAAGGCCGTCTTTCCGTCCTCTTCTGGCCGACAGTGTCACCGGGTTGACGCCACCTGAACATTACGCGGATCTTGATTTCTGAAGATGCCCGCCCATCAGGTCGTGCGGCGCGAGATTTCATCAAGGCAGGACAGAATAAGCTCGATCTGGTCAGGTTCGGAAAAACGGTGGCCAGCATTCTGATCAAGTATCACTTCAATATCCGGGCTGACGAATACCCCGGCCAGCTTTTCCGATGATGTGTGGGGAACTTCCTCGTCTTTCATCCCGTGTATCAGTCGCACCGGCCCGTTAACAGGGATGGATCCTTCAAGAACGAAATTCATCCGCCCGTCCTCGATCAGCTGATAGGTGTAGATGACATCTTCCGGCGCATAGGGATTGGGTAGCGCGATGCGGCCGGTTGTTTTCATTTCGGCCTGTTGCTCAGGGGTGAGGGCGTCCCAGATCAGCTCATCGGTGAAATCAGGGGCGGCGGCGATGCCGATAATGCCAACTATTCGCGATGGTCTCTCCCTTGCCACAAGGGTCATGAGCCAGCCGCCCAGCGATGAGCCGATCAGAATAAGCGGACCTGTCGTAAGATGGTCAACAACAGCAAGGCAATCCGCCTTCCATGCGCTGATAGTGCCATCAAGAAATTCCCCCGATGACTGGCCATGGCCGGAATAGTCAAATCTTAAAATCCCGAACCCATTGTCCCGCGCCCAGGCGTCAACAGCCACAGCCTTGGTTCCGTCCATGTCAGACCCGTGGCCGGCAAAGAACACGATGGTCGGGGCACCGGCAATTTCCCTGCCTGTCCAGGCAATCCTGTTTCCATGATCGGTCCGGAGAAATTCCACTGTTTGCGTTTCTTTTGTCATGATCCGTTGTTTCCGTCTTTGCCTGTGGGCAGGAATAGCGTATACAAAAGGCTGAAAACTCCTCTGACACAAATGGGGCCGGATTGAATCTTAGGGCAAGTCCCGGATTTTTGGCAATAACCTTTGAAATCAATACCGAAAAAAACCACCCGCAAAAACTCACCGCAAACGTTAAAAGGCAAGGTCATCGTCCAGATACTGCCAGCCCTTAACCGTGGTGGTGTTGAGCGCGGAACCATAGAAATGGCCCGTGCTGTTGTCGAGGCAGGTGGCCGTGCTGTTGTTATCAGCTCAGGAGGCCTGTTGGCGGCGAACCTCAACCGTGTCGGGGGTGAGCATATCGATCTTGGGGTGGATACGAAAAACCCGCTCAAATGGGCGTGGCGACGTGGGCAGGTCAGAAAAGTGCTGAAAGAAACCGGCGCTGATCTTGTTCATATCCGGTCAAGGGCCCCCGCCTGGATCAGCATTCCGGCGGCCAGATCTCTCGGATTACCGGTGGTGACAACGCTTCATGGCAGGTTTGTCTCTGCCTCAAGGATGAAGCGCTTCTATAACAGCATCATGACCAAATCCGATCACGTCATCGCCATATCCCGATATATCAGGGATCTCGCTGTTTCCCAGTTTCCGGCGGTTGAGCCGCGCCTTTCGGTCATCCATCGTGGTGTTGATCTTAAAATGTTTTCGGCCGCCAGCGTTTCATCCCAGCGGGTGGTGAAAGCCGCATCCGTACTGAATGTGCCGGACGGCACACCTGTTATCATGCTCCCCGCACGTCCCACCGGATGGAAGGGCGCGGAAATGCTGATCAAAGCTTGCGCGATGATGGGTGATGTCAGGTTTATCGTTTTGCTGGTCGGGGCGGCGGATGGATCGCCCGCCTTTCAGGCTCAGCTCGTCCAGTTGACAGAAAAAGAAGGGTTGAGAGAGAAAGTACGTCTCTGCCCCTCGCAGGATGATATGCCGGCAACCCTCATGCTGGCGGATGTGGTTGCCATGCCGTCAGTTACGCCGGAACCTTTTGGCCGCGTCGCGGTGGAGGCGGCGGCTATGGGGCGTCCTGTGGTGGCATTTGATCATGGCGGCGCATCGGAAACCGTAAAACATGGGGAAACAGGCTGGCTTGCTCACCCGGGCGATGTCTCCTCTCTTGCCGATTGTCTCCGTCAGGCGCTGAACCTCAAGGTTCGCGAAAGACGCGCCTTGGGTAAAGCGGCACGGTTGCGGGTGGAAGAACAGTTTTCCATCAGCAAAATGTGCGCGGACACGATCGATATCTACAGAAAACTTCTCAGAAAATAATGAATTTGCTTTGTTTGCGCATAGATCTTGCAGTCAGACAGGGAAATGCGGTAAACCCTTGCCTGCTGGGATTACTTACAAACTATAGCAAAGATAAAGATACCTCATGCCTGTCATAACCCTGCCGGATGGCTCACAGAAAACATACGATAGCCCGGTTACACCTGCTCGGGTTGCCGCCGATATCGGGCCCGGCCTTGCCAAGGCGGCACTGGCTGCACGTGCTGACGGCAAGATGATCGACCTCAGTCTGGAACTTGATGCGGATACCGAACTTTCCATTGTCACCCTTAAGGATGATGATGCGCTGGCCCTTTTGCGTCACGATTGTGCCCATGTGATGGCGGAAGCCGTGCAGGAACTCTATCCGGAAACACAAGTCACGATTGGTCCGGCCATCGAAAACGGGTTCTATTATGATTTCCATAGGGAAACACCCTTCTCCGAGGATGATCTTGCGGCCATCGAAACCCGTATGCATGAGATCGTTGATCGCGATGAGGCGATCACGCGAGAAGTGTTTTCCCGAAACGAAGCCATTGAGTTTTACCGGAAGAATAACGAGCCTTTCAAAGTCGAGCTTGTTGATGCCATCCCCGAAGATGAGGTGGTGACCTTCTACCGGCAGGGGAACTTCATTGATCTCTGCCGAGGCCCGCATCTCCTCTCCACCGGCAGGCTTGGCCATGCGTTCAAACTGATGAAGGTTGCCGGGGCGTATTGGCGCGGCGATTCCTCACGTCCGATGCTGCAACGCATTTACGGCACGGCTTTCGGCTCCGAAAAAGAGCTGAGCGCCTATCTCACCATGCTGGAAGAGGCTGAAAAGCGTGATCATCGCAAACTTGGCCGGGGACTTGATCTGTTTCATATGCAGGAAGAGGCGGCGGGATCAGTCTTCTGGCATGCGAAAGGCTGGACCCTTTACCGGGAGATTGAAAACTATATGCGCCGGCGCCTGAGTGCGGCCGGGTATGATGAGGTCAAGACCCCGCAACTGGTTGACCGTAGTCTCTGGGAGGCGTCGGGGCACTGGGACAAGTTCGGCCAGAACATGTTCACCGCAACCTCGGAAGATGACCGCACCCTGGCGCTCAAGCCCATGAATTGCCCCGGTCACGTCCAGATCTATCGTCAGGGAATTACGTCATATCGGGATCTGCCAAAACGGATGGCCGAATTCGGCTCCTGCCATCGTAATGAGCCGTCAGGCGCCCTGCATGGTATTATGCGTGTGCGGGCATTTACCCAGGATGACGCCCATATTTTCTGCACCGAAGACCAGATCAATGCTGAATCTGTCTCCTTCTGCAATCTCTTGCTGGACGTTTACCGTGATTTCGGCTTTGACGATGTGCGGGTGAAATTCTCCGACCGTCCGGAAGTTCGCGCCGGTGATGATGCAACATGGGACCGGGCTGAGGCTGCATTGCAGGCCGCGACAGACGCCGCCGGCCTCAAGACAACACCAAACCCCGGGGAAGGTGCCTTCTACGGGCCTAAACTGGAATTTGTTCTCCGTGATGCCATTGGCCGTGACTGGCAATGCGGCACCCTGCAGGTGGATTTTGTCCTGCCGGACCGTCTTGGCGCCGAATACGTGACCGAGAGTGGTGAACGCAAGCGCCCTGTTATGCTTCATCGTGCCATTCTCGGCTCGCTTGAACGCTGGATCGGGATCCTGATCGAACAGTATTCAGGTCGCATGCCTGCCTGGCTTGCGCCGGTGCAATGTGTGGTTGCTCCCATCACCGAAAGCGCAAACGCTTATGCCGAAGACGTGGCCGATGCGTTTAAAAAGGCAGGTTTCCGCGTTGAAACAGATCTGAGGAATGAGAAAATCAGCTACAAGGTGCGTGAGCATTCCGTGATGAAGGTCCCCTTCATTATCGCGGTAGGGGGCCGGGAAGAAGAAAGCCGGACCATTGCGCTTCGCCGCCTTGGTTCAGCACAACAAGAAACTCTTGCCCTTTCGGATGCCCTGAATACACTAGGTGATGAAATTCTGCCGCCCGATATCAGGCGTGAAGCGGCTGAATAACGTATAACTGAAACAGCAAAACAGGAGAAACTTCCATAGTCCGACCACCTATAGGCGTCAAGGCCCCACCGGCAAAGTCAGGTCCCCGTGTTAACGGTGCCATCACTGCCACCCAGGTACGTTGCATAGATGAAAATGGTGAACAGTTGGGTATCATCTCGGTTGACGAAGCGATGCGTCGTGCTGATCTCGTTGGCCTTGATCTGGTAGAGGTCCAGCCCAATGTTGATCCGCCGGTATGCAAGATCCTTGATTACGGTAAATTCAAGTATGAGGCGCAAAAGCGTGCCAATGAAGCCAAAAAGCGGCAAAAGGTCATTGACGTCAAGGAAATCAAACTCCGCCCCAATATCGACGAACATGATTATCAGGTGAAGATGCGCAATGTCCGCAAATTCATCGATGCTGGCGACAAGGTGAAGGTTACCTTGCGGTTTCGCGGGCGGGAAATGGCCCATCAGGAGTTGGGTGCCCAGGTGTTGAACCGGGTGCGTGAGGAAATGGAAGAGCTGACCAAGGTCGAAGCCATGCCAAAAATGGAAGGCAGGCAGATGGTCATGGTGCTTGCCCCGGCCTGACACTGATCCTGCCCTAATCATTGCCCCCCTGATGATAAAGAAGGAAGGAATTTCCCTTGCATCACCGGGGGCTTGACGTTATAAAACGCCATCGTTCCGCGATCAGGCTAAAAAGGGCTGCCTGACCGGATATCCCGGCTTTGCCGATAACCCTTTGAATAATGAGGATGAAATGCCCAAAATGAAAACCAAAAGCGGGGCGAAAAAACGTTTTCGTCTGACCGCTTCCGGAAAGGTTCGCGGCAGTTCCGCGTTCCTTCAGCACAATCTCCGTCGTCGTAGCCAGAAAATGAAGCGACAGGCCCGTGGCACCATGATCCTTTGTGATGCCGATGCCCGTATCGTCAAGCGCTTCCTGCCCTACGCCTAAAGGAGATCTCTAATGGCACGAGTTACTTCCGGAACGACGGCTAAAGCCCGTCACGATAAAGTCATCAAGGCCGCCAAAGGTTATTATGGTCGCCGTAAAAACGTCTATCGCGTCGCCAAGCAGGCGGTGGATAAAGCACGTCAATACGCGTATCGCGACCGCCGTGTCCGCAAGCGGGAAATGCGCGCCCTGTGGATTCAGCGTATCAACGCGGCCGTGCGTCTTCATGGCATGACCTATTCCCAGTTCATGAATGGCGTGAAAACTGCCGGGATTGAGATGGATCGCAAGGTGCTGGCTGATCTCGCTGTTCGTGAACCACAGGTCTTCGCCAATATCGTTGATCAGGCCCGCAGCGCCGCCAAGTAGGGGCGCCGAGCCATGGCTTTGCCGGACCCGTCCGCACTTAAAGATGAAACGCTCAGCTCAATCAGGGCTGCTCAGAGCCTTGATGAGCTTGAGGGTATCCGCGTTCAGGCTCTCGGCAAGAAGGGAAGTCTGTCCCTTGCCATGAAAGAGCTGGGTCAGCTTGAACCTGATGCACGCCGTGAGGCAGGTCAGGCCCTGAATGCCATCAAATCTGAAGTGAGCGAAGCCATTGATGCGCGTAAAGCTGATCTGGCGCGTGATGCGCTCAACCAGCGTCTCGCAACGGAAAAGGTTGATGTCAGTCTGGCACCGAGGTTTGAAGCAGAAGGACGTATCCACCCGCTTTCCCGAACCCTTGAGGAAATCACGGCAATTTTTGCCGAAATGGGTTTCACCGTGGCGGAAGGCCCGGATATTGAAAGTGACTATTATAATTTCACGGCGCTTAATATCCCCCCCGAACATCCGGCCCGGCAGGAGCACGATACATTCTATCTGACGCCGGATGATGAGGGACGTCGGAAAGTGTTGCGTACCCATACGTCACCGGTACAGATCCGCACCATGGAAACCATCAGGCCGCCCATCCGGATTATTGCGCCCGGGCGTACCTATCGTTCCGACCATGATGCCACCCATTCGCCCATGTTTCACCAGTGCGAAGGTCTGGTGATCGGCAAGGATATCCATATGGGACATCTTAAGGGCTGCCTGATTGATTTTTGCCGGGCGTTCTTTGGTGTTGATGATCTGCCGGTACGTTTCCGGCCATCTTATTTCCCGTTCACTGAACCGTCTGCCGAAGTCGATATCGGGTGCACACGTGAAGGTGGTGGGCTCAAGATCGGCGCTGGCGACGACTGGCTTGAAATACTGGGAAGCGGGATGGTTAACCCGCGCGTGCTGGAAAATTGCGGTATCGATCCTAATGAATATCAGGGATTTGCCTTTGGTATGGGCCTTGAGCGGATCGCCATGCTCAAATACGGCATCCCTGACTTGAGGCCGTTTTACGACAGCGATCTGCGCTGGATGCGTCATTACGGTTTTCTGCCTTTTGATCCCCCTTCGATCCATCTCGGGCTGGAGGCGTAGATGAAATTCACCTGGAACTGGCTGAAAGATCATCTTGATACCCGGCATGACATGAATGCGGTTCTTGACGCGCTCCCCATGCTCGGGCTTGAGGTGGAAAGTGTCGAAGACAAAGGTGAGGCGCTGGCATCCTTTACCATCGCCAGAATAACCAAGGCCGAAAAGCACCCGAACGCCGACAGCCTCAAATGCTGCACCGTCGATACCGGCGCGGGTACGGTAAAAGTGGTATGCGGCGCTCCGAATGCAAGAGAAGGCCTTGTCGGCGTTTTTGCACCGGTTGGGTCCTATGTTCCGGGTATTGATCTTACCCTGACCGAAGCGGAAATCCGCGGCGTCAAATCCAGCGGCATGATGTGCTCTGAGCGGGAAATGATGCTGTCTGATGAACATGACGGCATAATCGAGCTTGCCGCTGATGCGCCGGTTGGTACGTCTTTTGCGTCTTATGCCGGGCTTGACGACCCGGTTATTGAGATTGCCATCACGCCGAACCGTGCGGATTGCCTTGGTGTACGCGGCATAGCCCGTGATCTTGCCGCCGCCGGGCTTGGCCGGCTCAAGCCGCTTAAGGAAGTGGCGGTTGAGGCGACGGCGCCCAGCCTGATATCCTGGAATATCGATCTGCCCGCCGATCAGGCGCATCTTGCGCCGCGTGTTGCCGGGCGGACTTTTGCCGGTGTTCGCAATGGCGACG
>Ga0181579_10001957_pt1 | contig 16828 bp, 13 predicted proteins | sample 071ome_24_FD_132996 | JGI IMG/M metagenome (GOLD analysis project Ga0181579, IMG submission 132996) | Coastal salt marsh microbial communities from the Groves Creek Marsh, Skidaway Island, Georgia - 071402CT metaG (megahit assembly) | ecosystem: Environmental > Aquatic > Marine > Intertidal... | reverse complement strand
TGCCGGTGCCCGCGTTGGCCGACACCCACACGGAACGTGCCGGGTCGGATGCTTCCATTTGCTGCATCGTGCGCTTGATGGGTTTGTATGCTTTCGGGTGTTCAAGAGCGGTCATTGATCGTCTCCGGAACCGCTCGACCATTCTTTGACCCGGGCCAAATGGTCGTAATCACCGGTGCGGTGTAGAAACATCGGCGTCGCCCGCGACAGATAGGGTGTTTCCGGCCGGTCAAACGCATCGATGCGTTTTTGTAAACCGCTTGCGGTTTTTTTGATTAACGCTTTGATGTCGTCTTTATAGGGGATGTCCTTTCCTGGTTCGCGGCCGCCGGACAAATGAATGATGGTAAGCTCCCCGACTGGAGTTTCCGGAATGGAAGCGAACCCACCGCGTTCGGCGATGATCGCTTCCAGCGGCAGTTGCGGGGCAATGCCGCTATTTGCCATTTTTTCCGTTGGCGGTTGACCGGTTTTGTAATCGAGTATGGCCAACGTACCGGCCGGCGTTTTATCGATCCGGTCGGCGCGCGCCGTGATGGTGAACAAACCCGCCGGACCGTTAAGAGATATATCGCCCTTCGTTTCGGCGGCGAGGAGCGTGTAACCTTTTTCGCGGCGCCGGCGTTCATGATGAATAAACCATTCGGCAATGATCTCGAATCGCGGCCACCAAAAGGCCTTAATGTTCGGCCAAGGTGCATATGGCTCAAATGCGGTCTGACCGATTTTGATCAATGCCCCGAAGGCATCGTCCGGAAGCGTTTTCGGATGCGCGCGAATAAAGTCATCGAGAATATCATGGATGATAATACCGCGATCGCGTGCGCCGGGATCTTCTTCAAGATTAGGAAGGGGTTTGAGATTCAAAATATACTGCGCATAGATGGCATACGGATCGCGCACCCAGGTTTCGATTCGCGAGACGGATAATTCGCGCGGGCGCACGTCAACGGGCGGTGTCGGTTTCGGCGAGGATACGGACTTAACTTGTGCCGGGGCATCGAGGGCTTGGCTCCATGCCATCCATGCCGACTCGCGGTGAGCGGGTTGCTGCCATCCGTTCGCTTCAATCAGGTTTTCCAGCCGGAGCAACCAACGTGAAGGCATGCTTGGTGTGCCGTCAACGCGTTCGGCCCGGGTGAGAATCACATGAGGTGCGCAAAATGCCTGAGTGAAGTCGTGCGCCGTTAAGCCGATCCGCCGTTCAGGTAACGGCAAACCGAAATCGCTCAGCATCGGCCGGCTCATCCAGGGATTGGCCTTGGCCTCGGGCGGCCAAGCGTTTTCGTTAAGGCTGCCGAGAATCATGACATCGGCCCGCTGCAGCCGCGCTTCGAGCAAGCCCCAGATGAACAGACGCGGGTGTTGGCCGTAGCGCGGTCGGACGGCGGCGCCACTCAGTAAAGTGTCCAGCAAAGCCGGGTAGACGGTTCCGTCAATGGGGCCGAGATCGTCAGCGGCCTCGGACAGTTCGGCAATCAGTGTCATCGCCGCTTCACCGTCTTCCTTCGCCCACAACCGTTGGGCACCTTCTTCTTGATCGGTCGAGGCGAGTTTTTCAGCCATGCCGATATGAGCCCGCATGATGTCCCGTAACGAGACCGATGGCGTGCGAAGCGCCTGGTGAAAGGGTTGAACCGTTTGTTCGAGAAACGCGAGGAGGTCATCCAAACTTTCTTTTTTATGACGCAGCGCCAACCGCAAACCGGCGATACCGGGAGCGGGGCGCGGTCCACGCAGAATGGCGCTTTCCAGTTTTCGAATGTCACGGTGCAATTTACCCGGGGGCATGCCGCCACCGGCAAATGGATGTTTTAAGGCCGCCAACAAAGGAACCGGGGCTAAATTTTCAGCCGCCATGTGTGCGCTTAAACGAAGGAATGTGCCCGGTGGCGATTGTGCTAACGGCACACCAGCAGAATCATCGATCTCGATGTTCCAGCGCTTTAAGGCTGCCGCGACCCGGCGGGCTAATACGCGGTCCGGTGTGATGAGGGCGGCCGTCTTGCCGGGTGTTTCCAGCGTCTCGCGCATCATCAAGGCGATTGTTTCCGCCTCTTCCTGCGGTGTCGGGCAATCGATCCGGGTTAATCCGTTGAGTGTTTCCTCGGTAACGGGCTCCGGCTTATCGCCCGGTAAATCGGCGCCGGCCGGTGCTAAGGCCCTTCGGATCAACGGCAACCGGTTGATGGCCGGTTCTTTTTGCGTCTCATAAGGCCACGGTATGACATCGCTTGGATCAACACCTAAGTGATCAAGTAATTGCACCATGGTGTATTGCGGATGTGTGGGGCTCAACCTGTCCCAAATCGCCGGACCGGCATCGGCATCGAAACCGGGCAGAACGACCATGCCGTGCGGGAGCCCGGCAATCACTTTCAAAAGATCGGCGGTGGCAGGGATTGTACCAGTTGAACCGGCGGCGATGATGAGGTCATCTGGCGGCTCCCGGCGCCAAAGTATTGCCTGTGTTTCAAGTAAACGGTTTCGCCGGTCCGCCGGATCGATACAGCCTTCTTCTTCAAGAATTTTAGGCCAAGCATCTGTCAAAATTTCAAGAAACGTAAGCGTAATTTGCCAGTGTTCGGCAAACTCGTCAGGCACGAGACTCGCAAGCTTATCAAAACTCAATTGCTCGGTATGAACCTGATCAAGCAGCCGGGCCAACTCGGCGGCAAGCCAGGCCGCCTGATCAGCGCGGATGTTGATGTCAGGTCGTGACATGATCATTCGCGCCAGCAGAAGGCGGCGCCGAATTCCCGGCATGGCCGGCGGCACGGATAACGGATGGCCGATATCGCCGGATGTTGTTTCATCAAGCGGTTGGGACAATGCCAACTCATCCTCATCAAGCTCGCCGAGTGCGACGAGCTTCGGCAACAGCAACGCCCGCCCGGCACTTTGGCGCAGAAATGCCTCTTGCAGGGCCCGGCGCGCGCGTTGTGTCGGCAGCATCACCGTACAGCGTGTGAGATTTTCAGGTTCATCGCCGGCAAGATCGCGGATGCCCGTTGCCAATACATCGACGAAGGGTGTGCCCGGCGGGATGGTGTACACGTTGGACCGGCTGGCCCGCTTGTCTGAAAGTTTCGTCATGAGCGGTGCCGGGTGCCGGCATAACGGGCTTGGATGTAATCCTCGGCTTCCTTGAGACTTTCGACGGTGCCAACATGAAACCATTCGCCGTCATGAATAACACCGTAAAGCCGGCCCACTTCGATCGCTTCATCGTAAAGCCGGTTCATTGAAAATGGTCCCGACGGTGCATTCTTAAACAGCCTGGGGTGCAACATCTGAACGCCGGTAAATAAATACGGCGAGACTTCGCCTTCGGGGCGGCGCTGCAAGCCGCCGAGAGGATCGATCACAAAATCGCCCATGCCGTCATACCCGTAAGCTTCCACCGTGGAATGAAGCAACAACAGTCCATCCATTTGGGTATCATCCCAATGTTGGGCCAAGCGCAGCAAGGCGTCTTTGTAACCATTGAGCCATAACGCATCACTGTTGACGGCATAAAACGGATTTTTTCCTAACTTTGATAGAGCATGGATAATGCCGCCACCGGTATCGAGCAATTCTTCTTCACGGGATATGTCAATCTTGGGCGACGTCCGGCTTTTAAGGTGCTTCTCGATTTGTTCGCCTAAGTAGTGAACGTTGACGACGGCTTTCTCAACCATGGCGTCTTCAAGCCGGTCGAGCACACGATCAATCAACGCACGGTCCAGCACGCGTACCAGGGGTTTTGGGAGGGTGTCGGTTAAGGGGCGCATGCGCGTGCCATACCCGGCGGCCAGCACCATGGCCGTTGTCGGCGGTTTAAGGGTTTTGGTTCTTTGTTTTGTCATGATGCCTCCTGCGATTGAGGCGGTTTGGGCGGCGTGATCCGCTGATCGGCGGGAATGTTGCGGTCGAGCCAACTGACAACCGGTGAAAGCGCGGGGTGTTTCAAGGAACGCTCCAGTAACCGCCAAACCCGGGGGATGTGTTGCAGGTAAACCGATTTGCCGTCACGCCAACACAGTCGGGTAAAAATGCCGATGACTTTGGTATGGCGCTGTGCGCCTAATACGGCGATGGCTGTTTCAAAACGCTCCCGGTCGAGTTCGGGAAAAGCGTTAAAATAGCGGTTCAGCATGGCGGTTCGAAGCGAATCGCTGATATCCCGGCGGGCGTCTTCCAAAAGCGACATTAAATCGTACGCCGAAGGGCCCTTCACCGCATCCTGAAAATCCAGCAGGCCGCAGGCGTGAACGCCGCTGCGTCCGTCGAGGCGCATCAGGTTATCGACATGGTAATCGCGCAGCACCAATGTTTGCGGCTGATTATCCAACAGGCGAAAGCATTCGAACCAAGCCATCACGTAACTTTTTCGCATTGCCGCCGGCATCGGCGCGCCCGTGACGGCGGGAATATACCAATCGGCCCATAAAACGGCTTCATCCTGCAGGTGTTGCTGGTCATAAGACGCGAGATCGCCGGGGATCGCTTGATCGGCGGGCAACCGGTGAAGCGCGATCAAGGTATCGGTCGCGAGTTCGTAAAGCGCGGTTTCATCGGCGCCGTTTAGTAATAAACGGGTGAACGTGTGCTCGCCGAAATCTTCTATTAATAACAGCCCGTGTGTTTCGTCTTCGGCGTAAATCTCCGGTGCGCTGAAACCCAGCGCGTGAAGATGTTTTGCAATCTTGATGAACGGCGAAACGGATTCTTTCGGCGGCGGTGCATCCATGAGCAAAGCAGCTTGGCCGTTTTGCGTGAGGCGGATGTAACGCCGAAACGAAGCATCACTGGCCAGCGGTTTGCAATCGGCCTCGCCCCAACCATTGGCTTGTAAAAATTGATTGATGCGCGCGGTCCGCTCAGTCAAGGCCCGCCTCCTTCAACCGGCCGTGCCAATGTGGCGGTGCCGTGATGACGGCGCGGCGGGCCCCCGGATTTTCGCTGAATTCAAGCCGGACGCCGAGACTGTCGCGAGGCAGCAAGGCGCCGAGCTTTTCCGGCCACTCGATCAGTGAAATGCCGGAAGCGAAGGCGTCCTCGATATCGAGTTCGTAAGCTTCTTCCGGCGCGTTGAGCCGGTAAAGATCGAAATGATAAATCGTTTCGCGGTCCGTTTCGTAAAGTTGCACCAAGGTGAATGTCGGGCTGGGGACATCCTCCGGCTGGTTGCGCTTCGCACCGATAAAGCCGCGTGCAAACGTTGTTTTCCCAGCGCCGAGTTCGCCGGTCAGGGCGATGATGTCGTGGGCAACTGACTGGCGGGCCAGTGTTGCGGCCAGCTCAAGGGTTGCCTGTTCATCGTTCAGTTCAAGCACGACCGTCAAAGGGGCTGAGTGTGCGCCATTCATGGATTGGTTTTATCGGGCGCGGGTGTCAGCCGCAAGGGAGGCGCAAAATCCCTGCGGCTCCGGCCATGGGGCCGCTAGTCTTGATGACGCCGGCCATAAAGCAGGGTGATATTGATCCGCCGATTCTCGTAGCCGTTCTTGAAATGGATTTCATCGGTTGCGTGAAATAAATCGGAATTAAAGATGACGGCCCGGTTTTGCTTGTGTGGAACGCGAATGGATTGCGCGCCGGATTCTTCCAAAAAGGCCTTGATTGCATCCTGATCGGCATTGAATTTTTCGAAATCCCAATCGAGCGGAGCTTCTTGATTCCAAATCACCAGGCCGCCGGTATTTGGATCGAGGTTGGCGTCGTCGGGGGTAATCCAGAAATTCACATTCACGGCCGCCTCATCGGCATGCCGGTCGATACCGGTCATGGAACTGTCGTATTTATATCCCCACAAATTGATCAATTGATGATCTTTAAAAATGCCGGGCAATGTTTTTGGCAACGCTTCGACAATCTGATTAAGCAACGGACAGAAAAATCCTTCGTTCATGAAGGCACCGAGGTAGCCGTTCGCGTATCGAAATTCATGCCAGACCATGGATTCGAGGCAATGTTCGCGAATGGCCTGCAGTGTATCGGGCTTTAAAAAATCGTCGAAGTATGTGATGCCCGGTTCGTTTTTTGCGTAATCGGCTTCAATGGCGGCCGGATCCAAGGACGGATTGATGATCGATTGGCTGCTTGCCGGTGTGTCGCGAAAATAGACATGACGGTTATAGGTCGGTGCGAATTCGGCGCGAAACGATTCGGGTATGGGTGATGTGTGCGGATCGTTCGGATTGATTGGAAAGTTTTCAAGTAAATCGGTGTAGGTATCGATTGTTTGCTGATAACGACGGTCGATTTTGTTTTTCTCAATCAAATACTGGAACTGTTCGATGTCATGGCGAAGCTTGGTTTTTGAAGTGAAGCTGAAATCCGGGTTATCCGAAACCGATTGTTCACCGGGTCGATACTTCAGTGCGGATTTTTTAGCGTAGGCTTTCTGGGCACCGGCAATGTCACCGCTGAGGCGCAAGGCGTTGCCGTATTGATTCCACAAATCGAAATTCTCCGGTTCAAACGTGATGGCACGCTGATAATTTGCGGCGGCACTGTGATAATCGCCGAGGTTTTTTTGGGCTTCGCCTAATAAACCGTAGGCAGGCGCAAAATCGGGGTCGGTTTTTAAGGCGCTTGAGAGCTGTATCACCGCTTCAAGATAGTTTTCACGCATTACATTGACCGCGCCCGAGAGATACAACGCTTCAACGTTTTTCGGGTCGGCTTTTAAAACGCGTTGATACAGTGCGATTGCCTGATCCAATTGACCCGCCTGGTGAAGCTGAAATCCTTCTTCGAGCCACGCATTGATCAATTCCGGATCGGCTTGATTGGGAATTCCGTTTTGCGGGAAGTTCAGAACCATTGTTCATATAACTTTCTAAACATAAGGCTATGCACGCTGTTCGCTTTGCTGTCCGGTGTCCGGCAACCGGCAGATAAATGTTGTGCCCCGGCCCGGCCGGGATTTCAAGTCAACCGTGCCGCCATGCAGTTCGACAAAATTTTTCACCAGCGATAATCCCAGGCCGGCGCCCTGTTGTGATTGATCTTCATCAACCGGCACGGCGCGCTCAAAGGTCGAAAAGACCCGTTCTTGATCGGCTTGAGGAATGCCGCTGCCGGTATCGGCAACAATAAATTGAATGTTATTGCCATTTCGGTTTGCCTTAAGGGCAACCGTCCCATGGGCCGGCGTGAACTGAACGGCATTCGTCAATAAGTTAAAGAGTACTTGTTTTAGCCGCCGTTCATCGGCAGCCATCCAGCCGATGTCCGGCGCACAATCGAACTCGATTTTTATATGCTTATGGCGGGCGTTTTCGCGGATCAAATTCAGCACCGATACCATCATGGCATGGATATCGATACTGTCGAGATCGAGAGTCATTAATCCGGCCTCGATCGACGCGAGGTCAAGGATGTCCGTCACGATGGTCGATAAGCCTTGAGCCGTTTCTCGAATGTTTTCGATGTACTCTTTTTGCCGGGGCGATAACGCACCGTAATACTCATCGGCTAAAATTTCTGTGAAACCCAACACCGCCTTCAAGGGTGTTTGAACTTCATAAGAGACATTCGCGATAAAGGCGGATTTCAATTGATTGGCTTCGCCGAGGGCGGCGGCTTTTTGGGTCAGGGCCTCTTCGACCCGCGCGCTATCGGTGACGTCGAGATAACTCAACAGAACAGCGCCGTCGGGCAGCGGCACTTTCGTGTAATCCAAAATTTTCCCGTTTCGCCCGGGAATGCGTCGGGCATCTGACTCGCGGCTTAATAGATGGGCAATCTGCCTTTCTTTTTCCGCCGCCTCGAGAGGTTGGCCGCCGGGCGATGTCTGAAAAAGATCGATGATGTCACTGATGTGCGGTTCCGTTTCGCGTTGTTCCGGTGTGATCGGCCAAAGCGAAGCGAACATCGGGTTGCACAGTTTTAAACGCCCGTCGCTACCGAAAACGGCAATGCCTTCGTGCAAATGATCGAGAGTCTCGCGCTGAACAGCCGTTAAGGCGTTAACGGACCGTTCCAGGGCGAGATGGCCGGTGACATCTTCATATGAAAAGACCAGCCCGCCGTTGTCTGTTGGGTTAATTGTATTTTTTACTGTCGTACCGTTGGGTTGATGAATGAGGATTTCTTTTGGCTCTTTAAGTTGTCCGAACAATGCACGCTGCTCATCTTTATAGGTAACAAAATTGGCGACCTCCGGTAAGAGCCGGCGCTCGCGCAGCGCATCCAGAACCTGATTAATCGACGGATGGGTTTTGAGCCAATCGGCCGGCAGATCCCAAAATGCAGCATAAGAATCGTTAAAATATTCGAGGGCCGCGTCGTGATTGAATATGGCGAGCGGCGTGCCGATGCTGTTTAAGGCCGCGTTAAATACGTGTTCATGGAAGGTATCGGGTGGCGGCTGCTCAGTCAGCGGTTCGGTTCGGGCTTTTGGAATCGGAGCTGGATCGGCTTCAACGGGTTTGGCGGCGGCTGGTTCGAGAGGCACCGGTTCCGGCTGCGCCGGCGCCAGCGGTTCCGTGGAAGGGCGCATCCAAATGACGTCGGCAAACGCTTGGCCGTCGATGCCGGCTGTGCGCGAGCCGAACACCAGGATGTGCCGGTTACCATTTGAGCGGTGCGCCGGTTCTTGTTTTAAAGTGAGCTTTAAATCAAACGGTGCGCCTTGTTCGCGCAAGGTTTGAACGTTTGCGGCGAGTTGGGCCGACGCCTCTGGATCAAAACAATCGAGGATTTCGTTAAACGTCGCCGCGGTGCCGTTTTGCAGTTTCAGCAGTACGGCCAAACGGCGAGAACATGTTGCCGGGCCATTCAGAAAGCCACCGTCCGGCTTGTCACTAATAATCTCCCAACGGAAAAATCCATCGGGGGCGGTTTCTAACAACGCTTGATGTTTTTCGGCGATTTGCTGACCGGCGCGTTGGCGCTGTTCCGCTTGACGGCGGCGGCGAAATTCGCGAAAGGCCAATGTGCCGCAGCATAAGGCGGCGATGACGGTGCCGAGCGCGAAGGCGGTCAGGGGGCTCATGACCCGGATCCTGCCCGATGAACGGAACGGTACTTGCCTGCGCGAATTCTCACGGCCGAATCTTATGCGCCCTGTCTTATATAAACAAGGTGCGCCATTCGGGCGCTGGTTGATATGCGCTTTGCCCAGCGTTCGCTTAGTAGCGGTAGTATTCCGGCTTGAAGGGCCCTTCGGTCGAAACACCGATATAGTCGGCTTGCTCCTTGCTGAGCGCGGTTAATTTTGCGCCCAAGCGGTCGAGGTGCAGTTGGGCGACCTTCTCATCAAGTGGCTTCGGTAAAACATAAACCTTGTTTTCGTAATTGGCGTGATTTTGCCAAAGCTCGATCTGCGCAAGAACCTGGTTGGTGAATGACGCGCTCATTACAAAACTCGGATGACCCGTAGCACAACCCAAGTTCACCAAGCGGCCTTCGGCAAGCAAGATTAGACGTTTGCCGTCCGGGAATTCGACCTCGTCGACTTGCGGTTTGACATTGTGCCATTTGTAATTGCGCAGGGCGCCGACCTGAATTTCGGAATCGAAGTGACCGATGTTACAGACGATCGCCCGGTCTTTCATGTCGCGCATATGATCGAGGGTGATCACATCGATATTGCCGGTCGTGGTCACGAAGATATCACTGATTGAAGCCGCTTCATCCATGGTGGTCACGTCGTAGCCTTCCATGGCGGCTTGCAGGGCGCAGATCGGATCGATTTCGGTGATCATCACGCGCGCGCCTTGACTGCGTAGGCTTTGTGCCGAGCCCTTGCCGACGTCTCCGTAACCGCAGACGACGGCGACTTTGCCGGCGAGCATAACGTCGGTCGCGCGTTTGATGCCGTCGACCAGACTTTCGCGGCAGCCGTAAAGATTGTCGAATTTGGATTTCGTCACCGAGTCGTTAACGTTAATGGCGGGCACTTTCAGTGTGCCGCTTTTCTCCATTTCATGAAGCCGGTGCACGCCGGTCGTTGTTTCTTCCGAAAGGCCGACAACATCATTGAGCAATTCGGGGTACTTTTCATGCATGATTTGTGTGAGATCGCCGCCGTCATCGAGCAGGATATTCGGCACCCAACCGTCCGGCCCGTGGATTGTTTGTTCGATACACCACCAGAATTCCTCTTCCGTTTCGCCCTTCCAGGCAAAAACCGGAAGATTATTGTCGGCAATGGCGGCGGCGGCGTGATCCTGAGTCGAAAAGATATTGCAGGAACTCCAGCGAACCTCGGCGCCGAGTTCGACCAGGGTTTCGATCAACACAGCCGTTTGAATCGTCATGTGGATACAGCCGGCGATTCGCGCCCCTTTCAGGGGATTTTTGCCTTTATATTCCTCGCGCAATGCCATTAACCCCGGCATTTCGGTTTCAGCAATTGCAATTTCCTTGTGGCCCCACTCAGCCTGTTCAATGTCAGCGACTTTATAATCTTCAAATGCGGCCATCGTGCTTCTTGCTCCTCGTCTACGGTTCGATGTGATGAATTTGTCGGTTGGAGTTGCATGGGGTCTTAACAGACCGGCCCCGCCGACCGCAAGGCCAAACCAGGAAAGCTCCACCCTGATCAGGCTAACGCATTGAAATCATCGATCAAAGCGGCGATGCGTCCGGCGTCGATTTGATCCATGATCGTGCGAGCGCGATGGTTGGCAGCCGCAAGATCGAGGCGCTGAATACGTTGCTTGACCCGGGGGATGTTGGCCGCGGTCATGGATAGGTCGCGAAACCCAAGCCCGAGCAGCAGGGCGGTAAACCGGGGGTCGCCGGCCATCTCGCCGCACATGCTCAGCGGGATACGCGCGCGCAAGGCGGCTTCGGCCGAAAACTGTATGAGCCGCAAGACGGCCGGATGAAGGGGGTCGTAAAGATGGGCGACATGTTCATCGGCGCGGTCGATCGCCAAGGTGTACATGGTGAGGTCGTTTGAACCGATCGCCAAAAAATCGCTGACCTGTGTGAGAGAATCGGCAGCCAGAGCTGCACTCGGCACTTCGATCATGGTCCCGATCGGCGGCAAGGGCCGGGCGAATTTTACACCGCGCCGTTTTAGGCGCCGGGCCGCCCGGGCCATGATGTCACGCGCCCGGCGCACCTCGGATGCGTTCGTCACCATGGGCAGCAGAATACGGATATCGCCGTGCACGCCGGCACGAAGGATGGCTCTGAATTGCGTTTCCAGTAATTCCGGCCGGGCGAGGGACAAGCGAATTCCCCGAAGACCGAGCGGCGAGACGTCCACAGGAATTTGATCGCCGTCACTAGGGGATGCCACTTTCTCTCCGCCCACATCGAGGGTGCGGATCGTGACGGGGTTTCCTTTCATGGGCCGGATCAATTCTCGTAGGGCACGGTACTGTTCATCTTCGCTGGGCAGCTTGGCCCGGTTCATGAACATAAACTCACTGCGCAGCAAACCGATTCCCTCGGCGCCGGCCCGTGTGACCAATTCCATCTCCATCGGTAATTCAACGTTCGCCCGCAGGGCGACGACGGTACCGTCACGGGTTTTCGCTTTTTGATCGCGCAGCCGGGTCAGCTGGCGGTTTTTGCGCATCTGATTGCTGCGCAGGCGTTCATACGTGCTTTGGGTTTCCGCCGTAGGGTGAATGATGACCAGTCCCCGGTCGCCATCAACAATGACAGGGTCATTCGTGCGGACGTGGCGCAGCATATCTTCGGCACCAAGCACGGCCGGCAGACCGAGGGCGCGAAGTAAAATGGCGGTATGGCCCTCGGCGCCGCCGACCATGGTCGCTGCACCCGCGGTTTTGTTTGGGTTGAGCTGAGCGGTGTCTTCCGGTGTTAGTATATCGGCAAGCACGATGCTGCCTTTGGGGACATGCGCGAAGGGCTGCACGGGGGCCCGCGATAAGTTTTTAACGAGTCGGTTGCCAACATCACGAATATCTTCAATGCGGGCCGCAATGTAGGCATCTTCCATATTGGAAAATGTTTTGGCGATTTCTTCGATTTCGGTTTGAACGGCCGCTTCGGCATTGATGCGTTCCGTTTGAATTCGGCTTTCGGCACCCCGGATCAAGCGGGAGTTTTTCAGCATATGGGCGTAAGCATCGAACAGGTAACCCATTTCTTCTTCCGCCGTCGCCGGCGCGCCTTTGAGCTTTGAGCGCAATCGTGTGATTTGCCGGCGCGTGCGCGAGATTGCACGGTGAAACCGCTCTACTTCTTCGTTTATTTCCCGGCGCCGGATTTTGTACTTGGGCGCGGCGATTGCACCGCTTTCGCGCACGAACGCTTTGCCGATACCGATGCCCGGCGAAACGCTTAACCCTTCAAACTTTAATTCTTTTTTGCTCACGATGTATCCGGAATTGTTTTATTCGTGAAATTCGTCTTCCACTAATTTAACGAGCGCGTTTAAGGCATCTTCAGCTTCCGGCCCGTTGGTTTGTATTTCAATTTTAGAGCCGGGCCCGGCAGCCAGCATCATCAAGCCCATGATCGAAAACCCTGAAACGGTTTGCCCGCTTTTGCCGACAGCAATGTCGGCATTGAACTGGTTGGCGGTCTCGACAAATTTTGCGGCGGCACGGGCGTGAAGCCCTCTTTGATTTTGAATCATCACCGATTGGCGGTGTAACGGCTCATTATTCAAAGTGCTCTACTTCCCTTCTTCTTTTAAAAGTTGAGAAGCAATATTGATGTATTTGCGGCCGGCTTCCTGTGCACATGCGACAGCATCTTCCAGCGACTTTTCTTGGCGTGCGCTCGCAAGCTTGATCAGCATCGGTAAATTGACACCGGCAATGACCTCGACATTGGCATTGTCCATGATGGAAATAGCCAGGTTTGACGGCGTGCCGCCGAACATGTCGGTTAAGACAACGACACCGTCTCCGGTGTTCACGTCTTTCACGCTATTTAGAATATCAGTGCGGCGCTGTTCCATATCGTCATCAGCGCCGATGCAAATCGGTTTGATGTGTTCTTGCTGCCCCACGACGTGTTCAAGGGCGGCAATCATTTCTACGGCCAGGCGGCCGTGCGTGACGAGGACGAGGCCAATCATTTGTTAAACATGCTCCTTGCCACAGAATTTCAATTTAAATCTTTAGTCTTGTTAAGGTCACGATGATTGATTTGCGCTTTATGATGATGTTCAGACAACCATAATTTTAATTGTTCGGCAACGAACACGGAACGGTGTTTGCCGCCCGTGCAGCCGATAGCGATCGTCAGGTAGCTTTTTCCCTCCGCGGCATAACGGGGCAAAAGCTGTTCGAACAACCGCGTTAAATTTTGAATAAACTCATTAAATTCATTGTCTTCACGAATATACGCACCGACCGCCACGTCAAGGCCGGTTAGTTCCTTGAGCTCGGTTTCGTAGTGGGGGTTTCGCAAAAACCGGACATCGAAGACGAGATCGGCTTCCCGTGGTATGCCGCGACGGTAGGAAAAAGAGGTAACAAATACGGAAAGCCGTTGGCGGTTTTCCAGCGAGAAATGTCCGGTTATTAAATTGTTTAATTCCCGCGGAGTCAGCTGTGTCGTATCGATCACTTGATCGGCGCGCCGGCGTAAATCCGACACTATTTCCCGTTCATGGCGAATCCCGTCAATGACCGGGCGGTCGGCCGCCAAAGGATGACGGTGCCGGGTTTCCGTATAACGGCGGTTTAATTCTTCGTCATCGCAATCGAGAAATAAGACGGTGACGGAAATATCCGTATGATGAAGCAGGTCATCCCAATAATTAATAAACGACCGGGCATCAAAGTCCCGGGTGCGGATATCGACACCGATGGCCAAAGGCGCACCTTCCCCTTGAAACGGTAATTCCGATTGCATGGGGGAGACGAGACTGACCATTAAAGAGAGCGGAATATTATCGACTGTTTCATAGCCGATATCTTCCAGCGATTTCAGCGCAGTCGATTTGCCCGCGCCGGACATACCGGTGACGATCAGAACCCGCCGTGACTGTTCTGACGGCGGCGCAGGTTGCGTCGATGCGGTGGTGCTCATGATCTTCCTGGGCTCTCCCGATATCTCTTGGCGGGTACTCTACAGAAACCAGCCCCGGGCACAATGCCGAGCCCGATAGGCTTGGAATTGCTGAAAAAACCAGAAGAAGGCTGGGATCGTTTTGTGCCGGTTCACGAACTTGTAAAGTCCTGGCCCGCGTTTCTGACCACGATACGGATTTTCGCACCGGCGGAGGAAGCGAACGGATCCAATTTAAATTTGGGAATTGAGAGCCCCAGCATAGACCAGTGTAAAGGTTGGGGCATGCGTTCGATGTGCTCAGGCGGTACCAATTCAAATGCCGTTGTCAGGACGCCGGATTCCCGGTGAACGGTTTTAACGATGCCGATGCCGCGCACTTCAATCAAGCCGGCAATGTTAACAGGCGGTGATACGATCAGGTTATTGCCTGCGCGCTTAATATCGATGCGGTCATCGGCAATGAGGGTTGCGCCGGCATCGATTAAACGCAAGGCAAGATCGGATTTACCGCATCCCGGCGGCCCGAGAAGTACGATGGCGGCGTCATCAATGGCGATGCAGGTTCCATGAATTTGTGCCGTCTCTGTCATGACGGCGAAGCCATGCCCGGCAGATGAACGAGAAACCGCGCGCCGGTGATTGTCCCTTCCGCGGTTTTAATATTTTCCGCGACAATCGTGCCGTTATGGGCTTCGACAATTTGTTTGGAAATACTGAGGCCGAGACCGGAATGCATGCCGAATTTTTCGGTTTCGGGCCGTTCCGTATAAAAGCGGTTAAAAATGGAGTCTTCCTTGCCGGGCGGCAGCCCGCGGCCTTGATCTTCCACCGTGACCCGGACCCAAGACGATGATGCTTTTTTGTCCGGTATTTCTTGAGCCGCCGTGACGACAATGCGGCCTTGTTGCGGGCTGAAGGTGATCGCGTTTTCCATTAAGTTTCTGAAGACCTGGCCGAGACGGCTTTCGTGTCCTAAAACCATCAATTCTTTTTCGATGCTCAATTCGATGGTTGTATTCCGTTCCTTTGCCATCGATTGGTGCACATCGGCCAGCGTTTCGAGCATTTTGCCGATATCGACGGGTATGGTTTCACCGCGTGACATTTCCGCATCGACCCGAGAAGCATCCGAGATATCGCTGATCAACCGGTCGAGCCGCTGAACATCGTCGCGAATGATCGCCAATAAGGCGCGAAGTTGTTCCGGGTCGGTAACCTGTGATGCCGTCTCGACGGCGCTGCGTAATGACGTGAGCGGGTTTTTGATTTCATGGGCAACATCGGCGGCAAAGCGCTCGATGGCATCGAGGCGTTGCCACAGCGCTTCAGTCATCTCATTCAAAGCAGCGGCCAGCTCGCCGATTTCATCGTGGCGGCCTTTGAAGTCGGGAATGGTGTATTGGCGGTGCTGGCCGTACCGGACTTGCTCGGCGGCCCGGGACAGCCGTAGGATCGGCCGAGCGATGGTCCGCGCGAGATACAGCGACAGCAAGATCGTAATCGCAAGGGCGACGAAAAACACGGCGAGGATGTCGAGGCGTACCTGTAAGAGAACCGCATCGATCCCTTCGGAACCTTTTGAAAGCATCAGCGCACCGAGGACTTGTTTATAACGCTGGACCGGTACGGCCACGCTTAAAATCATGCGGCCCTTGCCACGGCGAATTTGCGTGGTCGTTTCCCCCGTCATGGCTTTTAAAACTTCCGGGTAGTCGCGGGCGTGCTGCAGCGCTTTTTCCTGAAACAGGGGGATATCGTTTTCACCGACAATCAATTTTGCGATGCGGTCGTATAAATTTAATAGTGACCCTAAAAACCCGCTGTCACGCGGCGGCGGCAGGGCTTCGACTTCAACGGCGATACGACCTAGCAACAATCGCGAGTCCGCGATCAGCTGACCTTTCGGTTCAAACAGCCGCGCCCGCGTCGAGGTGGTTTGGGCGAGACGCCGGATGATCTGATTGGTTTGGCGTTTAACCAGTTGTTGACGCGATGAGTTACGCCGGGTGACGGCCCCTTCGGCTAAGGCGCCGGCAAACATTTCGGCTTGCGTTTCCAGTGCGGCAAATTCGGTTTTGATCAGGCTTTTGCGGTACTCACCTAAATACAGGAGGCCGGCGACAAGAATGCCCAACGCCAGCAGATTGATCGCCAGGATACGCCGGGTGATTGGTGAAAGCGCTTTGGGTTTGCGCATGGCATGATGGTGGGCCTGATGTTGTGTTGAAGCCAACGTCAATCAGTCTCCGCGATAGCGGTAGCCGATGCCGTAAAGGGTTTCGATGTGGGCGAATTCGTCGTCGGCTTGTTTAAATTTCTTTCGTAGCCGTTTGATGTGACTATCGATGGTCCGGTCATCGATATAGATGTGTTCGCCATAAGCAGCATCAATCAGTTGGTCCCGGCTTTTGACATGGCCCGGATGAGTGGCCAAAGCCTGGAGCAGCAAAAATTCGGTCACCGTCAAATTGACTTCCGTTTCTTTCCAGGCGCAAACATGACGGGCGGGATCGAGCGTTAAATCGCCGCGGCGAACAAGATTTTCCGGCGCATCCGATTCCGGCGTTTGCGACCGGCGGCGCAGCACGGCGCGTATTCTTTCAATCAACAGTTTTTGCGAAAACGGTTTTTTGATGTAATCGTCGGCACCAATTCGCAAGCCGGCGATCTCATCGATTTCTTCGTCCTTTGAGGTCAGAAAGATAACCGGCAGTGTGCTGTTTTCACGAATATGGCCGAGCAACTCCATGCCGTCCATGCGCGGCATTTTAATATCGAGGATGGCAAGGTCGACGGGTTGGCGTCCGAGGCCTGCCAAAGCCGTTTCGCCGTCGATGTAGGTATCCACTTTAAATCCTTCGGCCTCGAGAGCCATGGAGAC
>Ga0181579_10001952_pt1 | contig 16841 bp, 18 predicted proteins | sample 071ome_24_FD_132996 | JGI IMG/M metagenome (GOLD analysis project Ga0181579, IMG submission 132996) | Coastal salt marsh microbial communities from the Groves Creek Marsh, Skidaway Island, Georgia - 071402CT metaG (megahit assembly) | ecosystem: Environmental > Aquatic > Marine > Intertidal... | reverse complement strand
CTCCTGTGCTTCTATAACGAAAAGGTCGACGCGATTGCCGTCGACGGGCAGGAAATTCCGAAACAACCGTCGCCCTGGTCGGACGGTTAGAGAAAGGCAAGAAAAATGAGCGGCAAGACACTCTCGCAGCTATTGGCCGGTGACGGCATCGTCGTTGTCCCCGGGGGCGGTACTGCCCTGGAACTTCGGCTCGCGGAACTCGCAGGGTTCCAGGCGGGCTACGTATCGGGCTATGCGACCGCTGCAGCGGTCTATGGCGTCCCCGATGTCGGCCTCATCGCGTTCAACGAAGTCGAAGCCAATGTGCGGGCCATCCGTTCGGTGACCTCGATCCCGTTGATCGTCGATTGCGACACCGGCTATGGCGACGTCGCCAATGTCATTCGCACGGTGCGTGGGCTGGAGGCGCTTGGCGCCGGTGCGGCACAATTCGAAGACCAGACCTGGCCCAAAAAATGCGGGCACATGGAAGGCAAGATTATTGAGCCGGTCGAAAAGGCCGCGGAACGCATCCGCGCCGCCGTGGCGGGCCGCACTTCTCCCGACTTCAAGATCATCGCGCGGACCGATGCGCGCGCCCCGCTCGGCATGGAAGAAGCCATGCGCCGCCTCAAAATCTACAAGGAGGCCGGCGCCGACGTCTTGTTCATGGACGCAATCGAGTCGCCGGAAGAGATGAAGCGTCAGACGACCGAACTGCCGGGCCCGCACATGGTCAATATGTCGGAAACCGGCAAGACGCCTCTGATGTCGGCGGACGAGCTCGAAGCGCTCGGCTACAAGATCGTGATCTTCCCCTCCAGCATGACCCGGATCATGGTGCGCCAGCTTTCGCAATTCATGGTAATGTTGCGCGAAACCGGCGATTCGCGCAGTTGGCTCGATCGCATGGCCTCGCTCGACGAGACCAACGCGGCGCTCGGTCTGCCCGAACTAGACGACGTATCGGAAAAAATACGGGCCGCCTAACCGGCTTAGTGAACGGGGTCGCCGGCTTGCGGCCCCTCCTTCACATAAGCGCGCGCCACCAGCGACGCGTGATGGTGCACCAGGCGCCATGCACCATTTTCGCGGGCGAAGAAATTCGTGGCCGCCAAAAGGTTGTTGCCCACTGATTCGCCACAGGTCACGAAGGCGGCGGCGCCCATCACATGTGCTGTTGGGTCTAGGCAAGCCACCCGTCCGCCGCTCCCTTCCAGAATTCCAGCCCAACTCTCCAACACCTCGTCGCGCCCCGAAAGCGCCGTCCAGCCAGGGTGGGTACAGGTCACATGCGGACCGGTCGACCATACCGCCGCCATCGCACGCGCATCCCCCGCCTCAAACGCGTCATAGAAAGCCTGGTTCGCCGTCAAAACGGCCTGTTCGTCGTTCATACCGAAATCCACCAAATGTCACCGTGGGCGCCAAATCATGGACGGAACGCCGGCCCAAATACAGACCAGGCCCTGCGGCAACTTATCCACAGCATTTTGTGAATTTGGCTCGACGCAACACCATATATAGGGGGTTCACGGTTGACTCTGTCTGATCGCGCTGCCTACCATTCTGTGCGCAATTGAGCCCTATTCTTTGTGCCGCCAGTATTTGGTCAGTAATCGGCAGTCTGTTTATTTCCCTTTACTTCCAAAGAACTGAGGCTAGCGGGGTACCATGCTTCAATACGTCGACATTCTTAAGAACTGGATCTATCGGCTCACCGAACTGGGGATCGGACTGATCGCCCTCGGGATCGTCGTTCAGATCATCTTCGGCGGCGACGTTGCTTTTCTACCGACGGACATCATCGGCAATCTCACCGCTCTCATCGCCAGTCTTGGATCGAACGGCCTCGTCGGCCTGATCGCTCTGGCAATTATTCTCTATCTGTTCACCAAGCGCGGCACGTAGACACCGGTCGCGTTCTCGGAGACCCTGGGCTCGGCAGATTGTTGCCGAGCCCTTTTCTTTTCGATGACCGAGCAAAACCAAGCAACTCAGCGGAAGCGTCGGCAGCCACGCAAAGTCACGCCCACGTCACTCCGCAATGCCGCGCTCTACTACCTTCAACGTTATGCGTCCTCTTCGGAAAACTTGCGGGAGGTCTTGACCCGCCGTGTCCGGCGCGCCGAACGCCACCACGAGACAGACCGCGACGAAGCCGCGAGTTGGATCGACGCCATTGTCGAAGATTTCCAAAAGAGCGGCCTGTTGGATGACCGCACCTATGCGGAAGCCCGCGTTCAAACCATGTTTCGACAAGGGCGATCGCAACGACGGATGGCGCTCGAACTACGCAACAAGGGCGTCGCATCCGAAGATATCGATGCCGCCCTCGCTACCCTTGCCACGGAACACCAAGCACACGATCGGACGGCAGCCCTACGCTACGTTAGACGCCGACGCCTCGGCCCTTATCGACAACGCGCCCGAGAGGAATACCGAGACCGCGATTTGGCGGCGGTCGCGCGCGCTGGGTTCGACTACGAGACCGCACGCCGCGTGATCGACGCAGAATCAGTCGAGAGCCTGGAAGAAGACTTCTTGCAAGACTGAGGGCGGGCCTTACCCTGGTGACCTCAGATACCCGGAGGCTTCATGCCCGTTCCTGTTTACGTTTGGTCCGACTACGTGTGTCCCTATTGCTTTTTGGCCGAAGAACCACTGGCCAAAGCGATCCAGGAGAGTGGGGTCGACGTTGACGTTCGGTGGATGCCGTTCGAACTACGGCCCGAACCGACGCCAACTCTGCGCCCCGAGGACGACTACCTGCAAACCGGGTGGGCCAACTCGGTCTATCCTTTGGCGGCGCAGATGGGGATCGAGATCAAACTCCCTGACGTCTCGCCGCAGCCCTATTCACGCCTGGCTTTTGAAGGGCACCTTTTCGCCGAGGCCAACGGGCTCAGCCACGAATACACCCATCGCATGTTCACCGCGTTCTTTCGTGAGAGCCAAGACATCGGCGACATCGATGTTTTGACCTCACTCGCGAAAGAAATCGGGCTCGACGAGACCGCCTTTCACGATGCGCTGCGCGACGGCACCTATGCCGAAACGCATCAGGCATTGTTGCAACAGGCTTATGAGCAAGTGCAGGTGAGTGCGGTCCCGACATTCTTGGTCGGCAATCGTCTATTGCGCGGCCTCGCAGGACACGACGACTTGGTGGCGCTGCTGCAATCCGTTGCAGAGGAAAGTGCCCCATGACGTCTGTCATCCACCAGATCGACGCCTTCACCGATGCGGCGTTCGGCGGTAATCCCGCAGCGGTGTGCCTACTAGACCGCCCGGCCAAGACCGAATGGATGCAAGACGTCGCGCGCGAGATGAAGCTGTCCGAAACTGCTTTTGTCACACGCGGCGACGAAGGCGATTGGTCGCTCCGTTGGTTTACGCCAGGCGCTGTAGTCGATTTGTGCGGCCATGCGACCTTGGCGTCCGCCCACTTCCTGTGGGAACTCGCGATACTGGATCAAGACGCGCCGGCACGTTTTCACACGCGGTCGGGCTTGCTGACATGCGTGCGGGAGAACGATTGGATCATCATGGACTTTCCGGCCTTGCCGACCGAGCCCACTGCAGAACCGAACGGCCTAGCCGACGCCCTTGGGGCAATACCAACGGCGGTGTGGCGCAGCACATGGGATATCGTCGCCGAGTTCTCGTCGGCTCAAGCCGTTTGCGACCTCGATCCGGATTTTCGCGCCCTTCTCCCGTTTGCCGAACGCGGTGTCTTGGTGACCGCACCGGGTGACGCGCCCTATGACTTCGTGTCGCGATTCTTCGCACCGGTCCACCGGATCGACGAAGACCCGGTCACCGGATCGACGCATTGCATCCTCACACCCTTTTGGGGCGACAGACTGGGCAAGACGCAGATGCTTGCACGCCAAGCCTCACGACGTGGCGGGGTTCTACGCGTTGAAACGAATGGCGATCGTGTAAAGCTTGGCGGCAAAGCTGTCACCGTTATGACCGGCACCCTGACATGCTGAGCGATCCGTAGAGTAGCGCCATGACACGATATCTGACCTTGTTGGTTGCGGCATTCTTGACGCTGGCGTCGATATTCTTTGCGGCCTTCACCTTTCCCTTGAGTTGGGTCCCTGCTGCAGCCTTCGGGGCGTTGTTCCTGCTTGGTCTTTGGGACTTGTCGCAACGTCGGCATAGTTTGTTGCGCAACTATCCGATCCTCGGTCACTTGCGTTGGTTGTTCGAAGGCATCCGGCCGGAGATACGTCAATACCTCGTCGAAAGCGACCTCGACGCAGTACCCTTCAGCCGCGAGAAACGCTCGCTCGTCTATCAGCGCGCCAAGGACGAGGTCGACTCCGTTCCTTTTGGGACCGAACTCGATGTCTATGACGCCGGGTTCTCCTGGATCACCCATTCGCTGCGACCCAAAACAGCGCCGCATCATGATTTTCGCGTTTCGATCGGTGGGCCTGACTGCGCCAGCCCCTATAACGCATCGATCTACAATATTTCGGCGATGAGTTTCGGGTCGCTTGGTGCGAACGCCATTCGCGCGCTGAATACCGGCGCCAAGCTGGGCAATTTTGCCCACGACACCGGCGAAGGGTCGATCAGCCGATACCACCGTGAGGGTGGCGGTGATCTCATTTGGCAGATCGCCTCGGGTTATTTTGGGTGTCGAACCGAAGAGGGGAGATTCGATCCCAAACGGTTCGCGGATCAAGCGGCGGACAATCAGGTCAAGATGATCGAGGTCAAGCTGTCGCAAGGCGCCAAACCCGGGCACGGTGGCGTCCTGCCTGGCGCTAAGGTCACCCGCGAAATTTCTGAAGCACGCGGCATCCCGATCGGGGTGACATGTATTTCACCGCCGGGGCACAGTGCATTCTCCACACCCCTCGAATTCGTCGCTTTTATTCAACAGCTGCGTGAGTTGTCGGGCGGCAAGCCGGTCGGTTTCAAATTGTGCATCGGACACCCCTGGGAATTCTTGGGGCTCGTCAAAGCGATGGTCGAGACCGGTATCACGCCGGATTACATCGTGGTGGACGGGAAAGAGGGCGGTACGGGGGCGGCTCCCTTGGAATTCCTCAATCGGGTGGGCACCCCTTTGGTCGAGGGGTTGACCTTCGTGCATAACGCCTTGATCGGTGCGGGGTTACGCGATCGCGTTAGGATCGGCGCGGCGGGGAAGGTGATCACCGCATTCGATATCGTGTGGGCTATGGGTCTGGGCGCCGACTGGTGCAACTCGGCGCGGGGGTTCATGTTTGCGTTGGGGTGCATTCAAGCCCAGGCCTGTCGCACCAACCGCTGCCCGGTCGGGATCGCGACGCAAGACCCGGTTCGTCAACGCGCTCTGGTGGTCGAGGATAAAGCGAAGCGGGTCGCCGCGTTTCATCGCAATACTTTGGAGGCGTTGGCCGATGTCGTTTCGGCAGCCGGATTAGATAGTCCAGCTGCCGTCAAACCTAGCATGCTCCAGGTGCGGCAAAAGACCGGCGATGTCATTCCGGCCAACGAGGCTTATCCCTTGTTGGCCGAAGGCGAACTACTGGCTGGTACCGACAACCCGATGTTTCGAAAGTACTGGGCGCTGGCGCGCAGCGAGACGTTCGCACGGACGACTTAGTCGACCAGCGGCTCCCGGCCCGTTACGGGATATTTCGGGTCGACAAAACCATGCGTCGACATGGAGCCGGGTGCGACAAGCGAATCGACGAAAGCCTCGTCGTCTTCGTGCCAGTCGAGGTCGGCGATCCCAAGATAGTCCTGCCACTGTTCAAGCGTGCGCGGCCCCGCAATCACCGAGGTCAGGATGGCGTTGTTGAGGCACCAAAGCACTGCAAACTGCACCGGCGTCATGCCCCGCTCTTTCGCCCGCGCCACCATCTTCTCGGCGATCGCCAGCGACTCGGGCCGCCATTCGGATTCCATCATGCGCGGGTCGTTGCGGCCGGCGCGTGTCGAGGGATCAGGCGCGCCGTCGGTGCCGTACTTGCCGGTCAGAATGCCGCGGGCCAGGGGCGAATAATTCGCGACGCCAAGACCGAAATGCGCGCAAGCCGGCATGATCTCCATCTCGGCCGATCGGCTCACCGCGTTGTAGTTGGGTTGGCAGACGATCGGCGGCTGGATACCCGCTTCGACGCAAAGGTGGACGATCTCAGCGATCCGCCACGACGGAAAATTGGACACGCCGAGGTAATGCACCTTGCCTTCCGCGATGACGTGCGCGAGCGCGCTGACGGTCTCGTCGAGCGGCGTGTCGTAGTCGTCGACATGAAGATACATGATGTCGACGTAATCCATCGCGAGGCGGTCCAAACTGTCGTTGACCGCTTGGATGATGGCCTTGCGACCGCTGCCGCGCTGGTTGGGGCCGCGCCCGAATGGATTGGACAGTTTCGTCGCGACGACCCATTTGTCGCGATCTACCGCCACCAGTTGGCCGGTCACGCGCTCGGATTCGCCCTTGTTGTAGACGTTGGCGGTGTCGAGGAAGTTGACCCCGGCTTCCCGTGCTGCGTCCACAATACGCCCGGCCTCGGAGGCATCGGTTTGCGCACCGAACATCATGGTGCCCAGGCAAAGGGGTGAAACCATCAATCCACTGGCGCCAAGGCGCCGATACGACATGTCCATGCGCTGCCTCCTCTATCGGCCCTTTCCTCGCATGCGGGCAGGCCAGGGGCAAGCCGCGCTACTGCAGCGGCGGATTGATCAGTTGATCGAGGCGGACGCCCCAGGCGCCGCGACCGTTGGACCGCGCGATGGTTTGCATCGTGTGGTACAGCGGCGACGCCGTCGGCGTGGCGGTGGCCCACCCCTCGGCAATCAGGAACGCCCCGAGATCTTCGCCCGCCTGGGGGTAGAGCGCACCGTGGCGACACACCGCGGCCGCACGATCGGGCAAATCCACGCGCAAGCGGCACGACAAGAAGTGCACGATTTTGGTCCGCAGGGCGATGGCCGCAGGTGTACCGCAGAAGGCGGGCAGAATTTTGGTGTCGCAGACTCGGCCTGCCGGCGTGATCTCGATATCGGCCAGCACTAGGCGACGTCCGTTTACGATCAGCGAGGCATCAGGTTGTACAACCGCGGGACCAACGATCTGCGCGTGCGCCGACCCGCCCCACAGCGCACCCAGCGCGAGAAAAACGACAATGAGAACCTTCACAGTCCGCCATATAGGCACCATTGGCACGATAAACAGGGGCTCCGGAACATCTTTCCGGTGTTCCGCGAGTGAGTTGGTTCGTCCATGGCAGCGCGACCCTCCTGCCCCGTGATGCCGAAGTGGGTTGCCGGTAAGGGCGCATCGTTGGACACTTCGTTACCGGATGGTCGCATTGACCAAAGGGTCTAGGGAGAAACCGTCGATGTTGGTGAACAAACCGCGCGCGTACGACGTGATGGATCGCCATGGCCTTGATGGCCTGGTCGCGGCGACGCGACAGAATATTTATTACCTGTCGGATTTTTGGTCGCACACCTTGATGGTGGAGCGCACGTTTACGACCTTTGCGGTTCTGCCGCGCCGCGAAGATGCCCCGGCCGCACTGGTGATGGGGATGACAGAAAACGGACGTCTCGCCGAAGAAGGCACTTGGATCGAGAATGTTGTCGGCGTGACGGGCCGCGCCTCGCCCACCGCCGCGAATGTTTCGTCGGACGAGGAAAAACTGGATCCCCTCAGCGTCTTTCTGATTGGCGATGAAGCCCACTTGAGCGACCGCGAACAGACCTGGGTCACAGCGGCACGCGCGCGGGTCGACTATCTGGAACGGACCCCGGCGCTGGGCCTCAAACGCGCGTTGAGCGATGCCGGATTGGAGAAAGCGCGGCTTGGTTTTGACGATCCACGCCTGATTGGCTGGATCAATGCGATGGGACTGGAAGACGTGACGGGAATCGATGCGACCAACGTTTTTCGAGAGATTCGGATGGTCAAAAGCGCCGATGAAATCGACCTGCTGCGCCAAGCCGCACAGAAAAACGAACACGCGGTCGAAAAAGCCATCGCCGCGGTGGGCGAAGGCGCGACCGCCGAAGACCTGGAGCGCGTATACAAGGTCGATATGGCCCAGCAAGACGGCGAAGGGATTTACATCTTGTTCGGCATGGTGCCGGGCATGCGCCAGGGCAAGGTCGTGAAGGGCGAGCCCTTTTTGGTCGATGCCCTGGGGACCTACAAGCGCTATCACGGCGATCTCGGACGGACGATCTTTATCGGCGAGCCGGATAGCGAAACGGTCAAGCGCAACCGGGCCATGCAGATCGGCTGGCAAACGGCGTGCGACATGATGAAGCCCGGATTGAAGGGCTCGGACATCGTGAAGACGGTGATGGAGGTCATGCGCAAAGAGGGGTTTCCGTCTTTCAATCACAGCGTGGCGCATACCGTGGGCCTGGAGCATACCGATCACCCCATTCCCATTGGACCCGACGGGTTGGGCGCCGTGCCGGACTTCACGATCGAGAAGGACATGGTGCTGAATTTCGACATGCCCTACCAGGAATACGGCTGGGGCTCGATGCACATCGAAGACACGCTGCGGGTGACCGAGGATGGCTTCGAACCGTTGACCAGTTTGAACACCGAAATGCGGGTTTTGTAAGGCCATGCAACACACAACGACACGCGGCAAGATTCTTTATTTGCGCAACGGCGAAGAAACCGGGCGCGAGTGGTTCACTGTGACCAAACACCAGGACGGCAGCCGTGGCTTTCGCGCCATGTGCGAGATGGACGACCACGACCTGCTGCGCGACGCGACCTACAACGTCGGGCCCGATTGGGAGCCGCGAGACGCCTTTGTCCGGTTGACCATGGCCGACCAGTTCGTCGGCTCGTCCTGGTTTCGCTTCGACGATACCGGCGCCGAGTGCGAGGGATACACCGTCAACGAAGGACGACTAAGCCAACGCATCGATGTCGGGCATCGACCCCCGTCGTTCGGGGCGCATCCGATTATTTGCGATATGTGGCACCTCTCTCAGTTCGACAAGGCAGGGCCGAAACGGCAAACCTTGAAGAACATCATGATGTCCTCGCCGCAGCCCGACGGCGGGTCGGGTCCGATGTTGGCGTGTCACGATCTGACCATCGAATATTTCGGCGTCGAGTCCGTGACGGTGCCGGCCGGCACGTTCGAGGCCGACCACTTTGCGTTTGTGCTGGGTGAGCCGCACCCCGCCAACGAAGAGCTGTGGTGCGTCGGACCGGACATTCAGCCGATCAAGATCGCCTACCCGATTTACCAATCGACCTACGAGTTGGCCGAGTGGTCTGAGGACTGAGTGCCTACTGGGCGGCGCCGGCAGCTTCGAGGAGACGCGCCATCGTGTCGTAGCCACGCGCTCGGGCGAGGCCAAGAGGGGTCACGCCGCGCCTGTCCGGCAAGTTGAGATCGGCGCCGACCTCGATCAAATCCCGCACGACGTCGGTATGAGCGACACCGCCATCGCCTAGGACAATCGCCTCGATCAAGGCCGTCCATCCCAGGTTGTTGACGTGATCCAGCGGTGCTCCAGCGGCAATGAGTTCGCGGACCACGGCGACATGACCGAGGTGCGCCGCTGCAATGAGCGCCGTGCCATCGTACGGGCTCGTCATCAGGCCGGCATCCGCGCCGGCCTCGATCAGCATGCGCAGGGACACGGGATCGTCGATGACACTGGCAATGGTGATGGCGTCGTAGCGCTGATTGTCGAGGGCGGCATCATCGGCATCCAAGTCGATCAGTGTTTTCAACGCTGCATGGTGGCGCCCGTAGACGGCAACCATGAGGGGCGTGCGCCCGCGTGAATCCCGCACATCGATATTGGCGCCGGTCGCAACGAGCGCGCGGATCCCATCCGAGTCTCCTGCGGCCGCCGCGGCGAGTAGGCCGTCATACGCCGCAATTTCAGGTGCGGTTGGCGCTACCTGGACGTGGTGGACCAAGCCATTGATGGGATCGAATGCGGACCGTGTGACCGTCAGGGCCGATACCGGACCCGTCATTAGGCCGACCCCGAGGGAAATGAAGGCGGCCATGGCGCCGAGGGGTATTGGGTGGGCGCGTCGGGTCACCATATTCACCTCCTGGAAAAAATACCTGCCGAAACAAAGCCAACTCCCGCAGAAAACCGCGAATTCTGAAGCCGAACGGGCGCTGTGTCCGGTCGCACTATTGGTCCGGGTGACATGTGATTACTCACATTACTATACTCGCAGGAGGATTCGATGTCCGACACGCTCCGCCGCATCCGCGAAAACCCGACCTTTCGGCCTGCGATCGTCGCGCCGATCGCGATCATGATCATCTTCTCGCTCTTCAACATGACCGCGCCGCTGGACGCCGGGCGGGTCGCGCAATCCATCACGCTGGGGGTGGTGAATCTCGATGCCGGGGTCCCCGGCGCGCCGATCAGGGCTTCGGATGGGATCATCAATGGGATGCGCTCAAGCCTGCCGTTTGCCGTGGTCGAACTCGACGACGAACCGACGGCCACCTTAGCCCTCGACCGCGGCGATATTGCGGCAGCGATCGTCGTCCCGGCGGATTTCTCCAAGGCCGCCATCGGCGGGGGCGATATCACCGTCAAGGTGCTGCATACCGAGCATCTGAGTATCTCCGAAACCCAAATCGGCGCTGGTCTTGGTGGCCAGGTTCAGGCCGCTTTCTCGGCCGCGGTGAGTGGCACACGCCTGGCATTTGCCCAAGGCGGCTTTCCGACCGGTGACTTACCCGTCGCAGTCCAGGTCGAAACCCTGCACACCGCGCGCAATGCCAACGCGCTGTTTGCGCCCTTCGTGATGGCGTTCGCCACGTGGATCGCGAGTTTCATCTCGGGCCTGATGCTGTTCGTCGCGACCCGCGGCGAACGGGGACCCGGCGCGTTCGTGCCGGTAGCTATGCTGCGCACCGTCTTGCCGATCGCCGTGGCCGGCATCGCGAGTTTGTCCCTTGCCTTCATCGTGGCCGGCACCACGGCTCTTTGGAGCGATTTTTTCGGGCTTTGGTTGATGGCCTGGCTGGCCACCACCGCGATCATGTTGGTGATCGGCGGGGTGTTTAGCTTGCTCGAACTCCCGGCCATCTTGATCGCCCTACCGGTGGTGTTCTACCAAACCGCCGTGTCCGGCGCGCAAGCGCCGCCGGAAGCCGCCATGACCTGGATCGGCTGGCTGGGCGATGTCCTGCCGCTGCACGAGTTGGTCGTCGGCTATCGGACGATCTTGATCGGCGGGCCGGACGGCGCGGTGCCGATCGGCACGGCATTTGGCGCCTTGCTGATCGGCGCAGGCTTGATCTGGGTCGGCACGTGGGTTCATGTGCGTATGCGGCCCAACGGTCAAACAGCTAACTAGGTACCCTATGCCCGCTCCGAAACCGACCGCGGAGGTGCCGCCGAACGACGGCAGCCTCGGCGGCGCGATCGACGCCATCATGGCGGCGTTCGAACAGGAAGAAGGCGCGATGACCGACAAAAAGCGTCGGATCGTCGAAGCCGCGATTCACTGCTTTGCCGAGAACGGGTATGCCGCCACCGCGACCAACACCATCGCGCGCCGCGCCGGGGTGGCGGAGGGCACCATCTTCCGACATTTCGAAACCAAAAAGGATTTGCTGGTCCGCCTTGTCCGTCCGCTGTTTTCGCGCAGTTTGCTGCCACTGGTGACCGAAGGACTAAAGACCGAAACCGAACGGGCGGGTGGCGATTTGCGCACGTTCATGCGCGCCATTCTTGGCAATCGCCTTGCCTTCGCCGACCGGTTTGCGCCGCTGGTGCGCATTCTTATTCAGGAGATGCGGTTTCATGCCGAACTGCGTAAGGCAGTGGCCGAGAGTTTCCCGGCCGCCCTTCAGCAAGCGGCAGAAATCGTGCTTCAGCCCTACATTGCGAGCGGACAAATTCGTCCGGTCGAACCGGCCTTTTTTCTGCGCAGCGTGATCTCGCTCTTTGTCGGCTACTACGTTCTGCGGACCGAAGTCCTGCCCACCCATGCGTGGGACGACGAGGCAGAAATTGCGCGCATCGTCGATCTAATGCTCGACGGCCTGCGTCCGCGCTAAAGAAAAAGGGCCGCTCGGTTGTCCGAACGGCCCTGATCGGCAGTTGCCGAGGTCTTAGTTCAGCGTCAACGAATGGAAGTTGTAGCGCTGAAGCACGTTGCTGAACCCGCTGACGCGCTTGTTCAAACCCGTCATGTCGGTCAGTTCGACGAAGAACAGGTTCGGGGCGTTGTCGTGGTTGAGCACCATCAGCTCCTGAATGAGCTTGCGCCGTTTTTCGACGTCAAACTCTTGCTCGGCTTCGGTCAACTTGGCCTCTTCCTCCGCATCGCAGTGGGACGCCAAAGGCGCCTTGCGGCACGTCAGATTCGGATAAGCAAACGTCGCGATCGCCGGATCGTTATGGCAGGAGTTTTGGAAGATATCCGAGAAACCCATTCCGCCTTCTGGCCCTTTTTTCTTGCCGAACCAACTGTCCAACCACTGCGCAAAGGTAATGGTGGTGAGCTTGGTGCGGATACCGACCGCCGCGAGTTGCTGCGCGGCGAACTGATAGATCTCATTGTCCGCCGGAAACGCGCCCGGGATGACCTGAGCTTCGGTTTCGAAACCATCGGGATAACCGGCTTCGGCAAGCAACTGCTTGGCCCGCACCGGGTCATAGGGATAGGGCTTAACGTCTGGATTATAGCCGAAGGTTCCGCGGGTGGCGCATTGGCTCGCCGGGACCGTGATGCCGCCCAGCAGGTCGTTCGCCATGGCCGCGCGGTCGATCGCAAGGTTGGCCGCCTGGCGGACACGGACGTCGCTGAACGGGCTGTTCTTGCGCACCGACATAAAGCGCCAGCCCATCGCCGAGGGACGGTCCGCAACATCTACCCGGTGGCCCGCTGCTTCGAGACGGGCACGATCGTCAAACGGCACGCCCTGAGCGATGTCGAGTTGGTTGGACAGGATGCCGGCAACGCGCGCCGCCGCGTCGTTCAGCGCAACAATCGTCATTTTGGAATACTTCGGCGGACGCACACCGGCTTCAGTAAAGGCCTCTAAGTTGACCTGACCGTCGACACCGCCATCGAATGACGCATTCATGTAGGGCCCGGTACCGATCGGGTTGCGCGCAAACGACTCCCGGCCCTGATCCTGCCAAGCTTTGGGAGCTGGGATCCAGAAGCTCGCGATGAAGCGAGGAATCTCTGGATTTGGTACCGAGGTTTTGAGTTCCACCGTGTAACGATCAACCGCACGGGTGGATACGATCTTTGCTTGGTTGTTGTTTGTCCGTTCCGCGACCAGACCTAGCGCCTTGGCATCATCGGTGAGGAGCCAGTCAAACAGATTGACGACCGCATCCGCCGTCATTTCCTCGCCGTTATGGAATTTGATGCCCTGCTTGAGCGTGACCTGCCACGTGGTGTCATCGAGATTGCGCCACGATGCAGCAAGCATCCCGACAATGTCTCCGCTCGGGCCAATCTGCGTCATCGAATCGTAAATCGGATAGAGCGTGTAGACACCAGGACTGGCAGCCCCAAATTCAGGCAGGCCAAAGCCCGGTGAAATAGATTGCGTGGCAAAACGAACTGTTTTGTCTTCGAGTTGAGCGTTCGCTGCACCCGCAGTGACACCCATTGCCGCGATGGCGGCCGCACCCATCAGGGTGCGCACAGGGTTTCGTCGCACTGATCGTCTCCCGTTATCCTCCCGGGGCTTGCGAGGTTCCGCAGGCCTGGGGCGATTGTAAGCCGACTGACCGATAGGGCAAAGACATCAGCGAGACCGCGGCCGAACCGTCGCAAATGCACGGACCTTCGGGCGAGATTGGGCCGAATGGGCCGCTGCCGGGGGCGCTTTGATCTATAGTCGGCGCCGCTAGGATCGGGGAATTTAGAAGGCACGCTCATGAAACCAACACGGATCGGCGACATCGTCGTCTCGAAGTTGATCGAGGACATCCACCCGTTCGACACCAAGACCGGGCTACCCGACGCGGAGCCGACCGTCTTTGCGGCGAACCGCGCATGGCTGGCGCCGCACCTGTACGACTTTGCCGCCGACACGCTGCTGCTGTCGTTCCACACTTTTATCGTGCGAACGCCCCACCACACGATCTTGGTCGATACCTGTATCGGCAACGACAAGGAACGGCCGTGGTCGGAAATTTGGCATCACCGCAGCGGACCTTATCTCGATCAAATGATCGCTATGGGCGTGGCGCCCGAAGAGGTCGACTACGTGATGTGCACCCATCTGCATGCCGACCACGTCGGCTGGAACACGCGGCTGTTGGACGGCCGCTGGGTGCCGACCTTTCCGAATGCCAAGTATGTTTTCTCCAAGGCCGATTACGACCATTACGAGGCCACGCCGCCAGACGATCACAGCCACAACGCGTTCCGCGATTCGGTGCTGCCGATCGTCGAGGCCGGGCAAGCGGTGATGATCGGCAATGACTTTTCGATCGACGATACGGTGACGATCCTGCCGACCCCCGGCCATACGCCGGGCCATTATTGCGTGCGGCTGCGCTCGAACGGCGCCGAAGCGATTTTGACCGGCGACCTGATGCATTTCGGGGTTCAGGTCGCGCGGCCCGATTGGAGTGCGGTGTTCTGCGTCGATCGCGTCGCCTCGGCCGCCACGCGCAAGACCTTTGTCGACAGCTATGCGGGCACCGATGTGCTGATCATGCCAGCGCATTTTCCGGGGCCGACCTGCGGCCATATCGTCGGCGCTAGCGACGGCACCTGGTTCCGACTGCACGCCTAGAGGCGCGCGCCCGCTATGGATGTCTTTGTATCGGTCGTTGCCCCGATGGCGGTCTTTACCTTCGCCGGGTCGATGACGCCGGGACCGAACAACGTGATGCTGGCCGCATCGGGCGCCAATTTCGGGCTGCGTCAATCGACGCAGCATATGTTCGGCGTGGTGATCGGCGCGAGTGCGCTGCTTTTCGTGGTGGCGCTGGGGTTGGGTGCGATTTTTGTCGCTCTCCCCGCGCTGCAACTGGCAATCAAGATCGCGGGCGCCGCTTTTTTGCTTTATCTCGCGTGGCGGATAGCGACGGCGGCGCCGGGCAACACCAACCTGGCGCCAGGACGACCGTTGTCGTTTTTGGCGGCCTTCGGATTTCAATTCGCCAACCCGAAGGCATGGACGATCACGGCGGGCGCGGCATCGACGTTCATGCCGACCGATATCAGCGCCGCGGTGGCGGCCGGCATTTTGGCGGCGACCTTTGCCGTGGTGGCGGTGCCGGCGGTGATCATTTGGACTGCGTTCGGCGTCGGCATCGGGCGTCTGCTGACCTCGCCGCGCGCGCATCGCATCTTCAACGGCGCGATGGGGCTTTTGTTGGTGGCGACGGTGGTGTTTTTGTTCGTGGCTTAAGCGCCCGCGCCCGGGCAGAGCGGGATCGGCGCAGCCGACGCCGAGGCCGTACGCACGACGAAGTCGGTCTCGACGACCCCCGCCGCCCGCCAGCCCGCCCCCGGACACCGCCGCGCGGTGGCGCGGATGGTTTCGGTGGCGCTGTCCGGCGCAATGAACTGGATTTCCACGTCGAGGCCGCGGACCGACATTAAGCCGGGTTCGTCCAATTCGACGATTTTTTGGACGATCGGTCCGGCCGGGACGAGCCAAGGACGGAAGAAGGATTCCTGGAAGTCAGCGACCGCGACCACGACAAACCGCAAATCGACCGCTTCGCCGGCCAGCACGTCGAAGGTCTGGCCGCCGGGGCCGGTTAGGCGAATGGCTTCCTCGTGGGTGTTGACCACGCGGAGGGTAAGTTCGGGCGATTCGGCCAAGGCGACCGTCAAGTTGGTTGCCGGCGGCGGGGTCGCACAGGCCGCCATAAGAACGGCGACAAACGGCGCGGTCCAGGCGAGCCGGCACCCACGCAGGATCTTTGAAGGGAAGCGCATCGCGGTTAGTTCATCCGAAGAATGGGTTTGATCGCGGCGCCGGATTCGGCATCCGCGACGGCCTGATTGATGTCGGCGAAATCGTACCACGACACCAATCGTTCCAACGGAAAGCGACCCGCCGCGATCATGTCGACCAGTTGCGGGATGAAGACCTGGGGTACGCTGGACCCTTGGACGACCCCGCACAGGGTTTTGCCGTTGATCAGCATGTCGAAGGGCACGATCGGCGTGGTGCCGCGGCCGACCGGCGACGCGACAAAGCCGCAGACCCCGCGTTGGGTCAGGCTAGCGATGGCGGCGGCGAAGGACGATTCCACAGCGGCGGTTTCCAGCGAATAGTGAACGCCGCCGCCCGATGCTTCGCGGACGCGCTCGGCGACGTCGCCGTCGCGGGCATCGATGACGTGATGGGCGCCGAGCTCACGCGCGAGGTCCAAGCGCGACGGGACGACGTCGACCGCGATAATTTGCGCGGCCCCCGCGGCCACGGCGGCCATCACGGCACTGAGGCCGACCGCACCGGCACCAAAGACCGCAACCTTGCTGCCGGGCGCGACCTTGAGGGAATTGAGAATGGCGCCCGCCCCGGTTTGAATCCCGCACCCCAAAGGGCCCAACATGTCGAGCGGCGCATTGGCGGGTACCGGGATCGCGTTACGCTCGGTCGCGACGGCGTGCGTGGCGAAAGAGGATTGCTGGAAGAAGGCGCCATGCAAGGGCGCGCCGTTCTGGCTGAGCGCCGTGGTGCCGTCCAAGCGCGCGCCCTTGAACTGCAGCGCGTGATGATCGGCACACTGCGCCGGGGCCCCGGAGTCGCAAGACGGGCATTTGCCGCAAAAGCCGAAGGTCAGGACGACCGGATCGCCGACTGCGACCCGCGTGACCCCGGTACCGATCTTTTCGACGATCCCAGCGCCTTCATGACCCAGCACGACGGGTTTGGGCACGG
>Ga0181579_10001945_pt1 | contig 16878 bp, 19 predicted proteins | sample 071ome_24_FD_132996 | JGI IMG/M metagenome (GOLD analysis project Ga0181579, IMG submission 132996) | Coastal salt marsh microbial communities from the Groves Creek Marsh, Skidaway Island, Georgia - 071402CT metaG (megahit assembly) | ecosystem: Environmental > Aquatic > Marine > Intertidal... | reverse complement strand
TTCTTGGCTGCGCCATCGGCGATCTCGGCACCATCCTGTTCTTTCAGGTGACAGGCATTCCCTGGCCGGTCTGGGCGATCATGGCGCTTGCGGTGATGAACGGGCTGTTGACATCCATCGCGCTGGAAACGGTGATCCTGTCGCGCCAGATGCCGCTTCGCCCGGCGCTGAAAACGGCGCTTGGCATGTCGCTGATCTCGATGATCGGCATGGAGGTGGCGATGAATATCACCGATGTGGTGCTGACCGGCGGCGCGATGCTGGCCTGGTGGGTGGTGCCGATCATGCTGCTGGCCGGGTTCCTCACCCCGCTTCCCTATAATTACTGGCGTCTGAAGGCGCTTGGCAAGGCCTGCCACTAGGGTGAAATACGCCATGCCGTTTCGTCATATCCATCATGCCGTGCTGGCCATCATCATGCTGCTGTCAACGGCCGTGATGGCGCATTCGCCGCTGATTGCGGTGACGCCGGTGGACGGGGCGCGGCTCGCCACCGCGCCGCAAACCATCGAGATGCAATTTCGCGACCCGTCGCGGCTGATCAGGTTCACGCTTGCCGCCGAGGCTGATGGCGCCAGCGTCGCACTCGACGATTCGCATCTGATGATCGAGGCCGTCGACCACACCGTCAGCCTGCCGGTGCTGGCCGCCGGTGACTATACAGCCAGCTGGCGCGCCATGGGCGCCGATGGCCATGTGATCAGGGGGCGTTTCTCCTTCACCATAGCGCCGGAGTGACCGGGCGATGTTCGAAATCTGGGACATCCTGCGGCCTCTGACGAAATTCTGCCTGTATCTGGCCATGCTCGGTGCCGCTGGCGGGCTGATCTTCGAGGTTTTGTTTCGCCGGTTTGTGCCGGAGGTAACACAACGCCATGTCAGCCGCCTGGTCGGTATCGCCGCCTGGGCCGGACTTGTCCTTGTCGGGGCGCGGCTCGTGGTGGCGGCCGGCAGCCTTGGCGGCGATCTGGCCAGCATGACCGATCCGGTGCTTCTCGGCCTGGTGATGAAATCGCCGCTGGGACTGTCAAGCGTGGTGGCCGGGATCGGCCTTGCGATGATCACCGTCATCGCGCGGGTCAAGGCGCGCGGCGAGCAGGCGGCGCGCATCGTCGCCGCGGCGACAGTGCTGCTGTCACTGACGCTTGTCGGCCATGCCACAACGCTTGGTGCCGTCACCGGTGTGTTGCTGGCGCTGCATCTTGGTGGGGTCGCCTTCTGGCTTGGCGCGTTGCTGCCGTTGCGGCAGATGTGCGGCGATGCAGGTGATGCGGATTCCATGGCGATGCTCGCCGATATCGCGGACCGGTTTGGCCGAAACGCGCAACGGGTGGTCCCGGTGTTGATTGTCGCCGGGGTCGCCTATGCCGCGATCCTCACCGGATCGGTGGCGGCGATGCTGACAAGCGGGTACGGGCTGGCGCTGCTGGTCAAGATCGGGCTTGTCGCCGGCCTGTTGGGGCTGGCGGCGCGGAACAGGTTCCGGATCGTGCCGGCGCTTCAGGCGGGCGATCTGTCGGCGGCGCTGCGGCTTCGCCGGACAATAGACTGGGAAATCCTTGTCGCGATGGCCGTTCTGGTGATGAGCAGCCTTCTGGCAAGCTCGCTCACCCTGCCGATGAGAGGTATGGAATGAAACGACGAAGCTTTATCAGCGCCGGTATCCATGCGGGCGCGATGACGGCCATGATCTCGGCGCTGCCGCTGCCATCACTGGCGGCCGGGGTCAGGCGCTATGCCATCACCGCCGCGCCGGCGGCGCAGCATCTTGGCCCGCCGGACCGGCCGGCAACCAGCCTGTGGCTTTATGGCGGCACCTCGCCGGGACCGCTGATCGAGGCCTGGCGCGGTGAGGAGCTTGAGGTGGAGTTCCTGAACAATCTCGATGTGCCGACGACGATGCATTGGCACGGGATCCGGAACCTGAACGAGATGGACGGTGTTCCCGATCTGACACAGGCCGCCATCGAGCCGGGTGAGCGTTTCACCTACCGGTTTCCGCTGCAGGACGCCGGGAGTTTCTGGTACCACGCCCATAACAAGGGGTGGTACCAGCTGGCGCGGGGGCTGTACGGGCCACTGATCGTTCGCGAGCCTGATGAGGTTTCCGGCCCGCGCGACATCACACTTGTTGCGGATGACTGGCGCCTTGATGAGGATTACCGGCTTCACGAGGACAGTTTCGGCTCGCTCATGGACTGGTCGCATCAGGGGCGGCTTGGCAACTGGCTGACGGTGAACGGGACTACAGACCCCGAAATTCCGGTCGCCAGCGGGACGGTAAGACTGCGCCTGATCAATGCGGCCAATGCACGGACACTTGCCTTCCGGCTGGGGAATGGCGCGCCGATGCGGATTGTCGCGCTTGACGGGGCACCCTGCACGGCTTTCGAGGCGGAATCAGTTCGCCTGGCGCCGGCGCAGCGTGTCGATGTGCTGGCCAGTTTCGACGATGGCCAGACCGTGCTGGAGGAAATCAGTACCGGCGAGCCGATCGACGCCGTCCGCCTTGTTGGTACGCCGGATGCCACAATGCCTGCTCCGGCCCTGGCAGACCGGCCCTTGTCTGATCGTCCCTGGTACAATCGCCCCGATACCGCCGGCGCGCGTGTGATCGACATTCATATGCAGGGTGGGGCGATGGGCAATCTGGAATCGGCCCTTTTTCGGGGCGAGACAATGCCGTTGCGCGAGCTGGCCCGTGAGCATTCAAAATTATGGGCCTTCAACGGCATCGTTGGCGGATATGACCATATGCTCGCCGAGCTTGCGCTTGGCGAGGTGGCGGTGCTGCGGGTCCGCAACGACACGCGCTGGGAACATGCGATGCATCTTCATGGGCATCATTTCTGGGTGAATTCTCGCGAATTCGACGACGCTGGCCGGGATGTCCTGCGTGACACCTATCTGATGACCCCCGGCGAGATCGCTGACCTTGTCTTCATCGCCGACAATCCCGGTCTGTGGCTGTTCCACTGCCACATGATGGAACATCATGCCGCCGGCATGGGCGGTGTCATCAGCATTTCCTGACCTGGCCATCCGTCGCCGCTCACGGCACATGCGTCAACGAAGGCAGGCAAGCGCGGCAAGGCAGTTTGCGGTAAAAGCGGTGCTGTCGATCACGCCTGTCTCGGACTGCCCGCCCGGCATCGCCGCGATCTGCGCCGCGCCGGTCAGGATGGTGTAATAGGCTCTGGCAAGATCATCCGCGGTCTCGGCATCGGCATAGCCGTAATGCAGCAGCAGCGCCCGCAGCCCGGCAAGCTGCTCGGCAGTCTCGGTCCGCAGATGTTCGGCTGTCGCCGCTGTCAGCTTCGGCGCCACTGTCGCTGTCAGATGATTGGTGAGGTGGCACAGAAGTGGCCGCTCGGCAAAGCTCGACACAAACAGGCTGTCGAAGCTGGCGCGGGGCAGGGGGTGGCCGGCCGCCAGCAGTGACCGGTTGAAGGCCGCCATGCAATCATTCAGCAATGTCCGGTAGACCGCGAGGATGATCTCTTCACGCGCGGCGAAATAGCTGTAAAGCGCCGGTTTCGTGAGGGCGCAGGTGGTGGCGATGTCCTGCATCGACACCGCATTGAGACCGTGCGCGTTAAGAAGCCCTATCGCCGCCTCGATGATATCGCGGCGCCGCGCCGCCTTCGCGCTGTCTGTTCTTGCCCGTCTCGTCGTCATTTAATTACCGATAGTTAATTAATAATATATCACTGGTAAATTAAGGGATAATCAGGATGCTGTAAAGGTACGTCGGCGGCGCTTGCGGGGAAGCGGTTGTGGATGATCGGGTGCGCGTCGCAGCCTTCACCGCCCGGACCCCGCACCACGTCTCAGAACAGAGGTTCGCGGTCTTCCTTGAGGCAGCGGTATCTTTCGACCACCAGTGCGGATTTCTCGTCTGATGTCTGGGTATACCCCTCAAAGACGGCGTCGCCGCTTGTGCGCGAAATGAACATCTGGCGGTGATGCCCGTTATCGCTGGTCTCGCAGGTCAGCCTCATCGCCGAGACCCGGCATTGCGACGCCGCGAACAGCACTTCACCCGACGGCATGTCGAGGACCGATGCGCGTTTGCCGTTGCGAATCTCGATCCTGATCCGGCGTTCGGCGTCATGTAGTGCCTCGGTTCGGATGTCGCCGGCAACAAAGGCCAGCAGGTGCGATCGCGTTTCACCATTACATTGAAGGTGCGTGCTCTTCGTGTCAGCCATGACGGCTGTGGCGGGCATTCCGGTGACACCGGGCAGCAGGACGAAGGTTATCAGCAAGGCAAGTCTGGCGTGAGACATCATGAGCAGAGTAGATCAGTTTCGATTATGGCGTGGGGAGGTCGGAGTTCCTGGAAATTTGGCGTTCTGGGAAATTCGAAATCCCTGCTTTCATGATCGAAATTCCAACCCCTTCCTTTCTTTTCACTGCAGATCGCGCGAAACGGGTGAACCGGCATCCCTGCCAGCACCGCATTATCGCAGTTTTCATTACATTTACTCTTATAAGCAACATTTAATGCAATGATTAGATGCAATATTCCCATTAAAGTTGAATATTGTCCAGAATTCCGCCGGACTTGTCTTGACAGTGGAACCTGCGCTACCACAGAGGGATGCTGTCCTTCATCGAGAAAACGCTGGCCGAACAAGGTTTTGCCACCTGCTGGCGCCTTGAAGTCGCACCGTTGATCGAGCGATTTGGCGTGAGTCGTCGTCGGCGCCTCATATCCGCCAGTTTGATCACTGGCATTGCGGCAGGCATTGCTATTGTTGTTCTGGCCCTGCACACGCAGATTGACAGCGCCGGTTTTCTGGATCAGCCGATGAACCGGGCACTCGTTCTGGCGCTGGTGGGGTTGGTGGTAATCTGCGTCTGGATGGCGCTGTTGCCGGCACAACCGGCCTTTGGTGATGCGGTGCGGCGGGCCGTTGAACTGCATTTCGCCAGCCTGTTGACGGCTGACGACAACACCGCCTTTGGCGAGGTCGTGTTGCAGGATCTCGTCACCGATGGTGTTTTGCCCGGGCGCGAATACCGGCTGACCGCCCATTATGCCGGCACCTATGGTGATTGCCGCCTGCGGATGATCGAGGCGGTTGCCGGCGGTCATCGACATAACTGGGTCGAACTTCTGGTCTTCCGGGTCAGCCTGCCAACTGCCGCCAGCGGTGAGGTTTATGCTGACAGCCGGGCCGACCGATTGGAGTCGCGCATGAAGGCTGCCCCGGCCCTGCGTCCCTGGCATGTCAAAAATGACCAGTTCGACGGTATCTTATCCATTGTCACAAGCGATATCGACACCGCGGAACGCCTGGTCACTGATAGTCTGGTCGAGACGATGCTGCGGGTTCAGGAACATCTTGCCAACCCCTTGGCTAAGCGGCGCGGAGGGGCGCCGCGCATTGCCATGCAGGCAGCACAGGGTAGTCTTCTGATGGTGATCGAAATGCCGGTGTCAGGCCGGCATACGGCCAGCCTGTCGCCGACTGCCGCCAGCGCGAGCGCGCGTGAACTGATTGTGCGGTTCGCAACGCTGCCGGCGCTTGTTGATGATCTCCACGGGCGGGTGGACACGCCGCCGGCCTTCGCGCCCTTGTCGGTCACCGATGATCCGCAACAAACCGTCACCATATAGCCCGCGCGGAGAACATAATCATGAAACTGTCCGATTTCTCGGTCCTGACCTTTGACTGCTACGGCACCCTGATTGACTGGGAGTCCGGTATGATCGCCGGCCTGAAGCTGTTGACCGACCGCATCGCGGCGCGCGATGGCCGGCCGCCGGACCGCAACATGATCCTCGAGGCGCATGCCAGGCAGGAATCAACGCATCAGCGCCAGACACCGGCGAAGCGCTATAGCGATCTGCTGGCCGCTGTCTATCGGCGGCTTGCCGAGGAATGGGGCCTCTGCGTCGGCTGGGATGAGGCGATGGCCTATGGCCGGTCGGTCGAACATTGGCCTGCCTTCGCCGATTCAGCGGCGGCGCTTGCCTATCTGAAACAGCATTTCAAGCTGGTCATCCTGTCGAATGTGGACAATGCCAGCTTCGCGCACAGCAATGACAGGCTGGGCGTGGCTTTTGATGCCATCTACACGGCGGAGGATATCGGCAGCTACAAGCCCGACGACGCGAATTTCACCTATATGCTGGCTCAACTCGAGACGCTTGGCTTTGGCAAGCGGGATATCCTGCACACGGCCGAAAGTATGTTTCACGACCACGCGCCGGCGAACCGGCACGGGCTGGCCAATTGCTGGATCTACCGGCGTCACGAGGATGAGGGGTTCGGTGCCACCATGCATCCCGGGGATATGCCAAACTTTGATTTCCGCTTCACCGGCATGGCGGCGATGGTCGAGGCCCATAAGGCCGAGTTGGCTGGCGTCTAGAGGGCGTCAATAACCCTGATTTCACGCTCCGCCGCATCGCCGAGTGTGGCCAGCGCGTCGGTATAGGCCTCGCTGTTATAGGCATCGATGGCGGCCTGCGCGCTGGGGAATTCGATGAGCACCGTGCGTGTTGCCTCGTCACCCTCAAGCATCGCCACCGGCATGCCGCGTGACAGGAAAGTCCCGCCGCCGGCGGCAATCGCCACCGATGCCTTGGCGGCATAGGCCGCGAGTTGATCTGCGTCGTGAATGGCCTTGTAGATGGCCAGCCAGTAACCCTTGCTCATATTCATCTCCTGTTGCCCGCATGAGGCGTGGCGGGCGGCTTGTATCGACAAGAATGGATGTCATTAGAAACCGCCATCGCCGGGGCGTCAATGCGCAGGGAGTGGCATTAGCGCTGACGATAGGCGTTGGATGTGCGGCGCCGGTTCAACATCGCCTCGCGCCAGAAGACAATCAGGCCACTTGCCAGGATCAGTCCGATTCCCGTCCAGGCGACCATGTCCGGCCAGCTGCCGAAGATCGTGACACCCCAGATGATCGACATAACCAGCGCGACATATTCAAAGGGCGCGATCACCGCCGCCTCGCTGACCCGGTAGGCCTGGCTGACACAGAAACCGCCAACGGCGCTGCTAAGCCCGATCAACAGCAGAAGCGGGATATCCTCGCGCGGCGGCAGCACCCAGGCGCGCAGCAGGAAATCCAGCGCGCCGCCATCACCGGGGGCATGACTGCCATCACCGAACAGCAATCCCATGCCAAGGCAGACAACAAGGAACACGCACTGGATATAGACCGACAGGGTGCTGGCCCGCTCGGTGCCACCCATATGCCGCGCCAGCATGTGGATGCCGGCATAGCACACCGCCGCCATCAGCGGCAGGATGGCAAGCGGCTGGAATCCGGCCGAGGTCGGACGCAGCATGATGATGGCGCCGACAAGACCGATCGCCGTGGCCGACCATCGGAATTTGCCAACTGTCTCGCCAAGAAAGATGACCGAGAACATGGTGATGACCACAGGCGCGACGAAGAACAGCGCCGTGGCCTCGGAGAGCGGCATCACTGCCAGCCCGAGGAAGAAGAAGGAGTTGGCGAGAACGACAAGGAGGCCCCGAAGACAATGCAGCCCCAGCCGCGATGTCTGTAGATTACGATAGCCACCATCAAGCGGGACCAGCACCGCCAGGCTGAAAATCAGCGAGATGACGGCCCGAAAACACACGATCTCATGCAGTGGATAGTCGGTGCTGATGAATTTGATGCTGACATCATTGATCGAAAAGGCGAAGGCGGCGGTGATGGCGCAGATGATCCCGAGCCTGACCTGCGAGGATGCTGTCATTCCTGCACTCCCCTGATGACGGTCAGTTTGCCAGCGATATGAAACTGCGCCCAATCAGCCGTCCGCGCAAGCCCGCATCGGGCACCCGGAAAGTCGGCTTGGTGGTTGAGCCTGGCTGGCATCACGGCTATCGTCATGATCTCCATCGACTTGCGCAAGGATCGCGTCATGATTCTCTATTCCGCCCCGGCCTCGCCCTTTGGCCGCATGGTCAAGCTGACCGCCCGGTGCCTTGGCCAGATCGATGAGATCGAGGTGCGCGCTACCAATACCGGCGATCCGGATGACGGGATCCGCGAGGTTAATCCGCTTGGCAAGATCCCGGCACTTGTCATTGCCGGGCAGGATGGCGGTGATCCCCAGACGCTCTATGACAGCCGGGTGATTGTCGAATATCTGGACTCGCTGGCCGGTGGCGGCAAGGTCATTCCGGCCAGCGGGGCGGCGCGGTTCGAGGTGCTGACGCGGATGGCGCGGATGATCGGCGTGCTGGATGCCGCCATTCTGGTGGTCTATGAGGGACGATTCCGGCCGGCCGAGATGCGGGTCGAGAGCTTTGTCGATTATCAGCGCGACAAGATCATCCGTGTGCTGCAAACGGTGGGCAGCCCGTCCTATGGCAATGGCGCGATGCCGGATGCCGGCGAGATCACCCTTGCCTGCGCGCTGGATTATCTCGATTTCCGGCAACAGGTGAACTGGCGCGACCACGCCCCGCAGCTTCAGGACTGGCTGGCCGGATTTGCGGCTGCGGTGCCGGGCTATGAGGCGACCCTGCCCCACGACTAGGCATCACGCGCCGACACCCGTATGGTCGGCATTGCCGCTGTCGGACGCCTGCTGGCGGTTGAGGATGGCAATGGCGCCGAGAATGACAAGACAGCCGAACAATTGGATCGGTGACAGCCGTTCACCGAGAACCAGCCACGCCAGGCCAATACTGAAAACAGGAACAAGATACAGCATCATCCCGGGCGTCAAAAGCCCGAATTCGACCGTCGGAAGCAAAAGTGGAACTGACAGCAGGCAACAGGTGAGAAGCTGACCTGTCAACAGCGTAACCGGTGCGATTTTGTGCACCAGTCGCGAGGAAATGACAACGTAGAGAGCGGCGAAGAACACGCCTGCGAAGACAGCCATATAGCCGCTCATAGAGGGTGATGTCACACCCCGAAGATCGGGAGCCATGACCATGATGACGCCCAGAAAGGCGATAAGGATCAGTGCTGTGACTGAACCGGGTTTCCTGATGACCGTGCCAAGCAGCAACAGCGACAGAACCAGTATCATGATTGATTCGGTTGCAAAGATCACCGACACGATGCTGGCCGAAACAAGCGACAGACCATAAAGCGACAATGTGTAGGCAAGGAACGGCTCGAACAGGCCTGTGCTGTAGGCCAGAAGGTGTGCGCGCGACCATCCCGGACGTTCGCGGCGGAACATCATGACGGTTCCGGCTACCATGGTTGCCGCGACAAGCTGCACGACGAACACCGTATTCGAGGGAATCGCCTCAAGCGTGATCTTGCTCAGAATGATGGCGACCGCCCACATGAACGCCGCCAGCATCGCCAGTGCCAGCCCCGCCCATAAGCGCGTCATGGAGTATGCCATCTGTCATTCCTCGTCTGATCCGGCGTTGACGACGCCAGGTGCAAAGCCGCTGTGCAAACTCAGGCAAACGGAAACGGTGAGATGCCTTCATGGGCACGGGCAAAAGCGCTTCAGCCGGCCGCAAGCGCGGCACTATGGTCGAAGAATACGGACATTAACCAGTGACGACAGAGGCCGGATTGCAAGCCGGCCGATCCATGCAGTGAAGCAACGTTCCTGCGAAACCTGCATGATGAAACAGAGCGCGACCGGAACGGTGATGCTGGCAAGGATGGTGGTGATCAGGATGGCCGAGGCGCTGCGCCCGCTATAGCCGCCATAATGGCCCCACAGCACGAACACATTCGCCGCCTCCGGCAGGCAGGTTGACAGCAGCGCCGCCGCGATTCTGGAATTCCGCAATTCGGCAGGTTTGTCACCCGATGCAACGCCATGCCGGCGCATCCCGGGGCGGGAATGCGACATGATCATCGCTGGGGGCCGGTCTTGTAACGGGCATCCCGCGCGTTCAGATGGCGTGATGCTCACCCGCCAGCGGACATCTCCAGCAAAGACGTCATCGCCCAGTGGCCTGACATGAAGGCATCCTCGATCCGCGCGCCGGCCATCCAGTCTCCGGCGATGGTAATCATGCCGTCGGCTGTCTGGCGGGGGGCGTCGGCATCCGCCGGCCGCACGACCCTGGCATAGCGCCATCGGTGCGCCTTGGCATAGGTTGGTGTCGGCAGCGAGGCACCGACCAGGTCCTGCCAGGCCGCGAGCAGCACCTCGCCGATTGAACCGGCATCACGTTCCAGTTGTGCCTCGCTCCAGTCCGGCGCGGCCTGCACAACCAGCGCCGCCGCGCCCGCATCGGCACCCGGTCGGCCGGATTCCCAGCACGCCCATCCGACCGGCCCGCTGTCGGCGCTGACCGGACCGGTGATGTCCGGCATGTCCTGATCCGCAAAGCCGTACATGCCGGTCCAGCAGGGGGCATAGGCGGCACTTCGCGCGGTGGCGGCAAGCTCAGGCGCGACCGGTTCAAGCAGGCGCGCCGCCTGCGGTGCCGGGGCCGTTATCAGGGCCTGCCGTCCCCGCGCCACCGGCCCGGTCACATCATGAAGCGTGATCAGCCCGTCATCGCGGGTGATGCCGGTAATCTCGACCTGTTGCCGGATGACCAGCCCCTCACCGAGAAACACTGGAAAATCGCGCATCGTTGGCGCGCCGCAGAAGGCATCGCGGCCGGCGACGCGCCATGGTCTGAGCGCGCCGGCACCCTGCGCGGAATTGCAGGCGGAGATGAAATCCGGCTGTCGCGCTGTCAGGAACTGCGCGCCATGGTTGAAGATGAATCCGTCGGCGCGGCGCGTTGATACGCGCCCGCCAATGCGCCGCCCCTTGTCAAGGATGCAGACCGAGCGGCCGGCCGCATGGGCATGGCGGGCCGCCGCCAGCCCCGCCATGCCGCTGCCGATGATGACGATATCGACAATTTGGGGGTCGAGAGTTTCGCGTGAGGCCATGATCTTGTTCCGTGAATTGTCGGTGGGCATCCTTGCACCGCTGGCGCGCTGCCCCGGATATGGGTATGGTGACGCCGATTCACCAGCCGGGATGAGAGGACATGCTGTCAACAAACGCCGCCGCCACGCTGCGGGACGAAGCTGCGACGCTGCAGGACACCCATCTTCGTGACCTGCTGGCGGATCAGCGGCGATCGCGCGGACTGGTGTATGAGATGGATGATCTGCGGGTCGATCTGTCGCGCCAGAAGGTGACAGAGCGGACGCTGCGGAGGCTTCTCGATCTGGCGGCGGAAACCGGGCTGGCGGATCGCATCGCCGCCCTGTTCGCCGGCGAGAACATCAACAAATCCGAGGATCGCGCCGTCGTCCATATGACGCAGCGTGGCGCGGATCGACGCCAGAGCGCGGAATTCGCCAGCCTGTCATCCGTTGCCGAGACGGTTCGCGGTGATGGTGTTGCGGATGTGGTGAATATCGGCATTGGCGGCTCCGACCTTGGCCCGGCGATGGTCAGCGCCGCGCTGGCAGGCCATGCCAGCGGGCCTCGGATGCATTATGTGTCGAATGTCGATCCAAGCCACCTTCACGACGTGCTGGCGGCCTGCGCTCCGTCGCACACACTGGTCATTGTCACCTCGAAGACCTTCACAACCGCCGAGACGATGCGCAACGCGGCGCTGGCGCGTGGCTGGCTTGGCGCGCATGCCGGCAGCATGGCGGCCGTCACCGCGGCGCCGCGGGTGGCGCGCGACTGGGGGATCGCGGCGGACCGGATTTTTGATTTCGATCAGGGTGTTGGCGGGCGTTATTCGCTGTGGTCGGCTGTTGGCCTGCCGGTGATGATCGATGTGGGGTCGGCCGCCTTCACCGATCTGCTGGCCGGCGCGGCGGCGATGGATGACCATTTCCGCACCGCGCCGCATCAGGCGAACCTGCCGGTGCTGATGGGGCTGCTTCGCGTCTGGAACCGCAATTTCATGGGCCTGGCGACACACGGGATCATGCCCTATGACCAGCGGCTCCATCTGTTGCCGGCCTGGGCGCAGCAGCTGGAGATGGAATCGAACGGCAAGTCGGTCTCGGTCGACGGCGCACCGCTGGAACATGCGACGGCACCGGTGATCTGGGGCACTGCCGGTACCGGCTGCCAGCACAGTTTCTTCCAGGCGCTGCATCAGGGAAGCGAGGTGGTGCCGCTGGATATTCTGGTGCCGATGCGCCCGACCGGGCTGCATCTTGCCGGTAATTGGGCGGACAGCCACCGGGTGCTGGTCGCGAACGCGGTGGCGCAGGCCGAGGCGCTTGCCATCGGCAGCCCGAACGACGCCGAACCGCACCGTCATTTTGCCGGCGACCGGCCATCGACCATCATCAGCTGGGATGCCAGCACGCCCTTTGCGGTTGGCCGGCTGCTGGCGCTCTATGAACATGTGACGGTGGTCAGCGGCTTTGTCTGGGGCGTCAACAGTTTCGACCAGTGGGGAGTCGAGCTTGGCAAGGTGATGGCAAAGCAGGCCGAAGCGGTGCTGGCCGGCGCGGCGAGCGCCGACGGGATCAGCGCGACAGCGGCGGATCTGCTGGCACGGATGCCACGATCCGGCGACGCCTAGCCGGTGTTCAGCGCCTTTATCGGCATTGACTGGTCCGGTGCGCGCGGGCCGCGCCAGCCGGGAATCCAGATCGCCGTGGCCAGCCCCGGCCGCGCTGCGCCGGAAACGGTCCTTGCCGCCGACGGGCGGCATTGGGGCCGCGATGGGGTTCATGACTGGCTTCTCGCCACGGCGGCGGCGGCAACCGCCGGATCGCCGGTTCTGGTCGGAATCGATTTTGCCTTTGCGCATCCCTTTGTTGATGAGGATGCCTATTACCCGGGCCTTGATGACTCGCCGTCCGATCCGGCCGCGTTGTGGGCGCGGGTCGAGGCGGAATGCGCCGGTGACGCGAATCTCTATGGCGGGGCGATGTTCGCGGCGCCGCGGCTTGGCGATTACTATCTGTCACCACGCAACCATGGCGCTCCGCGTTATCGCAGCCGCCGCCGCCTGACCGAACTGGCGGCGCGGGCCTCGGCACGCGCGCCGTCGCCGACTTTCAAGGCCATCGGGGCCGACAATGTCGCCACCGGGTCGATGGCGGGTATGCGGCTGATCCATGCGCTCCGCGCCGCGCTGGGCGCGCGACTGGCGGTCTGGCCGTTTGATGAGGTGACGCCGGCGCGCGCGCTGTCGATGGTCTTGGTGGAGATTTTCCCAAGCTATTTTTTCCACCGCGCCGGGTTCAACCCGGCAAGGAACGCCGCCGCCGACCCGGCCTTCATGAATGGCGCGCTGGCGGCCTATGACAGCTACGGTGTCGGGCCGGATTTCACCCCGCGCGGGGCCGATGCCGACGAGGCGGATGCGATCATCGCGGCCGCCGCGCTGCGCCGGTTCGCCGGGCAGGGCGCGTCATGGACGCCGCCGCCCGCCGCCGCCCACGAAGGCTGGATCTTCGGTGTGCCCGCCATGTCGTCGGAATAACGCAAGCCAGCCACGGGCCAACACCCGTCGTCGGTCTGAAACTCAGGCGCTGGCGGCCAGATAGACGGCGCGGTGCCAGTGGAAAATGCTGATCGTCAGCGCGATCAGCGCACCGAGCAGCGCATAGATGACCAGCCGCTTCCGGCGCTCCGCCATCTGTGATTTGCCGATTTTGTCGATGGCGAGAAACACCGCGCCAGCCGCCAGAAGAAAGCCGCCGCCGCCAACCAGTACCGTATCCATACTATCACTCCGTGTTTCATTCGGCGGCCCATGCCACGCCAGCATCCCTAAGGTCATCACATTTGTGGCGGAATGTCACGGGCGAAGCATGGCATGAAAGCGCCGGCACGACAATGTCAATGCCGGGTCGATGCCGGGTCGATGCCGGGTCGATGCTGGGTTAGTGCCGGTATGATCCGTCAGAAAATTCAGACAGTCTTGCTGACCGGTGCGAACTCGGTACCGTTGTAATAGAACAGGCTGCCTTCGCCGATGTCATTCCAAAGCCCGTGGATTGACAGTGTTTCCGCCTCCACCGCCTCGCGAACAAAGGGAAAGCCCATCAGATTATGCATCGATTCGATGATGCCCTCGCGTTCCAGGGCGGCGATCTGGTCGGCCTCGCTTCCAGTGCCGACAATACGCTCATAGGCCGGCTTGAGGATATCCATCCAGCGGCCGACAAAGCTTGACCGTTCCTCCAGTTCGGGCGCGTCGCCATGGCACATCCGGTAGCAGCCATTGATCCCGCCGCAGCTGGAATGGCCGAGAATGATGACATGCGAGACTTTCAGCGCGCAGACGGCATATTCCAGCGCCGCCGAGGTACCGTGATGGTCGCCATCCGGCTTGTAGGGTGGCACCAGATTGGCAACGTTGCGATGGATGAAGAACTCGCCGGTGTCGGACCCGAAGATCGAGGTGACATGAACACGGCTGTCACAGCAGGAGATGACCATGGCGCGCGGATGCTGCCCGTCCTCTGCAAGATGCTTGTACCACACCTTGTTCTCGACGAACTTCGTCGCCTTCCATCCTTCATAGCGCTGCACGAAATAGGGGGGCAGCGGCAAACCGATAGTCATGACTGTCCTCATTGTTGATCGCCATCTTCTACAGTGGACCGGCGCGAAAATCTACTGGTCGATATCCATGGGCCGATATCCATGGGCCGATATCCACGGGCTTCTGTCTACTGGTCCACATCGTCGGGATAGGTTTCACGCAGCGTGGTGATGATGTCATCAAGGAACTTCGCCGCCGCGACCGGCAGCACGCGCCCTTTGAGGTAACAGATATGAAGTGTCCCGGGGGCGACATCGGCCGGATCCATTGGCCGCGCGACAAGCCGCGGGTCGAATCCATCTGCCTGCCCGGCATCCTGCCGCCCGCCGCCGGCCCCGATGGCGATCGGAATCTGGAAGAACAGCGAGGATTCGAAATGCAGGAAGTTCTGCATGAATTCGAAACTGTCCGATTCGAGAATCACATCCATATCGACTTGCCGCCGCAACAGGCCGGTATCCAGAAGCTGGCGAACGCCGCTTTGTGCGGTCGGCAGGACAAGGCGCTCGCCGGCAAGATCGCGAAGCTTGATCTGCTCGCGCCCGGCAAGCCGGTGATCGGCCGGCATGACACACTGGATCTGCTGGCGCAGGGTGGCGGCGACATGAACATGCGCCGCCCGGATCGGCGCAAAGATCAACGCGATGTCGGCGTCCAGCGAGAACAGTCTTGCCTCGGCTTCCTCGCCATAGCAGCGGGCAAGATCGAAACTGACCGCCGGGTGTGCGGCACGATAGGTGGCGATGGTTTCGGGCAGCAGGCGGCGCAGCGCATCGGCGCCGCTGGCGATCTGCACATGGCCGCGGCGAATGCCGCTGAGATCGGCGATCTGCGACTGTACCCGCGCCAGATCGGCGAATTGCGACCGGATATGCTGGACAAAGATTTCGCCGGCGGTGTTCAGCCGTACCCCGCCAGGCAGCCTTTCAAACAGCGGCTGGCCGATTTCGTCCTCGATCTGCAGGATTCGCCGGTTCAGCGCCGTCGAGGTGATGGCAAGCTTGTCGGCCGCCTTGCGGATCGACCCCTCGCGCGCAACGACATCAATAAATTTCAGGCTGGTCATGAACCGCATGATCACATTCTCCAGAACGACCGGCCGAAACGGCCCGCTTGCTGCTCCATATAGCAAGGCGATGCAAAAATTGCACTGCTTGCCTGCAAAATTAGCAGAATTACAACACGCCCGCTCCTGATAACACCACATCACCACAGATGGCAGGGACCGCTCCTCCCGCGTTTCACGCCGTCAAAGACCTGTCGCTCAGCACCGTGGTGGCGACAGTGCAAAGGAAGGACTGACTATGAAGTACATTGTGGCAATCATTCAGCCCAGTCGCCTTGCCGCCGTGCATGAAGCATTGGTGGCCATTGGCATTGAAGGGCTGACCACCTCGGAAGTGCAGGGATATGGGCGTCAGAAAGGTAAGACCGAGGTCTATCGCGGCACCGAATATACCGTGAATTTTCTGCCGAAAGTGAAAATCGAGATCGCCGTTGGAGCGGACATGGCCGAGAAGGCCTGTGACGCCATCAAGGGCGCTGCCGAGTCGGGCAAGATCGGCGACGGCAAGGTTTTCGTTCTGGATCTCGAATCAGCCCTGCGTATCCGCACGGGCGAAGTTGGCGTTGCGGCGCTGTAATACCAAGGAGTTTTCCAAAATGTTGAAATCCGTTTCCTCAGTTCTGGCAATCGCCGCCGCAGGCGCGATGCTGGCGACACCGGCGCTGGCGCAAGAAGTGCCGGAGCATGGTGTCTTCATCCTGAACTCACTGTTGTTCCTTGTTGGTGGCGTGCTGGTCATGTTCATGGCCTGCGGCTTCTGTATGCTCGAGGTCGGGCTTGTCCGCGCCAAGAATACCACCATGCAGCTGACCAAGAATGTGGCGCTCTTCTCGATTGCCGCGATCGGTTATTATGTGATCGGCTACAACCTCATGTATCCGCTTGGGTCATGGTCGGTTGAAGGAATCCTATCCGGCGTCATCGGCGTCGCGGCGATGGAGGCTGTCGGCATCGCGCCTGACGCGGCCGACGATCTGGGCTATGCCTCGACCGCATCGGATTATTTCTTCCAGCTGATGTTCTGTGCGGCCACCGCCTCGATTGTATCGGGCACGGTTGCCGAGCGCATCAAGCTGTGGCCGTTTCTTCTCTTCACGCTCATCCTCACAGCGCTGATCTACCCATTCCAGGCAAGCTGGAAGTGGGGTGGCGGCTTCCTTGACGAGATGGGCTTCCTTGATTTTGCGGGGTCGACTGTCGTCCACTCCGTCGGAGGTTGGGCGGCGCTGGCCGGTGCCCTGGTTCTCGGTGCACGGACTGGGAAATACAGGGATGGCCGCGTCGTTCCAATGCCTGGTGCGAACCTGCCGCTGGCAACGCTCGGCACATTCATCCTGTGGCTTGGCTGGTTCGGCTTCAATG
>Ga0181579_10001937_pt1 | contig 16911 bp, 14 predicted proteins | sample 071ome_24_FD_132996 | JGI IMG/M metagenome (GOLD analysis project Ga0181579, IMG submission 132996) | Coastal salt marsh microbial communities from the Groves Creek Marsh, Skidaway Island, Georgia - 071402CT metaG (megahit assembly) | ecosystem: Environmental > Aquatic > Marine > Intertidal... | reverse complement strand
CTATGTGAACGCGACGACCGGCGAGGTCCAGGCTCATTTTGAAGACGACACGTGGACCGTGATTGTGAATGGACGCGAGCAATACGAGATTCCACTGGCGGCCATCGAGGGTGGCTAGGGATACTGGCCTGCCATGGCGGGCGTCGCCTTGTATTGAATCGGCGGTTAAGATTGCGACAGGGTCATGAGCAAGAACCGGCCCGGCTCGTGGGGAATTTTCGTCAGGGCGGCCATTTCAAGTTGTCCACGCCTGCCCGTCCTGGCACAAAGCACGGAGCCATGCGACATGGAAGCGTCACCGCACACATGACGTCCTATCTGCGCACGGCGACGAGCGCCTTCGTCGTCGCCACCCTGATCCAGTTCAGCACCCTGGCCGCGAGCGGGGAGCTGCCCGCGCCCGCCACGGTTATCTCGTCCGCTACCATTTCACCGACCGGCCAGGTACCCATTCCTTTTTCACTGGATTATCGGCCCGAGACCATCGATCCTGCCAATCGCTACGCTTTGTCCGCCCGCATCGAGGTGGAAGGGCGCCTGATGTTTATCAACGACACGCACACGCCAGTGCTCACCCATGGCGGCGGTGAACGCAGCGATATCATGCTGATTCGGGTTCAGCCGTTCGAGACGCCCGATGGCCCGGGAGAACAGCTGACCGGCATGTTCACCTACATGGCCGATGCCGCAATGTTCATGGATTGCCGCAGCGGAAGACGCTTTCCGGTGGCCATGGAAGGCGCCTACATTGACCTGGAGCGTGCCTACACCGAGTCGCGGGGCGAGCCAGGCCAGGCACTGCAGGTGGCTGTCCGGGGTCGTTACCTGGGCCGTCCCGGAATGGAAGGAGACGGTGAGCGCGTCCACCTCATTGTCGATCGTTTCGACGGCTTTCTGCCCGACGAGTGCACGCCCAAACCGCTGGCAACTTTGAGAAACACCTACTGGAAACTCACCCACATCAACGGGGCGGCAGTCGTCGTCAGCGAAGACGGCAGAGAGGCCCACATGGTGCTGGAACTGGATACACCAGGGGTGCGCGGCAACGGGGGCTGCAATCAGTTCTTCGGTTCTTTCAAACTCGCGCAGAACAGCCTCAGCTTCTCAGGGATCGGTTCCACCATGATGTTCTGCGCTGAGGGCAGCGAGACCGAGCAGGCATTTTTTGCCGCGCTGGATGCAACAACGGGATATCGCATTGAGGGCGAAGTGCTCGAACTGCTGGCGGGTGAGGACATCCTGGCGCGGTTTGAAGCGGTTTATTTCTGATCAGCGCTTCCGTGGGAGCGTTGATCTCACGAGATACCGTTACGGCTCGAACAGCATTCGCAGCATCCGCTCGGGGTTTTCAAGGAATCGGCGGGTCACCTCGTAGTGTTCCGCATCTTCATAGCGAACCTGGGTGTAACCGGTTCCATCCAGCCAGTAAATCCGGGCACCCGGATAGGCCATCAGGATCGGTGAGTGCGTGGCAATGATGAATTGCGAATCGTCGCGCACCAGCTGGTGCATGCGGTCCAGAACGGCAAGTTGGCGAGTGGGCAAAAGAGCGGCCTCCGGCTCGTCCAGCACATACAAGCCTTTCCCACCAAAGCGATTAACCATGAGCGCCAGGAACGACTCGCCATGCGATTGTTCATGCAGGGAGACGCCGCCATAGGGGTGGATGATCGGCATAGCGAAACCATCTTCCTGATCCAGCTCTTAGATATTGGTCGCCACGTTGAAAAAGCGCTCCGCGCGCAAAGAAAAGCCACCTTGCGGCCGCTTATAGGACTTCATCAGCCGAAGATACCCGTGCAGCACGGAGTGTGAGGCGCGGGTGTTAATGCCGAAACTACGGGTTCCGCCTTCCGCGTTGAAACCCAAGGCCACCGCGATCGCTTCCAGCAGCGTGGATTTACCACTGCCGTTTTCACCAATGAGAAAGGTCACCCCCGGGGCAAACTCCATGCCTTCGAGTTCCCTGACCGCTGGAATATTGAAAGGATAAGATTCCGGGTTTTCGATCGCCTCCCGCTTGAGCTCGATCGACCGCAGGTAGGGCAAGGCCCGTTGAGCAGTACCTTCGACCATCGGCTCGGTCATTCTGAATCTGCCCTGACATGTCCCATTTGGCTCAATTCCCTTCGTTCATGGCGCGTTTGAAATGCAGCCCACCGAATTCTGAACCCTCGCCCCAGTAAAGCACGAGGTCACCGGCCAGGAAGTACATTCGGTTCACTTTTCCAAGCGCACCAAGAAAACGGCGTTCCGCGCTCGCGCGCTGCTCATCGATACAGGCCATTCGGGTGGAGCCAACGGCACCCACCACCAAAGCGCTGGCCGCGCCCTGCCCCGAATCAACGGAAGCAAAAAAACGGTTGCAGGCGGAGCGCCCCATTAGACGCCCATCTGCCCATGCCAGGGAAATGGCGATGTCCTCATCAACAGGTTCATCGGGCGACCATCGGCTCAGCCGCCACTCGCTGCCGTCCAATATATCCGGCGACAGGCGCCTGACCTCATCCGAGTGCGGCAGTTCCCCGAGCCCCGACGGCTGCAGCGCCCAGGCCCGGGTGATCATGTCACCGGGACAGCAGGCGCCATCCCCGGGGCCAGCCTGCACCAGGTCGACCAGGATCATTTCATCCTGGATGCGAACACCCCGGACCATGACGCGGTCACCGACCAGCGCGTTGGAGACATTCTCCACCGACCCGTTGTTGAAGCGGTTGACTGCGAGGTGGACGAAATGGCCGGTACCGCCTCCACTGTAGCTGATCAGGTTGAGGCTCTCGATGACGCCATCTCCGTTAAGATCGGCGTGAACGACAAGATCGCCAACCAGCCTTGCACTGGGCACCGAGGCGCCGCCTTCGATCCACGGCTCACCCTCCCAGCGCCCATCAACCAGCGTGATCGATTTCGCGGCGCCGTGGAGGCCGGTAAAAGTCGCGTTGGCGAGCTCGGCCTGGCCCGGTCCCGCTTTGACCGTCGAGGCGGATGCCATCGTGGACATAACCGCGCCGGTAGCCAGCATGGCGAAAACTTTCATCAACCGTTGAAAAGGCATTGTCATTTCTCCTTTTGACAGGAACATCACGCAACAATGCTTGGACAGCGGGACAGCCCACCGAGTGCTTAGCGAATTGTGGCAAAAATAGGGCCCTGTAACAGGGCCCTTGGGTGGTCACTGGATGGTTCGGGGTTTACGATCCGGTGTCGTCGTCTTCAGCGGCTTCCTCGGCTTTTTCCTTCATCGCCTCAACCGCGTCTTCAACTTCGCCCTCGGCCTCATCCATCATCTCGCCAGCGGCTTCCGCCGTATCGTCATAGGCTTCCCCAACGGCATCAGCCGCGTCTGAGGCCATTTCACCCGCCTCGTCCATCATTTCACCGGCAGCTTCCACCGTGTCGTCGTAAGCGCCCTCTACCGCCTCAGCGGCGTCATGCGCCATTTCCCCGGTAGCCTCAGCGGCGTCATGCGCAGCTTCCGATACGCTTTCAGCGGCATCGCTGATCGCGGCTTCCGCTTTCTCCTGGTCTTCCTTGCTGCAGGCAGACAGCAGGAAAGCCAAAGCACTTGCCGTGATGAGATATTTGATCTTCATGTCCTAAAACTCCTCCGTTTTCTCCCTAGAAATCGACTCGATTCAGCGCGTCTGACGCATCATCGGCTACGGTATTGTCAATCATAATCAGCCTTTTAGCCAGTTCATCATGTTCATGTCTGGAGTACAACGCGCCATGGACAACCGAAAATCTCTATTGCTGCTCCTGTTGGTCGGTGGTTTGCTGATCGCCTGCCAACCGGCAAAAATGCAGCCGCCAGAGCCGCCTGGCGGCCCGATGATTGATGGCTCTGCGAGCCTCTCACAGTGGATTGGCGGACAAATTTGTGATGCTAGCGGCAGTATTTACTCACCACGTCATTCCGGGGGCTTCAGCTGAATGCGGCCTCCAGCCTGGCCTTGCAGGGTCAGCGCTCATTGCGGGCGATCGAACGCAACGGCCTCAATTGCTGGCGCGTTGATGGGCCCGCGCGATCGCCTGGGTAATCAGGTCACGGGCCTTTTCAGCGCCGTGCCAGGCGCCAATGCGCACCCACTTACCCGGCTCCAGGTCCTTGTAATGTTCAAAGAAGTGTTCGATCTGCTGCAGCGTGATGCCGGGCAGGTCGGAAAATTCGTGCACCTTGTCATAACGCTTGGAAAGCGCACTGGACGGCACGGCAATGATCTTTTCGTCCTGACCGGCGTTGTCCTCCATGATCAGCACCCCGATCGGGCGAACATTAATGACGCATCCGGGCACCAGTTCGCGGGTGTTGCATACGAGCACGTCAATGGGGTCACCATCCTCTGACAGGGTATGCGGAACAAAGCCGTAGTTACCCGGATAGGACATGGGCGTATAGAGGAAGCGGTCAACCACGAGGGTACCGGCCTCCTTGTCCAGTTCATACTTGATCGGGTGCCCACCCACAGGCACTTCGATGATCACGTTGACATCTTCGGGTGGATTGTCGCCAATGCGGATGGCATCGATACGCATGCTGTTCCCCTTCTATCAGGAAGCGTTCAGCGCCATATTCTACGCTTTGATGACCCGGGCTTCACCGCCATCTGAACGTGCCCAATCACTGGTGCAGCCCAATGGCGCAGATCACTGGCGCAGATCACTGGGGCAGATCCAGGCGACTGCCCAGGCGGCTGGCCAGGTTAATGACGAGCAATTCATGTAATTCCAGGGCATCCCTCTCTGCCCTGACCCTGTTTGCGACATCGGGGTAATCGGTGATGATTCCATCGACTTCCCGACCGATCATGGCGGACATCAGCGCCGGGTCATTGATGGTCCAGGCGTACACGGATCGCCCACCCCGCTGCGTGTTTCTGATAAAACGCCTCCCGGCTTTGCGGGCGTTGACGGCGAAAAAGTCCACTTCAAATTGTTGGATATCTCCGATCACGACGGTGGAGAGTAATCCGACCTGCCAGCTCGGCCGCAGGGCCTTCAGGGCACGAACACCGCCCAGGTTCAGGGACATGAACCGGGCCTGGTCCACCACGCCCGTGCGCTCCACCAGGCGGGCCACCTCGGCCTCGAAACCGTGTTCACCGCCGTAGTACTTCAGCTCGATGATAATGCCGATACGCCCCTTTACCCGCCGCAGTACTTCATCCAGCGCGGGCACCGACTGTCCGGCATACTCAGGGCCCCGGCGCGAGCCGATATCCACCGCCTGCAGCTGTGCCATGCTGGATTCACGCACGCGCAGCGGCACGCCGGCCACCTTCATCAAGTCGCTGTCATGAATGACCGCAATGTGGCCATCCGCGGTCTGCTGCACATCGATTTCCACCCAGTCTGCGCCCTGCTCGATGGCCAACTCAATCGCGGCCAGCGAGTTCTCGGGCGCATGCGCTGAAGCGCCCCGGTGTGCGATGACGTCTGTGTGGTGCCCTGTTGTCCGGTGGCCCGCCACTTCAGTCACCGCCCAACCGGCCAGACTCAGCAAAACGACCAAAAAAGCCGCAGGTAATCCTATTTGCCATCGCGCGCGATATGCCGGGCACTTTCCCGCTGGCCGGTATTCTCCAGCAGACGGCAGCAACCGGGGCCACACGGCGCGAGCGGCGGCGAGCAGGCCAAGACTCAGCGCGCTGACGCACAGCCAGGATGCCACGAACTGCAGAAGCACCCAGACCACGCTGACAACGATGAGCGCATATGCCAGAACCTGCAGCGAATGGCCGGACATCCGAATGGCCGTGCCTATACCCAGGTCAAAAAAAGCACTCACCCCGAAAAACAGGACGACTGAGGCCGCGAGCCAGAGCGAGAGGAGCCTGAACAGGGGTCGGCGGATCTGGCCGGCCGCGTCCCGGGCACGGGCAAGCGCCCGCGATAAATCCGGCCCTGCCATGAACGCTACCCGTGGCAATGTCAGCATGAAACCGACCAGCACGCGCAACCATACCCAGGCCATGACCAGCAGACAGACGGACGCCAGGCCAATGGCCCACCACCATTCCGCCGGCTGGAAAGCCAGGTAATAATTGATGTCGTACCGGCTCAGAAACCGGAGGTACACCAGGTAAAGCAGGCCCAAAAAAGGCAACGAGGATAGGATCAGGCGCGCCACCAGCCGAATAGCGAGGCGAAACAAGGGCACCAAACGGGAGGCGAGGAACCCGCCCAAAGCGGACAGGGAAAACGGGGTATTCAAGGAAGGCCACGCGGCCGCCACCATCAGCGCGGCCATCTCAATCACCAACAGCGTCAGCTGAAGACTGGCGACCAGGGCAAACGACAGCGCCCCGCGCGGTGAGAGGATGAAGAAGAGAATATCTTCATCGGTCAGCGCGACATCACCCGAAGCGAGCACCAGCCAGCCCATCAGAGCGGTCAGCAAGGGACCCAGGAAGGCGACAGACGCCAGCGTCAGCAGCCCATGAACCAGCAGCAGTTTCCGCCAGGACGCGCGGAACAGGCGGGCCGACTCGCGCAGCGCCTCCCCCATCATCATGGGAACACCCTGGCAAATCGGGCCAATGACGGCATCAATGAGATCCCCGCGCGCCTGAGATGGTTACGCCATCGGGGCGCCCATCCGAAGCAGCATTCAAGCCCCCTTTTCAGGCGTTCAGCACCCGGCGATCACCATTGAAAACGGAATCCGACAGCAGGGCCATGCTCTTTCATGTCGAATTTGAACCGGTCGAGGCCTGAGCCATCCTCGTAGTCGAAATCAAGGTATCGATAGCCCAGGCTCAGGCTGGTGTTTTTGCCGAATTTCCAGGAAAAACTGGCGGTGAGAATATAGGCCAGATCTGCGCCGGCGCCGCCGCCGATCTGCGCAATGCCTGAGAAATCCCAGCGGTTGCCGATGGGCGCGGAATACCAGAGACCCACCACCGGATCGACCCAGCTCTCACTGGTCTTGGCACCCCGTGTCTCCAAGGGGCCGTCGATCCGGATTTTGGCCGTGATATCGGTGTACATCAGGCCAGCCAGCAGGCGCAAGTGGTCTGTGATTCGATAAGAAATAGAGCCAAGCGCCGTGGTTTGCTTGTTACCCACCTCGCCTGAAAGAAGGCCCACAGGGCCGCTGAGATCATCCGCGCTCAGATCCATATATACCAGGTCCGCCACGACACCCCAGCGCTCGCCCTCGCCGGCGTAGATGCCCAGAAAGGCGCCATCGAGAGCGGAGAAGACGTCGCCCGCGTCCAGGCTGACATCGCCTTCCGCCGGCCCAAGGCCGACGGTGCCATCGAGCGTCGGGCCCAACAGGTACAGCACGAAGGTGTTTGACCAGCCCGCAGCGTCGCCGGTTGCATCCTGCGCGAACGCAGGGGGCGCCAGGAGCGAGGCCACAAGGCCAAGTAAACCCAGCGTATTTTTCTTCAAACGGGTCATCATTTCACAACTCCTTTTGCAGGATGCTCGAGAATGCCAAAGTGGTGATCGTCGACGAACTTCTTCGGCGGTTATTTTGAATGCGCTTCATCCATGGCCGCACGCACCTTCTGGCCCCAGGTGGCAAACAGCTTCCGCACGTTCGCCTCGTGGTTTTCACGACTGACTTCCTTGTATTCATCACCCACCGTGCGCTCGCCCTCCAGCAGGACCAGCAACTCTCTGCTCACCGAGTCACGAAATTCGGCGGATACCACCACCTCACCCGTACCCAGCGTGCTGATGACGTACCCGCTCGACTGCGAGACCGTGCCCGGCTTGACGTACGGTGTGATACTCAACAGCTCGACCTCCAGAGTGATCACGTCGTCGCCGCGGTCGCTGACCACGGGATAACCGCCGTCTTTTGACAGCTCCTCGGTCATGATCTCGCGGAACAGTCGCTGTACCTCATCACGCGTTCCTGCGGGAAAAGTCCAGGCCTCCGGATCGTCTTCCCACGCGGGCTTCAGGACTTGCATGTTTTCCATGCTGAGTTCCGAGAGCCGGAATTTGTTGTATTGACTGAGATCCAAATCATGGCGCTTATAGGCCGGCCCATCTTCAGCCATGACCGTCGCACTGGTGGCCAAGGTGACCATGCCCGCCAGCAGGGCGCAAATTTTATGATTGATGAATTTCATGCCAACACTCCTGGTGTATCCATGTGAAAAGTTCCGGTGGACCGGCGTCAGGGCGGTAAATATACCATTACTCAGGATGCGGTATCGCTGGTTTCTCCCGGTGTCCAGCCGCCACCCAGGGCCTTGTAGAGCTGTATCACCGAACGAATGTAATTGCCAAGGGTTTGCGACTCAGACAGTTCCGCATTGAACTGCGAGCGCTCCACGTCCAGTACTTCGAGGTAGCTCGTGACGCCGCCATCGTAACGTGCGCGCGACAGGGTGGCCGCGCTGCGCGCGGCAGCCACCTGCAGTTCCCGGGCCGCGTGCTCTGCGCGATAGGTGCGTACCGCCACCAGGCTGTCTTCCACCTCGCGAAAGGCGCGCTGAGCGGTCTGCTCATAAGCCAACAGGGCCTGCTCGGTCCGCGCCAGCTCGGCTTCGACCCTTGCCTTGTTGGCGCCGGCGTTGAAAATGGGCGCCAGGATGCTGCCCCCCAGCCCCCAAAACGTCGAACCGCTCTCGGTCAGGTCGGACAATTCAGCACTTTCCAGGCCCAGCGACCCCGTTAGCGAGAGCGACGGCCATCTCGCAGCCTCGGCCACGCCGATGCGGGCCGTCTGGGCCGCCAGCTCGGCCTCGGCTGCAAGCACATCCGGCCGCCTCTGCAAGAGTTCCGAGGGCAACCCCACCGGAATGGATGGCGGCATCAGTTGATCATGCAGAGTCCGGCCACGCGCGATTGGGCCGGGGTTCCGCCCCAACAGGGCTGACAGGGCATGTTCAGTCTGCGCGACTGCGCGCTCTGACGCCGCAACGGCCGCCTCGGCCACTGCCAGTTGGATCTGGGCCTGGTTCACATCCAGCAATGGCGCGGTGCCCTTGTCGAATCGGGCCTGGATGATCTCCAGGCTGTCATTGCGGGCATCGCGGGTTCGGATGGCAATACTCTGACGCGCGTCCAGGTCGCGCAATTGCATGTAGACATCGGCGACTTCCGCAACCAGGGCAATGCTGATCGCGCGCCTGGCCGCCTCGGTAGCCAGCAATTGCCCGCGCGCTGCCTCATTGGCGCGACGCAGACGGCCAAACAGATCAACCTCCCAAAAGACATCAGCACTGGCGCGAAAATTATCGACCGACCCGGACACGAGATTGCCGGGGAACACATTTTCGCTGCCTTCAGCGCGGCTGGCGCTGCCGGAGGCGTTCACCTGCGGATAAACGTTCGACTCGGTAATACCCAGAATGGCGCGGTACTCGTCGATTCTTGCCGCCGCAATGCCCAGGTCCTGGTTCTCAGCCAGCGCTACGCGGATGAGTTCCTCCAGTACGGGGTCACCGAACAATTCCCACCAGGGCATGTTGGCGAAACTCGCGCCCTGCTCCACCGGTTGCTGATAGGCCGCGGGAACATCCAGTTCCGGGCGCTGGTAGTCGGGGCCAAGCATGCATCCCGCGAGGAACAGGGGCGCCAAGAACACACAGAGCCTGGCCAGCCTCATTCAGGCGCCTCCTCGGCCACCGCCTTGTTCTTTGATATGTACCGCTCGACGAAAATGAACATGGCAGGAACCACGAGAACGCCAATCACGGTCGCCACCAGCATTCCGCTGAACACCGTCATACCCATGACCTTACGCGCCTCGGCACCGGCACCCGAGGCGATGAGCAAGGGAACGACGCCGAGAATGAACGAGAACGCCGTCATCAGGATGGGCCGGAAACGCAGCTTCGCCGCGCTCATGGCCGCGGTCAGTGCGTCCTTGCCGGCTCTCATTTCCTGTGAGGCAAATTCAACAATGAGAATGGCATTCTTGGCCGACATGCCAATCAGCATGACCAGGCCGATCTGCGCGAACACATTGTTGACATAACTCTCGGAGAACAGCCGGGCGATGAACAGGCCGCCGATCGCGCCGAACACGGCGATCGGCGTACCCAACATGACCGACAGCGGCAATGACCAGCTCTCATATTGCGCCGCCAGGATCAGGAACACGAACACCAGCGCCATGATGAATACCACGCTGCCGGTGCCTTCGGCCGCCTTTTCCTGGTAGGACATGTTGGCCCAGGCGTAGCTCATATCGCTGGGCAAAACTTCGGCCGCCACTTCCTCCAGCGCCGTCAGGGCCTGTGCGGAGCTGTAACCCGCGGCAGGCTGACCGGTCACCTCCGCCGACCGGAACAGGTTGAAGCGGTTGGTGAATTCGGCGCCCTGGGTCCGGCTGGTGGTCACCAGCGTCGACAGCGGCACCATGTCGCCTTCGGCATTTCGCACGTAGAACATGCGGATGCCCTCTTCGTTGGCGCGGTATTCCGGTTCCGCCTGTACGTAGACCTTGTACAGCCGCCCAAACCGGTTGAAATCGTTGACGTAAGCACCGCCAAGAAACGAACCGATCGAGGTATTGATATCCGACAAGGGCACGCCCAGTTTCAAGGCCTTGGGCTTGTCGATGTCGAGGAAGATCTGCGGCACACCGGCCCGGAAGAGCGAGCCGGCCTGTGCGATTTCCGGACGCTGGCTGGCTGCCTGGATAAATTTCTGCACATGCTCGGCCAGGTATTCAGGCGGGTTTCCGCCCAGGTCCTGCACCATCATGCTGAAGCCCGATCCGGTTCCCAGCCCGGGGATAGCGGGCGGGCCAAACGCAAAGGCGAACCCTTCGGTAATCCCGGTGGTAAACCGGTAATTCAGACGGCGTACGATATTCTTGGCCTGGTCTCGGATGTCCGGCCGCTCATCCCAGTCTTTCAACTGCAGGAAGATGAAGCCGGAATTGGACTGCGTGGTGCCGGTCAGCATGCTGAAACCGCTGACGGTGGTATAGCTCTGAACCGCGTCGAACTCGGCAATGATCTGCTCGATTTGCTGCATCACGGCCTCGGTCCGCTCCAGCGAGGCGGCGTCCGGCAATTGCACCGCGGCCAGCACATAGCCCTGGTCCTCCTCGGGCACAAATCCACCGGGAACGACCCGGAACAACAAGACGAGGCCCACAACCAGGGCGGCAACAAGAACCCCCGCGCGAACCAGCCTGTGCGTGAAAAACCCGGTCAGAAGCATGAATTTTTCCGTTGCCTGGTCAAAGCGATGATTGAAGCCCCGGAAAAAGCCGTCCAGCATGCCCTTCTTCTCACCCGGTGGCCGCAGCAGGGCCGCCGAAAGCGCGGGGCTCAACGTCAAAGCGTTGATGGATGAAATAGCCACCGAAATGGCAATCGTGATGGCGAATTGCTGATATAAACGCCCCGTAATACCACCCATGGTGGCAACCGGAACGAAAACCGCGATCAGCGAGAGCGAAGTCGCCACAATCGGCGCGGAAACCTCCCGCATGGCCTCGACCGTGGCCTCACGCGCAGACATTCCCTTTTCCATTTTCTGCGCCACGGCCTCCACCACCACAATGGCGTCATCCACCACGATGCCGATAGCCAGCACCAGACCCAGCAGGCTAAGGGTGTTGATGGAGAAGCCGAGCAGCGGGAAGACGGCAAATGTCCCGATCAGGGAAACCGGAACCGCCAGCGTGGGTATCAGTGTGGAGCGCGCGTTCTGCAAGAAGATGAACACCACCAGGATAACCAGCGCCACGGCCTGGAACAGGGTCACGACGATCTCCCGGATACCGGCTGAAATGGGCTTGGTGGTATCCAGTGAGACAACGTATTCGATATCCTCGGGAAAACGCTGTTCAAGCCGCTGCATGGCGGCGATGACCTGCCCGGCCACATCCAGGCCATTGGCATCGGGCAGCTGATAGATGGAAAGCACCGCGCTGGGCGCCTGGTTCAATCGGGTCGAGACCACGTAGCTTTGCGTGCCGAGTTCGACGCGCGCCACATCCTCCAGGAAAACCTGCGAACCGTCGGGATTGGAACGGACCACGACCTGGCCAAAATCCTCCGCGGTGAGCAAGCGGCCCGGCGTTTGCACGGTGTAGGTAAATTCGGTGCCTTCAGGCGCCGGCGGCCCGCCGATTTGCCCGGCCGGAATCAGTACATTCTGCGTTTTCAGCGCGTTGGTGATGTCAGGCACTGTCAGGCCCAGCTTGGCCAGTTGATCCGGCTTGACCCAGACGCGCATGGCATACTCGAACGCGGATCCACCCAATACTTCGGCCTGGCCAACACCCTGGATACGAGCCAGCTCATCCAACACATTGATCGTGCCGTAGTTGGTCAGGAAGTCCGCGTCATACGTGCCATTGGGGGAGATCAGCGATATCAGCATCAACGGGAATGACAACTGCTTCTTGACCGTTACGCCGAGGCGCTTCACCTCCTCGGGCAAGGCCGCCTGGGCCTCGGATACGCGGTTCTGCGTCAATACGTTGGCCATATCGAGGTCTGTGCCGACCTCGAACGACACCTGCAACTGCATGGCGCCACTGCTGGCGTTGGTGGACTTCATGTAAATCATGCCTTCCACGCCGTTGACCTTTTGCTCGATCGGCGTGGCCACCGACTGTTCCACGCTGATGGCATTGGCGCCCGTGTAATTGCCGCTCACCGATACCATCGGCGGAGTGATCTCAGGGTATTGCGCCACCGGCAGGTTCTTCATGGCGAGCAAGCCGACCAGCACCAGGATGATGGCGATGACCATGGCCACGATGGGCCTGCGAACAAAGAACTCAGCCAAGGTTCAGTCTCCCTCTGGCTGGGCCAACGCTGGCTTTGAGGCCACCTTCATGCCCGTGCGCAGTCGCTGCAATCCGTCCAGCGCGATGCCCTCACCCGCTCTCAGCCCGCTGTCAACTATCCACTCGTTATCCAAGCGGGGCCCCATTTCCACCCGGCGCAGTTCAACTGTGCCATCTGCCCCGACCACCGCCAGCTGAAACAGCCCCTGAGTCTCGATCACAGCCCGTTGCGGCACCGCTATGGCGTTGACCCTCGTTTCCGGAGAGCCGCGTACGCGCGCGAATTGGCCAGGCAGCACGATGCGGTCAGGGTTGGGGAAATCAGCCTCCAGCGTCAGCGTGCCGGTTTGCGGATCAACCGCCGCGTTGAAACTCACCACGCCACCGCGATGGTCATGCACCTTGCCATCGGCAAGGATCAGCTCCAGTTCATCCTTGCTCATCTCCTCATCGTCCAGGCTTCGCATGGACTGCGACAAGGACCGGCTGAACCGAAGATATTCACGCTCACTGATGGCAAAGCGGACGCGGATGGGATCCACCTGGCTGACGGTGTTCAGCACAACGGGGTTGGGATATTGGCCCACATACTCACCGACATTGGCCTTGGTAATGCTGATCAGTCCGTCGATCGGCGCCTGTATGCGCGTATAACCCAGTTGTATATTGGCCTGATCCACCTGGGCCCGGGCTGCCTGCAGCGCGCCCTGTGCCGCCTCGAACTGCGCCACAGACGCGTCGAGATCCTGCTGGCTGACCGCCTTCATCTCAGCCAGCGGGCGTATCCTGTTGAGGTCGCTCTCCGCTTTGGCCAGGCTGGTCTCAGCCTCGGCGAGGCGGCCCTCTGCTTCTACCACCTTGGACTGGTAAGGCACAGCATCGATCACATACAGCAATTGCCCCTGCTTCACCGAGCGGCCCTCGAGGAAATGCATCTCCTCGAGCACCCCGTCAACCCGCGCCCGAATCGGGATATCCACCGAGCCCAGGGTTTGTCCCACCATGTCCAGGTACAACGGGATATCCCGGGGTTGTACCTCGAGCACCTGGACTTCCATGGGGGGTATGGGGGGCGGTTCGGCAGGGCCACAAGCGGCCATGGCCACCGCGGCCGCCAGCATGACAGCCGTGGTGCCCGGCAGGCTTTTAAACAGTCTGTGTTCAGGCATGGGGAAAATCTCGGGAAAAGTTCAAAAATCGCGCGGGTGCTCAAAACCCCTTAAACCACCCGCGCGTTGTTGTGCCAGGGTGCGCGACGGCGAAGCCGCTCACGCGGGCAGGGACATCACACCGCGCAGCTCATGTCCTCGCCGCAGCACATGGGTGACTTGATCTTGCCATGGCCGTTGGGGCACTTGGAAATCTGCACCGTGCTGCCGTTATCCAGACGCAGGTTGTCGTTCTCCAGGGGCGCGTCGCAGTGTCCGCAGGTTGCGTTCACGCTCATTCCGCATTGCTTGCATTCATAAGTCGCCATGGCTGTTCTCCCTTTTGCTGAATCGAATCATCGCACTTGGATTCTAACCCAGAACCATCCGCCATGGCTTTGAAAGACCTGGCTACAACGACAACCCGATCCCTAATCTGCCCGTCCTTCGTGCTCATCCAGTCGGCAAATGCGCTACGTTTCATCGTAACGGTCGCGACGGCAGACGGTGCCTGGGTAATACTGAAGTGGCTAACTTCGCGAACACAAGAGGTATGGCCAATGGCTATTGGTACGAAATTCCTGGCGCTCATCACCTGCATCGTCCTGGCAGCCACGCACATCACGGTCGCGGCGCAGGACCAGAGCGCGGCCGCCTCGCTGGTAGATGAGGCCACCATCTTCAGGGACACACAAACCGCGAACGGTGGCGGGTACGACAAAATCTGCATCGGTAACCTCGAGACGGTCAGCACCTCCCGGCGTGGCCTGCTGCGGTATCAGCTTCCTGCCATCCCCGAGAGCGCTACGGTGACGCGGGTCACACTCTCCATGTTGCAGGAAAAGGTTCGTTTCATGGGCGCAGGGGCGCCCAAAGCGGCGACGCTCAACATTAAAAAGGCCACGGAAACATGGGCCGAGGGCAGTGGCGGCAGCAATCGCGAGGCATGCGGCGGAGGCACCTCGGTAGCCGGCGTCAACTGGGGCTCCCGTCCGGCGACTGCCGAGACCACGTCCGGAACCGCCGGGCTCTTGTCTTCGAATAACCTTCAGGTCACGCTGGACACGGACATCGGCGATGAAAACGACGGCCTGATCGCCGACGTGCAGGCGTGGGTCGACGGCGCCGCCAACCAGGGGTGGGAACTGTCGGTGGCAGAGGAAAGTGATCCCAACAATGCCCGACTGATCCAGCCCGGGCAGCTCACCATTTACTGGACCGAGGACCAGGCGCCGGAATTCATCATCAACCCGGGGCTGAACGACGTCTGGTTCAACCCGGACACGGCTGGCCAGGGCTTCTCATTCACGGTCTTCCAGGACATTCGACTTTTCTTCCTGACCTGGTACACCTTCGATGTAGAGCGGCCACTGGAGGGCGTCGAAGCGCTGCTTGGCGAACCGGGGCACCGCTGGCTGACCGCCCTCGGCACCTGGGAAGGCAATGTGGTCACGCTGGAATTGGAACGGACCCGGGGAGGCGTCTTTATGTCACCGGAACCGGCGATCGAGCAAGACCCGGAGTATGGCATCATCACCATCGAATTTCATGACTGCGAAAGCGCAACGTTGAGTTGGGACATCCCGTCATTGGGGCTGATGGGCTCGACTGATGTGGGCCGGGCCCTGCCGGACAACGTGGCCATGTGTGAGGTGATGTCCGTTCCCGAGGAGTAAAGGTGGAACCTCGGGTCTAAAACTATACAAGCGCGAAACAAACCCCCGCTGATTCATGCGGGGGTTTCATGTCAATTCGTGGCTTTGCCACCAATGTTTTGCGGCATCAATCCGCGAGGCAAGCTGCCCGTTCGGTTCTGGCGCTGACAGCGAATACCCGAGAGAAGTGAGCAAATCGCCGGCCAGGCTCTCAAACACGAAAATATCTTCTTTTGCCATCTGTGAACGCCAGTTCCGCAGGCCGGTCGTAACCGGCAGCCAGGCACTCTTGGCGGATCGACCACTCCGGGGACGACCCCTGCCCTCGTGAAACTGGATCATTTCTCGTGCTTCGGACACATCGAGGAATTCTGTGACCAGAGCCAGTTGCGCTTCCGGTTCTGCCACCAGCTTTTCATAGCTGATCTGCACGTAATGCTCCGACAGACCCGTTGAGCCCCTCAATCCCGAACCTACCTGCCACATCCAATACAGCGCCGTGGTCGCGACCGGATCGTGCTCCCAGAGACTCCACTTTGCTGGTCCGCGAATCTTTCCTCGACGAATATTTTTGGCTACCCAGTTCTGCATCGACAATGACACGTCCCGACCATCCCTGACGATATGAATAAACCTGGAGCGCGGAAACCAATCATGCAGAATCGGCATAAATCGCACGTAATTCGGCGTTTTTTCGCCACTGAGGGTCTTGCCGGCCTTGCGCGCGCGCAATTCGTAAAGGCGAGAAACAAACTCGATAAAGGTTGAACAACCCTTGGCAGTCGCATCGACCTCTCCTGCATTCAGTCCAAAACGGGACATGCGCGGGTAGCTTTTTACCTGCTCCACGATGTCAGGTGTCAGGGGCAATTCACGGCTCGCCTGCCCGGGCGGATCGAACAGGTCGATGATGAAATGTGTGTCATTGGCTACCGTCAGCTTCGGGTGAGCGTCTAGCATGCGCTGCAAAAGGGTCGTACCGGAGCGAGGACATCCGACGACGAACAAATAAGGGATTGGCACTTGGGAGCGCATGCGTCAGGGAATACTCTGCAAATCCCGTGACATCTTCTGGCCCAACCACCAGTGCTCCAGCGCCTCGATTCTCGCCACCGCCTCCATTGAAGTCTCCAATCCGGACAGTGAATACCCAAGTTGCTGCAGCAGGCCTCCGGCAACTCCCTCGAAGACCTGTAAATCGACTGGGTTCATCTGATTGGTCCAGTCCCTGAGACCCTGGGTGGGCGGCAACCAGGCGGACTTGGCTGAGAGCCCAGGATGGTCACGCGTCTTGCCCGCGTGGAATTCAGCCATTTCCCTGGCGTCTTCCAGGCCAAGGAACTCAGCCAGATGGGCGAGCGTGGACTCTGGTTCGGCAACCAGG